>ENA-OQNO01000732-OQNO01000732.1-human-gut-metagenome-genome-assembly--contig:-NODE-732-length-27175-cov-3.525621_pt1 | contig 27175 bp, 19 predicted proteins | sample MGYA00242629_ERZ504880 | MGnify/ENA primary metagenome ERZ504880 (study PRJEB26092, sample SAMD00036377) | human gut metagenome | host: Homo sapiens | study: EMG produced TPA metagenomics assembly of... | reverse complement strand
ATTCGGAATCGCAGGAGACGCCCTGCACGACAAGCGGATCCTGCTTGTCGACGACGAGCAGGAATTGGCCAGCATGGTTGCCGCCATCTTGCGCAGGGCGGGATTCCGCGCCGTGGAAACGGCTCATTGCGCAAGCGAGGCGCTGCGCATCATCGACGCGCGCGCAACGTCGCCCGACACCGCCTGCCAGCTGTTCGTCCTCGACATCATGATGCCGGGCATGAGCGGGTTCGACCTGCTTGCGCGCATTCGGGAGCGCCCCGCCCACGCATCCACGCCCGCGCTGTTCCTTTCGGCCAAAGACGAGCCCTTCGACCGCGTGAACGGCCTGTCGCTGGGGGCCGACGACTACGTCACGAAGCCGTTTCTTCCCCAGGAGCTGGTCCTGCGCATCGCAGCCCTATTGCGTCGATGCTACGCCGCGGAAAGCCCGGTGCTCGAGCTTGCGGCAAGTCGCGTGAACCTCACGACGGCCGAAGTCGAGCGAGCCGACGGAACGACCGTCCAGCTCACCGCCAAAGAGCACGAGATCCTGAGCGTGCTTGCGCGCAACGCCGGCCGCATCATCACCATCGACGCGCTCTGCGAAGCATGCTGGGGAACGTCCTTCGGCTACGACAACTCGCTCATGGCCCACATTCGCCGACTGCGCGAGAAGATCGAAGCGGACCCGTCCGCGCCCGCTTCGCTGGTGACGGTGCGCGGCCTTGGGTACAAGCTGGTGAAGCGCTGAGCATGGCTGCCTCGAAACACGAACGCCGACGCCCGCGCCCCGAGGGGTTCGCGCGATTCTTCACAAAGCAGCTGCTTCTCTTCGTAGCCTGCGCGCTGCTTGTCATCGTGGTCGACCTGGCGCTGTACATCGTCATCGTCTTTCAAGAATCGAACGCCAACTTCAACACCGGATCGCCGGCATCGCTCGTGCGCACAGTGGACGAGCAGCTTGCACGCACGGACGATGGCACGTTCTCGCTTGAAGAAGAGGCGTCGCTGCAGTTGGCGAGCAAAGGCGCTTGGGGCCTGCTCGTCGACGAGAGCGGCACGACGATCTGGTCCCAGAACCTGCCCGCGGACGTTCCCCGCTCGTACTCCCTGAACGACATCGCGATAGCATCGCACTACGCAGCCATCGCCGACTACCCCGCGTTCTTCTGGGATCGAAGCGACGGCCTGTTGATCGTAGGCCTGCCGAAGGGCGAGTTCTGGACGATGTCGCTCACCTATCCCGTTTCGACGATGCGCAACCTTCCGCTGTACATCCTGACCATATTCGCAGTGGACGTCGGCATCCTGTTCTTGCTGTACGCCCTGTCCCGCCGGCGAACCCAAAACGCCGTCGGCCCCATAGCAGACGCGCTCGACAAGCTGTCAGAAGGAAAATCGGCCCAGGTGGACCTCAAGGGCGACCTGCAGGGAATCGGACGGCAGATCACCGAGACGTCGGCGCTCATCGAGCAAAAAGACGCCGCGCGGGCGAACTGGATACGCGGCGTGTCGCACGACATCCGCACGCCGCTTTCGATGATCCTGGGATATGCCGACGGCATCGCGCAGGACGAGGAAGCGCCGGACGATGCGCGCGCAAGGGCACGCATCATACGCGCGCAGGGCCTGAGGATCAAGGACCTGGTCACCGACCTCAACACCGCATCGCTTTTGGACTACGCCGCCCAACCGCTCAACCTGGAGCGCGTACGCCTTTCGAAGCTTCTGCGCACCGTCATCGCCGCGCACGTGAACGCCCAGCTCGACGACGCGCACCCGGTAAACCTGCACGTCGACGAGTGCGCGGCCGACGCGACGGTTCTCGGCGACGAGCGCTTGCTGACGCGTGTGGTGGAAAACGCCCTGGCCAACGCACGGCTGCATAACGAAGCAGGCTGCCGCATACGCGTATCGCTTGCGCTTTTGAACAGGGAGGCGAACTGCGCCGTCATCCGTATTGCCGACGACGGCGCGGGCGTGACGCGCGACGAGCTGGCGGCCCTCGAAGCGCGCCTGGCACGCTCGCGCACGGCGCGAAGCGCGGCGGGATCGTACGGAGAAGAGCACGGCTTGGGGCTTGCACTGGCAGATCGTATCGTCCGAGCGCACGGCGGCTCGCTTTCCCTGGAAAGCGAGCCTGCACACGGGTTCACCGTGAAGCTCATGCTTCCGATTACCGAACCCAAAGCAGGTTCCGCAACGTAAGCGCCGCGGAACAGGAAGCCGCTGTCAAAACGGACGAGTTTTGCGGCGGTTTTCACCCTTCCAAGAGGGCTCGCTCCGCACGTGATTTTTATTTTCCCAGTTCAGACGAACGGCACTTCGAATTATCCTGGTTCGAGGACCAGCAAAACTCGATCGTTTTGACACGACGGGCGAAACGCGTGCGCAAAACGGGCGCGATGGGGAGAGACGCCGGGCAGACGGGACGCGCGGCACGAGGCGCCAGGCTGGACGCAACGCGCGACGCGAGACGCAGCAACCCCGCTCCTAGCACTCCCCCTGCACGCCTATGCCAATCAGGCCAGGACCGGTATGCACCACCAGAACGGGGCTGATCTGCCCCTCGTACCACCATTGCACGCCGCTCATCCGCGATGCAAGCTCGGACTTCACCTCGGCTGCCTCTTCCGCCGCGTCCCCGTTCACCACGGCAACCGTGCTGCGAGGGAACTTCGCAGCGAATTCCTCGACGCACTGCATCGCCTTCTTGAGCGACTGCCGACGCCCCTTGGCCTTTGTAACGGTATAGTACACGCCCGCTTCGTTGCAGCTGATCACGGGACGCATGTCGAGCAAGCTGCCCACGCGATAGGTTACCTCGCCGATGCGGCCGCCCTTGCGCAGGTACTCAAGCGTGTCGACGCAGAAGTACACCCTCGTATTCTTCGCTATCTGGTCGCCTTCGCGCTTGATATCCTCAAACGACGCGCCCTCGGCCAGCCTCCGCGCAATTGCAAGGGCAACCAGGCCCGCGCCCATCCCGATGTTCTTCGTGTCGACCAAGCAGCAATCAAGCTCCGGCATTCCCGCCGAAAGCGAGCGCATCAACTCGTACGTAGCGGAAAGCCCGCTCGAAATGGTCACGATAACCGCACGATCGTACCCGTCGGCCACCACGCGCTCGAGCACGTTCCGCGCAACGGCGGGTGTAGGCGTAGACGTTGTGGGGATTTCCCGAGAGAAGCGATCGTACACCTCTTGAGGAGTGATGGTCACCTTGTCCAAAAACGATTCGTGTTCGTAGTTCACCTGCAAAGGGACCACGTACATGCCGTACCGGTCGATATCCTCGGGAGGAACGTCGGTGCAAGAGTCCACCACGAGCGCTATACGGCTTGCATTCATACTGTCCTTCTTTCAAAGTTTCAATAGCTTTGTAATATAGTTTTCATTACTAGATTATAAGGAGCACAGCACTGTGTCAAGCAACAACGAAGATTGACTGACCCTGTACGGATTGTTATTCTCGTTCGTACGCATACCGTGGAAAGGAATCTATGAACCCTTCATCCATCAGCACGTCGGCCTACGCGCAAAAACTCGCCAACCTGCGCTTGCCTCGATATCAGGAGATACCCCGCATCGACCTGTACATGGACCAACTCATCGGATACCGCGAGGAAACGCTTGCCCCGCTCTACCAGGAACACGAGAAGATCATCACGCGCTCGATGGTGAACAACTACGTGAAGCAGGGAGTCCTCTCGTCGGCTTCAGGCAAGAAGTACACGCGCTCCCACGTTGCGTACCTCATCGTTATATGCACGCTCAAGCAAACGTTCTCGATCGCCGAAATCGACCGCCTCATTCGCATGCAGATTGCAAGTTTCGACACGCATGTGGCCTACGATTACTATTGCGACGCGTTCGAAGCGGCGCTCGAAGCCCTGTTCTCCGCGGAACCCACCAGCCCGGCAGGCCTTACGAGCGGCGCAAACAAGGGAGACTTCGAACGGGACCTCGTGCTTTCAACAACATCGGCTATCGCCTACACCCTCTACGTGAAGGCAAGCATCTTGACCACCGACGCCGCTGCACGTTAGGGTGCGCGCGAAGGGCGCAAAACCCGACTTCCCAGCTTTCCGTTGAAATCGCGTGAAACATCGACGTTGCGCCTATAAGGTTGACCTTATCTCGATACAATAAGGCGACCCATTCGCTACAACGCAAGGAGATCGCCACGTGGAAGCCCTCATGTTCGCTTTACTCATGTTGGCAGCCGTCCTCGTATCCTCCGTCATAGACCAGCTTGTTCCCAAGGTATCCTCCCCCCTTATCCAAATTGGACTAGGCCTGATCATCGCCGTGGTCGCAGGCGGTCAGATCGACATCCTGTTCGACGAAGCCGATTTGTTCCTGGTTCTGTTCATCGCTCCGCTACTCTACGACGAAGCGAAAAGCGTTGACAAAGCGGCGCTTTGGCGCAACAAAAGACCCGTCGTCTCGCTTGCCATCGGACTGGTGGTGGTCACGGCTCTAGTGGTTGGCTTTGCGGTCAACTGGGTCGTACCTTCCATCAGCTTAGCCGCCGCTTTTGCCCTGGGCGCCGCCCTGGGCCCCACCGACGCCGTTGCCGTCGCCTCGCTTTCAAAGGAGACCGACATCTCGCCTCGCGCCAAGAGCATTCTGGAAGGGGAATCGCTCATCAACGACGCATCGGGCATCGTCGCCTTCCAGTTCGCGCTGGCTGCAGCCGTTACCGGCACGTTCTCTCTGGTCAACGCAACCGTCGAGTTTTTGTTCTCTTTTTTGGGAGGCATTTTCATCGGCATCGCGCTGGGCTACCTGGGCAACTTCATCGTGCGCAAGGTGCGCTCCTGGGGCTTGGAGAACACCACGTTTCACGTGCTATTCGAGGTGTTCACGCCCTTCATCGTGTACCTGGTAGCCAACCAGGTGGGCGCGAGCGGCATTTTGGCAGTGGTCGCAGCAGGACTGGTGAACGTCATATCGCCCCGCACGCTAGGGCCTTCGATATCGCGTATGAACATCGTTTCAGCCAGCGTTTGGCAGGTGCTGTCCTTCACCCTTAACGGGATCGTGTTCGTTCTTTTGGGCACGCAGCTTCCCCGCGCCATGCAGCAGACCTGGGCTAACGTGTACATCGATAACGGCTTGCTCATATCCTACGTCCTGGGCATCACGCTCATACTCATCGCAGTGCGCTTCGTATGGATTCTCGTCATGGAGCGCTCGCGAAGCCGCCAAGGTAAAAACAAGGAAGACGGCGCGACGAAGCGGCGCAGACTATCGAAAACCGACATGCTATCGGCGGCTATCATGACGCTAGCGGGTCCAAAGGGAACCATCACGCTCGCCGTCATTCTCACGCTGCCGCGCGCCATTCCGCAGCAGCAGCTCATCATGTTCCTGGCATGCGGCGTCATCGTGGTCACGCTTCTGCTGGCTACGTTCGTGGTTCCCCTACTGGCTCCGCGCAAGCCGACCACCGAAGAAGACCAGCGCTGCGACGAAACGCAGGCGAGCCTCGAGATCCTGCGCAACGTCATCGAGGAGCTGTCGGCTCGCCAAACCCCCGAGAACCGTGCCGCCACGCAAATGGTCATCCATTCTTACAACGACCGCATTGCGCGCATCAAAGAGCAGCACAACATCGACGACGAGCCAAACCTCGAGCTGCGCCTGAAAACACTGCGCTGGGAACAGGAATTCGTCTTCGAGCTCATCGAGCGCGAGGAAACGTATCCTTTGGTAGGCTACCAGTATTTAAGCCGGCTCTCGCATATAGAGAACCTTCTGCGCCACCACGCCGATCGCTGGTCGCCGCAAAGGGCCGCCCTGCGCATGCGCACAGCGCTGAGATCCGGATGGTATCGATTCGTGCAGGGCATGCCCGGAGCGAATCTGACCGAAACCGCGCAGGCCATTCGCGATCTGCAGATACGATCGTGCGAATTCGTCATCGAGAAGCTGCAAGGAGAAATGGCTCCCGGCGTATCGGAGGAAAACGCCGAGGATTTATCGTCTCTTCTTCTCGAGTATCAGCGCACACTGAGCGCATTGCGCTCGAAAGCCCCTTCCATCACGGCCATAACCAGCACGGCGGATGCCGCAGTCGACATCAAGCGACTTGGACTGCACCTGGAGCTTGAGCAAATACAAACACGCTACGAGGAAGACGACTTGTGCCGCGCCACCGCGAAGCGCCTGCGCGAGAACGTGCACCTTATGCAGATCGACCTCGAAGACAACGTGTAACGCGCGAAGCAGGGTTTTGCAGCCTCGCTCCGAACCACAACGATCCCTGCACTAAAAAGGCCCGCGAGCTCCGTGACGAGCTTGCGGGCCTTTCCGTGTGCCGTATGCGCAGGAATCGCTACATCTTGGCCGGAGCGCTCACGCCCAGCAGACCCAGCGTGGTCGCCAAAACAATGCGGGTTGCGTCAGCAAGCGCCAGACGCGCGTTCTGGACGGCCTCGTCCTCGCCGATGATGTGGCAGTTGGTGTAGAACGAATGGAACAGAGCCGCCAGATCCTGAGCATAGTGCGTCAAACGGAACGCAGCGCGATCGCGCGCAGCCTGCGACACCAGATCGGCGAAATCGTCCATCTTGCGCATAAGGGCCAACTCGGACTCGTGCGTCAACGGGGACAGGTCCACGCCCGCAGGCACAACCTTAGCCGCCAGTTCATCCATGGAAAGCTCGCCGGCCTCAGCGGCAGCCGCGTCGGCGGCGTCGGCGGCCTTGCGCAGGATGGAGCAGATGCGCGCATGAGCGTACTGCACGTAGTACACCGGATTGGAGGCGTCCTTCTTCTTCGCCACCTCGATGTCGAAGTCGATGGGCTGATCGGAAGAACGCGACAGCATCAGGTAACGTGTCGCGTCCACGCCCACCTCGTCGATGAGCTCCTCGAACGTGATCATCTCGCCCGTACGCTTCGACATACGCACGGCTTCGCCGTCGCGGAACAGGTTCACCAGCTGGCCGAGCATGATCTCGAGGGCGCCGGGCCAGCCCCACGCGGCCAGCATGGCCTCGCAGCGGGCGATGTAACCGTGGTGATCGGCGCCCCAGATGTTGATGAGGTGGTCGAAACCGCGCTCCATTTTATTGTAGTGGTACGCCACGTCGCTCATGAAGTACGTCATCTCGCCGTTGGCCTTGATCAGCACGCGGTCCTTTTCGTCGTCGAACGCGCTCGACTTGAACCAGGTGGCGCCGTCCTCGACGTAGATGTAGCCCTTCTCGCTCATGGCTTCGAGGCTGCGGTCGACCGCGCTCTTGCCCGTCTCGTCGGGCACGTACAGGCTGCGCTCGCTGAACCAGCACTCGAACGTGGTGCCGAAGCGCTCGGTCACGCGGTGCTGCTCGGCGAGCATCATCTGGTAGGCGCGCTCGCGGAAGTTCTCCATGCGCTCCTTCTGATCGGCGTCAAGCCACTTGTCACCGTCTTCGTCAATGATGACCTGCGCGATGTCGTTCACATACGAGCCCGCATAGCATGCTTCGGGCATTTCGACATCGCGACCGAGGATCTGCTGATAGCGTACGGCCACGGATTCGCCGAAGTTATCCATCTGCGTACCGGCGTCGTTGATGTAGAACTCCTCGTACACATCGTAGCCGGCATGGCGCATCACGCGCGCCGTGGCGTCGCCCAAAGCAGCCCAACGGCCATGCCCCACGTGCATGGGACCCGTAGGGTTGGCGGAAATGTACTCGAGGTTAATGTAGCGCTGGCCCTCGGGGATAAACCCACGACCGAAGCCTTCCTTTTCCTCGCGCACCTGGGAAACAACGCCCTGAAGCACAGTGGAGGACAGGCGGAAGTTGATGAAGCCGGGACCGGCGATTTCAGTGGAAGCGATGATGCCGTTCTCCGGAAGATGGTCGACAATGATCTGAGCGATCTCGCGGGGGTTCTTCTTAGCCTGCTTGGCGGAACGCATGGCTACGGTGGAGGCCCAATCACCGTTGCTCTCGTCACGCGGGCGCTCCAGCGCCGCCGCGGGAGCCTCCTCGAGCTTAAGCGATCCGTCCTCGCACGCGGCCGCAACGGCAGCGTCGATCAGCTGTTCAAGTTGTTCGCGAATTTGCATGGTATGCATCTTTCTTTGTGGGACTCGTGTAAATACATGTTGGACAAGTCTACCACCTTTTTCAGATGCGCGGGCACGCATCGAGCGAACGAACGCCCCAAAAAAGGACGTTATGCAGAAAACATACACACGACCTCGCAAAAAGCATCTGCGGTTGGGCGCTTTTATGCTATTGTTCGCTCATTGCAGATTCCCGGGCATCCCGGTTGCGAGAGAGGACGAAACCGCATGGTCATGATGTTCCAGCAAGGGAGCTTCGACGACGCGCGCATCGTGCGCACGCGCGTGTTCATGGAAGAACAGGGCTTCCAAGACGAGTTCGACGACATCGATCAAGATCCTCGCACCATTCACATCACGCTGTACGCAGACGGAATGCTCGCGGGATGCGCGCGCACCTTCCCTGATCCCGAGCGCCCCGAAGAACCCGGCCGCTGGATCTTCGGACGCCTGGCCGTCTTGCCCGAGGCACGCAAAGGCGGCCTGGGAGCCGCCCTTTTAGCGGAATCCGAGCGACTGGCCCAAGCGGCGGGAGCCACGGAAATGCACCTGCACGCGCAGTGCCGCGTCACGCCGTTTTACGAGCGTTCAGGATACCGGCAATACGGGCCCGTCGAACTTGACGAGCACGTCGAGCATATCTGGATGAAGAAGGTCCTGTAAGGCGAAGCCCCTCCCCCGCGCATGCGCGGCATACCGCAGAAAACGGCCCTCGCCGAAGCGAGGGCCGCGTCAATTCAGTTCGTCCGCCTAGAACCTATCCCTATCGATCCGGAATCAGCATCAAGCAGCGCCCGGAATCACCATCATCGCAACGGTGAGGATAACCGCGCAGGCAACTCCAAGAATAACGAACAATTTGCCGCCGAACTTGAGCCACGTCGAGTACTCGATCTTCGCAAGCGCAAGACCGCCCATGATCGCGCCGCTGGTCGGGGTGAACAGGTTCACCAAGCCGTTGCCGGCGCTGAAGATCATGATCATGACATCGGTCGAGAAGCCCAGCGAGTTAGCCAAGGGACCCATGATGGGCATGGACACCGTAGCCATACCGGACGAAGACGGGATCAAGAACGACAGGACGATGTAGAGCAGGAACGACATAGGAGCGAAGATGATCGCCGACAGGCCGTTCAATGCGTTGGCCGCATTGTTGAGGATCCACATATCCAGGCCGGTCTCGCCCATGAGCACCGTAATGGAACGAGCCATGGCGATGATCAGCACGACGCTCATCATGTCGGCAGTGCCGTTGATGAATGCCTTCACGAAGCGGCTTTCGGACACGCCGCCCACGATGCCGATGACGATAGCCATGATAAGGAACCACGTGGATGCCTCGTCGAAGTACCATTGCCCCAAAGGAAGTCCCGTCAAGAACGAGGACCAGCCATCGGAGATCTGCTCTTCAGTAGTGACCGTGCCCTCGACGTTGCCGTCGAACGCGATTTCGCCGCCAACCTTTTTATCGGCCCAAGCGGTGGAAATGTCATCTGCTGAAACCTGCGTCGTCACTTCCTCGGTAACAGCACCGGCGTTGAACAGCTCCACGCCGAAGTCGCCCCAAGGAATGAAGCCGACGATCATGACCACGAAAGTGAGCGCGAACGCGATGAGCGTAGCCTTCTGACGACCGGTCATAAGCTTCTCGGATGGATTCGCCTCAGCATCCTGCGCTTCCTGCTGGGCTTCGCCAAACTCGGCCTTCATGACCTCTTGCTCTTGCAGCGAGAGGATCGTGGAACCCTTGTCAGCCTTGACCTTCTTCGCATAACGCATCACGAAGACGATGGATATAGCCAAGGTGACCAGCCACAAGATGACGCCGAGCATGATGATGGTGCCCTGGTTGATAGCAAGCCCCGTAGACGACAGCGAGTCAACGGCTGCACCGACCGCGAACGGGTTGACCGTCGAGCCGAGCACGCCGCAACCTGCGCCCAGCAACACGACTGCCGCACCGACCACGCTGTCGAAGCCTGCAGCTACCATGGTGGCAGCCAGCAGCAAGTAAAACGGAACCGTCTCCTCGCACATGCCGTACGTCGTGCCGCCAATGGAGAAGATGAACATCAAAATGGGAATGAGTATGAGCTCGTTACCCTTGAGTTTCCTCACCAGCGCGGCAATGCCGGCATCCAGAGCACCGGTTTCCGTGACGATGCCCAGGAAACCGCCCAGGATCAGCACGAACAGACAAACCGGAAGAGCGTCGGTGAAGCCCTTTACGGGCGCCGTAGCCACATTGGCAACGGTTGCCCCCGTTACACCCTCCACGCCCATGAACGACATGACGACCGTAATGAGCGCCAATGCGATCAGGATGATCAACAGGATGGTGAACGAAGAGATGGAACGCTTCTTTCTGCTTTTTTCCTTTTCTTTCTCGGTCATACAAACCCCTCCTTTTATGAGGATCGAGGTGGATAGACAGATGCGAACGAGAAATTGACAGACGAATCAGTGGAAGCATAACCGCATGATCCGACAGTACCCCAGTTAACGGCGGCGCCCGCGCTACACAGGCGCCGCCGCTTAGAACAGTTTCGGATTCCCAAAGCCCTCAATCAGCGGGCCTCGGTACTCCAAACGGCGGGAACTACGCCGTGATGATGGTGCCGGTCTTGCCCTCGAGGCCCGCGGCGGCGCACTCGAGGCTGGTGATGAGGGCCTTGCCCTCGGGGAAGGCGCGCACGTACTCGATGCAGGCCTCGACCTTCGGCAGCATGGAGCCGGGGGCGAACTGGCCCTGGGCGATGTACTCCTCGGCCTGGGCGACCGTCATGGTGGAGATCTCCTCCTGCTCCGGCTTGCCGAAGTTGATGCAGACCTTCTCCACGGCCGTGAGGATCACCAGCATGTCGGCGCCGAAGTCGGCGGCCAGCTTGGCGCTGGAGCGGTCCTTGTCGATGACCGCGGGGACGCCCTCGTACAGGCCCTCCTTCTCGAACACCGGCACGCCGCCGCCGCCCGTGGACACCACGATGTAGCCCGCGTCCATGAGGTCCTTGACCGCGTCGAACTCGACGATGCGGACCGGCTTCGGGGAGGCGACGACCTGGCGCCAGCCGCGGCCCGCGTCCTCCTTGTAGGTCCAGCCGGTCTCGGCGGCCTTGGCCTTGGCCTCCTCCTCGGAGAGGAAGGCGCCGACGGGCTTGGTGGGGTTCTGGAACGCCGGGTCGGCCGGGTCGACCACGGTCTGCGTCACGACGCAGGCCGTCGAGCGGTCGATGCCGCGCAGCTTCATGTCGTTGAGGATGGCCTGGGACAGCTGGTAGCCGATGTAGCCCTGGCTCATGGCGCCGGCCTCGGGGAAGGGCATCTCCGGGGTCTTGCCGTCGTTGGCGGACGCGTAGGCGAACGCGTTGTTGATCATGCCGACCTGCGGGCCGTTGCCGTGGGACACGATGACGTTGGTGCCCTCCTCGACCATGTCGACGATGTTCTTGGCGGTGTCCTTGACCAGCGCCAGCTGCTCCTGGGGCGTGTTGCCCAGGGCGTTGCCGCCCAGCGCGATGACAACGGACTTGCCGTCACCCTTCTGATAAGGCATAGCTTCTCTCTTTCTTTCGATAATGCAAACAGGCCGACAACCGGAAAAGCCCGGTGTCGACAGCATACGAATCACGGCGCTCGATGAAAAGGCATAAAAGGGTTTACCGCGCAGAAGCAAGAGGGGCAAACCAAGCGCACCCATCCGTAAACCATAGTAAACCCTGCAGATGAAACGCTGGTTTGCGTCGGAACATCCCGGGGACTACCCCTCTTTCGGCATCTTCCACAGCAACAAGAAACCCAGTACGAACAGCACCGCAATGGACAGCACGCCCACCGACGAGTTCCCCGTCATCTGCGTAAACACGCTCACCAGCAGCGTGCCCATGACCGCAGCGTACTTGCCGAAGATATCGAAGAAGCCGTAGTACTCGTTCGCATGCTCTTTCGGTATGAGCTTGCCGAACTCCGAGCGAGACAGCGCTTGAATGCCTCCTTGGAACAAGCCCACGCACACGGCCAGTATCCAGAACTCCAAAGCTTCCCGCAAAAAGAACGCGGCGAACAGCGTGATGCAGAAGTACGCGAACACGGCAACCAGCAGCATGCGCTTCGTACCGAACTTCGTGGAAAGCCGCCCGTAAGCGATAGCCGACGGAAACGCCACGAACTGCGTCAGCAGCAACGCCAGCACCAGCTGGGTGGAGTCGATGCCCAAATCGGTTCCGTAGCTGGTCGACATCTTGATAATGGTGTGCACGCCGTCGATGTAGAAGAAGAACGCCAGCATGAAATACCGCAGTCGCCGGTCGCGCACGATGTTCTTGAGCGTTTTCCACAGCCCCGAAAACGTGTCTCGGAACACGCGCTTCGCGCGCTCCTTGTAGTGCGTCTGATGCACATCGCGAATGAGGGGAATGCTGAACGCAACCCACCAAGCCGCCGTGATGACGAAGGCGATCTTCATGCCCGTCATCATGTCGATGCCGACAGACGGCCCGCCCAGCACCACCGCCAAGCACGCGATGAACGGAATGCAGGAACCGATGTAGCCCCAAGCATAGCCCTGCGACGACACCTCGTCGTACCGCTCGTCCGTAGTCGCGTCGACCAAAAACGCGTCGTAGAACACCATCGAGCCGTTCACCATGATGGAAGCCACCACGTACACGATCAAAAACGGCAACGCTTCGGTGGGTATGCCCAACGCCGCGCACGCCACGGCGCCCGTGCCCACGAAGCCGATGAAGAACTTCTTCTTGTTGCCTTTGAGGTCGGCCAAGCTGCCCAAAATGGGCATGAGCAACGCCAGCAACAACGCCGCCACGGTTTCCGCATAGCCCCACGCCACGACCACCGAGGAACCAGGCTCGGCAAGCGTGGCGAAATACACGGGGATAAGGGCGGTCGACAACATGATGAACGCGGAATTCCCCACGTCATAGAGGATCCAGCTTCTTTCCTGCTTGGTCAGCTTGCCGAACATTCCACGCCCCTTTGTAAGGTTTTCCACAAGTGGGAAACCGACGGTTAACAAGTACCCGCACATTGTATATGATAGCGCGTAGCGCCATCGGTAAAATCAAGGTCAGAAACGGAGTTCACGCTATGCCGGCTATCATCACGCATGACTTTTTCGGACGAGACGTGTACGACCGTCTGTTTACTCTTATCGGCGGCTCGCGCGACGAAGCGGACGCGTTCCTCCTGGGCAACCAAGGTCCCGACCCGCTGTTCTACACTGTTATCAGCCCCGGCCTGAGGTCGCACAATCGCCTGGGCAACACCATGCACAGCGAAAAGCCCGCCGAACTGCTGAAAGCGTTCAAAGACTCGCTCTCGATTCTCAGCAGCGCCGAACTGCCCGTTGGCCGCGCGTACGCGCTGGGTTTCCTGTGCCACTACACGCTAGATTCCATCATGCATCCGTTCGTGTTCTTCCACGAGTACCGCCTGTGCGACGCCGGTGAACCCGGCCTGTCGCGCGAAGACGGCTCCGAGGTTCACGGCGTCATCGAAAGCGAGCTGGACGAGCTGGTCTTGTTCAAGAAACGCGGGGTTAGCGTTGCCGCGTTCAATCCCTCAGAGGAAATCCTCAAAGCAAGCGACTTCGCACTGAACGTAATCTCTAAGATGTTCGCCTACGCCGCTCTCACCGTGTACGGCGCGATAGTCCCCGCCGATCTGTTCGAGCAAGCCGTCAAGAACTTTCGCCTGGTCCAGCGCGTATTCTACTCCCCCACCGGAACCAAGCGCGCCGTGGCGGGACGCCTGGAGCGGATTTTGCGCCCGCACTCGTTCTTCCAGTCTATGAGCCATCGTCCAATCGAACTGACAGAAAGCCCGTTCGACAACCGGCAGCACCGCCCTTGGGAGAACCCCTTCACGGGAGAGGTGCGCACGGTCGGCTTCTGGGATCTGTACAACGAAGCGCTCGAAAAAGCATACGGGAACATCTCTGCGTACGACCGGGAAAACTTCAACCTGGAAGATGCTCGCACCCTGACCGACAACCTGGACTTTTCGGGCGAGCCGACGGTAGCGGTACTCGTCTCCGTCGAAGACAGTGCGAAAAATACAGCTCCTTCCACTTCGTTTGCGGACGCGTAAGCGCCCATGCTGGAAGTAGTCCTTGCCATCCCCTTCTGGCTCGAGCTTGCCGCATCGTTGACCGGCGGGCTGTCTGGCGCCATGAGCGCCGTACGGGCGCGCTACGATATATTTGGCGTGGTGTGCATCGCCATCATCACCGGTCTTGCCGGCGGCATCATGCGCGACGTGCTGCTTCAGAACTACGGTATTTACGCATTTCAGAAACCTACGCTTATCATAGCCTGCGCCGTTGCGGGCGTGGTGGTGTTCTACTTCGGCAAGCTGGCTACGTACTTGGACCCCGTAGTGGATCTTCTGGACAACCTGTCCGTAGCCTTGTGGGCCGTCATCAGCGTGGGGAAAGCCACGTCGGCCGGGCTCGACATCGTGCCCGCCATCATCTTGGGCACCATCACCGCTGTGGGAGGCGGCATCTTACGCGACATTTGCATGAATCGGGAACCGGAAGCGTTCCAGGCAGGAGCCCTGTACGGCAGCGCGGCGCTGGTGGGCAGCATCGTGTACGCCGTGCTGCACCAGAACCACATCTTGGATCACTACGCGGAGCTCATCTGCGTGGCCATTGTGCTGGGACTTCGATACGCGTCGCTGTTCTTCGGGTGGCGCACGCAAGAGCCGCGCGATTACTCGGACGTGGTGGCAAGCGCCGTGGCTCGTCCCGTGAAGTCGGTTGCCCGCCGCGTGCGCCCGCCCAAGGGAAAGATCGAACGCGAGCGCGAGCGTAAGACGGCCTACGACAAGCTGCGTCGCCTCTGGCGAGCGCCGGGCAGCACGTCGCCGTTGCCCCCTGCAGCCGGCGGCCTTGGCAAAGCGGGTGCAAGCGACGTTACCGCGCCGTTCAAAGCGGTCGAGCAGGCCAGCGACCCCAGCGATCGCATTATCGTCAACCGGGAAGAGCTGCGCCGCTTCATCGACAGCACCGGCGGGTCGAACGACGAAGACGAGCGCGACCCCTTCGAGCCGCGCAGCTAAACGCCGGGGCCTCGCAGCGACGAAACGGTCGGCCTCCCCCCGCCCGAACCAACTAGAGCGCGGTCGCGCTCCGGCGATTTCGCGCAGACTTCCTCGTTTCTGCTGAAAAATTGCGTTTGCGAATGATCTTTTTCAAGAATAGTCGGAACAGCGACTCCATGACCTGGGATAATATTTACTGACTATTTTACTACTATAATACAAGGCTTTCAAAATCGTTCGCAAACGCAATTTTTCAGCAGAAACGAGGGCTCCGCGTCATATTCCGGGAGCCCTCGCTGGGTCATGACCATGGGCCGGCGTCCAGACCGTCGTCTCGCAGGCTGCAGCCGCGCATCCAGCAAGCTCGAATCGTTGGAGAACGGCTGCGCTACACGTTTTTCAGCAGCACGGTGTTCATAGTGTCGGCAACATGCTCGCACGCATCGCAGCAGCGTTCCATGCGATCGAAGATCTGCGACCACACCAGCACGCGCATCGGGTTTTCGCGATCATGCGTATGCAGCTTGCGGATGACCGTCAAATACAGCTGGTCGGCCTCTTCCTCGTAGGTATTGACGTCCACGATCAGCTGCTTGAACTTCTTGGACTTCTTGAAGTTGCGGAAATCCTCCATGGCCGTGTCCAAAGCCTCGCAGCTCTTCTTGATCAGACAGGCGAACTCGAGCGCGTCGTGGTGCATGAAGTGCACATCGTACATGTAGAAGCGCTGGATGACGTCTTCGATGTAGTCAGTGATATTGTCCAGGAACTGGGACATGTCGATGATGTCCTCGCGCTCGATGGGCGTGATGAAATCGGTGGCAACCGTCCTGAAGATCGAGTGGTTGATCTCGTCGCCTTCGTGCTCAAGAGCGTGCGCACGCTCCATGGCATCTCGCAGGTTCTCGGCTTCCGTGAACTTCTCGATTGCCTCGATGAGCAGGTCGGCCTCCTGCACTGCCAGCTTCGTCTGCTTCTCGAACGCGTCAAAGTAATCGAACTTCTGTTTCTTGGCCATTGGGTCTCCTTACGAGAACATCAGGAACAAGTGGGCGAACGCAAATCCAAGCAAGCCGCAGCCCGGAAACGTCAGCACCCATGTCTTCACCATGTCGACGGCAATCCCCCACTTCACAGCGCTTTTTCGCTTGGCTGCGCCCACTCCCATGATGGCCGTCGTATTCGTATGGGTAGTAGACACCGGAAGCCCGGCGAACGTGGAGAGCATAAGGCAGAAGAACGTCGCGCAACTGGCCGCGAACCCCTGAAAGGGCTCCAGCTTGACCATGTCGACCCCGACGCTTTTAATGATGCGCTCGCCGCCTACGGCGGTGCCCAACCCCATGTTGAGCGCGCAGAAGAACATCAGCCAGATGGGCAGAACCATTTGATCGGCTTGGCCCACGCCGGTTGCCAGCGTGATGGCCAGCACGAAGATGCTCATGAACTTCTGGCCATCTTGGGCACCATGCATGAACGCCACGCCGGCCCCCGACACCACTTGCGCCCAGCGAAAGCAGGCGGCGCTTCGATGCCGATCGAGATTGCGGCACGCGCGGCCGATGATTTTGGAATTGAGCCAGCCGAGAAAAAAGCCCAGAAGCGTGGAAAGCAGGATGCCGTAGACGACCTTCATCCATTCCGCGCCGTTGATGGCGTCCAAACTGCCTTGCAACGCGATGGCCGCACCCGTAAGCCCGGCGATCAAAGAATGGCTCTGACTGGTCGGTATCCCGAAATACCACGCCGTTGCACCCCATACGATAATGGCGATCATCGCCGCCATGAGCGCTATGAGGGACTGATGCGCATCTCCACCGAAATCCACCATGTTGAATATGGTGTGGGCAACTGCGGAGGTGAAGAGAGAGATAACCAAGAGGCCCAGGAAATTGCAGACAGCCGCCATCAGAATGGCATGCTTCGGCTTCATGGCACGCGTCGATACCACGGTTGCGATAGCGTTGGGAGCGTCGGTCGCGCCGTTGACGACGATCACGCCGATATTGAGCAGGGTCACCGCCACCAACACCGGGTTGGAGACGAGCTCGGCCACAAATGCAGCCCACTCTATGGTCACAAGGTCCCTTTCAACAAACCAGTAAAAAGGCTCAGCAACTCATCAGTTTAACGTAAATCTGACAAACCGAAAGGGTCTTAATCCGCTTTCCACGTCCTATTTCGTTTCCAGAGGTAAAATAAACGTAAAAGGCATTCGGAAAAACCCGCTTTGCCAATAGGGTCGATTCGGACGAGCCGCATTCATGATAAAGTAAGTTACTCAATAGGAGTTCCGGACGGCGCAGGGGCGCCATTTCCCCTCCTATGTTCGGATGCCCATCGATTCAACGCCACGGCGACACCCCGGGGGGAGGGGGTCTCGAAATGGAAAAACGCCTGCAATTGCCCTTGCAGACCGCCGACCTCATCGTCGGCTTCATGGTATGGGTCGTGCTCTCGTCGTTGCTGCCGGCCATCAAGCAAGATATCGCCATTCCTCCCGACATGGTGGCCTTGGTCACGGCCATCCCCATCGTGCTCGGCAGCGTGCTTCGCGTGCCGTTCGGCTACTGCGCGAACCTTTTCGGCGCACGCGCGGTGTTTCTGGGCAGCTTCATCGTGCTGCTCTTTCCCGTCTGGTTCCTCAGCGAGGCCACCACGTACCAGGAACTGCTGATAGGCGGCACGTTTTTGGGCATTGCGGGAGCAGTGTTCTCCGTGGGGGTCACCTCTCTTCCGAAGTACTATCCAAAAGATCGACACGGATTCGTGAACGGCGTGTACGGGTTCGGCAACATGGGAACGGCGCTGACCACCTGGCTTGCGCCCGTTGCCGCGTTGGCGCTGGGATGGCGAGGGGCCGTCAAGCTGTACTTGGTGCTGTTGGTTGCGTTCGCCGTGCTGAATTTCGCGCTGGGCGACCGCAGCGAACCGCGTGTGAAAACCCCCGTCATGCAGCAGCTTCGCCAGATCGGCAAAGACGCACGGCTCTGGTTCCTTTCGCTGTTCTACTTCGTGACCTTCGGGGCGTTCGTGGCGCTGACCGTGTATCTGCCGAACTTCCTCACATCGCACTACCACCTGGACGCCGTAACGGCAGGAGCCGCTACCTCGATCTTCATCGTAGTCGCAGCAACGGTTCGCGTGCTGGGCGGATGGCTGAGCGATCGATTCGACTGCTACAAGCTTCTGGCCTGCGTGTTCGCGACATTGACTGCAGGGGCCGCCGTGCTGGCGCTGGCGCCGGGGCTGCCGATGTACCTGACCGGAATCTACCTGATCAGCATTGCTTGCGGAATAGGAAACGGAACCGTGTTCAAGTTGGTTCCCACGTACTTCACCAAGCAGGCGGGGCCGGCGAACGGCATCGTGTCCATGTGGGGAGGATTGGGCGGCTTCTTTCCACCGCTCGCCATGTCGGCCTCCGTGGCTGCTTTCGGGAGCAATGTACCGGGGCTGGTCGCGTTCGGCCTGTTCGCAGCCGCTTGTTTGACGATCTCGCTGCATATGGGGCGGCGGGGGTAAGAGGAAGGGGAGGCATCAGCCCCCTTCGTCTCGCCCCCGCCCGACGTCGCCCTTACGCGTAGTAGGCGAACACGCGCTTGCGCTCGTTGCCGATCTTGGTCAAAGCCTCGTGCCCTGGCAAGACCACCGTCTCGTCGGGAAGCGCGGCCAAGCGTTTCAAGGAACGACGCATGGCGTTCATGTCGCCACCCTGGAAATCCGTTCGGCCGATAGATCCGCAGAACAGCGTATCGCCCGAGATCAGCACCGGATCTCCCGCAGGATTCGTACCGAACTGAGGGTCGAGGAACAAGCACATGCTGCCCTCGGTATGCCCGGGAGTGACGAGCACTTTCCACGGCATGGAGCCGATCTTCACGATGTCTCCGTTGCTGACAACATGATCGACCGGACACGGCTCCGTGCGCATGTCGTCGCGCGGCAGCTGCTTCTTGCCTTCGATGACGGGCGCATCGATTGCCGACGCGATGACGGTCGCGCCGGTTTTCTCGCGCAGCTCCTTCGCAGCCCCTACGTGATCGGAATGCCGATGCGTCAAAACGATGGCATCGACCGTGCGGTCCCCCACTGCCTTCAAAATCTCGTCGGCCTTGCAGGAGGGATCGACCACGATAGTAGCCTCTCCGTCCGAGATGATGTACACGTTGTTGCCCAGCATGCCAAGCGTCACGAACTCGACGGGCACGCACGTGCTCTTGACCTTCTTCACCTGAGCCATGGACGGCCTCCTTTACTTCTTCTTTCCGTTGCCCTGCTTGGGCACCATGCGGCGAGCGTCGAACACGCCCTCGATGCCGCGCAGCTTGCTCAAAATGGTATCGATATGGTTGATGTCCGAAACCTGGAACAAAAAGCGCATCTCCGCCATGCCATCGCGATGAGCCGTGACGGAGCAGTTCAGGACGTTCGCTCCCATTTCGGACAGCACCACGGTCACGTCGCGCAGCAGGTTCATGCGATCGAGCGCGTCGAGGAACACCTCCACCTTGAACGACGTGTTCTTAGGGAGGTCGCGCTCCCACACCACGTCGATGATGCGCTCCGGCGATTGCTTGAGGTCAGTTGCGTTCGGACAATCCGCGCGGTGCACCGACACGCCGCGCCCACGCGTCACGAAGCCTAGAATCTCGTCGCCGGGCACCGGGTTGCAGCAGCGAGACAAGCGAACCAGCACGTCGTCGATGCCCTTCACCACCACGCCGTTACTGGTGTGCGCCTCGTGCTTTTTCGGACGCTTCACCGACGTCAGCATGGGCGGCAGCTTGCCCGTGGACATGTCGGACGCGCCGAAGCCGAGCGTCTCGGCCTCTTCGTTGCCCTTGTCCACCAAGATCTTGAGCAGGCGGTTCGACACGTGCTGGGCGCTTTCCTTGCCCGTGCCGATGTTCACCAGCATGTCGTCGGGATCGTTGTAGCCCATGTGATCGGCCACGCTCTTGATGGCGCGCATGGATTGGGCGCTCGAAATGCCCAGACCGTGCTTGCGCATCTCGCGCGTCAGCTTGTCGCGGCCGTTCTGCAAATCGTCCCCGCGGCTCACCCGGCTGAAGTACGACCGGATCTTGCTGCGCGCGCTCGGCGTCTTCACGATGTTGAGCCAGTCGCGCGAAGGGCTTGCGCTCTTCTGCGTGAGGATGTCCACGCGGTCGCCCAGCTGCAACTCGTACGTTAGCGGCACGATGGCGCCGTTCACCTTCGCGCCAACGCAGTGGTTTCCCACCTCCGTATGGATGGCGTACGCGAAATCGACCGGCGTCGATCCGGCTCGCAAGCTCATGACCTCGCCCTTCGGCGTGAACACGAACACTTCCGTAGGAGCAAGGTCAACCTTGAGGTCCTTCAGGAACTCGCGCGAGTCCTGCGACTCGTCCTGCCAGTCCACCATCTGGCGCAACCACGCAAGCTGCTGGTCGATAGCATCGCCGCCCTTGCCGCCCTTCTCCTTGTAGCGCCAGTGGGCAGCCACGCCGTATTCGCTCTGCCGATGCATGTCCTCGGTGCGAATCTGCACCTCAAGCGGTCGGCCGGCAGGACCGATGACCGTCGTATGCAGACTCTGGTACATGTTGAACTTCGGCATGGCGATGTAGTCTTTGAAACGCCCCGGCATAGGATGCCACAGCGTGTGCACCGCGCCCAGAGCCGAATAGCAGTCCTTGACCGACTTCACGATGACGCGCACGGCGATCAGGTCGTAGATCTCGGAGAAGCCCTTGCCCTTCTTCGTCATCTTCTGGTAGATGGAGTACAAGTGCTTCGGGCGGCCCATGATCTGCGCCTGGATGTTCACTTTGCCCATCTCGTCGTGCAAGATGCCGATGATCTGGTTCAGGTAATCTTCGCGCTCGGCACGGCTTTCCGTGACCATGCGGCTGACCTGCTTGAACTTGTTGGGCTCCAGATAGTAGAACGACAAGTCCTCAAGCTCCCACTTGATGGAGTTGATGCCCAGGCGGTGCGCGATGGGCGCATAGATCTCCAGGGTTTCGCGCGCCTTGAAGATGCGCCGGTCCTCGCGCAGCGCGCCCAGCGTGCGCATGTTGTGCAGGCGGTCAGCCAGCTTGATGACGATGACGCGGATGTCTTTGCTCATGGCTACGAACATCTTGCGAATGGTGGCCGCCTGCTTGTCCGACAGGCTCTCCACCTCGATGCGCGTGATCTTCGTAACGCCCTCGACCAGCTGCGACACCTGGTCGTTGAACTCTTCGGCCACCTGCGCGGCGGTCACGCACGTGTCCTCCACGGTGTCGTGCAGGAGCGCGGCGATGAGCGTTTCCACGTCCATGCGCAGATCGGCCAGGATAATGGCCACTTCCACGGGATGGGCTACGAACGGCTCGCCGCTTTTGCGACATTGGCCCTCGTGCGCATCGCTTGCAAAGCGGAACGCCTTGGCCAGCAGCGCTTCATCCGCTTCGGAAAGATACGTAGAGGTCAAACGTTGAAGTTCGATGAAGCGATCCTCGGGAGTCTCCGCCTTCTGCCCGTCGCGCTTGGCCTCGGGAGCAAACGACTTCTCGGCCACATGCGGACGGCCCAACAGATTGTCCTCGACCGTCTGCCTGCCCGTCGATTTCGGGGCTTCGCCCAGCAGCTCTTCGCGATCGTTCTTAGTCATCGTCGCCCTCCTTTCCATGCAGCGCCTTGCCCGGCAAGATAGGCCGGGAAACGCGTATATGCAGGCTAGCAGAATCGCTCTTCATCGCCCAGTCGCGGAACGCGTGAAATATCTCGCGCTCCCCCAAACCTTCGCGATAGCGAACGCTGTCCGTCAACTCCACTTTATCCTGCGTGTCTTTTACGTGAATGGATCGCGCCATCCCGTCGGCGCCGAACGCCGTATGGGTCTCGATGAGACCCAATTCGCGAAACACCGCCACGCCGCATGCCGCGGAAGCGGGGCTCACCGGGAAGACGTCCGTGCTGGCAGCGGCAGCCAGATCGGCGTTGCCCAAGGTGAAGAACGTATCGGAACTTTCGCGCTGCAAGCTGCGCAGCTTGCGGTACACCTGCGCCAAGCAATCGTGGTCGGGGGTCATGTCGCGCAAAATGCTCTCGTTGATGGAACAGTCGTTGCGCCCAAACAACAGGTGAACGCTCGCGCCCTGCCCGTCGCGCCCGGCGCGGCCGCTCATCTGGTTGAACTCTATCTCGTTGAACGGCAGATGATACAGCACCACGTGGCGAATATTGGGAATGTCCACGCCCTCGCCGAATGCGCTCGTGGCCACCAGCACGCTCAGCGCGTCGGTGCGGAACAGCTCCTCGATGCGCTTGCGCTCGCTGCGAGACAGCCCGGCGTTGTAAAAGCCTATGAGCGGGGCGATCTGGGGCACGCGCTTGCGCAGGCTGCGCGCGACGGCCACGGACTGCTCGCGCGAGTTCACGTAGATGACCGTCTTTTCGCCCGACGCAACCAGATTGGCCAGGTAGTCGTCGCGATTGCGCAGGTTGCGCCGGTCGTCCACCGCCAGGTTCGGGCGATCTGCAGTGTCGAACACGCAGGAGTCGATGGGCAGCTCGCGCTCGATGGCGGCGGTGACGTCGTCATCGGCCGTGGCGGTAAGCGCCAGCACCGTGGGGGCGGGGCTCCCCAGCTTCGCGATGGCGGCGCCAATGGTAGCGTAAGCAACGCGCTGCCCGGCTTTCGCCAAGCCCACGTGATGAGCCTCGTCCACCACCACGAAGCGAACGCGACCCGTAGCGGCGAACTCGTCTGCATGCCACGCCAGGAACTCGGGCGTGGTCAGCGCGATGTCGTAGGTGCCGTCGCCCAGCCCGGCAAAAGCCTGGCGGCGCTCTTCGGGCGTGCTTTCGCCCGTCAGCGTGATGACCCGCACCCCGAACGCATCCAGCGCTTCGCGCAGATGAAACGCCTGATCGGCAATAAGCGCGCGCAAGGGATACACGAACAGGCTCACCTCATGGCTCGCCAGCGCACGCATGGCGGCATGCACTTGGAAGGTCAGGGACTTGCCGCGCCCCGTCACCATCACGCCAAGGACCGAGCGATCCGCGTCCAAGTGATCCAGGATGTCGCGCTGAGCGTCATGCAGCGAGCGGTCGCCGATGATGGCGCGCACGATGTCGCGCTCCAAACCCTCGGGGTCATCGACGGCCTTGGCCTCCCAAAACGCACGGTTCTTCTCGAGCGCAGCCTCGTAGGCCTCCACGTCCTCGGGACGATGCTGCACGTTGGCGCACAGCTCCGCATCGCTCGTTGCGTACAGATCGGCCACGAAGCTGAGGTTTTCGGGATTGAGGCACGCTTCCAGGCCGCCGCACGTGCGCGCGGGAGCCAGCGACTGCAGCATGGCCTTCACCGACTTGCGGCCGCGCCATTCGTCGATTTGCACCTCGAACGCGGCGTTCACCACGCTGTCGGTGCGCATGAGCGTTTCGATGTCCGAGCAGTGGAACATGATGCCGGCCACCGTTGCGCGCCCGTCAGTGAGCGAGCAGGAGAAGTGGTTCTTCTCGGCGCCGACCGCACGCGCGTTCACCAGCGTCACATCGCGTGCCAGGTACACGGGCACGGGGTGCTCCTGCCCAAAAGGCGCCAGTTTGTCCAGTTGAGCCACGCTTTCCAGCGTCAGCTCGTCCAGACTCACGCAGGCGTCGATCTTCACAAGCGGATGGAACGCGCCCTCGGGCAGCTCGTTCATGTAGGCGCACAGGCGCTGCTCGAACTCGGGCAGCTTGTCGGCCGGCAGCGTCACGCCCACGGCGGCCTCGTGCCCGCCGAAGCGCGTGAGCAAATCGGACGCGCTTTCCACGGCCTTGAACAGGTTCACCTGGCCCACGCTGCGACCGCTGCCGCGCGCCTCGTCGCCGTCGATAGTGAACAGCAGGCTGGGCACGCCGTACGTGTTGACCAGGCGACTTGCCACAATCCCCTTCACGCCTTCGTGCCAGCTTTCGCCCGACACCACAAGCGCCCGCTGGCCCTGGTACACCTCTGCGGCACGAGCTTTCGCGATCTCGGAAAGCTCCGCCTCGATGGCGCGGCGCTGGTCGTTCACGTGCTCCAGTTCGGCCGCCAAGCGATGGGCCTCTTCGAAGTCGTCGGTCATGAGCAGATCGAGCGCCAACTGCGCGTCGCCCATGCGACCCGCAGCGTTCAGGCGCGGAATGACCGAGAAGCTCAAGTTCGTGGCGCTGACGGGCTTGTCGATGGCGCCGCTCGTGGCAAGAAGCGCCGCAATGCAGGGGCGCGGCTCCTTGTTCATGCGCGCGATGCCGTCCGCGACGAGCGCGCGATTCTCCCCCCGCATGGGCATGAGGTCGGCCACCGTTCCCAGGGTGGCGAAGTCGGTGTAGTCCCGCCACAGGTGCGGCTGACCCAGGCGGCCGCCCAGCACCTGCACGAGCTTGAGGGCCACGCCCACGCCGGCAAGAATGGCGCTTGGGCAGGTGGGATCACATTTGGGATCGGCTACGGGCACGCCTTCGGGCACCAGGTCAACCGGCTCGTGGTGATCGGTGACGGCCAGGCCAAGCCCTGCCTCCACCACCATGGCGGCCTCGGCCTTGCAGGCGATGCCGCAGTCCACCGTCACGATGAAGTCCGGGCCGAACGAGCACGCGCGCAAAAACGCCGCCTCGGACAGCGCGTAGCCTTCCTCGAAGCGCAGGGGAATGAACGGCGTAGCCTGCGCGCCCAGGGCGCGCAAACCGCGGGTGAGCACCGTGGTGGCGGAAATGCCGTCCAGGTCGAAATCGCCGAACACCAGGATATGGTCGCCGCGCTTGACGGCGGCTTCCAGAGCGTCGGCCACGTCGGACAGGCCGGGAATGATGTATGGGTCGAGCCAATCGCGATCGAGCGAGGGGGCCAGAAAACGATGGACGTCCTGGGGGCTCTCGATGCCGCGAGCGACAAGGGTCGCCGCGATAAAGCGCGGAAGGTCGAGTTCCCGTTGCAGCCGATCCACCGATGCGGGGTCGGCCGCTTTAATGTTGAACTGGGCAGACATGATTCTGGTACCTAACATGCGAAGTTTCGAATAGTTCGCCTGCCATTGTCCCACATTCGAGAAGGCGTGTCACCGCCGAAGGCGCAGGCGGCGAGGCGGCCTCGCACGCGACGCGCCCCGGAACGCGTCTCCGGAACGCGCCTCGAAAACGTCGCAACGGCGTCAGCCTTTTGCCAGCGGAGCAACCACGAACGATATAATCAGGTAGATACCCAGGATGACGGCAAGAACAATACCCGCACGTCGATCAAGCTTGGCATCCTCGCTCAAGGGTTCACCATCCTGCTGAGATCTTTTCTGAATCGCGCGATTATCGCGCCAGGTAGCAAGACACACCCATGCGCACGAGCCCACGATACCCGCAATAGCCATGAATATCGCAACGCCTACGAAGCCGAAGCCTCCCAGTTCGCGCACGTACGTCGATCCCAGCAGGAGCAAAAGCGACGCCGTGCACACCAGCATGACCGCCGACATACGCTTGCCCAATCGCTTCTGCTCAGGTGAAGCAAGCTCTTCGTCGGTGGCCACGGTGTTTCCCGCAATCGACCGCAGCCACCGCCCGTGCCAGTAGTTCCAGGCCAGCGCCAAAAACAGAGCGCATATCAGCAGCACCAGAATCGTCCCTACCAGAAGTTCGTTCATCCGCTTCACCCCCGCTTCTTGTTGCTCTTGCAATATAGGTCTCTATCAAAGTGTAAGGGGAGATCTTGTCGCGAAGCAAGAACGGACCGATCACCACGCACACGACAGCGGAAACAAGAGGCCGCTCCGTCGTTGCCTACCGCCCGAACCGTCACGCGCCGCGTAAGCAGGATTGGGCCGCCGCCGCAAGCGCCGACCGCAGGTCGAAAGCGAAATCGCGGTGTCCAGGCGCCCCGAATACCGCCCGCAAAAGCCAACCAAGAATACAAGTGGGAGACGATTCCGCCCGGCCTCTTCACGAAACCGTCGGGTGCTGCGATACTGCGTCCATACCCAACCGGCCTCCGACATACCGGAGGCCCCAACGAAAGGAATCGCACATGAAGATTTCCGCTCGCAACCAGCTTAAAGGCACCGTTGCAGAAATAACCGAAGGAGCCGTCAACGGCGTGGTGTCCATCAACTTGGGATCCACCGCGGTCAAAGCCGACATCACCATGGAGGCCATCGCCGACCTGGGGCTTGCGGAGGGCATGGGCGCCACGGCCATCATCAAGGCCAGCAGCGTCATGTTCGCCGCCGGAACCAAGCGCATCGCAGGCATTTCCGCCCGCAATCAAATCCCCGGAACCATCGCATCCGTGAAAAAGGGCGCCGTCAACGGCCAAGTGGCGTTGAAAACCGCCGAGGGTTCCCTCATCAAGGGCTCCATCACCAACGAGGCCATTGAAGAACTGGGGCTGGCGGAAGGCGAAGAGGCGCTCGCCATCGTGAAGTCCACTGACGTTATGGTGGGCGTAGAGTAGCCCTTCCCCCATCAGATCGACGCGTTTGAGCGGCGTCGACAGCCCTTTCTTTTGGAGCCGGAGCCCACAAAAGGCGCCGGCTCTTTTCACGCACCCGCGACAACGGGAGCAGGAGGCCGCCTCGTCGTTGCGGGTTGCCCGAACCCCTGCAAGCCGTTGCGCAATAGGCGCGTTCGTCCTCGAGGGCCGCACGAACCGTTGCGCGGCGGGCGCGTTCGCCGTCCGACTCCCCCCGCTGTCAAAACGGACGAGTTTTGCTGGTCCTCAAATCAGGATAATCGCAAGCAGAAAGCTTCTGACCTGGTACGTTGCAAAACGCCCGCAGCCAGGTTGCCCCGAAAGGTCGGAAAATCGCCGCAAAACGGGGGTGCGGCAGGATTCTTGGACTGCTCAGGCTGCCAGCCCGAGTCTTTTGCGACGACCTTCGATGGTCTCGTAAGACGTCTTCTTCCCATTGGTCTTGAACGCCTTGAGACGGCCGTCATTGTACCAGGGAACGTAGTGCTCGACGGCCTCGAACAGCTCGGCCACCGAAGCCCCCGCCCGAACGAGCGAATGGAAGAGCTCCACCTTCGCCCGGCCGAAGAAGCCCTCGCACGCCGCGT
>ENA-OQNO01000718-OQNO01000718.1-human-gut-metagenome-genome-assembly--contig:-NODE-718-length-27662-cov-6.036172_pt1 | contig 27662 bp, 19 predicted proteins | sample MGYA00242629_ERZ504880 | MGnify/ENA primary metagenome ERZ504880 (study PRJEB26092, sample SAMD00036377) | human gut metagenome | host: Homo sapiens | study: EMG produced TPA metagenomics assembly of... | reverse complement strand
GTGCGCGGCGCCGAGGGGCCGCTCGTGGTGTTCGAGTTGGCGCTTGCCGTGATCTTGCTGCTGTTGTTCGTGTTCGAGTTCACGCCGCTGCTCACCGATCGGTCGGGAAGCGGAAGCGCGGACGGCGCGACCGACGGCGGCAAGGAAGACGCTTTCGCCGCGCGCATCGCGACGTTGGTGGAGCAGGGCGGGCTGACGCCGCGCGAGCAGGACGTGCTCGTGGCGCTTGCGCGCGGGCGTTCGGCGCAGTACGTGGCCGACACGTTCGTCGTGAGCAAGGAGACGGCGCGCACCCATATTCGGCACGTCTATCAGAAGCTCGAGGTGCACTCGCGCGAGGAGCTCATGGATTTGGTCGAGAGCGAGTTGGGGTAGGGGCCGCAGACCGGCCGTGCGGTGCGCGTTTAGGACGGTAGCCCGACGGCCGGCGGTTCAAGATGGGTGACCAGGAAGTCCGGTGCGAACGAGCCGAACAGCTCCGCCATCTGCTGCGGCGGTTGCACCATGCCGCCGCGTACCCAGGTGCGCGTCATGTATTGCGCGCCCGCTACGAAGAAGTCGACTTCCAGAAGCTCCTGCTCGGTGAGGGGGCGGCCGATGTTCGTCGTCGCGTTTTCCAGGATGTGCTCCTTCACCGCACGGCCGCCGTGCTCGCACACGGAGTTGTAGCCGATGCACCTGAAGGCGTGCACGAAAAAGTCCTTGTGCTGTACGAGCAGGTTGAACTTCTTGAGGTGTGCTTCGAACAGCCCCTGATCGATGCCCATACGGTAGAGCGATTGGTTCATGAGGTAATCCCAAAACCAGGTGGGCACGTCGAAGATGTCCCGGAAATACTCGTAGAAGGTGGCGCGCGACACGCCCAGGTGCTCGCAGAGATGCGACACCTTCACCTTTTCAAGCGGGCATTCGTGCATGAGCTCGGCCAGCGCGTCGACGATGCGCAAGCGTGTTTCAATTTGTTTCTGCATGAGAGTCCCCTTCCCCCATCGACGCTATTGTAAAACATCGCGCGCGGCTTGTGGCGGCGGTTTTCCCTCCGGTGAGCGCCAGCCTGACAGAATGCCCGTATTGTCAGTTGACCTCCTCGTTTCCAGACAAAGCGGTCGGAGTGTCAGTTGTTTGGGCGCGCCGCGCGGCCGTAGACTCGATGGCAGGGAGAACGCAAGTTCCAAGGTTTCGAGTAAGGAGGGATCGTATGAAGGGAATGGATCATCTTTCGCGGCGCGGCTTTCTGACGGGTGCGGCGGCAACGGGCGCGCTTGCGGCCATGGGGGCGTTGGCGGGGTGCAGCCCGAAGGCGTCGGCCGAGGCGACCCAGGAAAACGGTGCGGGGTCGGCTGCGGAAGGGGCGAAGACGGCGTCGGTGTTCGACCGGCCGGAGTCGGTTGCGAGCCAGGTCAAAGAAACGAAGGACTACGACGTGGTGGTGGTTGGCGGCGGCAACTCCGGCGTGGTGGGCGCTTTGGAGCTCGCGCAGCTGGGAGCGAAGGTGCTGCTCGTGGAGCAGACGACGGCGTGCACGAAGTACGCGGGCGACATCGACGCGCTCGATAGCCAGATTCAGAAGGACCAGGGCATCGACATCGACAAGGAATGGGTCATCAAGGATCTCGTGCGCTACGGTCAGGGCAAGGTCGACGAGAACCTCATCCGTCAGTGGGCGTACAACGCGGGCGCGTTCATCGACTGGTATCAGGAGAACATGCAGAAAAAGGGCCTCGACGTCATGGTGGACACCGTCTGCAAGAAGTTCAGCCCCGAGGGCATCTGGTATTCGCCCGCATCGGTGCACACGGCCTACCAGCCGCCTCTCAAGGAAACCGCGAATTCCATGGGTTCCGAGATTGCCATTCCGGCCATGCTCGAGCTGTACGAAGAGGCCGGCGGCGAAGTGATGTACAAGACGACCGCGGTGGAGCTCGTGCAGGATGAATCCGGCAAGGTAACGGGCGTCATCGTTGAGCAGGAAGGTGCGTACCTCCAGCTCAACACGTCGAAGGCGGTCATGCTTGCCACGGGCGGCTTCGGCGGCAACAAGGACATGATGGACGAGATGGGCGTGCTGTCGCACAAGTTCTGCTCGTGCCATATCGGCGCTGAGAATTCTCACGGCGACGGCATCCGCATGGCCGTGTGGGCCGGTGCCGATCGCGACTACGCCTGCGAGGGCACGTGCAACATCTTCGACCGCGGGTGTATCACCGGCGACGACGAGAACGGCGATATCGGCCTCGACGGGCAGGGCGGTGCGAACCCGAAACTCTGGTGGCCCGGCTCGCAGCCTTTCCTGCGCCTGAACGCGCTCGGGAAGCGCTACTGCAACGAAGACGGCCCGTACGATATCGCATTCAACCAGGCATGCATGCAGCCGGGCCATTACTGGTGGCAGGTGTTCGACGCAAGCAGCTGGGAAGACGTCGTATCCTTCGGCACCACCATCTGCTCGCGCGTCGTTGCCGAGGAGGGCGCGAAGAACTGCCTGCTGCTCGGCCAGTACTACCCCTGCACGAACGCCGAGGAATGGCAGAGCGTGTTCATCGACCCGAACGTGGAGAACGGCGTGCTGATCAAGGCCGACACCATTGAGGAGCTGGTGGATCAGATGGGTCTGCCGAAGGAGGCCGCGCTCGCATCCATCAAACGCTACAACGAGCTTGCCGACAAGGGCGTCGACGAGGACTTCCACAAGGCCCCATTCCGTCTGACGGCGGTCGACGAAGGTCCGTTCTACGCCTGCAAGCTGGCCGGATGGCTGCTGTCCACCATGAGCGGCGTGCGCGTGGACTACACCTACACCCCGCTGACGCCCGAAGGCGATCGCATCGAAGGGCTCAAGTGCGTGGGCCTCGATCACGGCGGGTTCTTCAACGGCATGTACGCGCAGTATTACGGCGGGCTGAACATGAGCCACAACGTGGTGTCCTCATGGCTTGCGGCCATGGACCTGATGGGGAAGGAGTATCCGGTGCCGGTGCTGAGCGCGGCGAACGCGTACAAGGCGTAGGGCCTCTTCGCATCGGGAAAGGGAAACGGCCGCTGGGACGGCGGCCGTTTCTTGGTGCAGATGGAAAGCTTGGAAAGCGGAATGGCTTAGAATGCGGTGAAGGTGGCCTTCGGGCAGAAGCAGATGGGGCACTTCTCGAAGTTCTCGCCCTTGTGGATGTAGCCGCAGATGGGGCACAGGTAGAACTTGTCGTCGTCCGGAGCGTCGATGTCGTTGTACGCGGCCAGGTAACGCTCGGCGTGCACGGACTCGGCCAGCTTGGCGCGGGTGAACACCTGGACAGCCTTCGTGTTGCCCTCTTCCTGCGCCTTCGCGATGAACGCCGGGTACATGTCGGAGGTCTCGAAGATCTCGCCCTGAGCACCGGAGATGAGGTTCAGGTCGGTCTGCACGCCTTCGCAGTCGGGCGCGGCCGGCTTCTCGAACTCGGGCTCCATCTCGGCAACCAACTTGTACTCGAGGCCGATGTGGATCTGCTCGGCGGCCGAAGTGGCCTCGAACAGGCGGGCGATCTGGTCGTAGCCCTGCTCCTTGGCGGCCTTCGCGAACGCGGCGTACTTCGCGGAAGCGCCGGTCTCGCCACCGATGGCGGCCTTCAGGTTCTCGAGCGTCGTGCCAACTTCGCAGGTGCCGAAGCCGTTCATGTTCGTGGTGTTCTCAGCGGTGGGGATCTCGGAACGTACCTTCATGGATGCATTCTCCTTCTCGTCTTACGTTTTCTTGCGTGCCCTCTTAATGAGAATTAATCTCAATAAGAATAATACTCCGAAGCCGAACGCCGCGCAAGGGGGTAAACGATACGGTTTTCCGATTCGCACAACGTCCACATTCGCTCGCAAACGACGAACTCTATTATAACCTAGCAGAAGAAAATATGGGTACAAATGTTCTGATTTATGATACCATACCTTTATTGAATAGAGCCAGTGCAAGCGCCGCGCCAAGACCTTTGGTGCCGCCCATAGATGGCGACGACGTCCCCGTCGCCCGTACCACGCTTGCAAGATCCTCTCGGCAAGGGATACAAGAAGACGGAGGTGGGCCATGTCTTCTGCGAATATGTCCAGCACGCTTACGGTTCAAGGAATCGAGGTATCGTTCTTTTCGGGCGGGGGACGGCGGGACTATGTCTCGCTGACCGATATCGCGCGATACAAAAGCGCAACGCCAAAGGACGTCATTAAGAACTGGATGCGAGGGCGCGAGGTGATCGAGTACCTCGGGTTATGGGAACGGTTGCATAACCCCGAATTTAAAGGGGTCGAATTCGACTCCTTTAAACAAGAGGCCGGACGTAACGCGTTCGTGCTTACGCCTCGACAGTGGATCGATCAGACCGGTGCCATCGGCATGGTGTCGCGATCGGGACGCTACGGGGGAGGAACCTTTGCGCATACCGATATAGCGTTCGAGTTCGCCTCGTGGGTATCGCCCGAGTTCAAGCTGTACCTCATTACCGACTATCAGCGTCTCAAGCTGGAAGAGCGTAAAACGTCGACGCTTGAATGGAAGGTGACGCGAGAACTTTCAAAGGTCAATTACCTGCTTCATACCGATGCGGTGCGGGACAAATTGGTTCCCGACGAAGTGGACGAAGTGCATCGCTCAAAGGTTTACGCGGAAGAAGCCGATGTGCTTAACGTCGCGCTGTTCGGTAAGACGGCGGCTGAGTGGCGACGCGATTACCCCGACCGCTCGGGGAATATGCGCGACTATGCAAACATGTACCAGCTGATCGTATTGAGCAATCTTGAAAGCTACCACGCCGAACTCATCAAGCATGGTGTGCCGCAAAGCGAGCGGCTCATGGCTCTGAACAGGGTCGCGCGCGAGCAGCTGTCGCTTTTGATCAAATATGATGCGGAAACGAGGTTGCTATCATCCGGTGCGTCCGACTGAGCACGTCGGGCAGCGTAGAAAAACGCCTCGGCTGCGTGGAGCAGCCGAGGCGTCGACGTAAAAGCGATCGCAAGCTTCTACTCGCTTCGCAGGGCCTCTACGGGGTCTTTGCGGCTGGCGGCGCTTGAGGGGATGAGGCCGGCCAGGAACGTGAGGAACACGCTGATGGCTATCAGGATGATGGCGGCCTGCCAGGGCAGCGAGGCCACGTTTGCCACATCGAAGAGCGAGTACACGATGGCGTTCGCGGGGATGCAGGCGAGCATGGTCAGGCCGATGCCGATGATGCCGGCCGTGAAGCCCACGATGATGGTCTCGGCGTTGAACACGCGGCTGATGTCGCCCTTGCTCGCGCCGATTGAGCGCAGGATGCCGATTTCCTTCTTGCGTTCGAGCACCGAGATGTAGGTGATGACGCCGATCATGATGGACGACACCACGAGCGAGATGGCCACGAACGCCACCAGCACATAACTGATCATGTTCACGATGTCGGTGACCGATGCCATGAGGGTGCCCACGAAGTCGGTGTACGTGATCACCTTGTCGTCCTGGCCCTCGTCGGTCATGCGGGTGTTGTAGGCGTCGAGAATGTCGATGACCTTCTCTTTGCTCTCGAAGTCGATGGGGTAGATGTCGATGCCGCCCGGCTTGTTAAGGTCGGCGTATCCCAGCTTCTTGAGGTTGTTGTCGTACGACGCGTCCTCCACGTTCATCATCGACATCATGAGCTCCGTGAGCTCCTCCTCGTCCATGTTCATCTCGAAGGCGTTCGCGAACGCCGACTCGTCGATGCTCATAGCGCTGGCCATGTTGGAACTCAGCTGGCCCATGGACTGCTGCATGGCGGCGGACACCTGCGACTCAAGGGCTGCCGACATCTGCTGCATATACGTGGCCATCACGGTTTGCATGTACGAGGTCATGGCCGTTTGGATGGACGTTTGCAGCTGGCCTTGCAGCGCCTGCGCAATGGCGGGCACCGCCTGTTGCATCTTCGCGGACAGCTGTTCCTGCAACTGCTTCTGCAGCGCTTCGGTGGCCTTGTCCATGTCGATGGAGCCCATGATGGCGTCGGAGATCTTCTTCTGGACCTCGGGCGTTTGCATGTAGGCTTCAGCGGCCTTCTGCATATTATTGGGATCGGACGGATCAAAACCTTCCCACTGGGCGTACCAGGGATAGAACCCGCTCATGATGTCCTTCATGGCGGCTTGGATTTTCTCCGCGTCCATTTCGGGCTGCACGTCGCCCATGTCGAGCTTGATGTCGCTGAAGTCGATGAGCCCGCTCATGTCGATGCTGGACGGGTCGATGGCGATGGACGAGCTGTCGAACGCCGGCATCGAGCCCATGTCGAGCGAGAGCCCCGACAGGTCGAGCGACAGGCCGGACATGCCGCTTGTCAGTTTGCTCTGGTCGATGGTGAAGGCGGCTTGGAGGGCGTCGCCGTTGATGGTGAACAGCGAGTCCATGTTGAAGGAGTCTTCGTCTTCGTCCTCTTCGCCGAAGGGCTTGCCCGTGAACACGTTGATGGACGGGTCGGCAAGCTGGTCCTTCACGATTTGGCTGTTGGCGGCCTCGTCGATGACGTAGTCGGTGAGCGTGGCCGGGTAGTTGATGCCCGAGCTGAGCATGGTGGCGCTCGCGTCGTCGCGCGGCTGCACGATGCCCACGATTTTCACGTCCTCGCCATTTTCCACGAGGTCGCGCATGTACGTCGTGTCGTCGGTCTTGTCTTTCCAGACGTTGAACTCGTCGTCGTACACGTAGTAATCGGTGGCCTGCACCAGCTTGAACGTGATGCCCAGGATGTCGTCGTAGGACGGCTGCTCGATGTCGCTGGGCGTGGTCACCTCTTCCTCGGCGGCGAACGCCTTCACCATGTCGTCGAACTCGCTCGCATCGCGCAGGCCCAGCGTGTACAGCATGAAGTCGCTGATGTTGCCGCTGCCCGTGAGCACGAGCACTACTTCGTTGTGATTTTCAGGCCAATGACCGGCCTTTACGTCGTACTGGTTCTCGTAGAGGTTCGGGTCGCTGGGCATCTCGTAGAACGTGTCGGTGCTCATGGACATCGACATGAGGCTGTTCGAGCTGGTGGACGAGCCCAGGCCCAAGGCGGAGAACGACTTGTCGGGGTTCACCTGGCGCAGCTTCTCGGTGTTGGAGCTGAAAATCTGCGGCGCCACGTTGTAGGTGTACTCGATGGCGTTCGTGTACTGGTCGATGTCGCTCTCGCCGCTGTCGAGGTACTCCTTGAGCGAGGCCAGATCGTTCGAACCGATGCTCGAGAACATGTTGGTGACCATTTCGGTGACGCCCACGAGGTTCTGATCGTCGCCGCTGCCATCGCCCTCGCCGCCCGTGTTGCCGCCGGCGCCCGTCGCGGCGCCCAGCATCATGGACGTCATGTCGAAGCCGGTGCTCTGAATTTGCAGCGGATACTCGGAGAGCGTCTCTTCCTCAACCGACTTGATGTAGTTGTTCACGCCGTTGGCAAGCGCCAGGATGGCCGCGATGCCGATGATGCCGATGGAGCCCGCGAACGCCGTCATGAGCGTGCGGCCCTTCTTCGTCATGAGGTTCTTGAACGACAGGGACAGCGCGGTGAGGAACGACATTTTCGTGCGCTGAACGGGCTTTTCGCTTTGCCGCATGTCCTCTTCGGTGGGCAAGTAAGGGTCGGTGTCGCTGCGCACGACGCCGTCGGCCAGGTTCACGATGCGGGTGGCGTACTCTTCGGCCAGCTCGGGGTTGTGCGTGACCATGATGACCAGGCGGTCGTTCGCGATTTCGGTGAGCAGGTCCATGATCTGGACGCTCGTTTTGGAATCGAGCGCGCCCGTGGGTTCGTCGGCCAGCAGGATTTCGGGGTCGTTGATGAGGGCGCGGGCGATGGCCACGCGCTGCATCTGGCCGCCGGACAGCTGGCTGGGCTTCTTGTTGATGTGGTCGCCCAGGCCCACCTTCTGCAGCGCGGCCACGGCGCGATCGTGCCGTTCGGCGCGCGACACGCCCGACAGCGTGAGGGCCAGCTCGACGTTGGCGAGCACCGTTTGGTGGGGGATGAGGTTGTAGCTTTGGAACACGAAGCCGATGCGGTTGTTGCGGTAGGCGTCCCAGTCCTTGTCTTTATACTGCTCGGTTGAGATGCCGTCGATGATGAGGTTGCCCGAGTCGTAATGGTCGAGGCCGCCCACGATGTTGAGCAGCGTGGTTTTGCCCGACCCCGAAGGGCCCAGGATGGCCACGAACTCGTTGTCGCGGAACGAGACGGATACGTTGTCGAGGGCGGTTTGCGTGAAATCTGCAGTCGTGTACGACTTGCAGATATTGATCAGCTGCAACATGTCGATGCCTTTCGGCGCATTCTTCGCGAAGGGAGGTGATGCGCGAGTGTTACACAATAGTTAACGTTTTGTTAATCATGGTTGATTTTCGCGCTTTCCCCTTCGAGGAATAGGCAATCTCCACCGAGTTTACCGAACGGTTACCTTTGCCACGGTTACTTTTGAAGCGCATGAGTTCTTGCAGAGTTGCAAAAAAGCAGGCCGAGCAACACGGTGTCGCTCGGCCTGCTTTCGAGGGAGGGATGGGCAAGATTATTTCAGTACTTGAGAGCTGATGATCGAGGCCGCCTGAGTGCCGGTGACGACGCTGCGGTTGAGCGATGCGCCGGCGAGGTAGTCGTATTTGAACACGCCGCCGATAGCTTCGCCCGTTACGTACAAGCCTTCGATGGGCGTTCCGTCGGGCTCGAGCACTTGTAGGCTCTCGTTTGCGTACAGGCCCCCGAATCCCATGATGGAGCCCGGTACCAACGGGTAGAACGCGTAGAATTTCGGGCCGGTGCACATTACGGCACAAGCACTTTTCTCCACGTCGAGGCCCGACGTTGATTCGCCGTCCGTATGCGCGTTGAACTCTTCGACGGTCGCCTTGAGCGCATCGGCGGGTACCTCGATTTTTTCGGCCAATTCCTCAAGGGACGTTGCTTCGACGACGTCGGCTCCTTGCTTGTGGAACTTCTCCATATCGCTTTTCACCGCGTCCATCGCTGCGACGGTTTCGTCGAAGACGAGCGCGCATTTTTGGCCTGGCTGCGATGTGACGGCCTTGCCGTTGTTCACGTAGCCCTTGGATTCGTCGGTGTAGCGTTGTCCGAGCGTGTTGATGGCGAGGGTGTAGGCGATGGCGTTGAAGGGGTTACAGATGGCGGGGTTCTTCGGTGCGACCGCGGCCATGTGTAGCGCTTGCGCCCCGCCCATCTGGTAGTACATGCCTCCTGCACGAACTGCTGCGTTGATGCCGTCTCCTGCAAGCTCTTTCTGCCCGCGAACCATGATGCTGTCACCATCGGGTCCGATGTACTGTTCGAGCAATTGCTTGTTCGCGACGTACCCCCCGGTAGCGATGATCGTCGCCTTGGCCTTTATGATCTCGAATCCCTTGTCGCTGCGGACCTTCACCCCCGCTACGGCGCCCTTGTCGTTGAAGACGAAATCGAGCAGTTTGGTTTTGGTCGCCGTCTCGCCGCCTGCATCAGTGTATGCGTTTGCGAGGGTGTTGAGCAACGGCCCCATTCCTTCCGCGTTTCCCGGTGCCGCGTACAATTGCAGACAGTCCCAGGGAACGAGCTGGGTCGGCTCGGTGAATTCGCCGCCGTGCGATTTCATCCAATCGATCGCTTCAACGATGTTGTCGGCAATCATTTGGGTGATGGTAGGATCGCCCTCGCCCTTGCTTTTCGTGTTGTAGATTTCAACGAGCGCGGCTCGCCCTTCGGCGGTATCTTCCAGAGGGATGTTGAAAGCACCGCCTGAAATGGTTGCATTGCACGATCCGCCCAGGCTGCCGCCCTTTTCGACGAGCAGCGTGTTCTGCACTCCGAGGTCGCGTAGCTTGAGCGCGGCCGATATGCCTGCGAGCCCCGCGCCAACGACGATGACGTCGTATTCCTTTTCGGCCACATGTCCCTCTTCGTTGAGGTTGCTCGAAGAAGCGGCGTTCTCGCTCTTGTTAGGCGCGCATCCCGTGAGAGCACCTGCTGCGCCGACAAGACCCAATGAAGCAACTCCCCCGATGAAGTGTCTCCTTGATACGGTACGTTCGTTCATGATGAACCTCCTTGTTGTTCGTTTTGCGACGCCGGTGACATCCGGTGCCCATCCGTGCTCCCCAAGCTTTCGGACTGGTTCAAGTGTGCCAGTGATCGAATTCCCAAAGCGTAGGAAATCGAGGCGATCGAGGGCTACGGTACGGGTGTTTTTCGCAGAGGACGGGGGCTACGAAAAGGGTGGTTTTGGACAAATGGGGAGTTTGAGGCTCGATCTCTCCATTATCGTGTCCGAAATAAGGTATTCTTCCGGCCATAAGCCGACGGGGGAGGGGTCATGGGTGTCGGGGAATCGCGCGCATCGAGTGAAGGAATCTCGGGGATATTAGAGTACTTCGGTATGCGTCTTTCGCTGTTTCCGTTTGGGCTGGGTCTTTCGTTTTGCTATACCTACAGCACGCAGCGCCTTGTCTTCAACGATGTTGAGGGCATATTTCAGGTTGTGCAATATCTGGGTACGGCGTTGTCCTGTATTGTGATGTTCTTCCTCTCGAGAAGGGCGGGGGAGAACCTTTCCACGAAGCGAGGCGCGCTTCTTGTGCTTCCTGTCCTTGCGGGGGCGGTTGCCATGATGCTTGTCGTGCCCAGCCCACTTTCGAATTCCAATGTTGTTGTGCTCGCTTTGGGCGCTATGAGCGGGATGTTCATCGGTTGGCTTTATTTGGTTTGGGGGTCGTTTTACAAGCAGCTTGATGTCAAGCCTGCAATATGGTGCGTGTTGGGATCGCTTGTGCTTTCGGCGGTGCTCAAGCTCTTCATCGCGTTCTTGCATTCCGACGTGATTGGCGCTTTTGCGTGCGCGGCTTTCCCGCTTCTGTCCATGGGTTGCTGGTGGATTGCGAACAAGGAGCGACCGCCATCGAAGCTCAAGGTTGAGCGGTTCTCAGCGAAAACACTGTACACGCTGAAGAACATGGGCTTCGGCGTCATGCTTTTCGCATTCGCCATTGGCCTTTTTATGTCGATGGGGCTACAGGTTTTCTCTCTTCCGATTGAGTTTCGGATCGTCGCGCATGTGGTCACCGTTGCGGTTGGCGTGTCGGCGCTTTTCGTCGCGTATCGATGGAAAGAGGATTTCGAGTTCTCGAACCTATGGTTTATCGTGCTGCTTATGGCGGCAACGGGGCTGGTGGTCGCTGGATTCGGAGAGGGAACTATGGGATCTCTTTCCATTGCCATATTCACCGCGGCGCAGATGTTCGTTATCGTGTTCTACTATCTGGCTTTGGCGGATGTGGCGCACAACAGTTCCTATACTTCCGATACGGTGTATGGCTTTGGCTGGTCTTTGTATGCTTTGTGTATGGGCTTGGGATTTCTGCCGATTCATGTGGTGACTGTCGAGCTTAATCAGCTGGCTCTATCGCTTGCAATTTTGTATCTCCTGCTCATCGCGCTGTTCTTTTTCATGCGGGTGCATCAGTCGCGGGAATTACGATTGTTCGCCGATTTGAATCCTGCGCTTACGGGTGACCGGCTGACGCTTCTGACCGAGCAAATTGACCGGCTTGCAGTTAAGCATGGTCTGTCCGATCGGGAAATAGAAGTGATCCTACTGTACGCTCAAGGAAGGAACCGTGCCTTTATCAGCCAGGAACTGTTCATTTCGGAGAACACGGTACGCGACCACATCAAGAACGTGTATCAAAAGATGCGTATCCACAACAAGCAAGAGCTTATCGATATCATCCAGGGGATCTGAACGGATTGGCGGTGAGCGTACGGCTCGGGAGACTGGCGCACGGTATTCTGACGAATGGGTCTTGTTGTTTCGCGTAGCTTTCGGAATAGTTCATAATAGTTTCGAAAGAAACCGAACCGCGTCGCAAGCACGCGGCCGAAGCGAAAGGACGAACGAGCATATGGAACATGACGTGGCCTGGAAAAAGTACGACGAAGCGGACCTTGAGGCGCTCGAGCATTTGGCGGCGGAGTACATCGATTTCATCTCGGACAACAAGACCGAGCGCGAGTGCGCCCGAACGGCCATCGCGCTGGCGGAAGAGCACGGCTATGCGAGCCTCGACGACGCGGTGCGCGAAGGTCGCGCGCTCAAGGCGGGCGACAAGGTGTGGGCGCAGGCGCACGGCAAGGCGCTCATCCTGGCGCACCTCGGCGACAAGCCGCTTGCGGAGGGCCTCAACATCCTGGGCGCGCACATCGACAGCCCGCGCCTCGACCTCAAGCAGAACCCCCTGTACGAATCCAACGGGTTCGCACACCTTGACACGCACTATTACGGCGGCATCAAGAACTACCAGTGGGTCACGCTGCCGCTGGCCATGCACGGCGTGATTGCGAAGAAGGACGGCACCGTGGTGGACGTGCAGGTGGGCGACGACCCGGGCGACCCCGTGTTCTGCGTCACCGACCTGCTCATTCACCTGGCCGGCAAGCAGATGGCGAAGAAGGCCAACGAAGTGGTGGAAGGCGAAGACCTCGACATCCTCGTAGGCAACCGCCCCTATACCCCTGCGTCCGCGGATAGCTCGGCGGACGGTTCCGACGTTCCCGCGGACGCAGCCGATGCCCCCGTCGACGCCGACAAAGAGCCCGTCAAGGCGTTCGCGCTCAAGCTGCTGGCCGAGAAGTACGGCATTGCCGAAGACGACTTCCTGTCGGCCGAAATCGAGATGGTGCCCGCCGGCCGCGCACGCGACCTGGGGCTCGACCGCAGCATGGTGATCGGCTACGGGCAGGACGACCGCGTGTGCGCCTACACGTCGCTCGTGGCGCAGCTGGCGGTGGAGCATCCGGCGAAGACGGCCGTGTGCGTGCTCGTGGACAAGGAGGAGATCGGCAGCGTGGGCGCTACCGGCATGGCATCGCAGTTCTTCGAGAACACCATCGCCGAGATCATGGAGCTTGCGGGCGAGAGCGGCCCGTTGCCGCTGCGTCGCACGCTGGCTGCGTCGAGCATGCTGTCCTCCGACGTGTCCGCCGGCTTCGACCCCGCGTACGCCGCCGCTTTCGAGACGAAGAACTCGGCGTTTCTGGGGCGCGGCCTCGTGTTCAACAAGTACACGGGCAGCCGTGGCAAGAGCGGTTCGAACGACGCGAACGCCGAGTACGTGGCGCGCATCCGCCGCATCATGGACGATGCCGGCGTGGCATTCCAAACCGCCGAGCTGGGTAAAGTCGATGTGGGCGGCGGCGGAACCATCGCCTACATCCCCGCCAAGTACGGCATGGACGTCATCGACTCGGGCGTTGCCGTGCTGTCGATGCACTCACCGTGGGAGGTCACGAGTAAGGCCGACATCTACGAGGCCTTCAAAGGCTACGAAGCGTTTTTGAAGAACGCGTAGAGTTTCGAAGAGCTGTCGACCCGCGCTCGGGAGGATGGAGCGCGGGTCGACTCATTTGGGAACGTCGGCAGACGTCGGGCCTACAGGTTCGAGGCTGCGTGTCGTGCCGCCGTGCGGCCGGAGTGGATGTTGCAGGCGTTCGTGCCGCCGGGCATCCAGATGGTGTACTCGCTCGCCCAGAGCATGGTCCCGTCGTTGCCCACGGCGTACAGGCCCGCAACGGGATCCCCTGTTTTTTGAAGCGCCTGGTAGTCGAGGTTGGTGCACACACCCGCAAACGAGCAGAGGATAAGGTGGCTCGAGCGGATGATCGTATACGGAGGGTTCTCTATCTTCCAGAGGAATTCCGCCCCTTTGCCGTAGTGGCTGTCCACGCCCGCCTCGACGAAGCCATTGTATTGGCCTATCGTCTCTTTGAGGGCTGCCGCATTCATGCCGAGGGCGCTCGCTGCCTGCTCGAGCGTGTCGGCCTGGACGATTTCGCCGGAATCGAGTCCCATCTGGAACTCGGCCATGACTTCGTCTTCGGTCGCGCCGCTGTCGACTACGTAGTCGACGAACGCGTCGAGGGTTTTCGAGTCCCAGACCAGGTAGGTTTCATCGTTTCCCATGGCGGTCATGTCGGCCATCGCCCAGTTCTCGAGGCAGCAGTCTTCGTTCACGAAGCGCTTGCAGTCTTGGTTGACCCACACGGCCGTGGGAACGGAGTCCCCCATGGTGGACGACATCAGGCCGCCTGTCGTGTACGGGGGGAGGCCGTTCACTTGCATGCAGAGCTGGAATCCCGCATTCTTGATGTTGCTCTTCGAGCCTGCGTTGAGCGCCATCTGGATGGTCGAGCCGTCGTGCCCGGAGTTGCCGAGCTGGATGGACTTCGAAAGGTCTATGCCGAAGTCCAGCATGTAGTCGGCGTTCTCCACGAACCCGCCGCCTGCGAGGATGACCGCCTTGGCGTTTACCTGTAGGGTGCCGTCGGAGCGGTCGGCGTAGAGGCCGGTGACGGCGCCGGAGGCGTCTTGGATGAGCCTTGTCGCGCAGGTTTTGAGCCGTATGTCAACGTCGAGCTCCTCGCATTTCGCGAGCATCGGGGTAACGTAGCGCTCGTTTCCTCCGGCGGGAGAGCCGGTGAAGCTGTGGGCTGTGCCGTGCTCGAGGCACTCGAAGCTCACGCCGTTGTCGATAAGCCAGTCGATGTTCTCGCCGGAGTGCTCGGCCAAATCCACAATTGCGGGTCCGCTGCCGCGGCACTGGGAACTCTCGAGCTCCATGCGGACGAATTCGCCGGGATCCGCGTCTTCGCCTGCGGCCTTCTCCATGGAAGAGCCGATGCCGAAGATGCAACGCGTGAGGTTGCCGTTGCCGCCTGCAATACTGTTCCGTTCCAGGCAGATAACCGAAGCTCCGTTCTGCGCCGCCTCGACGCAGGCGGCGAGGCCCGCTGCGCCGGAGCCCACGATCGCGATGTCGCAGTCCACGGTTTCGACGATGTCGGCGGGGGCGGCGTCTTCCTCGCTTCCTTCGCCCTGAGCGGCCCCGGCCGTTGCCGAGCATCCGGCCAGACTCGCCATAGCAAGGCCGGCGCCGATCGTCGCCGCTTCCAGAAAGCTCCTTCTTGTCAGTTCCATTGCCCCTCCTTTTCCGAACTGCCCGCCTCCTTGTGCGGACGTTTCGGATGATAGGGGGAGGGAATGCCGGTGGTCGTCAACCGAGTGGGTTGATTTTTCTCGCACCCGGTACCGGTTTTCTCAGCTTCAATGCGTGGATTCCCTGATCACAGCCTCGACGAGCTCGCGTTTGGAATGGACTCCGACCTTTTGATAAATGTGGAGCACATGGGTTTTGACCGTGCTCATCGAAATGCACAGCTCGCCTCCCACCTCGTCGAGTTCCCTTCCCCCGACGAGGAGCGCAAGCACTTCTGTCTCGCGGCGGGTGAGGTAGAGCTCGTCGGCAACACGTCTGAGCGCGTCGGGGGAGACGGGACGCTCCCCATCCTCAGCGGGCGCAATTCGGGCATCGCGCGACTCGGCGCGCTCGTTCGCCCGCACGTACTCGAAGGCGTCGTCGCGAACGCGGCCCGAGTACAGGATGAACGCACTGAAAATGCAGCCGACGGCCACGGCTATCGACAGGACGGTTTTGAGCGTTCCGTTCCCCGTCTCGAGCACTCCGGACAGCCCGAGCAGGGTCGCAAGCATAACGGACGAGGTCACGATGACGTGAGCAAGGCACACGCCTTTGACGGGATCCGTGGAGTCTTCTTCGGATGAGCGCAGGATCACCTGGAGCATTCGCGGAACGAACAGGCAGTCGCCGACGTTCACAATCGACATGAAGGTTCCGTTCGAAGCGTGGCCCGTGCCCACGAGCATGACAGGTACGGCGATGAACAGGGCGCACGTGATGTCCAACGTGGATATCCTCGATGACGAGAATACGCGGAATTCAAGCAGCATGATGCCCGTACTCGCAAGGGCGCCGATGGCGTAGACCATCGCCCAGTCGCAGTCGATGCTGCCGAATATGTAGGCGAACTGCGTGCTGAAAGAAAAGAGGACTAACACGATGACGAGCGACCAGGGAATCGCGGGGGCCGAGGCCGATCGTGGTACGGAGGAAGCGGGTTTGGGAGAGCGCGCGGCTGCGGTTCCGGCCACTAAACCTGAGAGCGTGCAGATGACGACGATTTGCAGAGGGAGCGTGAGCGCTGATGGCAGCGAGAAAGTGACGACGGCGATGCCGAACGCCAGAAGGACGCCCGCCATGGCGGCTTTGAGCACGTCGTTGCGCGCGGCGGAGAAAAGCACGAGAGCCTGTCCGACGAACAGGCAGGTTTCGCTGACTGAGACGAGCACGGTCGCGGCCATCACGGCGACGGTTCCGGGGTCGAGCGCCAGCAGGATGGCACCCGAGCATCCGGCCAAGGCGAGCAGGGCGGGGAACGCCTTGCGGGCGAGCAGCGTACGGAAGACGTCGGGCCGCGCGAACACGATGAGCGCGGCGATGATTTTAACGAGGTAGCGGACTACCATGAAAGGCGGCGTGTGCATCAGCGTCGCCGACATCATGAAGTCTATGGACTCCGCAAGCGCCATCGCGACGATGGCGAGCGGCAGACCCTCGAGCTTGACCATGGTTTCTCCCCGTCCACGGATTGCGTCGTTGCCTTGATTATACCTTCATGCATTCGTGCGGCAGCTGGGGCGTGGTCGGGTCGATCGTTTCTTGCATCGGTCTCTGCGGGCGCCGCTTCATGTTCTCGGCGCACACGCCCCCGGTATGCGGTAGTATCACGTCGTGCAAGACGAGGGGGTACTATGGACGAACTGACCATCGGTCGCATGGCGAAACTGAACTGCGTGTCCGAGAAAGCGCTGCGCCTCTACCATATGAAGGGGATCCTCGAGCCTGCGCGTACGGACGAGGAAACGGGCTACCGTTACTACGACCTGGGGCAGTGCGCAACGGTCGACATGATTCAGCAGCTGCGCATCCTTGGGTTCACGCTCGACGAGATCAAGGCCATCGAGGAAGCTCACGACGTGGAGTTCTTCTTCGAGGTGCTGCAGAAGCGCCGCGCGGGCATCGCGGAACAGGAGCGTCACCTGGCTATCGCGCACAAGGTTGCCGACGACCTCATCGCGCACTGCGACACGTACCTGCATCGGCCGCTGTGCAATCAGATCATGCTCGAGCATCTGCCGCCGCGCACCGTGCTGAAATTCGCGAACGACGACCCGCACCTGCTGACCACGTACGACGGTCGGGAGGCCATGGACAATTGGGAGCTCACGCTGCGCGCCATCAAGCGGGTGATCGTGGAACGCGGCTGGCCCATCTCGCTGTTCCGCAGCGTCGGCTGCATCATCCCGCACGAGCGTTTGGCGGCGGGCGACCTGCGCTTCGAGTCGTCGTTCGTGTTCGTGGACGAAGCGTTCGGTGAAGCGTTCGAGGCTGCCGAAGTGCTGCCCGGTGGCGATCATCTCACCATGTATTGCGCGGGTGCCACCACCGAGCGCGGCGAAGACGCCGAGACGGTGCTGCTCGAGCGCATGTTGGACTATGCGCACCACAAGCATTTCGCCATCGCGGGCGATTACGTGGGCGAGGTAATTGCCGATACGCCGGAGTTCCTGTTCGAGCGTCGCGACATGTTCTTCAAGCTGTGCCTGCCCGTGCGCTACGATCCGTGCGCGGATGGGACGGCGTAAACATTCCCGCGGGTGGAAGGTTGCTTGAGCGCTGATCGACAATGCGTTGATCAGCGATTTCGCGTTGGCAAACAGCCTTTTCCCCTCAAGGGCGTCACCTGCGAGCGACCACGCCCCTTGCAGCTCACACCTGATGTGCCCGCTTGACCTTGCCCCGCCGGTAAAGCATACGCTTTCCGCAGGGGTTTCAAGGAACAACGGCATACCAGGAAAGGGGACACCCATGAGCGATACGTTCAAGGGATTCGGGCGTCTTGCCGCAACGGCAAGCTGCGTGGCTCTCGTGGCGGCGTTGGCGGGATGCGCGCCGCAGCAGGGCACCGAGGAGCAAGCGGGCGCGCCGGCGTCGGGCGCTACGAGCGCATCGAGTGCCGTGGTGAACACCGTGAGCATACTCGACTACGACCCGCTCAATCCCATCGTCAAAACGCGGGACGACGGCACCGTCATCCAACGCACGCCGACCGAGGACTACTCGACGTCGCAGGACGCCGACGCGGCGTACAACCATCCCGAGAAAAACGTTCCGTACAACACGTACTATGCGAAGGCCGACGCGCGCGGATGCAACGCGTGTCACGAAGATTTGGCGGCGACGATCGATGCCATGCCGTACGGACACGTGAAGCTGAGCAACGACTTGGGTATCGAGGTCACCTTGCAGCAGTGTCTCGACTGTCACGAGGAGGGGCCGGGATACCAGACCATTGAGAACTCGTTCGGCACGGTGATTCACGGCATCCACGATACCGACGACAAGGCCGCGTGCTGGAACTGCCACAACGCCACGAACGACGATGAGGGCATGCAGCTGTGGGACGTGGTCAAGCACGATCAGCTGCGCGGCATCACGCCTGTAGAGGACGTTGAAGGCGATTTCACGTTCTCGCAGGAGGAGACCATTCCCGCTGAGAGCATCTTCGATTTCGACTGGCAGTATTGGGACCTCGACTACGTCCGCGCCGACAACGAGGCCAACAATGTGCCGCTCGACGAGCAAATGTTCAACGACTGGACCATCACCGTTACGGGCGAAGTGGATCAGGACGTCACCTATCAGCTGACCGATCTCATTGCCGAGGCTCCCTCGGAGACGGTGCCGATGGTGATGCATTGCACGTACAACCCAACGGGCGGCCCCCTGATCGGGCAATCCATGGTCACCGGCATTCCGCTTGATTGGCTGCTTGACAAAGCCGGCCTCACCGACGACGCGGTGTCGATGTTCGCCGGTTCTCCCGACGGCAACTCGAATTCGGTGTACCTCTCGTCGTTCGAGGGGCAGAAGGTGCTCATCGTGTACGAGATCGACGGCGAACGCCTGTCGTGGCGGCAGGGCTATCCCGTGCAGCTGTGGGTTGGCGGCGTGGGCGCTCCGGTGTTCACGAAGGAGCTTTCCGACGTGGTCATCTGCAATGCCGATGAAGAAGTGGACGACTACAAGGGTTGGGTGAAGAGCGAGGGCGGCTTCTACAACAAGCCGAACGTGGGTATCTTCAACCTCGACGAGGGGCAAGTGGTTGCCGCGGGCGAGCCGTACGCCGTCAAGGGCTATGCGAGCGCGTGGGACGACCCCATCACGGGCATCGAGTTCTCAATGGACGGCGGCGAGACGTGGACGCGCTGCGAAACGCCGAACGCGAACACCGATCAGTGGGTGACCTGGAGCTTCACCATTACGCCCGAAGCTGATACCGACACGGCGTACGTGCTGCGCGTGCGCGCGACGTCCGAGAGCGGCCTGGTGACCGAAGAACCTTTGGAGAAACTGTTCAACGCCCGCACGGCGTAAGGAGAGGGGTAGCCATGAAAACGAAGTCTTCAGCGGTGTGGGGCGTTGCGGCGGCATCGGCCATGATGCTGGGCGTGTGCGGCGGTCCCGTGGCCGAAGCGGCGGGATGGGACGGCGCGCAGGCGGGGGACGGCGCGGCGAGCGATGGCGCAGCCGGGACGGCGGCGCGCGCGGAGAGCGCGGCGACGGCGACGGTCGACCCGGCGTCGCAGGTGGTGCGGATGGATGCCGTGCAGGGCAGGCTGTCGTACGGGCAGGGCGCGGTGGACAGCGTGGACGATATCGCGCGCGTGTTCAAGAAGGCGCCGGCGTACCTGTGCGGGGCCTCGTCCGAGCAGCTGGCGGTGCGCGGCGAAGCGGATAACGCGAGTGCGGCGGGCGACGCGGCGGTCGCGAACGAGCTGACGGTGACGGGCGACGTGCAGCACGCGTTCGCGGCTCCGCTCGACGATCTGGCGTCCGACGACGATCATCCCGTCGTGTTGGGCTGTTCGTGCGGCGGCAACCCGGCCGACGGGCGCGCGAGCGTGTCGGCCGAAGTGACGGGCGTGACCATACGCTCGCTGCTCGAGCGGGCGCAGGTGAGCGAGGGCGCGAACACCATCGTGTTCGCATCCCGCGACGGCTACGAGACGGCGCTGCCGCTGAGCTACGTGACGCAGCGCCACAGCCTCATCGTGTATGCGGTGAACGGCGAAGCGGTGGACAACGCCATGGGCGGCTCGAATCAGCTGTGGCTGGGGTCGACGTCCGCGCGCTACTTCGTGCGCGACGTCGCCTCCATCGAACTGCGCACGCAGGAGACGCCGCCGCCCGCGCCGGGTTCGGCCGCCGCACGCGATCAGGCCAAGAACGTGCCGAACGCGAGCGTGCTCGAAGGGCGCTCGGCATGATCGGCGACGTGGCCGCCCGCGCCGGCCGGCTCGTTGTTATCACGGGGCGTTCGTACGACTTGGGCCATGCGGTGAGCGGGGTGCAGTTTTCGCTTAACGAAGGGGCCTCGTGGACGACGTATCCCTTCGAGAACACGAACGACTATCAGCCGGTGGACTGGTCGTTCGAGTTCCAGCCGCCGCGGGTGGGGGAGTACCGCCTATGGGTGCGCTCGGTGAACGATGCGGGCGCGACGAGTCCCGAAGCCGCGCTCGCCGTTATTCGGGCAACGGCGTAGGGCGTGCGCGTTGTACTTGTGGGGGCGGGGCGTCGTATGGTGACGGCTCGCCCTTTTCTGTTGGCGATACCCCGCTTTTCCGCTACACTGCTCGCATTGTTCATGCGCGCTTCGAGCCTGATGGCCGGGCGCTTTCGATAAGCGAGGCAGAGTGGCTCGAGAAAAATTCGGATCCCGTCTGGGGTTCATCCTGATCAGCGCGGGGTGCGCCATCGGGTTGGGCAACGTGTGGCGGTTCCCCTACATCGTGGGGCAGTACGGCGGCGCGGCCTTCGTGCTGCTCATCATGTTCTTCCTGCTCGTGTTCGCGCTCCCCATTCTCATCATGGAGTTCTCGGTGGGGCGTGCCAGCCAAAAGGGCATCGCGCGCAGCTACGACGCGCTTGAGCCGGCGGGCTCGAAATGGCACCGCTTCAAGTGGGTCGCGCTTGGGGGCAACTACCTCCTCATGATGTTCTACACCGTGGTGACGGGCTGGATGCTGGCGTTCATGGTGCGTAGCGCCATGGGCACGTTCGAGGGCATCGACGCGGCGGGCGTGAAGGCGGTGTACGACGGCTTGCTGGCGAACCCCGTGGAGTCGGCCGGGTTCATGGTGATCACCGTGGCCATCGGCGTGCTGACCACGCGCGCGGGGTTGCAGAAGGGCATCGAGCGCGTGACGAAGGTGATGATGGGCGCCCTGTTCGCGGTGCTCGCCATCCTGTGCGTGCGCGCGGTCACGCTGCCGGGTGCGCAGGAGGGCCTGTCGTTCTACCTCATGCCCGATTTCGCGAAGCTGTTCGCCGGTGCGACGCCTACCGAGCAGTGGTCGACGTTCTTCGACGCCGTGTTCGCGGCCATGGGACAGGCGTTCTTCATGGTGTCGGTGGGCGTGGGTTCCATGTCCATCTTCGGCAGCTACATCGGCAAGGACCGGCGGCTCACGGGCGAGGCGCTCAGCATTGCCGGCCTCGACACGCTCGTGGCTATCATGGCGGGTCTCGTCATCTTCCCGGCGTGCTTCGCGTTCGGCGTCGAGCCGGGTGCGGGGCCGGGCCTTGTGTTCATCACGCTGCCCAGCGTGTTCTCTCAGATGCCGTTCGGCCAGCTGTGGGGCGCGCTGTTCTTCCTGTTCATGAGCTTCGCCGCGCTGTCCACCATCATCGCGGTGTTCGAGAACATCGTGGGCTTCAGCATGGACGAGTGGGGCATGCCGCGCACGAAAGCGTGCATCGTGAACGGCATCGCGCTCGCGTTGCTGTCGCTGCCGTGCGTGCTCGGCTTCAACCTGTGGGCGGGCGTCGAGGTGCCCGGCATCGGCAACATCCTCGACATTGAGGACTTCCTCATCTCGAACACGGTGCTGCCCATCGGCAGCCTCGTGCTGCTGCTGTTCTGCACGACGAAGCGCGGCTGGGGCTGGAACGCCTTCATCCGCGAGGCCGACACCGGCAAGGGCATCGGTTTCCCGCATTGGACCCGCCTGTACATCCGCTACGTGCTGCCCGGCCTCATCACCATCGTGTTCATAGCCGGCTACGTTCCCATCGTGCGCACGTGGCTGGGAATGGGGTAGGCTCGCTGCGCTGGAGGGGGGCGCCGCGAGGCCGGGCGGAAAGGGGCCGCTGGCGGGCGCGGCCCCCACTACAGCTTAGATCTCGCTCTTCACGGTTTCGGCCATGAGGTAGCCGTAGTTCATGGCGGCATCGAAGCCCATCGCGTAGGGTCGGCCGTCCTTCTCCTCGATGGACCCGCACACGTCGCCCGCTGCGTACAGGCCGGCGACGGCCTCGCCCGACTCGTTGAGCACGCGCCCCTCGGTGTCGATGGCCAACCCGCCCGTGGTCAGGTAAAACGTGGGGATGCAGGACACCACCCAAACGCCGTCGTGCGTGTCGAGGTACGGCAGCTTCTTACGCCCGAACTCGTCCTCCTCGCCGGCGAGCGCGTGGGCGTTGTGCGTCTCGAGCGTGGCGGCGAGGTCGGTCAGCCCCAGCTCCTCGGCTGCGGCTTCCACGGAATCGTAGTGCACCATGTCGCCGCGATGCTCGAGGCACTTGTAGGTGTCCATGGCGTACAGCTCGTTCTTGTTCGTGGTGATGCGGCCCGCTTCGTCGGTGATGTAGTAGAACGCGCCGCCGTTGGCCTCGTCGAGAAGCGCGCGTCCGAGCACGCCGTGGTTGTCCGACATGATGTTGCCGAACTGCTTGCCCGACGCGTTCACGAGGATGCCCGGCGTGGTCTGGTACAGGAAGGCGATCTCGAAGTTCGAGCCGGCCTGGTTCGTGGTGGACAGGAACGCGCCCAGGTCGCGCCCCATGCATTCGATGGCGCCGCCCGCTTTCTGCCCCAGTTCGATGCCGTCGCCGGTGGAGCCGGGCGCACAGTTGAACTTGAAGTCGGCGTACTGGGGGTAGTGCTCCTTGATCATGTCCTTGTTGGCGGCGAACCCTCCCGACGTGAGGCATACGGCCTTCGCCGTGACGGTCCAGGTGGAGCCGTCGCGCCCTTCCGCCTTGAGCCCGGTCACGCGACCGTCGGCATCCTGCACGAGCTCCGTCACCTTCGTCGCGTACACGATCTGCCCGCCGAGCGCGCCGATACGGTCGACCAGGAAGTCCTTCGCGTATCCGCAACCGCCCATGTAGCAACCGGGGGCCAGGTACGGCGTCACGCCGTACGCCTTGTTCACGCCCAGGCTGTAGAAGCCCACGCCGATGCCGTGCATCCAATCCACGAGCTGCCCCGAGTTCGAGTACATGGCCGTCTGGTACGGCATGGCGCCGTCGAAGCGGTCGTTCTCGGGGACGAGGTACTTCTGCATGACGCCCAGCATGCCCTCCTTGTTGTACATGGGGTTGTCGTCGGCGCGACCGAGCGCGTAGTTCGCCTGTAGCTGCGATTCGGCGGCGGCGACGCCCGAATACGTCATGGGCATGGAGCCGCCGGCGAGGTCCTGCTTCTCGAAGAGCACCACCGTCTTGCCGGCTTCCAGCAGGCGCGTCGCCGCAATGAGCCCCGCGGTGCCGGCGCCCATGAACGCCACATCCACGTCGGCGGTTTGCGCGGTGCCTCCGCTGGGTGTCGAAGCGCCCAGGCGGAAGTCCTTGGGGTTGCCGCCGGCGTTCGTGATCGCGTCGGCTACGGCGCTTTGCACGGCCATCGAGGTGGTGGTGGCGCCGGTGACCGTGTCGACGTCGAGGTTCTTGGCTTCGAGGATCTTCGCGGCCATCATCGGTGCGGCGGTCGATCCGATGCCGATGGTGTCGTCGCAGCGCAGCACGCTGATGCCCGCGATGTCGCCGCCGGCGACGGTCACCTGCACCAGCAAGTTGTCATCGTGGCCCATGGCCGTGCCGATCCACTTGCCGTCGGTGAAGCTATCGGGCACGCTCTTCTTGTCCGGTTCGGCGTCCTTCGCTTGGCCATCGCTCGTCTGCTGCGGTGCGGCGCATCCCGCCAAGCCGCCCAGCGCGGCGACGCCGCCGAGCGCGAGCGATCCCTTGAGAAAGTCCCTGCGATTGAGTTCCATGATGAAGCTCCCTCCTTGATCGGTCGGCGGGGCGTCGGCATTGCCGCGCCGCGCCGAAATGAACAAAGCGAGTATCGTCAGACGGGGCGGTCGGAGTCGACCCCGATAATCGGTACACGGGTCGAAATCGACGGTTTTCATCTCGCCCATTTTCGGTTATTTTTTGTATTTAGCCTGTTCAAGGGCATTTGCCTGCGGGGGGGCAGCGGACGGTTTTCCGGCCGGTGCCCGCATTGTCCCGCGCAAGACAAGGTACAATGCAGCTGGGAGGAAATTGCGTGGCGAACAGGTTTGCAGGCATAGCCCTCGGGGCGCTCGGCTTCGGTCTGTGCAAGACCGCGATTTCCGTTGCCTACATCACGGCGATGGGGTCGGTGTCCTCTACCGTCGGGTTCGTGTCCGAGCTCGATTTCATGTTCGCGATGAATGCCGCTTCGTTCACGACAGCGCTCGTCATCATCGCGCTCGTGCGTGCGGGGCGGCTTCGCCCGGGCGCGCTGTCCCAGGTTCCGGCGGTGATCGCGCTGCTCGTTGGGTTCTTCTTGAGCGCTACCGGCGTGATGACGGGGCTGCCGTTCGCGGTGGCGGCCGTGTTCTACGGCGTGCTGTGCGGCTTCGCGCTCACGGTGCTCAATGCCGCGTGGCTCGAGGTGTTCGTCGCGGAGCCCGAGGCTGCGTACGGCGTGTACCAGATCGTAGGCGGGCTCGTCGTGCAATGCGTGCTCGTGTCGGTGCTGCCCCTGCTGGGATCGCTTGCGGCAAGCATGCTGTCCATTGTGGCGGTGGCTGCTTCGGCGTGCCTGCTCGTGCGGTGCAAGCGGACGCTCTCGTTTGCCGAGCACGCCGCGCTTCTTCCGGCGAACCGCGGCGACCGCCTCACGCTGTTGCAGGCGTGCCTGTGCCTGTTCGTGCTGGTGGGCGTTGTGGGCATCCTGCATACCACCGTGCTGGGCTCGCGGTCCGAGAGCATCGTGGGCGATGTGAACATGTGGATGCCGCTGGTGGCGGCGACGGCGATCACCGCGCTGGTGGCGGGGCTCACCATGCGCCACCCCGATCCCACCGCCGTCTACAAAGGCTGCCTTCCCGCGATGCTGGCAATCCTCTCGCTGCTGCCGTTCTTCGGCGAGGCGCTCGGCGGGCTGGCCGGTCTCGTCATGATCACCTGCTACGACGTGTGCGGCATGGTGTTCCTGCTGTTCATCGTCGATCGGGCGCGCACGTTGCGCATGTCGAGCTACGTGCTGTCCAGCGTGTATCTGGGCGGCTCGGGCCTGTTCTTGGTGATCGGCCTGTCCATTGGCAGCGCGTTGGGCGCGCTCAGCGCCGACTACGGGCTGTCGCTGCTGACGCTGCTCGCGTTCGCGGCCATCTACCCGCTGGCCATCGTGCTGGTGGTTGCGTTGCGCCGCGCGCACCCGCAGGACGGGTCTCCCGCTGCGGCGGAGGAGGGCAGGGAAGGCGCGACGAGCGCGGATGTCGTTCCCACGGTGGACGACGCGCTGGGCGCGGGCGTCGACGCGGTGGCGGCGCAGTTCGAACTGACGCCGCGCGAGCGCGAGATACTGGGCTACCTGGCGCGCGGCCGTTCGGCCAAGTTCATCGCCGAGACGCTGGTCATTTCCGAGAACACCGCGTGGGCCCACATCAAGCGTGTCTACGCGAAAACCGGCGTCCACTCCAAGCAAGAGCTCATGAGCGTCGTCGAGCAGCAGGGCAGAAGCAGGTAGAAGCGGAAAGCGCCCCGGCGAGGGAGGGGCCGGGGCGCTGCGGAGGGGGCTCGGGTTGGTTGGAGCTACGCGTCCCAGGCGTCGAGGGTTGCGGCGGTGCGACCGGCGATGCGGCCCCACACCATGTTCTCGGCGTTGTTGCCTCCCGAGATGCCGTACGTGTGACCGGCCATGTTGCCGAAGCAGCCGGCGGCGTACAGGCGCGGGATAGGCTGGTCGTTGCAGTCTACGACGTTCGCGTTCACGTCCTTCTTCGGGCCGCCGAGCGTTGAACAGCCGCCGGGATAGAGCGGCCAGGCGTAGAACGGGCCGTCCATCGACACGGGCGCAAGCGTTTCGGCGGTGCGCTCGAACGCCGGGTCGGCGCCCTGCTCGCAGTACGCGTTGTACGTTTCAAGCGTGGCCTGCACCGACGCGGCGTCGGGAGCGTTGTCAACCGCCGCCATCTTCGTGCACAGCTCTTCGAGGGTGTCGGCCTTGATGATCCACCCCTTCGAGATCTCGGCCTGGTTGTCGGTGCTCCATCCTTCGAAGCCGCCGCACTCGGCGGGTACGTCCTCAAGCGCCATGCCGATGGCCGTCGAGCCGCCGGGGGTGTTGAGCACGCCGCCCTTCACCGCCCCGAGCGGGCCTGCATCGATAACCTCCTGACCGGCCACCACCCAGGTGGGAATGCGCTCGAAGTCGGCCAGCGTGGCGTCGTTGAACTTCTCGAACTCGTGCCAGCCCACGTGCGGGCTGAGGAAGGTGGACTCGGCGATCCATCGGTTGCCCAGGCGGTCGAGCATGACGTAGTTGTTGGCAGCCGGCGTGACGGTGAACGCATAGGGCCATTCGGCGTCCTTGAAGTAGGCGTTGTACGAGCCGATGATGTTGTTCATATGCCACAGCTGCGCGCCCACGTTCTGCACCATCTTGATGCCGTCGCCCGTGTTGAACGGCCAGCCGTAGAAGCCGCTCATGGGGTAGCACTTGCAGTGCTCGTTCTTCAGCTCGTCGTTGAACTCGAAGCCGCCGAGCGTGAGCACGACGCCCTTGCGCGCTTTGACGGCTTTAGGCGTGGCGTCGTCGCCGATGAGCGTGTAGCAGCCGACGATTTCCTTCGTCTCGGGGTTTTGGATGAGCTCCTCGTCGTGGCAGTTGAACACCACCTCGATACCCAGGTCGGCGCGCACCTGGTCGAGCGTGTGCCACCCTGCGTTGCCGCCCTTCGTGGGGTCGCCGAACGAGCAGACGTGCATGGATTCGGCACCTTCGATGAACGGATACTCGCAGCTCGACGTGCCGCCGGAAGCGTTCGTGCCCTTCTTGAGCTCGGTCTCGATGCCCCAGTAATCGCAGTAGTCCATGTTCTGATAGCATTCCTCGGCCCACGCGCGAGCGATGTCCTCGGGCGTGTGGTTCTTCGAGAAACCGGTGATGTACTGCACGGCGCCGTCGATGTCGTCGACCCAGGTGTACTCGCCCATGTTGATGGACGAGTTGCCGCCCCCGCGCGAAGGCGCTTTCTCAAGCACGAGCACGTCGGCCTTGCCCTCGTCCTTTGCGGTGACGGCGGCCCACAGGCCGGCGCCGCCATACCCGATGACCAGCACGTCGGTCTCGTAATCCCAGGTTGACGGCTTCCAATCGGTTGCGGCGGACGCCTGCTGCGCGCAGCCGCCCAATGCTCCGGCCGCTGCCACGCTTGCGGCGGCGATGCCGGCTCCCTTGAACAGATCGCGTCGAGTTAAACTCATGAGTTCCCCTTTCAGACAGATGGTAGATACGGTTGATGCGGTTGGCACGGGCTGTCGCGCGGCTTGGCATCGCGCACCCCCGATTCCTAGCTGAGCTCGTGGCCGGTGTAGCCTTCGAACACGTCGGAGGGATGGAGGGTGGGGCCGTACCCCTTGGCATCGGCTTGCGGGG
>ENA-OQNO01000693-OQNO01000693.1-human-gut-metagenome-genome-assembly--contig:-NODE-693-length-28704-cov-3.196032_pt1 | contig 28704 bp, 24 predicted proteins | sample MGYA00242629_ERZ504880 | MGnify/ENA primary metagenome ERZ504880 (study PRJEB26092, sample SAMD00036377) | human gut metagenome | host: Homo sapiens | study: EMG produced TPA metagenomics assembly of... | reverse complement strand
CGGGCGGGGAGATCATCTATAAAGGCGAGAAGATCAACGGCAGGATCAGCGGAGAACTGGACCGAAAGGTAATGGGGGAGATCCAGATGATCTTTCAGGATCCTCAGGCTTCGCTGAATGAGCGGGCCAAGGTGGATTACATCATCAGCGAAGGTCTGATGAACATCGAGAAAGGGATCGGCGAGAAGGAACGGAAGAAGCGGGTGGATCAGGCCCTCCTGGATGTGGGGCTGCTGCCGGAATTTGCCAGCCGTTTCCCTCACGAGTTTTCGGGAGGACAGCGGCAGAGAATTGGTATTGCCAGGGCACTCATTATGAATCCGGAGTTTATCATCGCGGATGAACCGATCTCCGCGCTGGACGTGTCGGTTCGGGCGCAGGTGTTAAACCTTCTGGCGGATATGCAGAAGAAGCGCGGGATCACCTATCTGTTTATCGCACACGATCTGTCGGTTATGCGGTTTATCACCGACAGAATCGCGGTCATCAGAAAAGGGGAGATCGTGGAGATGGCGGAGACGGAGGAACTGATTACCCACGCCATTCATCCATATACAAGGGCGCTGCTGTCAGCGATCCCCATGCCGGATCCGCGGCATGAGAGGGAGAAGAAGCTTCTGGTCTATGACGCCTCCATGCATCACTATGAGGCGGATCCGCCTTCCTGGCGGGAGGTAAGGCCGGAACATTATGTGCTTGCTAACAGCAGCGAGTATGAGGCGTATAAGAAGATATACCGGGACAGATAGTCCGCACTTCGCGGAAATCATGGAAAAGGACCATATGGAATGAGGAAAGAGGCAGCAGGAAGGCGGCGCTTTGGCGCTGCCTTTCCTGTGGTTCAGGAAAATCCAGGAGTCCGGAACAGGAGATGGAACGATGCAGTATGGAATTGTGATACAGCCGGTTGCAACTATTTATGAGATTCCGGCGGAGACTATGGTTAAGGATGGAATGACGCTGTCCGCTATTGCGGATGAGGCGATGTATGGAACGGGGCTTGCGATTACCGGGCCGGTGGTTACCGGGGCGGAGGTTAACGGTCCGGAGGCTGCCGGGATGGCGGTTATCGGGAGGGAGACCGATGAGACGGGGCAGAGGACGGAGATGAACCGTGGATATCTGCCGGTGCGCACGTTTTACGGTTATACGGGCTATGTGCGGAAAGAAGCGGTGCGGCTGGTCTCTTTAGAGGAAATGATGGCGTGGGAGGAAGGCGGTCTCATGGTGACCACGGCTTTCTGCGTCGATGTGGTTTCCGTGCCAAAAGTGCAGGGAGTAAGGCTTGTCAGCCTGTTCCGGGGCGCTCTGGTGAGTGTGATACCGTATGAATGCGGCATAGAAGGCTGGGGGAAGGTGAAGCTGGCAGACGGCCGTTTCGGATACATCAGGGAGCAGTTTCTGGAAAACAAGGAGTTTTCGCAGGCTGGATTGTGGACAGAGGTGCTTCCGCAGAAGATAATTGTGGATAAAGATGCATTTCGCCGCGCTGTAGTGGAGACGGCAAAGACGTATCTGGGGATTCAATACCGGTGGGGCGGCCGTTCCACCGCCGGGATCGACTGTTCCGGGCTTACCTCGGTAAGTTATATGATGAATGGAATTCTGACCTACCGGGATGCGAAAATCGTGGAGGGGTATCCGGTCCGCGAGATCGCAGTGGGTGAGAAAAAAATGGGAGATCTGCTGTATTTCCCAGGACACATCGCCATGTATATGGGAGATGGAAAGTATATTCATTCCACCGGAAAGGCGGGAAGCGGCGGAGTGGTGATCAACAGCCTGAACCCGGAGGATGCGGATTTCAGAGCCGATCTGGCAGAGAGCCTGTATGCGGTGGGAAGTATTTTCTGACAGAGGAACCATGCCGTTTCGGGAGCGAATCGGTTTCGGGAGTGGATAGTTTCGGGAGCGAATCGGTTTCGGGGCGGATAAGCGGCGCAGCACTGATCTGCGGCGCAGAGACGGAAGAGGAGAAAGAGAATGGATAAGAGACTGACGATAGAGAGACGGATTGAGGCGGAGCTCATGAGTTATGATGGGACAATGGGTATCTACGCCGACGATTTTCATGGAAATGTTATTGCCATCGGCGCGGATGAGCCGTTTGAGACGGCCAGCACCATAAAGACGTATATTCTGGCGAGTCTGTTTGATCAGGTGGAAAAGGGAAAAGCCAGCTTAGAGGATATGGTGGAATTTAAAGAGGAACACGCGGTTGACGGCAGCGGAGTCCTGTGTGCGCTGGAGCCGGGGGCTGTGCTCCGGGTGAAGGACGCAGCCACCCTGATGATTATTGTCAGCGACAATGTGGCGACGAACATGATGATCGACTATCTGGGGCTGGATACGATCAATGCGTGTATCCGCGGACTGGGATGCAGGGACACGGTGCTGCACAATCCGCTTCATTTTGAGCGGTATGATAAGCTGGGAACATCGACTCCCAGGGATTACGCCAGCATTTTTACGAGGCTGGCAGCGGGGACTTTGATAAGCCCTGAAGCGGACGCGAAGATGCTGGAGATTTTTAAGAAGCAGCACTACAACAGCATGATCACAAAGGATTTTCCGGCTGTTTACATGGACAGTGACAATACGGATGATGTGATGGTAAATGTGGCCTCCAAGAGCGGCAGCATGAACGCCTGCCGAAATGACGGCGGCATCATATACACCCCGTACGGTCCGTATGTGCTGGTGATGTTCAATAAGAAGTTCAGCGACGCCATGTATTATCCGGCGCATCCGGCGACGGTGTTCGGCGCCAGAGTCAGCCGGATGCTGTTTGATCAGTTTATCGCGCTGGAAGGCCGTTTTCAGATGTAGTGAGTGTCTGAAAATTGCTTTTTGTCAGTTATGTGTCACATGATTTGGGATTCAAATCCCGCATGGTGGCACAGGATGTCAAATATCTTTTTTTCCTGGTAGAAGAACTGGTAGCGGACCTGGCAGGCCGCGCTCTCTTTTATGGTGCGGCTCATGCTTCCGAACGAGGGCGCGGCCAGAGACAGGGGCTGGTCCTTGATCAGGTTGACGTGAAGCATCAGGCCGCCCTGGCTGACCAGGAGCTCGCGGTCGGTGAATTCCAGGATTTTAAGCCCTTTGTAGGTGGCGAGGCGGTATTCCTTTCCGCGGAACAAAACAGAACCGACAGAACCGTTAAAATGCGTTCCGGCAAAGGGAATATCGGCCACGGAAAGCATGACGCAGCAGGGGGCCTTCGTCTTCTTGTCGGTCCAGGTACACTGGGTCCATACGTACCGGGAGGGAAAGGAGCGGCCCCAGTCTTTTTCGATGTAGCCGAGACCGCCGTCAAAGTTCAGCTTTTTCCTGTTTAAGACCAGCTGGCCGGACAGACGGTGGGAGAGACTTAAGACTCCGTGGCGGCACTGCATGAACGGAACGGCGCAGAAAGGCCCCATAATATCGTAGCTGGGCGGTGTAAATGGCCCATAGGAGAGGTGACCGGTCAGTGTCACCTCTTTTGTGGCAATATCCAGATGGATGCCCTGCTCCGAGAAGGTGGATGTACTGAGGTTTACATAAAATAGGCTTGAAGCCGCCCGGAACTGGTCGGCGGAGCAGGGGATAACCCACGACTCGGTATTGGTGATAATCTGGAGGGAGGCGGATGGCTTTCCCTGCCTGTCAATATGGTATGCCGGAATCAGGGCAAGTACGCCGTCCGGCGACTGATGTTTTAAGTACCAGCCTTCAAAGAAAGAGTGTTTTTTCTGATAGCCGTGAAAATATTTCATGAGGGGATCCTCCGTATTTTTTTTGTTTTTTAGCAGATAGTACCATTTATAGTCTGTCCAGGTGCTGCGGAAACATTCACACTTGTTTCTTTTGACATTATCCGCTATAATGTGACATACAGGCCGTGAGAATGCGGCGTGTACTGAAGGTAAAAGCAAGGCTGAAGCATGATAGAAAAGAATGTGAAAATAAATGAAAACTGAAAAACAGGCGCTGCCTGATCAAGGAATACTCATCTGTGAAGATGGGGATTTTTTCCCTTACAGGATAGTGAAATCCGCCAGGCGCACGATGGCGGTCTCCGTTACCAGGGAGGGAGAGATTGTTGTGCGGATACCGGATCGGCTATCGTGGAAGGCCGGCCATGAATTTGCGCAGCGGAATCAGGAATGGATCTTTGCGCATGCTTCCAGGATCAGGGAAGAAATGGAGAAACGGGAACAGTTTCACTGGACGGAGGGGGCTTTACTGCTCTTTCATGGAAGCCCCAGAAAACTCCATTTTGAGCGGGACTATGAGACGGAACGGTTCCGGGTATGCGATACCGGCGATAAATTTCTGGTATCCGGCCCCTTTACGGGGCAGGAGGATGACGAGCCGCTTGTGAAGGCGGCCATGGAAAACTGGTACCGGAAGCAGGCGAGGCGTTTTCTGGAGGAGAGAACTGCCTGGTGGGCGGATCAGATGGGAGTTTCGTATCTGCGAATCGCCATACGGGATCAGGCCACCCGATGGGGAAGCTGCAGTGTCCGGGGAAATATCAATTATAATTGGAAGCTGGTGCTTCTTCCAGTGGAACTGACGGATTACGTGGTAGTGCACGAACTGGCTCATCGCACGGAGATGAATCATTCAAAGGACTTCTGGAAAATCGTTGAGAGAGAACTGCCGGATTACCGGCAAAGAAGGAGAAGACTTAAGGGTTATGAAAGTGAAATCAATCAGAAATATCAGGATTAAAACGAAGCTTTTGTTTCTGGGAGGAGTCAGCATTCTGGGACTCGTGTTTATCGGCGCGGAGTCCATTATCACGGCGAGACAGATTAACCAGGCCAGCACGGAGATTTCCCAGTCCTGGGTTCCGGCGATTATCATCGCGGAGGAACTGAATACCGAGACCTCGGATTACAGGATCAAGGAATTTTACCATGCCATTACCCACGACCAGGAGACCATGGATCATCTGGAAAAAGAGATGATGGCGGTCCGTGATGAGATCGACGCGGCATTTACGGAGTACGAGCAGTTTTATATTACGGATGAGACGGACCGAACGCTGATGGAGAACGCCAGGGCGTACTGGGATAAGTATCTGGAATACAGTGACAGGCTTCTCCCTGTCAGCCGGGGCAATGATAACCAGGAATCGCTTAAGATGATTATCGGAGAGTCCAGGCTCTTATTTGACGAGGCCAGCAGCAACTTTTTAAAGATGGCGGAATTTAACCGTCTCGGAGCCGAGGCGGCCAGTGTCCGGGGCGACCAGCTTTACGTCAGACTGGCCAGGGTGAAGATCGTGTCCATCTGCCTGATTGCGCTGATGATCACGATGCTTGTCATCTATATTATTATTGCTATCGATAAGCCGGTTAAGGCGATCGTGGAGGGGACCAGAAGAGTCTCCAACGGTGACCTGGATGTGTACCTTCCCTACGATTCTGAGGATGAGATCGGAATTCTGACGGATTCCGTGAATCAGCTGATTGAGCGGCTGAAGAACATTATTGACGATGAGAAATACCTTTTCCGCGAGATCGGAAGTGAGAATTTCGAGGTGAAGTCTACCTGTGAACAGGCTTACAGAGGGGATTTTGCACCTATTCTGTATTCCATTGCCAGCCTGATGAGCAGACTGGATATAGCGAAGCAGAAAAAGGAAGAACTGAAAAAGCGGCTGGAGGATCGGGTCGCCGCGGAGATAATCGCGGAGAAGAAGCTGGCGGAAGAAGCGAAGCTGGCAGAAGAGAAGAAGCTGGCAGAAGAGAAGAAGCTGGCGGAAGAGATGCAGCCGGCGGGAGAAAATACAACGCCTGATCGAGAACAGGCTGGTGAGGAGACGAAGAAGGATGGCAGCAGAACGATGGATGCTTCAGACGAAGAAGGCAGACTTTCATGAGATGGCAAGAATCCATCATATTACACCTGTAACGGCGAGGATTATCCGGAACAGGGATATTGTGGGAGAGGAGGCGGTAGAGAAGTATCTCCGGGGATCATTAAAGGATCTGTACAGCCCTCATCTGTTAAAGGACATGGATCTTGCAGTAGAGATCCTGAAGGAGAAGACGGAGCAGGGAAAACGGATCCGGATTGTCGGGGATTACGATATAGACGGCGTCTGCTCTACGTACCTGCTTTACCGGGCGCTCACGAGAATCGGGGCTAACGTGGATTATGAGATTCCGGACCGGATCAGGGATGGCTATGGAATCAATGAATCCATTATCCGCGCCGCGGCTGAGGACGGAGTCGATACGATCCTGACATGTGACAATGGAATCGCCGCTGTGGCGCAGATCAGCCTGGCGAAGGAACTGGGACTTACCGTGCTGATCACGGACCATCACGATATCATGCAGGAGGATGGCCATGATCTGCTTCCGCCCGCGGACGCGGTGGTCAATCCAAAACAGAGCGAGTGCAGCTATCCATACCCGGAGATATGCGGCGGAATGGTCGCTTATAAGCTTGTAAAGGCCCTCTACGAGGCATTTTCCGTTTCGGAGGAGGAATGGCTGTCCATGCTGGAATTTGCAGCGATTGCCACGGTGGGCGACGTGATGAAGCTGCGGGATGAAAACCGTATCATTGTCAAAGAAGGATTAAAAAGAATTGCAAATACAAAGAGTATTGGTCTTTTAAAGCTGATCGAGCGGAATGACCTGGATAAAGACCAGATTACCGCATATCATATCGGATTTGTCATCGGTCCCTGTTTAAATGCAGGCGGACGTCTTCAGACAGCCAAGCTGGCTTTGTCGCTTCTGCTGTGTGAGGACGGGGAAGAGGCGGACCGGCTGGCCATGGAACTGAAGGAGTTAAATGACCAGAGAAAAGATATGACGAAGCAGGGGACCGAGGAAGCCATTGCGCAGGTGGAGGAGTGCTATCGTGACGATAAGGTTCTGGTGGCGTATCTGCCTTCCTGCCATGAATCGCTGGCGGGAATCATTGCAGGGCGTTTGCGGGAGCAGTATCAGAAACCGGCCTTTGTATTGACGGATGGAGAGGAATGTGCGAAGGGATCAGGGCGGTCGATCGAGCAGTATCATATGTTCGAAGGGCTGGTGAAGGTAAAGGATCTCCTGCTTAAATTCGGAGGCCATCCCATGGCCGCAGGGCTCTCACTTGAAAAAGAAAATATTGATGAAGTCCGCCGCAGGCTGAATGAGGAGGCGGAACTTACAGAGGATGACTTTGTCCGCAAGATCTGGATCGATGTTCCCATGCCTCTCGATTACATAAATGAGCCTCTTATTGAAGAACTGGAGCTATTGGAACCATTTGGACAGGGCAATGAAAAGCCGCTGTTTGCACTGAAAGGGCTTCATATCAGAAGCGTGCGGGTGCTGGGAAAGAACCGGAACGCGGTGAAGTTTTCCCTGGCTGACGATAAGGGCGTTCCGATCGACGCCATGCTGTTTACAGACGGCGACGCATTTTTGGAGGAACTCGGCAGAAGCCGGGTAATCGATGTGATTTATTATCCGACGGTTAATGTATACAATGGCAGCAGGACTTTACAGATTATAATCAAAAATTATAAAATACCGGTTTGACGAAGGAGCAGGACGATGGAGAAAATCAGAGCCGCAGTGGTTGGATTCGGCGGTATGGGCCGCCAGTACGTACAGATGATTTATGACGGTGAAATCGATGGCATGGTACTCGCCGGAGTTTGCTGCCGAAATGAAAAGGGGCAGAATGAGATCAGGACAGTCTACCCGGGGGCATCTGTCTATCCGAATGTGGAGGCGATGTTCGCATGCGGAGACGAATTTGATGCTGTAGTAGTCGTGACACCTCACGCCACCCATGTCGAGATCGGAAAGATGGCGGCCGCGGCGGGAAAGCATATCCTGCTGGATAAGCCGGCCGGGATATCGACGAAGGAAGTGAAGGGACTCATAAATGCGGCAGACCGCGCGGGAGTCTGTCTGGGAATGATCTTTAATACGAGGATGAACCGCGTATTTTTCCGTGCCAAGGAGATGATCGAGCGTGGAGAACTGGGGCGGCTTAACCGCGCTGTGTGGATATCCAATATCTGGTTCCGTACTCCGGCCTATCACAATTCCGCGCCTTGGCGAAGCACATGGGAGGGAGAGCACGGCGGTCTGCTGATCAATCAGAGCCAGCATTTCCTCGATGTGTGGCAGTGGCTTCTCGGCATGCCGGACCAGGTTCTGGCAACGGTGGAATGCGGAAAATACAGTGATATCACGGTAGACGACAGTTTAGATATCCAGTTCTTCTATGACAACGGGCTCCACGGAACCTTTATTGCTTCCAGCGGGGAGTATCCGGGAGTCAACCGGCTGGAAATCTGGGGGACAAAGGGACGACTGTGCATCGAGGACAGCAGCCGGATACTTTTTGATGAAAATGTGGTGCCAACGGATGAATTCAGCAGCCGGAATCAGGAAATCTACGGGATGCCGGAACACCACGCAAGGGAGATTACGGTGGAGAAAAAGGGCGCTGAAGGGTATCAGAAGATCTTCCAGAATTTTACGGATCATTTGCTAAAAGGGGAACCGCTGCTTGCATCGGGAGAGGATGGGCTCCGCGTACTGATGATTGCGAATGGCGCGTACCTCTCTTCCTGGCAGGGACAGCGGGTTGAGTTCCCGATCGATGATGAGAAGTATGCGGTAATGCTGGAGGAGAAGGTCCGGGACGAACAGAAATCGCTGTCCTGTCTTGATAGATGAAGTGTTCAGGCTTAAATGCGAAGGGAATTTGATCTGTTTTTCTAATGGAGGATGAGGAGGGAACAGAACAACTTACTCACTCAGGCAAATATCTGTCTGATACAGCCTTCTGAGCAGTATCAGCACGAGATTATGGACTTCAGAGGAAGAATCGTTGGTATGATTAATGTCAGATATGATTTAACTGAAGAAATGTACCGTTATTTAGGACATATTGGCTATTGCGTCCGCAAATCAGAGCGGCAGAAGGGATATGCAGCTGAAATGCTGCGGCTGGCTCTGAAGGAGGCGAAAAAGATAGGATTGGACAGAGTACTTTTGACAGTCGACAGCGATAAAACGGCTTCGATCGCCACTATGAAGAAAAACGGCGCGGTATTGGAAAATGAAGTCCCGTATCTAGGCAAGATTACGCAGAGATATTGGATTGAGCTATAGAGCTTTGGGACGGATTGGTTCCAGGGGATCTGATTAGGAAAGGAATGCTGTGAAAACAGCGTTCCTTTTTTTTGAAAAATTCGCCTTTAGTGGAGGAATTACTCTTGACAAAGGTCTGGCAATGTGTTAATTTAAAGTTAGTAATACGTATTACTAATTCGAATTACTAACTTTAAGAAAAAAGGAGAAGGTAAAATGAAAAAAGAATGGAAACGGTTTACGGCACTGGCACTCGGCGCGTTCATGGTACTCCAGGCAGCAGGCTGCAGCCCGCAAAAGGCGGCAGATCCAGCTACGGTAAGCAGCCAGAAGGAGGCGCAGACGTCTGGCGAGGTTTCAAAGGAATCTTCCGCGGGGGGAGAAGAAAAGACGGTGACACTCCGGATGTTGAACTGGGGAAATACGGAGGAGGAAGCTATCGCCAATGATGCGATTGGCAGATTTAAGGAGAAGCATCCGGGCGTGGAGGTTGAACAGACATGTGTTCCAGTTGATTCCTGGTCCGACTTTATCCAGAAGTGGATTACCATGAGCACCTCGGGGGAGGCGCCGGATGTGATTAATCTGGGACTGGAAGGTGCGAAGATGGCGGTTGCCAATGATTTACTGCTTCCGCTCGATGACATTGCAGCAGGGGATGCAGAATTACAGAGTAAGAAAGAACAGTATGCGGAGTCGCTGCTGGAAGGCTTCAGCGAGGGTGGGACGCTTTATGGGCTTCCAAGTGGAACACAGACCATGGTTATGCACTATAACAAGGATATTTTTGATGAAAAAGGCGTCGAGTACCCGAAGGAAGGCTGGACCTGGGATGAATTTCTGGAGACGGCTGAAAAGCTTACATATGAAGAAAATGGAAAGACCGTATATGGATACGGATTATCCAGTTCTTATTTTCAGCTGACACCGTGGTGGGCTACAAACAGTGCATATCCGGTCAGCGAGGACTATGAGAAACCAACATTAAATTCGCCGTCTATGCTGGAATCCATTACATTCTTAAAATCTATGGTAGATAAAAAGGTGACGCCGGATCCGATCAGCTCTGATGTTTATACGATGTTCTCTTCCGGTCAGTTGGCTATGGTAGGTGCTGGCAGATGGGTACTAAATACATGGCAGGATGCAGGAATGAAGAATTTTGACTGTGTGCAGTGGCCGAAGAAGACGGAAGAGGGCAGTGTATATGGAGGTTCCGCATGGTGTATCGGTTCCATGACAAAGGAGAAAGAACTGGCTGTCGAACTGCGGAAGGAAATGGGGGCGGACGAGACGTTAACTGCAGTAGCGGCGGGCGGACAGCAGATACCACCGACAGAGAAGCTGGCTTGTGACACGGCAATCATGGGAACCGTACCGGATAACATTCTTGGGCTTTGGAAAGCAGTTACGATAGCTTCACCGGTTGCGGCTCCCGTATTCTTTGGTGATATCGAACAGGCGATGCTTCGTGGACTGGAAAATGTATTCTCAGGTTCCATGAGTGTAGAAGATGCCATGAATCAGGCGCAGTCAGAGGTGGAGACGACGATTGCAAACAAGTAGGACAGTTCGGCGAAACACTAGATTGGAGGAAGCGATGGCAGGAATAAAACGAAGACCAGATAACCGAAGAAAGAAAAAAGAGGCTTTGACAGGGTATTTATTTACCCTGCCATCCTTCCTTGGATTCATAGCCTTTGTTCTGATTCCGGTATTCTGGGCCCTTATCATTTCATTTCAAAAATACAATGTATTTACCGGGGCCAGCACATGGAACGGGGTAAAGAATTATCTGCATATTTTACAGGATCCAAGATCTGTGACCACACTGGGGAATACTTTGTGGTATGCAATCTTCGCAACGGTAGGAAACACAGCGGTGGGGCTTCTTTTAGCGATAGCTGTGGACAATAAGCTTCCGGGAAAGGTCACGGTATTCTTCCGATCCATCTATTTTTTTCCTTCCTTAATCGGCCTGGTCTTTGTAGCAATTATCTGGCAGTATTTTTTTCAGACGGATGCCGGGGTGATTAATTATTATCTGGGAAAGATTGGAATCAGTAAAATCGGTTGGCTCAGTGACAAGAGCATGGCAAAGTTTTCTGTTCTGATCCTTGACGTATGGAAGAACTGTGGGATGTCCATGCTGCTTATTCTGGCAGGACTCCAGAATATCGACAGAGGCCTTTTAGAGGCAGCGGGTATCGATGGGGCTGGTCCTGTGCAGAAGTTCTTAAAGATGACTCTTCCCCTCGCGTCTCCGACCATTTTCTTTGTGCTGGTTATGAATGTGACGGGTGCGCTGCGTATTTACGAATCGGTATATGTTCTGACAAACGGCGGGCCGGGAGATTCCAGCAGAAGTCTTGTTATGCTTATTGCGGAAAAGGCGTTTACCTCATTCGATTATGGAATAGCTTCGGCTCTGTCCATGATCCTTCTGATTTTGATCGGGATCATTACAATGATTCAATTCGCGGGAAGCAGGTGGTGGGTACATTATGACTAAGATAATTAGAATAAAAGGAAAAAGAGTACGTCCCGGACTGATTCTTCTGGCCATTGGTATGATCCTTGTGGCCATGATTATGATTGCCCCGTTTTTGTGGGTGTTCTCAGCGTCGCTGCGGACATTCAGTGATGCGACGGCACTGCCGCCCAAATGGCTTCCGCCTGCCCTCGGCGAGTGGAATATGAAGTATTTTGACAAATTATGTTCGGGGCAGATCCCATTTTTTACTTTTATGCGGAACAGTCTGAAAATCAGCACAATCATCACTGCTGGAATGGTATGCCATGGTGCACTGGCAGGCTATGCCTATGCCCGTCTCTCCTTTAAAGGAAAGAATCTGATGTTTGGGCTGATGCTGGTGGGTATGTTGGTACCGGTACAGGTGACGATAGTCCCTTTATTTAAGATCATGAATTTGCTGGGGGTTATCAACACGGCGGCTGCCGTGACACTGCCTTCTGTTTTTGGAGCCATGTGCCCGGGATTTGCGGGTGCATTTGGAATATTTATGATGAGACAGTTTTTTATGACGGTGCCGGCTGAAATGGAAGAGGCGGCTACGATCGATGGGGCAGGCATTATAAGAACTTTTTTTTCCATCATGCTGCCAATGGCAAAATCGACGCTGGCGTCCCTGGCAATTATAGTTTTTACATTTGCCTGGAATGATTATTTTACTACATTTATTATGATCAACTCTACGGAAAAGCTGACGCTGCCCGTAGGAATTCTATCAATCAAACAACCGTTTTCCACAGGTGATAATGTTGTATTTGCCGCAGTTTGTCTCGCGGTGCTGCCGGTTCTGTTCGTGTTTATTCTGGGGCAGAAATGGATCGTACAGAGCATGACGCATGTGGGAGTGAAGGGATAAGAGGAGGAGTATTTAAGAGATGAACAGAGAAATGCTACATTCAAAGACAGATTTATTCAAGACCGGCGGGGAGATCTCCTACAATGGGGATGCCGGAGTTGCTAAATTTCTTTTGGGCGGAATCGGAACGGGCAATATTTCCGTGGGGGCCAGAGGAGAGCTTAGGGATTGGGAAATATTTAACTGGCCGGGAAAGGGACAATTCGTTCCATTTTCATTTTTTGCAATCCGTACCAGGGAGGAGGGAAAGGAACCGGTCAGCAGGATTCTGGAATCTAAGATATGTCCGCCGTACTATAAATCTCACGGATTTTTAAATGGGGAACTGGCAGGAATCCCTCGTTTTGAATCTTCTAAAATGGTAGGGAAGCAGCCCTTCGTATATATTGATCTGGAGGACAGCAAGGTGCCGGTCGAGGTAAAAATGGAGGCATTTACACCATTCATACCGCTTAATTCCGATGATTCCGGAATTCCAACAGCAATTATCCGTTATCACGTGAAGAATCCAACCGATAGAGCGGTAGAAGTATCCGTAGTGGGCACCATGGCTAATGTGGTCGGATTTCAGGGCTACGATGTATTTAATAATGTTAAGCTGGTTGATGAAGTACAGAATGAATATCGTGAAAATGGAGAAATCAAAGGCTGGTATTATACTGCAAAGCACTTAAAAGAAACGGACATGAAATTTGGAAGCATGTCCATTGCATCTGTGGGAGCGAAGAATACTTATAAGAAACAGTGGCTGCACGGCCAATGGACGGATAATGCGCAGGACTTCTGGGATGATTTTACTGAGGACGGAGTTCTGGACGATATGGAAACAATTGAGTCAAAAGGATGTGATCTTCTTTCCCATTACGATTTCAGCTTCTTAAATCTCAAGGAACGCATCAGCTCTGTCGGAAGTATGGAAATGGTTGGGCCAAACGAGGAGAAGACGTTTGAATTCGTGATTTCCTGGTATTTTCCCAACCGTCCAAAGGGCTGGATCGAATACGATGAGGATTTAGAGCGATACAGAGATGGCGGATATGATACGATACGCAATTATTACGCCACAAGATTTACCGATGCATGGAATGTAACGGAGTACGTAGCCGGGAAGATGGACGAGCTGGAAAAGCCTTCCCGAGCATTTGAAGAGGCACTGTTTGATACTACGATTCCGGTTTATGTGATCGATGCAGTGGCCGCCAATATCATGTCAATGAAGAGCCATTGCTGCTTCCGGATTGAGACGGGAGAGTTCTTGGGCTGGGAAGGGATCAGAGACTATGTAGGCTGTGGTCAGGGTAATGTAAACCATGTGTGGAACTATGCTACAGCTGTGGCGGCCCTGTTCCCGGATCTTGAAATTACCATGCGTAATGTAGAATTTAAGAAGGAACTGGATGACGATGGCGGTATGCCATTTAGAGCAAGAAAGGTTCTCGGGGAGAGCCGTTGGGATATGATACCCGCATGTGATGGGCAGTTTGGCTCTGTTTTACGGGTGTATCGTGAGTGGAAGTATACTGGAGACGATGATTTCCTGAAAGAAATATGGGAGCCAATGATAAAAGCACTTGAATATGCGATCCATGAGTGGGATACGGATGGAGACGGCGTTCTCGACGGAAAAAATCAATTGGCCTATGACATCGAGGTCTAGGGGCCGAATTCGATGACAAATACCATTTATTCGGCAGCTGTCAAAGGTGTTGCATTCATGGCAGAACATCTGGGAAAGACAGAAGAGGCGGAAAAATATCGTGCTTTGTATGAGAAGGCAGAACCGCTGGTGGATGAAATGCTGTTTAACGGAGAATATTACGTGCAGATGCTTGATGATGTGGATGCTTATCGTTACCAGTACGGTACCGGGTGCCTTACGGACCAGCTTCTGGGACAGTTCATGGCACATGCCGCGGGGCTGGGATACGTGCTTCCGAAAGAACATGTAAAAAAGACGCTGGAATCCATTTACCGCTATAATTTCCGTGACTGCATGGAAGAGGTCCCTAATGTTCAGCGAACCTATGCGCTGAATGATGAGGCTGGGCTGGTTCTCTGCTCCTGGCCAAAAGGCGGCCGTCCGAGATTCCCGTTCGCTTACTGTGATGAAGTGTGGACCGGCGTTGAATATCAGGTGGCAGTATGTATGATTAAGGAGGGGATGCTGGAGGAAGCGTTTACCATTATAAGGGCAGTCCGTGACAGGTATGACGGATATAAGAGATGCCCCTGGAGTGAGACTGAGGCAGGCCATCACTATATACGCCCAATGTCCAGCTTTTCTCTGATTCCGGCTCTGTCCGGTTATGAGTGTGATATGACGGAGAAGACCATGTCGTTTAAGCCGGTAATCAACAAGAATCACTTTAAATCCTTCTGGATTAATGGAAAAGCCTGGGGGACTTATGAACAATCCATTGGTGAGGATGGTGTGGTAAAATCTGGTATTCAAGTATTGTACGGAAGTCTGGACGGTGTTAGAATATTAGAAAGATAAGAACAATAGAATGTGAGGGTTAAAATGGGTGCCAATAGAAAATTGCCTACTATGACGGATGTCGCCAGGTTAGCAGGAGTTTCACAGTCCACAGTTTCTCTTGTGCTTCGGGGGAAAGCGGGGGATAACATACCGGAGGCTACCAGGGACCGGATATTCCAGGCCAGCAGTGAACTGGGATATCGGGTGAACAAGCTGGCCAGTGCGTTAAACAGTACAGGCAGCGGAATCATAGGCATGCTGACAGATGAGTTGATCACGACGAACTTTGCTGGTGCAATTGTAAAGGGTGCCCAGGAACGTGCCCTGGGAAAAAATAAGATACTGATGCTTGCGGCCCTGGAGAATGAGGGGCGGCTGGTGGAAAAATCGGTCGATATGATGATTGGATACCGGGTGGACAGCATCCTTTATGCATCCATGTATCACAGGAGAATCGAACTTCCGTCAAATTTAAAGGATATTCCGACCGTACTGGTTAACTGCTTCGACTCTGAAAACCGGTATCCGGCCATTCTGCCTGATGATTATTCAGGCGCATATCAGGCGGCCTCCTACCTGATTGAATGTGGTCACAGGAATGTTGTCTACTTAAGCAACGAGAAGAGGGAGACGAGGAATGGCGAGAGACTGCCAGCCACTTTGTTAAGAGAACGGGGATTTAAAGCGGCGTTTGAAGATCATGGAGTTTCGTCAGAAACTGCTGCGATTATTCCGATTACCATAACAGGCCATGATGTGTTTGAGGCGGCAACGGATATTTTATCGTCTGCGGACCGTCCGACTGCTGTCATGTGTTATAATGACAGAATGGCGATGGGCGTGTATTCCGCTGCTAATGCGCTGGGACTCAAAATACCGGAGGATTTATCGGTGATTGGTTATGATAATCAGACGGTTATCGCAGAATTCCTGGTACCTTTTTTAACGACTATTGAGCTGCCCCATTACGAGATGGGTGACCAGGCGGTGAGCTACTTATTCCGCCACCAGTACCCGTTTGATGCGGAGCAGATTTTAATCAGTCCCAAGCTGATTATCCGCAGTTCCGTCCGCAGCATCGGTGAGGAGGAATTTGATGATAGAGGATGAGTTACTTCCCTCTGAACGGTTTAAGGGGGAGAAGAAAGAGTTCTGGCGTCCGGCGTATCATTTTACGGCGCCGTCAGGATGGCTGAATGATCCGAATGGGCTTATTTATTACAAAGGCTGGTATCATTTATTTTATCAATACAATCCGGCTGGTTGCGAATGGGGCCCTATGCACTGGGGACATGCCGTGAGCAGGGATTTTCTGCACTGGAAAGATTTGCCCCCTGCATTGAAACCAGACCAGCCGTATGACGACGATCCGGAAGGAGGCTGCTTTTCGGGCAGTGCAGTAGAGAAGGATGGAAGACTGTGGCTTTTTTACACAGGGGCGGTAAAACGAGGCGGCAGGGCTGTTCAGACACAGTGTATGGCCTATTCTGATGACGGGGTTATTTTTCATAAGTATCATTTAAATCCTGTAATTACAGAGCCGCCGGAAGGCAATTCCGAAGATTTCAGGGATCCCAAAGTTTTTTTTGCGGAAGGAGGCTGGAACATGGTGGTAGGCGGTTCCGCATGCGGGGACGGAGGCGGGGGAGATGGAAGAATCTATCTCTACCGATCCGAGGATCTTTTAAAATGGAAGTTTGCCGGTACAGTGCTCGCATCTGACGGCAGGCTTGGCACCATGTTTGAGTGTCCAGACATGTTTGAACTGGATGGAAAATGGATCGTTACCTGTTCGCCTATGTATCACCCGGGAGGAAATAAGGCGCTTTACTGTGTGGGAACCATGGATTTTGAAACATGTCGTTATGAAGTGGAGAAAATTGGATGTCTGGATTATGGTTCTGATTATTATGCAGCACAGTCCTGTCTGGATCAATTCGGAAAACGCATTATGATGGCCTGGCAGAATGGCTGGGACTGGATGCCATGGTGTACAGGGCAGGGGCCATCAGGAAAAGAAGGCTGGCGGTGTGTTCTGGCACTTCCAAGGAGAATTACATTGGATTCGGAGGGGAGTATCTGTGCAGCGCCGATCTCTCTGGATACCATACAAAGGGACCGGACCGTTGCAGAACGGTGCGAACTGACTGGGAGAAAACGATATCTCTATCCGGGAGACCCCTTTTGTTTTGAAGTGGCGGTGCGCGTAAGTATCAAGAACATCGAATCACAGTCCATTGAGATCGGGCTGTTCGATGACGGTGAGCATGTGCTGATGATTGATGCGGACTTTGTAGCGGGAGTCGTTACGATTGATAAGAGCCGTATGGGACCGTGGGATGTGGGACGCATTCATGCGCCTTTTAATACATCACGTCCGGTGTTTGAGATGAGAATACTGGTCGATCACAGTTCCGTGGAGGTGATTACGGATGAGGGGCGTTGCTGTATGACGACTAATGTATATCCGGATAAGGAACAGACAGGCTGTTTTATAAGAACACCGTATAAAACTGCAGCGCTTGAACGCCTGGAGGTAATATCGTTTCATGGGATCTGGGATTAGGGGGAGCTAAGATTGTTAAGACCCCGGAAAGAACTTGACAGTCTTATTAAAAATGCATTATAATCAACCACAACGGTAAGAGGCGCTGGTGCAGGGAAGAGTCCCTCTGCCAGCGTCTTTGTGCAACTGTTAAATTGAAAGGGAAAAGAGAGGGAAAGTGGACATGGTCAATGAAGTAATGAAGTTTATCACCAGCTATGACAAGGAAGTGGGCGAGGCTATTGAGCTGGAATGCGCGCGCCAGAGAAGAAACTTAGAGCTGATCGCGTCGGAAAACATCGTTTCTGAGCCGGTTATGATGGCGATGGGAACCGTTCTCACCAACAAGTATGCAGAAGGATATCCTGGAAAGCGTTATTACGGCGGCTGCGAGGACGTGGACATCGTGGAGAATATTGCCATCGAGCGTGCCAGGAAGCTGTTTGGCTGTGATTATGCCAACGTACAGCCACATTCAGGAGCACAGGCTAACATGGCGGCATTTGTAGCCATGGTGCAGCCGGGCGATACCGTGATGGGCATGAATCTGAACCACGGCGGCCATTTAACACATGGAAGTCCAGTCAACTTTTCCGGTCTTTATTTTAATATTGTTCCTTACGGTGTCAATGACGAGGGATTCATCGATTACGACGAGATGGAGCGGATCGCTGTTGAAAACAAACCGAAACTGATCATTGCAGGCGCAAGTGCTTACGGAAGAACCATTGATTTCAAGAGATTCCGTGAGGTTGCCGATAAGGTAGGCGCTTACTTAATGGTAGACATGGCTCATATCGCCGGATTAGTGGCAGCAGGGCTCCATCCAAGTCCAATCCCGTACGCGGATGTCGTGACAACGACGACCCACAAGACGCTTCGCGGACCGAGAGGCGGTATGATTCTGGCGAATAAGGAAGCTGCTGAGAAATTCAATTTCAACAAAGCTATCTTCCCGGGTACCCAGGGCGGTCCTTTAGAGCATGTAATCGCTGGCAAGGCAGTGTGCTTCGGTGAGGCGCTGAAGCCGGAATTCAAAGAGTATCAGGAGCAGGTAGTGAAAAACGCCAAAGCTCTGGCTGCGGCTCTTGTGAAGCAGGGCTTCAACATTCTGACCGGCGGCACGGATAATCATCTGATGTTAATCGACTTACGCGGTATGGAAGTAACCGGTAAGGAGCTTCAGAACCGTTGTGACGAGGTTTATCTTACACTGAATAAGAATGCGGTTCCGAATGATCCGAGAAGCCCGTTCGTAACCTCCGGCGTTCGTGTAGGAACCCCGGCCGTAACCTCCAGAGGCTTAAAGGAAGAGGATATGGAAAAGATCGCAGAATGCATCTGGCTGGCTGCGACTGATTTTGAGAACAAGGCCGACTATATCAGAGCCGAAGTGACGAAAATCTGTACGAAGTATCCGATCTACGAATAATTCCGTAAATAATAGAAAATCGTAGAGTAAATCGCAGATAATGATAGAATGCGACATGGTAATGAGATTGCGGTAAATGAGATTGCAGTAAATAAAAATAGCAGTAAATGAGATAGAGGCAGGCCGGAGTCGTGCGGTTCCCCTGGAATGGGAGACTGTGCGGTTTCGGTCTGCTGTTTTTTTATTTTTATATTATTTCATTTTATTTTATCGCTTTTGGCTTTTTCATAGCAGGCATGAGTTAAAATAAAAACAGTTGTAATTATATGCAGATCACGGTAGTGACTTCAATGACTCCATTGACCCCATTGTAAAGAAAGTGCAGGACAGTGCCCCAATAATGAATATGGTGAAAAATACCCGCTTGACATTCGCCCTGGGCGAAGCTCTATACTTACGTTATCACCGGGAAAACGGTATGTTTAGGAGGAGAGAAGATGCTTAAAATCAATGAGGCGGCTAAAATGCTGCATGTCAATCCGAACGCCCTGCGTTTTTATGAAAAGAAGGGGGCTCTTGCACCGCACAGGGATGAAAATGGTTATCGGCTGTATACGATGGATGATGTCGCCAGGATTCAGATTATTCTGCTGTACCGAAGGATGGGATTTTCCATTGAAATGATTTTAAAACTGCTCGGGCAGGAGGAAAGTCCGGTGGATTTATTTTTTCAGCAGTATGATATTTTAAACCGTCATGTTCATTCCATGAGCCTGATCCGGGATTCCCTGGCGGGCTGCATCGACGGGATGCTGGGAGAGATAAATGAAACGGAAGATGGAGGTTCCAGTTTCAATGCGGCCATACCGGCAAGTGCTATGGAGGAGTTGGAGAAAACTGCGGCACTGCTTGCGGGGATGGCGGAGTGGGAGGACCGGTGGGACTTCGACAGCTCTGCGGTTCATTACGATGAGATGGTGAGGCGTGGTGTGAACGGGCTTGCATTTTATGAGAATTATGAAACGGTCCTAAATGAGACGGCGCGGCTGGCTCGGGAGCACGGAGGCATCATGGCGGAAATTGGAGTCGGTACGGGAGAACTGGCTGGACGGCGGCTTTCTGATTGTGAAATTACCGGAATCGACCAGTCGGTGAATATGCTCAAGGAGACTAAAAAGAAGGTTCCCAAGCGGAAGGTGAAATTGGGAACGTTTCTGCAGCTTCCCATGGATTCCGGGAGTGTGGATACCGTGGTGTCATCCTATGCGTTCCATCATTGCAATGAGGAGGAGAAAATCCTGGCGGTCAAGGAGATGGCCCGGATTCTGAAACCGGCAGGGCGTATTGTGATTGCGGATCTGATGTTTGCAGATGAAGAGGCAAGGAAGATATTTGCGGAAAACTGTTCTGACGCGGAACGGGAGGATCTGGAGGATGAATATTTCGCATATGTGGACCGGCTGGAATACGTGTTGGAAACATTGGGATTCGATGCCAGGCATGTACAGGTGGATCCGTTAATTTGGATTGTGACCGGGGATAGAAGGGCCGGGGATTAGACGAAGCAGAGAACGGAATCAATGCGGCACCGCAGAAGTGGAAAATCGGTTATACGGCGCCGCATTGTAATGTAAAAATAAGATTTGAACTGCATGACAGTAATGCATTTTTGAATTTTCGTTACCATTGTCAATATCAGCGGTAATTTTCAGCAAATCCGGGAAGAAAAATAGTTCATCGACGAGGGCGATGTTACTAATCCGTTGTAACTGGTCTTATCCAATGTTCCAAATACGCACAGCCATCCGTGGGGTAATACATTTCCCCTGCAAAATCGGTTGCGGCCAGCTTGTGTTTTTTCATCCACCTTTCCATGAATGTCTGTGCTTTATAAACGGCAGAATTTGTCAACTCCTCAAAGCTTTCAGCTTCAAATCCGCATACAATATACTCTGCAGCAGGTAGTTCGAAGGTAGAATATCCCTCTGCAGCAGTTCCATATTCGACTTCGGCGCCTGCCATATAGGTACAGTATCCCTCTTTCGCATTTCCGATATAAAGAGCGCCAAATTCATTTCCATGTTCGATGAGATGAGGTATTTTCGGTTTTATTTCGTGAAATTCGTTCCATAGCTTTGCAGCATATGAAATGCTCGTTTCAGTTCCTCCCATCAATTCTTTAATCGGTATTTCTTTTTCAATCCCTATAAATATTCGCGGTGTGGCCAGTTGTCTGCGTGTGACTTCCAGAACAATACCATCTGTAACCAGTGGAACATTTTCGTCAACCATTACGTAATTTAAGATCAGTTCAGGTTTTACAAATTGGTTTAGATGTACGTCTGACGTTCGATATTCGTCTGGTGTAATACCATAAACTTCTTTGAAGGCCCTTGTAAAGTTAGCATGACTGGAAAAACCGTAGTTCACTGCAGTATCAATTATGCGGGTGTTTTTGGTTTTCAAATCATCTGCTGCCTGTGCCAATTTGCGTAACTTTATATATTCGCAGACGGGCTTTTTAACTAAGCGTGAAAATAAACGCTGGAAATAGAATGGTGATAAGCTGGCAGTCTCCGCAAGTTTATCAATGGGTATGTCTTCCGTTAAATGGTTTTCTATATAATCAACGGACTTTTGAATTGCTTCCCATGCATGCACGATTTGATATCCCTCCTTTGTTTTCTTTAATGATATTCTAACCGGATAATTTAACATTAGCTTATCACACAATGCTCTTTTTGTATGTTGATTTCAGAAATCCGGCTTTTTCAGACACCGCTTCCTGGTGTCAGCGGTACCATTGGCTTAATTAACTGCATAATTGCTGTCTCCGAGTTTACTTTTGCCTTGTTGACATTGGCCAGTTGTAGTATAATGCCTTTATTTAATAAGTCTCTTAAAAGGCAATGAAAGGGATGGTACAATAATGATGTTAAATGGGATGGGGCAATTTGGGATTTAAAGAAACACGGGAAGTATTTATCAGTCACTAAACTTTGTCTTACAATTATAGACTGCCACAGATACGTCATTTGTGTGGTCCAGCAGGTACCTGTATTTTTAAGGTCAGCGCCGCATACAGATTCACAAAATAAATTTTCGTAACAAACGTGGTAGTAAAATAGCAGTGATTACTGTAAAATGGAACTATAATGGTCAAAAGTACTGTTTTAGACTTTATGCAGGATTTTATAAAACCGGTCATCGTTTTTTGTCTCGAAAAGTTACGAGTTACGGGAATATAAGCATCGCCTGTTAACCGGTCAGGTGAAAATAAACGACAAAGATCAGGAGGTATTCTATGGCAGAATTGACTTCCATGCGAAATATTGGAAAAATAATGGAAGAGAAGTTGAAAGCTGTCGATATTTGTACGGCTGAGGAGTTAAGGCAGACAGGAAGCAAAGAAGCTTTTCTGCGTTTGAAATTGCGTTACCCAAATGTCTGTTTAGTCCATTTATATACGCTTCAGGGAGCGATTGATGATCTGGGGTATAATCAATTGCCCGATGAAGTCAAAAGAGATCTAAAGGCGTTTAGCGACGGTTTTCAATAAACGGCAGCTTCAGAGGGGCGGAAAGGAGTAATACGAAATGAGCAAATATCAGGCATTGTGGGAATATGTACGGGAAAAGGAATGCAAGTCTTTGAAATTAACGTTTGATGAGATAGCGGATATAGTTGGAATACCATTAGACCATTCTTTTTTGAACTATAAAAAAGAGTTGACAGAGTATGGCTGGCAGGTCGGTAAAATATCGATGAAAGAGCAGACCGTCATTTTTGAAAAAACAGACTGATTCCATAACGGTCAGGTTCCAGGTAAATTGCGGCTTGTGAAAAACGGGAGAATTCAAATGAAAAAAATGCAGATAATGAGTGTAACGGTTTTCCAGCCGGAGTGTGGTATGGCAGGACCGATCAGCAGGCCGGAGATGGCTTGCTGTTTTCATATTTTATCGGCTTTCATAAATGATCCGTTTTCATAAATGATCCATTTTCATAAATGATCCTTATTCATAAGGACAGCGTGTCCAACAGCAAAATACCGTTGTTACAGCGAAAGGAATTCCTATGTTGATCGATGTCTGCGTAGCAAGCGCATTTAGTAAAAACAATATGGGCGGAAATAGAGCCGGTGTAGTTTTGCAGTGCCCTGTTTTGAGCAAAGAAGAAAAAACAAAGATAGCGTATCAGTTAGGATATTCCGAGACTGCCTTTCTTTCTCAGTCGGAACAGGCGGATTATAGTCTGGAATATTTTACACCGGCGGGAGAGGTTCCCCTGTGCGGCCATGCGACAATTGCATCGTTTGTCGTGTTAAATTATTTAAACAGACTGAAAAAATCCGGGTATACGATTGAGACAAGGTCTGGAATATTGAGCATAAATGTGGAGGATGACGGGGCAATATTCATGCAGCAGAATACTCCGCAATTTTACGAGACACTGAACAGGGCAGAGGTCGAACCATGCTTCGGTTTAAAAGCTGGCTCCGGTATAGGAAATCTGCCTGTTCAAATGGTATCGACTGGTCTAAAAGATATCATAGTTCCGATTGAGTCGCCGACGGTATTGGAAAACATGGTTCCTGATTTCGCCGCTATTGCGAAACTCAGTCAGGAAAGGGACTGCGTCGGGATTCATGCATTTTCTCTTACAGGAGAGGGAAATTTAACCGCGGTATGCAGAAATTTCGCGCCTCTGTATGGTATTGATGAGGAATCCGCTACCGGAACCTCCAACTGTGCGCTGGCCTGTTATCTGCATAAATACGAACAGAAACGGAGTCGGTATATCTTTGAACAGGGACATTGCTTGAATCGCATTTCCGAAATATATGTTCATGTGCATAGCAGCGGCAATACTGTTTCCGGTGTTTTCGCAGGCGGGTATGGGTATGTGGAAACGATGAAAATGATCATCATGGATTGAGAGAACACCTGGTTCCTCGGGTAAAAATGCTGCTGTCGTGCCGCGGCATTTATCAAAAATAGTTACGGGAATGCAGGTACGCCCGGGAAAGGAAGTGAAGCGGATATGGCAGCAGGTTTCATCGGTACGATAATGAGCTGTCTCCTGATTTTACTGGCTGTCGCGGTGGCTCTGGCCGTCTGTGTGCAGATTGTAAAACGGCGCGCCGTGGCGGCGGTTGACGATATGATGGGAGTGGAGGGAAGCGGATGTGTTCCGAAACTGGAGCAGCTACGGGTACTGAGGGAAGCGGGGATCTCCATTACTCCGGCTGAAATGGAACAGGAATTTATTCTCGGTCTTACGCCTTCGGAAAATGAGTATCTTGCCAGTCACCCATACTATGGATTCTGTATACTGGCCGGGAGCAGGAAGGCGCTGAACTGCGTCTACTCGACCGGGGACCGGGAGTGTATCTATCAGTGGGATTCCTACGGGAAGATATTAAATGGTCTGAAGGCGATATCCGGGCTGCCGTTTGAGGAGATCAGCGGGTTGGAACGTTATGTGGTAACCTTCCGTTTTCATGACCGTGCTTATCAATGGAAGGCCAGAAAAAACCGCGACTGGATGGATACCGGGATGGCGGGATTTTTAAACCGGATTCTGGACCGGCAGGGCGGCGGAGAACAACGTTTTTACCTGGATAACAGCCATGAGGCGCCATTGTATTTATATGCATCAGCAGCTATGGCAGACAGAGTGAACAGGGAGACAGGCCTTAAGTTCCGAATGGCGAAAGCGGTCCATTCCCGTTGACAACAGCCTGTTTTCAGTGACAGCGGCAGAGGAGGGCAGGAATGGATAAGAGCAGAAGAGGAAGAAAACGGATAATAGCAGCCGGCGTGTTCTGCTTGATGGCGGCCGTCCTGTGCGCGTTCTATGGGTATGCGGTCTATTGCGGCCTGATTCAGTTAAATAATCCTTCAAAGAAGCGGTATCCGGTACGCGGTGTGGATGTCTCCCACTATCAGGGGACCATCGACTGGCCGGTTCTGGCGGCGCAGGATCTGGATTTTGCATACATAAAGGCGACAGAGGGAAGCTCTCATACGGATGAGAAGTTTGCGGAGAACTGGGAAGCGGCGAAGGACACGGGACTCAGGATCGGGGCATACCATTTTTTCAGCTTTGACAGCCCGGGAGAGAGCCAGCTGAAGCATTTTATAGAGACAGTACCAGCCTTACGGCAAATGCTTCCGCCAGTGGTTGATTTCGAATTCTATGGCGATAAGAAAGTAAATCCGCCCGATCGAGAGACGGTATGCGCGCAGCTGGATGTGATGCTGCAGGGGCTGGAGGCACATTATGGCGTCAAACCGGTGATCTATGCGACGGAAGATACGATGCATTTATATTTGGAAGGAAGATATGAGGAGTATCCCCTTTGGATTAGAAACGTGATGAAGAAACCGGACACAGGTAACTGGAACTGGGTGTTCTGGCAGTATACAAACCGGAAAAAGCTGAACGGATACGAGGGAGATGAAACGTATATCGACATGAATGTGTTTGGGGGCGACCGGGATGCTTGGGAATTCTGGTCCAGGAATTACGAGATGGGCTGGAATTACAGGCCAGGCTGGGGAAGCTTCCGCCCGGAACCGCAGTACAGTGGCGACGGCCGGTATCTGGCGGTTCAGGATGTGGTGACAGATGAGAGCACCGGTCTGCAATCGGTTCGGGTGACGATTCAGGATGGAGAGAGCGGAGAACGTATTTTTGCCTTTATCACGGACCGTGCGCGGGATTTCTGGGGAATCTGCTGGGAACCGGGAACGGACCGGATATGGACGCAGTCTGCAGATACCGGACTTCGGTGTTATGAATGCACGGAACAGGAATGGAAATACAATCCGGAGGCGAAACGCCCTGCCGCCGTGATATCTAAATATGATTCGTATGACGGAAACGGATAGGAGAACGTGGGAAGAGAAGAAATGAAGGAGTAAAGGATGGAGAATAAGAACGACAATTCGAAAAATAATAAATGGAAGAAGATGAGCGTGTTTTTAAGCCTGGTTCTTCGCCATCAGCCCGATGCGGCCGGCATTACGCTGGATGAACATGGCTGGGCTGATGTGGAGGAATTGATTGAGGGATTTCAGAAAACGGGAAGGTCTCTGGATCTGGAAATGCTGAAGGAGATTGTGAGAACGGATGAAAAAGGGCGTTACCGCATGAGTGAAGACGGTACGCTGATCCGGGCAAACCAGGGCCACAGTATTCCGGTGGATGTGGAACTGAAAGAAACGAAACCGCCCAAAGTGCTGTATCATGGGACGGCGGAGCGTTTTCTCCCATCCATTATGGCCCAGGGGCTGAAATCCATGAGCCGGCTGTACGTCCATCTGTCCGGGGATTATGAAACGGCTGTAAAGGTTGGAAAAAGGCACGGAAAGCCGGTGGTATTGAGCGTCGATACGGAAAGAATGACGAGAGACGGAGCGGTATTTTACCAGTCTGAAAACGGAGTGTGGCTGACCGGACCGGTGGAGAGTAAATATCTGGAAGTCATGGACAGAGAATAAGGTGACGGAGGAAGCAGTATGGAGAGATGGTTGGTAACAGGAGCAAACGGATTTCTAGGCTCCAGGCTTATGAAATTTTACCAGGAAAAATATGAGATAACGGGAGCACATCATGGGAATCTGGATATCACGGATGAGGCAGCGGCGGCAGAATTCGTGAGAGCGGCGGCCCCACAGCTGGTTATTCACTGCGCGGCCATCTCCAACACCGGGACGTGCCAGGAAAATCCGGGCCTGTCGGAGGCGGTCAATGTGAACGGGGCTGTGAACCTGGCACGGGCCTGCAGGGAGACCGGGAGCAGGCTGATCTTTATGAGCTCGGATCAGATTTACGCAGGAAACCGGACCATGGTACCGGCGAAGGAGGAGAATACTCCGGAGCTGGTCAATGTCTACGGGCTTCACAAACGGCAGGCAGAGGAGGAGATTATGGCCATACTTCCGGACTCAGTGTGCCTCCGATTGCCGTGGATGTATGATTTCCCCTGGCGGGGGCTAAAGAGCAACAGCAACCTTCTGGGGAATTTACTGAAGGCTCTGATTCAAAACCGTCCATTGACGCTTCCTGTCCACGATTATCGCGGAATCACCTGGGCCATGGAGGTCGTGAAAAATATAGAGGCGGCGGGAACGCTTCCGGCGGGAATCTATAACTTTGGCAGCGGAGGTACGCTGTCCACATATGAGACGGCGAGAGCGGTTCTGACGATGGTGGCAGACGGGGAGGACAGAAGCGGACTTCTCATTCCTGACCAGGAGCGGTTTGCAGAACAGCCCAGGAACCTGCGGATGGATACAGAAAAAATACGAGGCTGTGGGATAGAATTTCCGGATACGGTGGAAGGATTCCGCAGGTGTTTTGAGGAGAGTCCGGAATATATGCTGGGGCTGATCCGGTAGCAGGACAATGGCTTTGTGCGGGAAAAAGGCAGCAGGGCGGCGATGAGGGCAGGCGATGGCGGAAAAGTGCCTGAACATCGCGATGAATCCTCATGGAAAAGTCAAAAAATGTAGAAAAACAGCGGAAAACAGAAGAATTGATTGTCAAAGCCGGAGAGAGTATGATATACTTTTTGCGGCTTTGTGTCTGTGGGTCGTAAGACAGCGCGAAGCCGGATGCGGAATATTGCATTGTGAAGCTGCAAAAGAGGGAAAGCTTTGGAGTCAGGAGGAAATTCTGGTGGTAAGGTTTAAAAATTACGTAAAGGCAGGTAGCCTTTCAGAGGCCTACGAACTGAATCAGAAAAAGAGCAGTATTGTAGGCGGCGGTATGATGTGGCTGAAGCTTCAGAACCGCGTGAAAATGACCCTGATCGATTTGTCGGGACTGGGGCTCGATACGATCGAGGAGACGGATGAGGAATTCCGGATCGGCTGCATGTGCACCCTGCGCATGCTGGAGACACATGAGGGGCTGAATACATATTTTCAGGGAGTTTTTAAGGAGTGCACGCGGGCGATTGTGGGCGTTCAGTTTCGAAATGGGGCGACGGTCGGAGGCAGTGTGTTCGGAAGATTTGGTTTTTCCGATATCATGACCTGCCTGATGGCGCTCGATACTTATGTGGAGCTTTATCAGGGCGGAGTCGTCTCCCTGAAAGAGTTTAACCACATGAAATACGACCGCGATATTCTGGTGCGCATTATTATAAAAAAAGACGGCAGAAGGGCTGCTTACGCGGCTCAGAGGCGGTCTGGGACTGATTTTCCGCTGATTGCCTGCTGTGTGGCGGAAAAAGAGGGAACATGGTACGTATCGGCAGGAGCCAGGCCTTTCAGAGCGGAGGTGGTGGAAGCCGCGGCAGTGGACGGAAGAGTGGACTGCCGCGCTGTGGCGGAGCGTTTCCGGTTTGGAAACAATACGAGAGGAAGCGCCGAATACCGGAAGCATCTGACGGAAGTTTACACAGGGCGGCTGATCAAGCTGCTCGGAGGGGAGGTATAGACCGTGGAGATAGAATTTACGTTAAATGGAAAAGTGACCTATGCGGAGATTAAGGACGATACGTCCCTCTTCGATTTACTCAGGGCCAAAGGGTGCTACAGTGTAAAATGCGGCTGTGAGACGGAAAACTGCGGCCTGTGCACCGTTCTGGTCGATGGGAAATCGGTGCTCTCCTGCTCCATGCTGGCGGCCCGCGTGAATGACCGGGATGTGGTGACGCTGGAAGGCGTTCAGAAGGAAGCGGAAGAGTTTGGAATGTTTCTGGCCGGAGAGGGAGCAGAACAGTGTGGATTCTGCAGCCCGGGCCTGATCATGAATGTGCTTGCAATGGAAAAGGAACTGAACCATCCGGG
>ENA-OQNO01000682-OQNO01000682.1-human-gut-metagenome-genome-assembly--contig:-NODE-682-length-29142-cov-3.591487_pt1 | contig 29142 bp, 19 predicted proteins | sample MGYA00242629_ERZ504880 | MGnify/ENA primary metagenome ERZ504880 (study PRJEB26092, sample SAMD00036377) | human gut metagenome | host: Homo sapiens | study: EMG produced TPA metagenomics assembly of... | reverse complement strand
CGGATTCTGAAGGTCATTATTGAGACCTGTTATTTGACGGAAGAGGAGAAGCTGGAGTTGTGCCGCGTGGTCACCGAGTCGGGAGCCGATTACATTAAGACTTCTACCGGATTTGGAACGGAAGGGGCGGTGCTGGCGGATATTTTCCTGTTTAAGGAGGAAATCGGACCGGACGTAAAGATCAAGGCAGCAGGGGGAATGCACAGCCGCCAGGATTTCATTGATTTTTTAAACGCCGGGTGCGACAGACTGGGAACAAGCTCTGCAGTGAAAGTGCTGGAGACGCCGGAATAGAAAAGGTTTAGGGCAGAACGAAGGAACGCATTAGATGAAAGAAGAGTACGCGTAAATAGTATTTGAAAATTACGCATACTCTTTTTGCTTTTTTACGCAATTAAATGTATAATTTATAAATAGACAGGGATTTGTAAACAGCCAGCATAACAAGATGGCGGAACATTTAAAATAAAGGTACAAAGGAGATCCTATGAGAAAAGAAGCCAGCCTTAACCAATGGAAAGAGCTATACGATGAAACCTTGAAATTAAAAGCGTTGGAGCCATGGAAATATTTGGACAGTGCTGATCTGATTGCCATAAAGCTGCAGGGAATGGAAGAACCTGTGTTTATGAGCGTTATGGGCAGATTGGGTACTTGTTACGGTGTGAGTATGTACGAGGGGATGGACGGACTGGCAGATTTTGACATGGTGGCAAATGCGGAGGAAAAAAATGGCCCTTCGATTTATGATACCATGATGGATCAGTCCTGCATTACATGGTATGCCGGTGATCGGGATGAGGTGCCGGAAGCGCAGAAAAAGGTAATAAAGGAGCTGGGACTTAAATTCAGAGGGAAAGGACAGTGGCAGTATTTTCTTTCCTTTGAAAAAGGCTATACGCCATTTACCCTGGATGCAAGGGAAACGGGTATATTGACAGAGGCATTTAAGGGACTGTTTATGGCGGTACGCGCAATTAAGGAGAAACGGATATCAGTAGATTTTGAACAGGGAGAGATTCTCTGGAGACTTTATAATACAGAAACGAAAGAGTGGAATATGTTTGCAGGTCCGCTGCCTCCGTGTAAACGGGAATATCCGGAGATAGAACTGGAAGATCAGGAGTTAAGGCAGAAATTGAAAGAACAACGTCAGACAAACCAGGAACTGGCAATTGAACTGGCCTATCTTCAGACGGAGATAAGGGATCAGGAGTATGACCGCCCTCTCTGTCCGCGCGTTCTGATTGTCATGGATTGGAAACGGGATATGATACTTAACATGGACCTGATGAGACCGGAAGATTATGAGATTGATGTTATTCTGAATTTTTTTATTCCGTATGTGCTGTCAAATGGTCGTATGAAGAAAATTAGAGCCAGAAATCCATGGGTATTTGCAGCCCTAATTGAAATCTGTGAATACTGTGGAATTGAACTGGTGAAAACAGGTCTTGGAAAAGTGGACAATATACTGAAGGAAATGACGGACAGGATGGGGTAAAGGAAAGCACCAGATGGATTCGCCTGGAACAGGGCGGTCTGTCTGGTGCTTTTAATTTAGTAGAAAAATTATTATTATCATATTATGATTCCATATTTGTCACACGATAATGTCCGGGCGATACCTGGGCGTATTTTTTAAAGGTGCGGATAAAGTTGGAGTAATCATGAAAACCGGATAATTCACAGGTGTCAGTGACGCTTTTTCCCTGCTTTAGAAGCGTTTTGGCGAGGGAAATCCGTTTTAGAATCAGGTACTCCTGTATGGAACAGCCCGCCTGTTCCCGGAATTTACGGCTCATATGGGAGCGGTTCATGTAAAGGTGGTCCGCCAGCGCCTGGATAGATAAGTCTTCTGTCAGATGTTCGTCGATATATCTCATGATCTGGCTGGAAAGCTGGGGCATGATGTTTTCGGGAATCAATGTGGACTCGTAAAAACAGGTGTTGGCCAGGACCAGGAGCTGCAGGAGATAGGTGGAGGCCAGGATGTCATGGCCGAAGCTTGCAGAGGCCACGGCGGTGTGCAGGTGATCCGTCAGATAGAGATAGCGTTCGAGGGACCGGGGCGGCAGGGAGAGTAAATTTCTGTCCGCATTCTTCCGCTTCTCAAAACAGGAGAGCAGATCGGTCTGCTCCGTGCAGTAATTCCGAACCAGCTCAGGAGAGAAATGGGTAGCAATCCGCTCATAGGGGGTGCCCTCATAGGAGACAGCGCGGTGAATCTCCTGGCTGTTAATAATCAGCAAATCCCCACGCTGTAACCGATACCGGTGGTGCTCGATGTAGCAGTCCGTACAGCCGCCCAAAAACAGCAGCAGTTCGTAGGAGTCGTGCATGTGGTAGACGTCATTGATTGGCTTCGCGGAGATCATATGGTGGCTCCGGATAATCTCTGGAAAATGAATCCGGCGGCAGCCATCGTTTTTCAATGTACCGCATTCTGGTGATAATGGTATGGATTTATTTCGATTCGTGTCCTGTTCTGTAAAAAATGTCATAGCTTTCCAGCCTCCAATCCTGTGCCTGCGGCAATGCCATTCTACGCCGCCTTTCTTTCTGTTAAAAACAGTAAAGCCTGAAAAGACCTGGCCAACTATTTTTCACGTATCGCGCAGAAGTGCTTAAGAGACAGGCGCCAAGTGCTCACAGCGGTATAAAATCACATAACGCAATAAAAAGACAAAAATGAGCAAAGAACCTGCATGATATTTATTATATGATAAGGAATAAAAAAAGCAAGCAGTACTTGTACAGGAGGTAACATTTATGAAATTTGAAGTAAAAAATCCTGATTACGGGAAAAGCCCGTATACAGGCATGACGAAGGAACACTGGCTGGAGGCGTGCGAGTTCCTTCTGGAGGGGATTTTTTCCGGGATTGAAAGTATGGAGGGTCAGCCCGTAAGCCGAAGAGTGGAATTTGAGGTGAGTTATCCGAATAAGAACAGTTCTCCGACAAAGGCCAGTGCGGAACGGTTTGAGGGGCTTGCCAGGAGCTTTCTGATCGCGGCGCCGCTGCTGCATAACCGGCCGGAGGCTGTGATTTGCGGCGTATCGGTGAGAGAGTATTATAAAACGCGGATACTGGAGGCGGTGACGCCTGGAAATCCCAATTATCTGTACGGTTTACAAGAGCTTCTCGCCATGGCAAAGGAGGGTGAGGATACCTTCCAGCATACCTGCGAATGTGCTTCACTCGTAATCGGCCTGGATCAGTGTAAGGGGATCATTTGGGATACATATACGGCGGAGGAGAAAGACAGAATTGCGTCCTATATCCGGGAATTTGCCTATGGGAAGACGGGAGCGCATAACTGGCGGCTTTTCAACATGCTCATTCTGGGATTTTTGCATCAGGAGGGATATGAGATCGACCGAGGCGTGATGAGAGACCATGCGCAGACGATTCTGTCGTACTATGCCGGAGACGGATGGTATCGCGACGGCCATCGCTTTGATTACTATACTCCCTGGGCATTCCAGGTGTACGGGCCGATCTGGAACCGTTGGTATGGATATGCAGAAGAGCCGTGGATCGCAGGGAAAATAGAGCAGTATGCCAATGCACTTACGGATTCATTTCTGTCCATGTTCGATAAAGAAGGTCATGTGACGCTTTGGGCGAGAAGCGGTCTTTACCGCAATGCAGCCTCTTCCCCCTTTGCCTCCGCGTATCTTCTCAATCATACCAACGTCAATCCGGGACTGGCAAGAAGAATCAATTCCGGCGCGCTGCTCCAGTTTATTACAAGGGAGGATGTATTTGTAAATGGAGTGCCGTCGCTGGGATTTTACGGACAGTTTCTCCCCATGGTACAGGATTACAGCTGCGCGGAAAGCCCGTTTTGGATTGCAAATCCATTTGTGGCGCTGACGTATCCGGAGGAGCATCCGTTCTGGTCCGCAGTCGAGGAAAATGGGGATTGGGAGCAGCTGGGAGATTGGGGAGCGGAGAGTTCCCCTCATCTGCATTCGGTAACCGGTTATGCAGAAACGATCATGAATGGCCCGGGAATTGTCTCTGCGCATCTGGGCGGGAACGGGGCCTGTGAGTTCCGGACAGCGAAGGGGCTTTTTAAACCTGGAGATGAGTACATCAGATATTACATACGCCTCGCATTTCACAGCCATTATCCGTGGGAGGCCTTTGACGGCCAGGGGGCGGAGGCCATGCAGTACAGCATCTCTTATGATGGGGCAAAGGAGGCGCTGGTGCCGAATATCATCATGTACGGCGGTGTAAATGACGGGGTTCTCTACCGGAAACAGTACTTTGATTTTTACCATAACTTTCAGGGCGGCGCCTCCATCGATCTGGCGGATTTTCCGGTGGCATACGGCCACATCCGTGTGGACAAAATGCGTATCCCCAACAAACCATTTACACTGACCATGGGGGCCTACGGTTTTCCGGAGTACCAGGATGGAGAGAAAACACAGGTGATCAGGCGCTCCTGCGATGGCGCGGAGGCAGTGATTCTAAAACAGGATGGCCGGCAGCTTGCGCTGGTTGCCTATACGGCATGGGAATCGGTTGAGACAAAGGAGAGAAGAGGCGTTAATCCGGCCGCGGAGAACAGCATTTTGGCTTATGGAAAGCTGCGCAGAGAAAAAATGTATGGGTACGAGCCTTATGTGATGATCAGCGCTGTTTTAAGCAGGACTGATGACAGAGAATGGGCGGAGGATGAACTGTTTCCGATCAGAACAGTCACCTTTACCGATGAGGAACAGTGCGGAGGCTACGGCCCGGTTACACTCCTGATGAAGGACGGGCGCACGGTTGCCGTGGATTATGAGGGGCTGGAAGGCCATCTGATGATTTAATGGTAAAAACCTTAAGATAATGCAAAAATATGAAAATATTACAAATATCCCTGGTTACGATCTGAAGATTTTGTAAAAAGGCAGTATGAAACTTTATTTGCTTTTCAGATTCCCGATGTTATATTGAAACCATCATAATAACAAGGAAATATGCGGGAAGACCAGGGATATTGCTGAGCGGATAAATGCGCCTGCCGCCGGTCTTCCAGCAGAAAATGGAGGAGACATTATGAAAAAAAGCTGGAAAAGGGGACTGGCGCTTTATCTGTCATTTGTTATGGCAGCAGGCAATTTCGGAAGCGGTATCTCTTACAGCTTCGCTGCCGTAAATGGCGGCGGAGGAACCGGGACGGGAAAGGCCACATCTTCCAATGCGGCCGGATCGGGAAGCGGCCATATGCATACATCTAAGGCCACTTCATCCAATGCGGATTCCGGCAGCTCAGACCGGGAACCGGATAAAATGGCGACGGAGTCAAATGCAACAATGTCAAATGCCCTGAAGCTGCTGCTTGAGAAAACGGAATTTTCGCTGTCAGATGATTTCAGCAATACGCAGGGACCGGTCTGGTACTACAAGTATGGAGACAAGGACAGCGGGAAAATATCAGAACTTCAGGAATATGATGCAGCTACACCGCGGTGGATGGACAATAAGGACAAATATCTGAGAATATTTAAGGATGGTATGATGCCGGGAAATAAGGGGGACGACGCGATTCTGGAATGGAAAGCGCCTGCGGACGGCCTCGTTCAAATCTCTGAGCATGACGGCTCTATATCCATGGAAACAGACCGGAATGACAGAGATGGAGTTCTGCTGTCCATACAGCAGAACGGAAAACTAATCTGGCCGGATACAGGAACGATATCGACGGAACACAATAAGAAAGATGTCAATTTCCAGCCGTTTTATTTACAGGTCAGGGAAGGCGATGCTATCCATTTCCGGGCCAATGGAAATAAAGAGTACAACAATGACCGTGTAAAATGGTGTCCGGTTATCACGTATCTGGAAGAAGAGGATGTCGCAATGATATTCGACATTACCATGACAGGAAGAGATTCCCTCGAATTTACAGCGGCGTCGAAAGAACTGTACGGTGATATCCAGGATCGGATTTCTTTAAGCGCAATTGTAAACGGAAAGAAGGAAGAGGCGGTAACCGTCCGTTCCGCTGAGGCAAAAGACGGGAAAGCTGTGGTTACATTTGATGAGGTCGAGGCGGCTGAAAAAGATCAGATCCAGTTACTGGTCGGCCTTGATGAGGACCATCGGTTTGTTACATACAGCCCTCAGGATTTTGCAGTAATTTCCGGGCAGACCTATTATGTAGATGCTGTTAATGGAAATGACAGCAATGACGGACTTACAGAGGAGAGCGCGTGGAAGAGTCTCGATCAGATTAACAATACTACATTTCTTCCGGGAGATTCTGTTCTGTTAAAGGCTGGCTGTATCTGGAACGGATATCTGTATCCGAAGGGAGAGGGAAGCGAGAGCGCTCCGGTGACACTGGGTAAGTATGGCGGCGACGGATATCCGATTATTAACGGAGACGGATCGGTTCCTTATGATTCACAGTATAAAGTCAGAAAAGACTTTGTATACAGTCCAACCGTCCTGTTGAGTGATCAAAGCAACTGGGTGATTGATGGAATTGAAGTGACAAACAGCGCTGACGATAGCTATAATCATGTCGGGATCCTGGTGTTTACCACAGGGCGGACCGGAGTGGTGTCGAATGTGACGGTTCAGAACTGCTACGTTCACGATGTGACAGCAGAAGTAGCTAACTCCAAGATGACCGGCGGAATTCTCGTAATCGGCGCCGATGTCTGGATCGATGGTCGGAAGCCGGAAGGTGAGATGGCTTCCGATATCGGATTTGACGAGGTCCTGATTGAAAATAACTATGTAAAAAATGTAGCCAAGGAAGGAATTCGTTCCAGCGGACAGAATACAGGTGCAGAGGGTGTGGGCTTCCGCAATACGAAGACATTCCGCAATATCACCTTCCGTGGAAACTACATCGAAGAGATTTTCGGTGACGGCATCGTACTCGCAGAGGTTGGCGAAAACGGTATGGTAGAGAACAACGTGGTGAAGAATCATTGCAACTACGATACCGCTAACTATGCAGGCGCGTGGCTGTGGCAGTGTGACGATTCCATTTTCCGCTATAATGAAGTATTCGGCGGAGAGTACGGCTATAACGATGGCGAGGCGTTTGACTACGATATCGGATGTAAGGATATTATCTACGAATATAATTACAGCCATCATAACAAGGGCGGCCTGCTTCTGACCATGTATGACAATGCTTCCTATCATTTCCGCTATAATATCAGCGCCAACGATGGAAAGCCCAGCCAGGAGCTGTTCCACTGTCAGACCGGTAAGACGAAGGTCTATAACAATACCATGTACATTGGAAAAGGGACCACAACCTCCATTTTCCAGACTGGATCGGTGGGTTACTTTAAAAATAATATTATTATGGTACATGGCAGCGTTCCGAAGTTCGGCACCAGCTCCATAAGTGTGTCAAAGGGCGCTATGACCAATAATATTATCTATCCGGCTTCTATTACAAGCGTAAACGGTCCTTCTGACGCAGTCCTGGAAGATAACCTGTTTGTGAACCCGAGACTTTCTTCTCCGCAGCTGAGCACGAAATACAGCAGTGAAGAGTATGGGCTCACTTATGAGAATATGGGACAGGGCGATGAATTTATTGCCGGGCTCAGGGAACGTATGGCGATCTTTAAACTGCAGGAAAATTCACCGGCGGTAGACGCAGGCGTGGTAATACCGGAATCAGATGCGACAGAGGATATTTTCGGCAATCAAATCGTGGATTTACCGGATATTGGCGCTCACGAGTTTAATAATGACCCGGGGCCTGTTGATGCGGAGGGAAATAAAGCAGAAAAAGTAATTCTGGATAAGACAGAGCTTTATATGGCGACAGAAGACATCGCCCGGTTAAATGCATCCGTACTGCCGGAAGATGTTCTTGACGACAGCATTGGCTGGTCCGTGGACGACCCTGAGGTAGTAAGCGTGTCAGCGGCGGGCAAGGTAACAGCCCTGGCAAAGGGAGATACAGTTGTTACCGCGGTCAGCTTAAATAATCCGGAGGCGAAAGCGGAGTGTATCATTCATGTATACGAAAAGAATTCAAAGTCTGTTATCGCGGACAAAGATGCCAGAGTAAGGGATGATGGTACTCACAGCGGAACAGAAGAATCCATGACGGTAAAGCTGGACAGCAGCGGATACAGCAGAAACGTATTGATGTCCTTTGATCTGACATCCGTACCGGAGAATTACAAAAAGGTTCTCTTAAAATTCCATATTGACAGTACAGAGGCAAACAACGTACCCTTTACCGTATCCCGGATTGGTGATGACTGGGAAGAGGCGGAAGTAACGTGGAATACCAAGCCTGATAAGGTCGAAAAGATCCTGGATTTCACTTCCAGTATTACGGATGGAGGCAGCTGGAAGAAACTGGATATCACGGATTACATGGAAACATTACTGGAATCCGGAACTCAGAGACTTTCAATCATCTTTGAAGGCGTAGAAATTGGATCAAAGAATTATACAAACATCCACTCCAGAGAAACGGATTATAAACCGCAGCTTGTATTTGACAATGAATCTGTAAAATCGGTGGAAAGTGTCTTTGTCAAAGTTCCAGTGGGAACAGCGCCGGTTTTACCAGAGACTGTAAACGTAACCTACAGTGATGATACGACTGCCAAAGCGGCGGTGTCTTGGGATGAGATTCCGGCCGGGAACTATCAGAAAGAGGGCCAGTTTACCGTGTGCGGTTATATCGAGGGAAGAAACCTGCCGGTTATCGCATATGTGACCGTATCAGATACAATTATTACAGCGGCATTCGCAGCGGATGTTACGACCCAGGCGGGGGTAGCACCGGTTCTGCCGGAAACCGTAAAGGTGACCTATATTAACAGTTCTGAGGCACAGGTTCCTGTTGTGTGGGAGTCCGTGAATGAAAGTCAGTATGCGAAACCGGGAACCTTTACAGTGAAAGGAAAAGTAAGTGGCTTTGAGGCAGGATGCAGTATCAGGGTTATCGTAACCGGCGCCGGAGTGGTTGATGCCGAGGCAGTTGACATAACCGGATATGTGGGATTTATGCCGGTACTTCCTGAGAGCATTACAGTCAGCTATACAGACGGCAGCAAGGGAACGGCCAGAGTCGAATGGGAAGAGACAGAGGAAGAAAAGTACCAGAAAGCCGGAACGTTCACCGTTCATGGAACCTGCGAGGGGCTGGAGCAGAAAGCCGCCGCAAATGTGACAATCATTGAAGCCGCAGCAAAGCCGGCTGAAATGAAGAGTCCGGCAGGCAAATATCCGGCGCTTCCATATACTATAAAACTGGAGGGAAGCAGGAGCCGCAGCCGTGCAGCAAATGCAGCGGAGGCGCCTGTGGTATGGGAGACTGTCAGCAGGGAACTGTATCAGGGCGGCGATCCATATGTGGTAAAGGGTTATATTGCAGGAACGACGATCCCGGCTTCCATAACGATTACGCCGGCAGATCCACTGGAATATATGGACGGCGTAATTGATACAAACGGCGATACTTATATTCAGGTAAGTCCGTCAGACAGCAAATTCGGTGATAATGAAGTGATTCGTATTAAGAACTATACAGGGTCCTTTAAACGTATCGGAGTGGTACAGTTTGATTTTGAGTCCATGGACACTTCAAACTTAACGGAGATGACGCTGAAATTGTATTTTAATAAGATGGATGATAAAGCAGAGGTTACAGAGACCTATTTAAACATCTATACCAACACTCCAGGCTGGGTTGAAAATACGGCAACGTATGATTCCATCACACAGGCCAGCGGATATAAGGCGGAGCTGGTAAAAGAACATGTCGTAATTAAGCGTGACCAGGTAGGAAGCTACATTACGATTGACGTATCCGATGCGATTGATTTTATGGAAGGCGGAAAGATTTCCTTTATTCTTGATATTGAAGAGAATCCGGAGGCTGATGCCAATGGCTCTAACTCCGGACTGGAATTTGCCAGTAAAGAGGCCGGAAAAGAAAAGGCGCCGAAGCTTTACGTATCAAATCAGTATGTGACAGAGCTGGAAACGGTAAATATAGATACCGCTGTAGGAGAAACGCCGGATCTTCCGGATACGATTACGATTCACTATGCGGATGGGACGGAGGCACAGGCACCGGTTATTTGGGAAGCTGTCAGCCCGACGCTGCTGGGCAGAAAAGGGACGTTCCTGGTAAGGGGACATGTGGAAGGGCTGTACTGTAGCGTTTCAGCAGGCGTTACCATGAAAGCAGAAGACCCGGATAATCCGGATAACCCAGACAACCCGGATACCCCGGATAACCCGGATAATCCAGATAACCCAGACAACCCGGATAATCCGGATAACCCGGATAATCCAGATAACCCAGACAACCCGGATAATCCGGATACCCCGGATAATCCAGACAACCCGGACAACCCGGATACCCCGGATAATCCAGACACCCCGGACACTCCCGATAAGCCGCACAAAAATTCTTCGTCTACTTCCGGCCAAGCAGTTACAGTAAACAGCTGGGTTCAGGGAATTGGCTATAAAAAATGCATTTTGGGCAATGGAGACTATGCAAAAAATGGATGGTATTATCTTGAATGTAATGGTAGTATGAACTGGTATCGTTTTGACGAGAACGGAAATCTGATCACCGGATTTTTCACAGACCAGGATGGAACGCTCTATTATCTTGACAAGGATGGAATTATGGTGACCGGCTGGCAGCTGATTGACGGTAAATGGTATTACTTTAATCCGGTTTCCGATGGTACCAGAGGCTCGTTATATCGAAATACTACAACACCCGATGGTTACCGTGTAGGACCGGATGGGGTATGGGAAAGTTAATATGAGGTGAACCGTGAAAAAGAAAACAGACTAGTTGTTTTTCATATGGTTCCTGATACTGGAATGTCTTGCCGGCTGCGCCCGGCAAGGCTATTCCTGCTTTATGGAAGTAGGGGACCATGAGATATCGAAGGAAGAGTACGCTCTGCTGGCTTACGACAATATTGCCAGGACGGCCAGAGAATATGGGGCGAAAGAAGGAATTGATGTAAATGCGCCCGGCTTTTGGGAGCAGAAGAGGGACGGCGTCTCTCCGATGGACCGGGTACGGGAGCTTACAGACGGGGAAGCCGTTCATCAGAAGGGAATTCAGATTCTGGCAAAGGAAAACGGCATGATCGACGAGATAGGATACGAGGCGTTTCTGAAACAGTATCAGGAGGAAAATAAGCAGCGAAAGCAGATGAAAGAAGAGGGAAAGGTTCTGTATGGGCCTCTGGAGCTGTCCGTCAGCCAGTACTATTCCTATCGCCAGAGCCAGCTGGAGCAGGCTCTGGAGGAATTTGCGGAGCAGAAGATTGTCACAATCAGGGAAGAAGAACTGAAGGCGTATTATCCTGTGGTGAAACAGGCGGAAGAGAAAAAGAATTTCCAGGCAAAACTCAGCCTTGTGATCTTTGAAGATGCCGGTGAGGAGCAGAAAGCGGCGGCCCAGCGGTGGATTGCGGCCCATGGGATTACAGACGACCTGCCGTTACTTCTGGATGCGGAAACCGGAATTTATGCAAGTGTGGAGAGCAAGGCCGTGGATCCCATCGAACTGGGCAGGGAAAACCGGCTTCTGGACCGGGTGGTGCAGGCGGTACAGGAAGTGGAAGCGGGAGAGGTTACACCAGCTATAGAATACACAGACGGCATGAGCGCGGTGGCTGTGGTTGAATCAAAAGAATATGCAGCGTTTGGAAGCTATGATACAGAACGTGACTATGTGGAATACCTTCTCCGGGAGAAAAAAGCCAGGGAGTACATTGCAGACGAGATCAGCAGACTGGAAGTAAAAAAAGGGAAAGCCTGGGAAACGCTAACTTATGAGGATATTATCAAGTAACAACAGAACAGATGAAAATGGAGCTGAATGATGAAGAGGTTATTACAAAACAGAACAGTAAAATTTAAAATTATGGTATATAACATCTGCATTATCTGCGTCATCGGCATCATATTCAGTGTTACGAGTTATGTGACGGCGAACAAAAAAGCCGTCCAGCTGGCCCAGAATTCCGTCGAGTACCACGTGGAGAGCATCTCCCGCTATTATCAGGAGGTCTACGAGCAGATGGTGAACCTGGTGCTTAACTGTGCGGAGCGGGAGATGTTTGATCTAAGCTCTCTGGGGCAGTTAAAAACCGTAGAGGAAAAGGGAAAAGGCCTGGATTATGCAAAGCTGGCCGCTAATTTCTGCGCTGTCACAGGGTATGGGGATTATATCACAAGGCTGTCCATATTTGATGACAGCGATGTTCACATTTCGGCCGGAACGGCCTTAAGCAGTGTTGATGACGGGAGAAGAATCCGGAATGCGCCCTGGTTTGACCGGGAACTGAAGAAGGATATGTACGACTACCGGCTGGATCTGGTGAATTCCCCATTTTATAAGGAGGTGGGAATGACAATTCCCATTATCTGTAAAAATTCCGGGTATAAAGACAGTGACTGTTCTGCGCTTTTCCTGTCGCCCCGTCTCTATCTCGACCGCCTGAAGGAAGACGATAACGGTAATACAATGCTTGTGACTACATACCGCGGAGAGCGGATCGCTACGCTGCGGGAGTCTGAGAACCAGAAAGAGGAAAGCGACCGTTTGATTGATTCGATTCTGCGAAGAGAGGAAGAACGTGGAACGTGGCAGTACCAGATAAACGGGGAACCACATCTGGTATCGTATAACAAGGAATCCCAGAGCGGCGCCCTGGTGATCGAAATCATGGACATGGCAAATCTGAAGAATGACCGTCTGATGCTCATGCAGACGGTTGGCCTGATCTTTATCTCCTGCGTGCTCCTTGGAATTTCCATGTCGTTTCTGTTTACCAATGCGGTCAGAAAACCGATTGACCGGCTGGTAAACCATGTGGACAGAATTGCGAAGGGGGATTTCAGCCAGGAGGAATCGCTGGAGAGCCAGGACGAGATCGGACTCATCGGAAAGGCCGTAAATACAATGAGCAGCCAGATCGAACAGCTGATGGACAAGCGTTTGGAGGATGAAAAGGAAAAGAGCAGTCTGGAAATCCGGATGCTGCAGGCACAGATCAATCCGCATTTCCTCTACAACACCCTGGATTCGATCAAATGGATTGCCGTGATCCAGAAAAACAGCGGTATCGTAAAGGCGGTAACTGCGCTGTCAAAGCTGCTTAAAAATATGGCAAAGGGAGTGGACCAGCGCGTTACTCTGAGAGAGGAACTGGATTTTGTCCGCGATTACGTAACCATCGAGAAGCTGAAATATGTGGAAATGTTTGATCTGGAGGTCGACATCGGGGAGGAGATACTCTACGAAGCGCGAATCGTGAAGCTGACGCTGCAGCCACTGGTGGAAAATGCGATTTTCAGCGGTATCGAGCCTGGAGGAAAGAATGGAACCATCCGGATCCACGCGTATGAGAAGGACAAGTGCCTCTGCATCGATGTGCGGGACGACGGAATCGGAATACCGGAAGAAAAGATACCGGAGCTGCTGAACCATTCGGAAAAGCTAAAGGGCGACCAGATGAGCAGTATTGGGATGCCGAATGTGGACAGACTGCTGAAACTGATTTATGGGGAAGAGTACGGACTTTCCGTGGAGAGCCGGGTGGGAGAGTACACACAGATTACCGTCAGAATTCCGCTGGAATACTGACAGGGACTTAAGGGGGAGTGAGCTTATGTACCGGATTATGATTGTAGATGATGAACCGTTAATTCTGGCGGGCATAGCCTCGCTTCTGAACTGGGAGGAGTATCAGTGCCGGATCGTAGGCAAGGCATCGAACGGGCAGCAGGCGCTGTCCCTTCTGGATACGCTCCGGCCGGATATCGTGATTACAGACATCAAAATGCCGGCCATGGACGGAATTACCTTCATGAAGACAGCCATGAAAAACGGATGCACGGCGAGCTTTATTCTCCTGACGAATTTGGAAGAGTTTTCTCTGGCCAGGGAAGCGCTGCATTTAGGGGCGATCGACTATCTGGTAAAGCTGGAACTCAGTGAGGACAGCCTGATCCAGGCTCTGGAGTGTGCCATAGAGCGGTGCAACATGAATTACCACATGACACACCTTGCAGAAGAACCGCTGACCGTAGAAGAGAGGATTCAAAACTATTTCCGGCGGGTACTCATCTATGACACGGACGTGGAGGCGGAGGACGAGCTATCCGGCCTGATCCGAGAGCGGTATCCCAGGCCAGCTCTGATGCTGATTAATTTTAATTACGGATTTGAGGGATTTTCTGCGGCATTTACGAGGGCCGACCAGAAAAAGGTCATGGGCTTCGCGGAAGATATAATAAACGGTATGGTAAAGGGATTCTTTGAGAACAGCTGCGTTTTGCGGCGGGAGCAGAGCGGATTTGTCCTGGTGCTTTCGACGGAAGGGATCGATGATTTTAAGAAGGAAGCCAGCGTCATGAGCGTAAAATTCCGCCAGGTCATGAAGGATTACTTCGAGGTCCCTGTTTCCATTGCAGTGAGCCTGTCTGGAAGCGGTGTGGACGAGATCCAGGATCTGCTGTATCAGGCGATGAGTGCCATGAATCTGACTTTTTACGACAATTCCAGCGGCGCGGTGTTCTACTCGGCCATGTGCGAGGATAACTTAAGCCACAGCAGCAATTTCAACATTAATTTTTTGAAGAAGGACGTCACGGAGGCGATCCGCCAGAATGACTGCGAAGCCTTTAAAACCATAATGAATCAGATGATCCAGCTGTTTTCTGAGTGCAGGCCTTCCAGACAGCAGGCGGTGAACGCGTGCAATAATCTCTATTACTTTATTACCTCTCTGATTGAAGACTGGGGCGAACAGGATTTTCCTTACGCGGTGGACATTGTAGGCCAGTTAAACCGCATGGCCAATTTAAGCACGGTGCTTACCTGGCTCGAGGGATTCCGGGATCAGGTGGTCAGGGTGCTGGAGGACCATCAGCAGGCGCGCAGGGATAAGCTGGTGGAACTGGCTCTTGAATACGTAAAGGAGCATTATCAGGAGAAGATTACGCTGAGTCAGGCAGCAGCAGCGTTGAATGTCAGCCAGGGGCATTTGAGCAGTACGTTTAAGAAGCAGATGGGGAAGAATTTCTCCGATTATGTGACGGAAATGAAGATAGAAAAGGCCAGGGAACTGATCGAATCATACCAGTATATGATGTATGAGATCTCCGACATGCTGGGCTTTGACACGCAGTACTACTTCAGCGCGGTTTTCAAGAAGATAACCGGATACACGCCGAAGGAATATGAAAATATGGTGGTTAAAAAACCACTTTTGTAGTTTTTGGGGAGGATTATTATGAAAATCAGCAGGATTACATCAGTCCTTGTTTTGCTGGCTGTCGTAGCCGCGGGTGGCGCGGGATGCAGCCTAGGCAGAGATACGGCGGCCGGCAGAGGCAATGTGGCAGAAGGAAGGAGCGCGGCGGACAGAACAAAGGAGGGGCGCGTGAAAATAACGGTGTCCGTCTGGGACAATGCCAATTCTCCCCAGTTTCAGGCGATGGCAGATGCATTTATGGAAAAAAATCCGGAGATTGATGTGGAACTGCTCGATATCCAGTCGGATGAATACAACAATAAGCTGACCGTGCTGCTGGCGGGAAATGAGTCTGACCCGGATGTTATTATGATTAAGGATGCGGATACGCAGATTTCCATGAGGGAAAAAGGACAGATTCTCGATCTGACCAGCTACATTTCCAGGGATGGCGTGGATTTAAGCATTTACAACGGCGCGGCAGACCAGCTTCAGATGGATGGAAAGCAGTATACGCTTCCTTTCCGGCAGGACTGGTATGTGCTGTTCTATAATAAGGATTTATTTGACGCGGCAGGGGAAGCGTATCCGGCGGATGATATGACATGGGGCGAGTATGAGAGACTGGCAGAGAGGCTGACTTTTGTGAGAGACGGCGGGGTGGTCTACGGAACACACCATCATACGTGGATGGCGCTGGTCTCCAACTGGGCGGTGCAGGATGGGAATCATACGCTGATGAGTGAGGATTACGCGTTCTTAAAGCCTTATTATGAGCAGGCTCTCCGATTGCAGGAGGAGGGCGTCATGCAGAGCTATGCCAATCTGAAAATAAGCAATATCCATTACACCAGTGTTTTTGAACAGCAGCAGTGCGCCATGGTTCCTATGGGAACCTGGTTTATCGCAACGCTTGTTCAGGACCGGAAAGCGGGGAACTTTGATTTTAACTGGGGAGTGACGAGAATTCCGCATCCGGCGGGAATCGCGGCAGGAAGCACGGTTGGCTCAGTCACCCCGATCGCCGTCAATGCGAAATCCGATGTGCCGGACGAGGCCTGGGAATTCGTCCGGTTTGCCACCAGCGAGGCGGGGGCCGAGGTTCTGGCCGATAACAGTGTGTTCCCCGCCATCACCACCCCGGGAGTGGTGAGCCGTCTGGCTTCCATCGAGGGATTTCCGGAAGACGGAAAGGCAGCTCTTTCCGTGACGAATTTTGTGTTCGACCGCCCGGTAGATGCGAAGATGGCGGCGGTGCGCAAGGTAATTGAGGAAGAGCACGACGCCATCATGATCGGGGAGGAAGACATTGATACCGGAATCGCCAATATGAACGAAAGGGCGGAGGAGGCCAGACGCAGATAGCCCCTCCGCGGGAGTCAGGCGTGCCGAACTATCTATTATTCGCTTAAGGTACAGCCCGGATCCAGGTCGGAGAGCCGGTTCACCCACGCACCTTCCGGCTTTGGCACCCGATATCCGACACGGAGAAGCGGATCACCGGTTCGTTCCATCCAGTTTTCCAGGCGCAGCCGCAAATCATCATATACGTCTTTGTAGTCATTGCTGTTCACCAGATTCTTCCGCTCCAGCGGATCCAGGGCCAGGTCGAACAGCATTTCACGTTCATGAGTCTGAAGCAGCAGTCCGGCATCTATCATGTCATCCTTGCTGGGCGAGGCGTCTATATTGGCCGGAACGTATCCGTTGTGGTAGTCAAAATACCGGATTAGCTTATATCGGCTGGTGCGGATACAGCGCATGGGCTCATAGGCCGCGTGATAGGTGACTTCAGCAAAAACCTCGCTGTTGATCTCCTGCTTCGGGTCCGTAAACAGCCCGGCAAAGGAACGTCCCTGAAGGTAGTCCGGTTTTCTTATTTCAAGCATATCACAGATCGTTGGATAAACATCAATCTGGGAGATCAGAGAATCGCTGACCTTTCCCGCTGCCTGGTTTCCTGCGAATTTTATGATCAGCGTCACGCCGATCCCGGTATCGTAACAGCTGCATTTCATAAATGGAAATGCGATTCCATGGTCAGTCGTGAAGATGATAATGGTATCGTCTTCACGACCGGAGCGATTCAGTGCATCCAGTACGACTCCGACAGAATCATCGGCGATTTTTGCGGAATACATAAAGTCAGCCATGTCCTTCCGGTTCTCCTTCGTGTCCGGTATGGTCATCGGAGGCTTCACGTAATCCGGATTCACAAAATCAGCGGGCGCCTCCGGATACCGCCGGTGAGTATTGATAAATCCCACAGACATAAAAAACGGTTTGTCTTCCTGATAATTCAGCAGATAGTCAGCCGCGTGAGAACTGGCGGCGGTGTCTCTGCGGATAAACTCCGAGTGGTGGCAGTCCTCATCAAACCAGTAGTCATATCCCAGCATGGAAGAATCAGGCGCCTCATGCTGAACACCGAACAGGCAGGTATGGTAGCCCTGATTTCGGAGGAAATTTGACAGATGCGTATCGTAACAATCCATCTGAAATCCTCTCTGTGCCAGCCCAAGCATATTGGTGCTGTGAGGAGACTGTCCTGAGAGCAGTCCAACCCGGCTGGGAGAACAGGTGGGGGCGGCACAGTAGGCCTGACGGAACAGCGTTCCTTCCTGTGCAAGCTTCATCAGATTCGGCGTCTTTACAGCTGCGCCAAACGGCTCTAAATAGCGGCCGCTGTCATGGGTATGTATATATAGAATGTTTTTTTTCACAGAATACTCCTTTCAAATGTTTTTTCTTCCGTTTTGTCATCCTTTGACGGCCCCTGCTGAGACACCGCCTACAATATACTTCTGGCCGAACACGAAGATGATGAGAACCGGCAGGGCGGTCAGAGTGATGTCCGCACTCACCAGGTTCCAGCTCTGCTCGAACTGTCCGAAGAAATTGTATACAGCCAGTGTCATGGGCCATTTCCCGGAGTTGTTCATAAAGTACAGCGGCATGGAGAAGTCATTCCAGATCGCCATGAAATTCAAGATTCCCACAGTGACGATGGTTGGTTTCATCAGCGGAAAGATGACGCTGGAAAAGAGCCTCATGGGACCGGCTCCATCGATGACAGCTGCCTCGTCTATCTCCCGTGGAAGCGTTTCCACGAAGCCGAACATAAGAAACAGCGCCAGCGGAATATTCATGGCCACATAGAGGAAGATAAGCCCGTACCGGGTGTTGATAAGCGCGGTGGCCTTCATGATCTTCATGAGAGCCACGTTGTTCACCGGCATGGCAATTCCCAGTACGATGAGGTAGTAGATTACCCGGTGCAGCCGGCTGCGGTTCCGCGACAGCACATAGGAGGCCGCGGAGACAACTGCCAGGATCAGCAGTACGCTGAAGGTTGCATACAGGGCGCTGTTAAAGAAGGAAGAAAGCAGTTTTCCGCGTTCGATCACGGTGGTATAGTTCTCAAACATGAATTTTTCCGGCAGAGTCAGCGTCATGACCATGGATTCTTTCTGTGATTTGAAGGAATTTACCAGAACTACAAGCATGGGTACCAGGACAATCAGGCTGGCGATCCATGCCGCCAGATTGGCCAGTACGGTACAGAGTCTCTTTTTCATTGTTCCACCTCCTTGTTGCCTACTGCTTTTAAGATGAAATAGGAAATCATCATGACAAATATAAAGAGAAGGCTGGAAAGCGTGGTGCCCATGGCGTAATTGCCTTTGGAAAATTCGCTGTAAACCGCCGTGTTGATAACACCTGTAGAATTGCCGGGACCGCCGTTTGTCAGGCTGTAGATTAAGTCAAATACGCGAAAGCCATAGGTGATGTTTAATACGGTCACACTGATAATTACGTTTTTAAGGAGCGGAAGCGTCACATACCGGAATTTACTCCAGAAACCGGCGCCATCCAGCTCCGCCGCCTCGTAATAGGTAGAGGATATGGAATTCAGCCCGGCGATGACCACCATCATTACGTATCCCGTACCTTTCCAGGCATCAACAGCAAAAATAGATTTAAATGCAAAATTTAAATCTCCCAGCCAGTTCTGGGCCAGAAAATCGAGCCCAATGGCTTTTAACGTGATATTGATAAAGCCGCGGCTGGGATGGAGTATGTTCTTAAACACCAGGCCGATGATCAGAAAGGACATGACCTGGGGCAGAAACACCAGCATACGGTGCATGCTTTTCATTTTGACCATCCTGCTGGTGAGCAGGATGGCCAGGGCGATTCCGAGCGTAGTCTTGGTGATGGAGCTGACTGCTGTAAACAGAAACGTATTTTTGATAAACATTCCGTAATTCGTGCCGCCTTCAAAAACTTTTAAATAATTTTTCCAGCCTACGAAGTTTACTTCGCTGCTGTAAGCGTTCCAGTCCGTAAAGGAATACCCGATACCCATAATGCCCGGCAGAAAAAACAGACCGAGATAGAAGATGAGTGCGCCAAGGGTAAACCAGTTTGGATATAATTTATTTGTCTTCATAGGCCCTCCGATTTATTCCCAGGCCGGGTCTTTCTGCAGTTCTGCCTGCTCCGCCCGTCTTCTGGAGATGCTTTCCATCACCTGATCCGATGTCATGGCTCCTGTATACATGGCTTCGATATCTTTTCCCGTATCCATAAACTGGGGATCAATATATTTTACGCCTACCTGCATGATGGTTCCTCTTTCCAGGGAATCGATATATTTATTGAATTCATCCGGGTAAGAAGGTGTGATCTCCGGCCAGCAGAGTCCCATTTCCTCCGGATTGTTGTCCTGTCTGTACTGTAAATTCTCCGGTCTGGCGAGGAAACGGAAAAATTCCAGGGCATACTCGACGTTTTCGCTCTTCTTATTGATAAAGTAGGCGGCGCTGGAGGCATTGTTTGCCAGCACATCATTGTCGCCGAACGGCATCAGGAAGATACCAATCTGATCCTTCATCTCCGGATACGCTTCTTCCACCTGTAAGGCAAAGCCGGGAGCCGCCAGATACATGGCCGCTTTTCCTGTTCCAATCTCGTCCTTTGCCGCGTCTACGGTATTGCTTAAGTAATCTTCACCGTAATATCCCAGGTCTGCAAATTCTTTCATCTGGTCTAAGATGGTTTTCATCATAGTCACGTCCTTGATGTCTTTTTCGTTATTGTTTAACGCGTCGTATAAGCCGGGTTCCAGCTTTTCAAAGTAAGGTCCGCTGCCGTAGAGCGGTACGCACTGATGCCATGCGCTCTGCGTCGCTTCGTAAATCGGGATGGTCCCGGAATCCTGAATTTTCTGGCAGACTGTTTTAAACGCTTCGTAGGTGGCAGGAATCTCCAACCCCAGATCGTCGAATATTTTTTTGTTATAATTATAGAAATTCAGCTTTGGCTCTGCAAAACGGATGGCATAGATTTTATCGTCATAGGATACGCACTCTTTTGCGTAATCTGCCATGCGGTTCACCCATTCCTCGCCGCTTAAATCCACGCAGGTCTCGTCCGGGCGGACACGGGAGTAAAGGCTTAAAGGATCGGCATCCACGCAGAAGATATCCGGTGCCTCTCCGGAGTCCAGCTTTACTTTTAAAAGGTCGCGCCACTGGGCGTCCGGAGAGACCTGGAAGTCGATTTTGATACCGGTTTCCTCCTCGAACTGGCCCGCAAGATCTTGAAGGACTCCGCAGGAGGGGATACCGGACTGATGGGTTCCAAATGACAGCGTCACGTTTTTATTTTTGCCGGAAGCGGCTGCTGTGCCGGCCGCCGATGATGTCTGGTCCGTACTCTTTTCCGCCGTATGACTGCCGCATCCGGCCAGGCAGGATATCCCAAGGGCCATCGTTAACAGTAGTGCAATTTTTTTCTTCATAGCAATCCTCCATCTGACTTTTGAAAGTTTTTTAGTAGCTTTTTACTATGTTCTATAGTACAATAACTAGAAATAAAACAACATGCACAAAATAGTTTTGCCCCTTGTACTTTTTTGACACCACAGGAGGAGTTATGAAACGTAAAGCACCGTCCCTGCAAAAATCGCTGCCGCGGTATTATTTCCTGGTAATCTTTGTGACCTTCACTGCAATGCTGACCGCATTTTATATTTATTATACAAAAGATTTAAGAGCCAGTGAATATCTGAATCTCCAGAATGTCTGCGATTCTGCCTGTTCCAATATGGAACAGGAGATCGAGAAGATGTCCACGGTGTCCCTAAACACGATCTATTCCAAAGACATTCTGCCCGGGATCCGGGGAATTCATGTGGATCAGCTGGGGACTCAGCAAACCTATACCCAGGTACAGGCCATCTATAATTCCATATCTGCCATGATCGGCCCGCAGCAGACGGTCGCCCAGATCAATCTCTATCATAAAAATGGTTTTTCCGTAGGCACCGGTTTTTATACGTACAACAAGAAGATCAATCTGGAGGAAAAAAGCTGGTACAGCGATGTATTGGCTGAAAACGGATACAAGATCATGAGCACTCCACAGCCAATCTCCCATTTCATACCGACAGCGGCGATTCCCTATGAACCATATTACATTTCCCTGACCAGACTTTATTTTGACGATGTCCATCAAATGGAGGGAGCGGTGGAGGTCTTGCAGAAATGTGACACCTTTTTCAGCTTTATCGACCGCCTTACTGCGGCAAACCCGTCTCTTAGCCTTCTGATTATGGACAGGAACGGGGAACTCATGTATCCTGTGGACGAGTTTGGAGAAGAGATGGCCCATTTAACAGCAGTGCTGGCGGAAAAACAGGATATTCCTGCAGGCCAGACGGTTCATGTCAGGGATGAGAACGGAAGGAAGAATGCATTGCATCGTCAGACTGTGAAAACTGTAGGATGGCAGATATACGTCTTCGAACCGGACAGCGTCATAACCAGGTCCCTGGCCGCACCGACATTTTTGTTCCTGGCTGTGCTGGTGGCCGGGCTTCTCCTCACCATGGCCGTCTGCTTCTCCATTTCCCGGAGAATTCTGCAGCCTGTGGGAGAACTGACGGAAACCTTTGAGACGCTGGTACTGGATGATGTCTTTTCCCATACCATCGACACCGTCTCCCTGCCTCAGAGCCATTACGAGGAGATACAGACGCTGATCACGTCCTTCCGGGATATGTACAACAAGATGAACGCCTCCACTATGGAGTTGCTAAAATCGCAGGAAAATGAGATTCGTGCCAAGGAGATCGCCACCCAGTCGATGATGAAGCCTCATTTTCTCTATAATAATCTCGCCAATATCAGTGTTATGGCGGAGGAAAACATGAACCAGGAGATCATCACGCTGACGGAAAATCTCTGTGACTATCTGCGATATACATCGACAGGAAGCGAGATCCGTGTGCCGGTCAGCGATGAGTTTTTGTATACACAGAAGTATTTAGCCTGTATGAACGTCCGATACAGGGGGCGGCTGACCTGTGATTTTACCTTAGATGAGCGGATGGGGGAGATCCAGATTCCCAAGTTAAGTCTTCAGCCCATCATAGAGAATTCTCTGAAATATGCGTTCATGAAAAAGCCGCCATGGCACATCACTGTGCGGGGATATTTGGACGTAGCCGCCGGAAAGTGGCTGATCAGAATCACGGACAACGGTGTGGGCTTTACCGGGGAAGAACTTGGGAAACTGACTCACACCCTGGAATCCATTCGGGATTCCAAGGACATCACCCGCCTGAAAATAGGGGGAATGGGACTTCAAAATGTATATCTGCGGCTTCTGCTCCAGTACGGTCCGTCTGCCATCCTTACGGTAGAGAACGACCCGGAGGGAGGAGCCTGCATCACGATGGGAGGAAGCATTGCAAATGTCAGAAACAGCTAATAGAAAACAGTATGATGTAGTGGTCGCGGAGGACGAACTTCTTATTCTGGAAAATCTGGTGAAGAAAATTAATTCCATGTCCCTGCCGTTTTGTGTCAAAGGCGCTTTCGAGGATGGGGACAGCGCCCTGGAATTTATAAAAACCAACCATGTGGATCTGGTTATCACCGATATCAAGATGCCCTTTATGAACGGTCTGGAACTGTCGCGTGTCCTGCACGCCTCGTATCCGTCCATCAAAATTCTGATTATCAGCGGATACAACGAGTTTACCCTGGCCCAGGAGGCCATCGAATACCAGGTGAAGGGATTTCTTTTGAAGCCCATCAGACAGGAACAGTTAGAGCAGGCGCTCACAAAACTGCTTATTGAGCTGGACAGTGAAAATGATACGTTTCAGGCCAGTGTGCCGGAGCACTTAAAAACCTTGGGGAAGGAGGAGATTGCGGATTGTGTGGAGAAGTATCTGAAAGAGAATTTCCAGAAACAGATTTCCATGGGAGATATCTCGGATAAGCTGGGATTTGCTCCGGATTATTTAAGCCATCTGTTTAAGAAATACCACGATGAGTCTCCGGTCCGGTATCTGACTGCCCTTCGCATCAATTATGCGAAACAGCTGCTGATACGCCAGCCGGATCTTGACGTGGCAGTGATCGGGGAGATGTCCGGTTACCCGGACCCGGTCTATTTCAGCAAAGTATTTAAGAAAAATACAGGGATGTGGCCGAGCCAGTACAGGGCAGAAGGGGGCTGCCAGAGATAGTACGCTCTGGCAGCCCCCGAGTTTTCAGGGATGTGGAATATCATTTTCCAGTTCCCATATATGTCGATCTCTTCGAAAGACGAGACAGGTAGTCACGCCCAGAATACCCAGCAGGCAAAACAGCGCCGCCGCTCCGGAGCCCTTTCCGGTTCCAAACATCACCGCCAGAAGATTTCCTGGCTGCTGCGATGCCATGAGCGGTTCAAACACCCGGTCCACCAGCAGTCCGCCGAGTAAGTATCCCACCGGTATGGTGAAGAACTGCAGCGTATTGCGGGCGGAGTAGACGCGTCCCTGCATGGTCAGCGGGATCCGTGAACGGAACAGCACATCCATGTTCGCATTCATAAACGGAATGCAGATCCAGGCCAGAATGGCGCCTGCGCACCAGACCCAGGGCTGTCTGCCGAAGGCCAGAAAGAAATTTTCCGTGCACATGGCGATCAGCAGGGAATTGCAGATAACCCGGACCCTGTTTTTGGGTGGATGGCAGAAAGAGACCAGCAGGCTTCCGGCCAGATTGGCCGCGCCTGTGCAGGCGTTTACCATACCGAGTGCGATCCTGCTTCCCCCGTTTCTGGAAAGAATCATGGCGGGCAGTGCGGCGTTGTACATGGACGCGGTTAAGTTGATGGCCGCCAGAAACAGGATAAGATTCAGAATACCGCGGTTCCTTTTCAGATATTTGAGGCCTTCTTTTGCAGAAGCCAGTACAGATTCTTCCCTGTTTCCGTCCGCCTTCGCCTGTGGGATCGTAATAAACCATGCCAGCGTAATGAATGCGGCGGAGAACGTGATCAGGTCAAAGGCCAGCACTGCGTCGATTCCTGCAAAGGAAAATACCATGGTGGCCAGTACCGGTGTGAGAACCGTAACCAGTGAATTGGAAAAGGCTCTTAAACCGGATACACGCTGGTACTGTTCCCGCGGAGTCAGAAGGCTGACCGCCACATCGGATGCGGGCTGCTGAAGCGTGTTCATCAGGCCGTTTAACGCGTTCAGTATGTACAGATGCCACAGCGCCAGATTCTCCGTTTTCAGCAGGATCAGGATCAGCAGTGTGGTCGCCGCCGCGAAGCTGTCGCAGACCAGCATGGTGCGTTTCTTGTTCCATCGGTCGCTTAAGGCCCCCGCGAAGATGGAGAGAAGCACATAGGGCGCATAGGAACAGATGGAGAGCAGCGCAGTGGTCAGCGCAGAGCCCTTCTGCTGGTAGGACCAGACGACGAGCGCGTAACTGGTCATGGAACTGCCCAGTGCAGAAAATGACTGGGTCACCCACAGGATCAGGAAGGTGTGAAGCCCTTCGAAGAGAGTATGTAATTTTTTATTCATGACTTTGCTCCTTTTAGCGTATTTTAGGTTCTACGTTAAAATGCAAAGTCTGTCCGGACGAACCGATAGTTCATCTCCATGAAAGTACGTCCGTAATTCAGACTTTGCATGGAGCAGTATCAATACAGAGTTTCATAGCCCGCGCCTCCTTTCGTAACAGGATTATCCATGGCCATGGAGGTCATGTGCTGTTAATTTACCATATTACGAAGCAGGAAGCAAGGAAGATTCGTTAAAATGCTTCTTGACGGAAAATCATGTATGGAGTAGCCTGATAAGTAGATGTAGTGGAAGCGGCAGGACCAGGAGCAGCGGCAGGACCAGGAGCAGCGGCAGGACCAGGAGCAGAGGCAGGAGCAGAGGCAGAGCCAGGAGCAGAAGCAGAACCGGCAGCAGATGCAGGCCTATCAGAAATGGAGGAAATGGGATGAGGAATACGGAAATCGATCATGGAAAAGTGTTTGACTGGGGCCGGGCATCGGCTGATTATGCGAAATACAGAGACATTTATCCCCAAGAATTTTATCAGAAGATTCTGGATCTGGGGCTGTGCCAGGCCGGGCAGAAGGTCCTGGACCTTGGGACGGGGACGGGAGTCCTTCCGCGGAACCTGTATCAGTATGGAGCGGATTTTACCGGTATCGACATCTCGGAGAATCAAATCGGGCAGGCTAAGAAACTGGCGGAAGAGGGAGGCATGAACATACAATTCCAGTGTGTTCCCGCTGAGAAAGCCGGATTTCCGGACGGTGCCTTTGATGTGGTAACCGCCTGTCAGTGCTTCTTCTACTTTAAGCATGAAGAACTGTCGCCGTTGATTCACCGCATCTTAAAGGAGAGCGGAACATTTGTGATTCTTTATATGGCGTGGCTTCCGTTTGAGGACGAAGTGGCTGGAAAGAGCGAAGAACTGGTCCTAAAATACAATCCGAAATGGACTGGATGCAGGGAAAGACGGCATCCGATTGAAATTCCCGAAATTTATGAGGAGTACTTCACCATCGGTGAGCAGACGATGTTCGATGTGTCCGTTCCCTTTACGAGAGAGAGCTGGAATGGGAGAATCAGGGCATGCCGGGGGATCGGCGCCTCCCTTACCCCTGAGGAGACAGAACGCTTCGATCAGGAACACAGAGACCTGCTGAACCGGATTGTGCCGCCGGAGTTCGAGGTGCTGCATTACGCGGCCATGGCGGTTCTGCATAAGAAATAAAAAATAAGAGATAAGAGAAAGAAGATTACATCAGGAAGACAGAGGAAGAGAGTATGACAGGCAGTATGGCAGAAAAGAGTCCGCTCCGGAGCGCATGGGAGGCGTTTCAGAGCCAGGCCGGCAGAAACAGTACTTATTTACAAACAGCGATTTGAAACGCCTGATTGCGCCGCTCATTGTGGAACAGATTCTGGCGGTGACCGTGGGCATGGTGGACACGATGATGGTCTCCAGCGCAGGCGAGGCGGCCACATCGGGCGTATCCCTGGTGGATATGATCAACAACCTGCTGATCAATGTGTTTGCGGCGGTATCGACCGGCGGTGCGGTGGTGTCCTCCCAGTTTCTGGGGCAGAAAAACCGGAAACGGGCATGCGAGGCGGCGGATCAGCTGATGATGATTACAGGGCTCATTTCCATTGTGATCATGGCAGGGGCGATTGCGTTCCGGCACGGACTGCTGCGACTTCTATACGGCGGGATCGCAGATGACGTGATGAAGAACGCGCTGATCTATCTGGTGCTGTCGGCACTTTCCTATCCGTTTCTGGCCATTTATAATTCCTGCGCGGCGCTGTTCCGGTCCATGGGGAATTCGAGGATTTCCATGCAGGCCTCAATTGTCATGAATATCATCAATGTGGCGGGAGATATTCTGTTTATATTCGGATTCCACTGGGGCGTGGCAGGTGCGGCGCTGGCTTCGCTGATCAGCCGTATGACGGCGTGTGTCATTCTGGTTATCCGCCTGCATAATACGGGGCTGGAGATTCATGTCAGCTTCGGACGGCTTCACTGGAACAGCGGAATGATTGGAAAGATCCTTCATATCGGGATTCCGGGCGGAATCGAGAACAGCATCTTCCAGCTGGGACGCGTACTGGTCGTCAGCATCATCGCCCTGTTTGGCACGACACAGATCGCGGCCAACGCAGTCGCCAACAATCTGGATGGAATGGGGGTACTTCCGGGACAGGCCATGAATCTGGCTATGATCACAGTGATCGGCCGTTGCGTGGGTGCAGGCGATTTCGAGCAGGCGGAATATTACACTAAGAAAATGATGAAGCTTACGTATCTCATCAGCGGACTGTGCTGCCTGGGCGTGATTCTCACCATGCCGCTCACCATGAAGCTGTACGGTCTTTCGGAGGAAACACTTAAGCTGGCGGCAGTGCTGGTGCTGATCCATGATGGATGTGCCATTATTCTGTGGCCGGCGTCATTTACCCTGACGAATGTTCTGCGGGCGGCAAACGATGTCAAATTCCCCATGTGCATCTCCATCCTGTCCATGGTGATTGTGAGGCTGGGAGCCGGTTATCTGCTGGCCGTCGGCCTCGGGCTGGGAGCCGTAGGCGTGTGGTGCGCCATGATCCTGGACTGGGTGGTTCGTGTGATCTGTTTTGTGGGACGGTACCGGAGCGGGAAATGGAAGACGTTTTATCGGGCGGCGTAAGGAGAGAAATGAGAGATGAGAGATGGTCAAAGCAGACGGAGGAGATTGCGTTATGAATGCGTTTATTGAGAAAAAGGTCCATGAATTGTACTGGGACTGCAATGTCAACTGTGCCAGAACCATGCTGCTCTGCCTGGGCGAGCTGTTCGGAGTGACGTATGAGCCACAGACGCTGAACGCCGCCGTCGGCCTTCACGGCGCAGGCGGTTATCGGGCGCAGTGCGGTCTGGTGGAAGGCAGTCTCATGTTTGCCGGAGTTTATTTAAATGGGCTTGGCTGGGAGGAGGAGCGGATTGTTTCCGCCTGTTACCGGTTTGCGGAAGCCTTTTCCGGCGAGTTCGGATCCCTGACATGCTTCGATCTGCGTCCGGGCGGATTTTCACCAGATGATCCGCCTCACAGATGCGAAGCGCTGACCTGCCGGGCGGTGGAATTTACATATAAGTTTATGAAGGCACTTTAGACAGGAATACAATTTTAGAACTGGGGGCTGATATGAAAAGTAAGGGAAAAGACAGTTTTACGGGGCATCTGCTATTTTGGTGCATTGTTATTGTTTTTGCCGCGGCATATATGAGTAAATTTAAATTGCCTTTAAATAACAGTAATTATACAACAAGGATATGGGGGTGGGCTGAATGCGGTGTTTGCATTCTTGCTGTCATTGGAATCGTGAAAACACGGTACTTTAGCATTTCCAGGGTGATAACTGCGTTTATCTTGGGAGGTATTTGTTACTTTTCCATTCTGCTCAACGTGAATTTTACCACTGCGGTTTCGACGGCATTACCGGTCATCATTTGCTATTATGGCGGATGCGCTTATTTTTCTAAGTGCGCTGGGAGAGAAGAGGTTTCTCGTTTCGATTTTAAGACGTATTTGAAACAGATTTGTCTGGGACTGTGTCTGGCATTGCCATTTGCAGCCGTTAACACTGCTTATTTTATATTGCAGGGAGGGATTCAGTTTATATCCCCTCTGAATGCTGCGGTGGAGGCACTGAATCCTGGCATATCAGAAGAGATAATTTTTCGTTTTGCTGTTCTTGGTTTTTGCTCGTTCTATTTAAAAGAACGTATGTCGGAGTGTGCCTATACAGTTTACAGCTGCATTCTCATGGTAATACCGCATAGTCTGATTCATCTTCCGGATGCGATTCTTGAGTCACCCGCGTCAGCGCTGTTTCTTTTTATTACTACATGCCTGATTTTTGGGCTGCCGATGGCTGTTCTTATGAAGAAGAAAGGACTTCGATCGGCGGTGGCCTTTCACTGGTGCATTGATTTTATGAGATTTTTATTTGGCTATTAGATGCACGTGTATATCGTTTGTCGCGGATTGGCGGAA
>ENA-OQNO01000681-OQNO01000681.1-human-gut-metagenome-genome-assembly--contig:-NODE-681-length-29149-cov-3.504204_pt1 | contig 29149 bp, 31 predicted proteins | sample MGYA00242629_ERZ504880 | MGnify/ENA primary metagenome ERZ504880 (study PRJEB26092, sample SAMD00036377) | human gut metagenome | host: Homo sapiens | study: EMG produced TPA metagenomics assembly of... | reverse complement strand
TGCGAAAAAAGATGACAGCAAATTAATAAGGGTTGATTTGCCGCTATTTGATACACCTTGCAGTAAGAAAAACGCTTTTGCGTTCATATCATTACTAAGGCAATACCCAATCATTTCCATAATACGAACCTGAAGACTAATATCACCACCAGTAATAGCATCTAAAAATCCGTCAAACACCGGTGTATTCACATCATTGCGTATTTCTTTAACATTTAAGTTCAAATACACCATAAAGAACAGCCCGTAGTCAGGAGGCATTATTTTCATAGCAGGAATATCAAGATAGCCATCGTTGAATGCGATTTTATCTTCCACAATTTTTCTATCGCTATCGGTAGCTACAAGCCGTTCTTCACACAATAAAAAATCAATAATATTATCATATAATTTTGCCGTGCCCACTGCTTCAGCTTGATGACGAAAATGCGAGTTCAAAACACGCTTAAAATTTAACATTGTCATCAGAACATACCTGCTGTTAATCCAAATATAAATGGCCTCATTGTAAATCTTAATTGGCACAGCATTCATATATTGACGGGCGATAACCGAAGCGTTAGGCTTTTCATTTTTCTGCGCTTCTACCCGCCTTATTTGACTTACTTGCGTTCCAGGCATTGCGGATATCATCCTTTGCACTCCATTTGCAATTACAGTAACAGCTCCAGTTAAAAACGGAAGTTCTACTAAAGCCCTATTTGCCGCACACTGTGCAGCGGCAAAATCAAAATTAATTCCATTAAACTGTCTATTATCTTGCCATTCAGGTAAATGATTCATTTGGGTACTAACAATATCATTTACCGGCTCCGCTTCTACTGTCGGCACAGCTTCTTCTACCAGCACAGCTTCTTCTGACGAAGAATTTGTTTCACTTAATTTCACCACCTTCATGTCAGCAGGCATTTCATTCTGAGCACTATCCGTAAATTCGTCAATACGTCTTAAATCCTCTGATGCTCTGTTATATACAGGCTCTCTGTCTGTGAACCAATAAATTCGTCTTAAACCATTTTCAGGCTTTTTAATGTTTACCATTTTTAACACTCCTTTCAAAATTAAACGGTTTAATCATTAACCGTTTAATGCTATAATAACAGTAATAGCGGCTCGATTTATAATAAAATCGCGGACGTTTTGACAAGGAGTGATTATTTTGGCAGAAATCTTTCAATTCAGCACATTAGTATCCAGTTATAATATTGAAGAAAATTCTAATTTGAAATTTATAGTTGGACTAAACACAGAAACAAAAATTAAAAAAACAAATGAATCAGATGAATCCTTATGTATACAGTTTGCAAATTTAAATATCTCTAATAAGCGAAGCATTATTAACTTTTGTAATAATTACGGTTTGCCGTTTTCTTCATATAAGTGTGAACAACTTAGAGCGGAAAATAATATTGAAATTAATTCTGCTAAACAGGAAAAAGTTAATAACGGTATTGTTTTCAATTATCTTGATCTTCTCTGCCAACAAAAACATATAAACAATATTACTTTACTTGAAATTCTTGAAGGTAGCAGTAATAATAAAAGATCAAAAAATCATTCTCGTGAAGGCAATGCTCAATCTCCAAATACAAACATTCAATTATATTCACAAAAACACGATTATATGCTTTTAGATTTTTTTACACGTTTAGTTAAAATAGTAAAAAGTATTTTAATGATAGCTGACTATATTCAAAAAGGAGAAAAAGTTGTATCTCTTAATTTAGCAGTATTTTATTTATCATATTTATTGTTTTTTTATAAAAAAGGCTGCTCTTACTTAGACCTCAATGAACCTTCTTCTTATACTGGAAAATTTTGTTTATATCTGCAAAATTATTTACACTCGTTTCAATGTAATACAATAGTAAAAAATGATGACGAAATATCATATTTAAAAGATTTATATAAAGATTTATATAAATATGATATTTCTGCGCTGCTAAATGGTCTTAAAGATATTTATAAAATTAAAAACAGTCCATTATACAATAACGAAGATACAAAATTATTAGTTAATTTTATATCTTCGTTTCCTCAAGAATATTATTATAAATTACTTGATTTTGATTTTAGCTCTAAAAATCTTTATAAAATAACTAAAAACATAGAAAAGTTTCAAATAGACAACACATTTCAATATTTTAGTAAAGATTTTGCTAAAAAAGTTATAACTGATTTAATCAATGACGAAATTTTAAATATTAACAGGAAAATAGTTACAGAAAATAATAATTTTGTTGAAAGCATAGAAGCAACTTATTTAATGGAATATATATATGCTGATTTATATAACCAATTAGTAAATAGAGATTCATTCAAAAAATGTGAATATTTATATTGCAATAATTTCTTTATAAAAAAACTTCATTATAAAAACAAAAGGTTCTGTTGTGAAAATTGTAGAAAAAAAGCTTCGCGGTTAAATAATAAAAAGTAAAGAGATAGCATAATTAGTTCTCGCTTTTACTACATCCTATTACGCCGCTTTATTTGCCTGCTTTTGGCAGTTCATGCAAAGCGGATGCCCAAATTTAGCAATAGAATATTCAATTACCCTGTCGCTGGCAATAACTTCTCCGCAGCCTGTGCAGGTTATTTCATTGCCTACCGGTGCAGGTTTATTTTTTACCATTGCTTTATTAGCGGCAGTTTTTTGTTTTGCGGCTCCACTTTGCGGTTCAGCATAGTTATTCTCATCAGTCTTACTGTCTGCTTCCGGGTCATCACCGGTGGCAATGCAGAAGCTGAGCATATAAGCGTACTTGGTGGCTGCTGTTTGCGCTTTCATTACTGCCTTATCACCGGCGTCCTGACCGCTGCCTATTCCGTAAATTTTTACTTCTTCCCCGCTGTCGCTGTCAATAAGGCTTATCTCGACCCTTACCGTTGCCAGATGCTCGGTATTGCCTTTAAGATTGGTGACATCTGTAAATTCTATCAGTTCCGGCACGGCTGTACTGGCAATTTTATTTTTCGTCAGCGCTTCATTAACCTTTTGCAGCACATCTTCTGCCGTGGCATATTTATACTTGTGAAAGCTGTTCAATCCGTTTTTGGCCACATAAGCACATTCAGCCATAACGGCGAGTAATTTTTTAGCAATGTTAGTGTTTTCCATATTGATGTTCTCCTTTCAAGGCATAAAAATAGCAGGCAACCTTTAATGGCTGCCTGCTTTAATTAATACTTTATTATTTTATCAACCACTGATAATCCTGCCTGCAATCTATAACATAATCTACATAAACCGTTTCATCCTTAAACTGATAAATTACAAGGAAACGCTTTGCAATAACAAGCTTGCGGTATTTATTATACGGTATAAATTCACCTTCAAGAAACGGTGCCCTTTCCGGCAATACCGAAAGTGAGCGTATGGCTTTTATTATATCCGCTTTTATGCTTTGGGCATTTTGCAAACTGTCTGCCGCAATATAAGCGATAATTTCCCCGAGTGCTTCCCTTGCCTTATCCGAAACAATTACCTTATACTGCTTCAAGTTTTCCATTTTCTATTCCTTTCAGCACGTCATCAAGATAATTATCCAGTTCGTCAACAGTATATTCTTTATTCCCGGCCAGACGTTCTGCTTCTACCGTAAGTAGTGTTTCCCTTAGTTTCAGCATTTTTTCGCGCCTGTTAAAGCTGTCTATATCCATAACAACCAAATCGCCTTCGCCGCTTTCTGTAAGGTAAACCGGTTCTTTGGTTTTTTTGCACAGTTCCGATATTTCGTTATAGTTCTGCCTGATAGCAGCAGACGGTTTTATAAGCATTGCGCTCACCTCTGATAGCATTATTTCAGTAATATTATACTTCTATTTTGCTATATAGGCAAGTTTGCTCAATCTTAATATTCATTTGGGAATAGAACGGTCAGCCTGTCATATTCATTGCCTGTACTGCTTTCAGCAATAATCCAGATTTTGCCCTTTGAGGTATTATATGCCCCTAAAACCATACCAAAAGTTTTAACAGCTTCGTTATTGCTTTCGGTATCGGTTTCCGATACATCGCCCCAGTCAAGCGATTTAAAACGGCGCATTGCTTCGTAAATTTCTCTTTGAAATTTGCCGTTATTGATAGTTTCGGTTGTTATCCCCAGCGTTTGAAATCTCTGTACGTTATCAAATAAACTCATAATTCTTCCTCCTTTCAGGCATAAAAATAGCAGGCAGCTTTCACGCTGCCTGCTTCATACCCGCTTTTACCATTCTGCCGTAAGGGCAGTTACCGGCAACTGCGCAGTAGTCTTTGCACTTCCTGTCATTCCAGCGTTCTTTAGGAGTGCAAAGCTGCGGCAGATAGCCTTTTTCAAGAGCTTCCTTTAATCGTTTTGCTTTGGTTTCCATATAAAGCTTAATCCAGTGGTCTGATATTTTATTAATATTGATAATATATACCTGCCGCCGGATATTTCTTTCTTCTGCAATACGCAGACTGAAATCGCGGCAAAATGCCTGTATTTTCATGCTCTCAACCTTAAAACCGCGCTGCTCTAAAAGTATGCGGTAGTAGTTAACCTGTATTGCCCAGTCTAATATATGCCGCACACCGTCAGTACGCCATTCTTTCCTTGTTTTGGGCTGGCCTTTCTTTAAACCTGTTTTATATACTTCGCCTGTCGGCACATCTACTTTGTAGTATCCTAAAGCACGCATAAGTTTATAGGAACTTGTAATTTTGTAATCGCCAAGCGTTTTGTCGCTGAGGTCTATAATCTGGCCGTACAGGTCAAACTTACCACTTGTCACTTCATCAGCAAGGCGTTCTTCACTCAGCATATTACCTTCCGTATGCCCTTCATTAATGGTATGGACGGCACTGCCGTGCAGAGCGTAAAGCTGCTGCATGGGGTCAACGGCATAATCAGTTGTTTTCTTTAAATACGTTTCTCTTATGCCGCAGAGAAGCTCCGTTACCGTAGGCTCTTTAATGTTCCTTTCCAAAGACTGTGCTATTGCCCTCAGCGTCGGCAGGAACATACAGCGCTGCTTCCTTACGCAGGATTTTAAACAGTCCGTTATTTTTACTTTATCGCCCTGCGGGCAGATGAATGCTGTTGCTGTCATAGTATCACGCTCCAATAATAAAATAAGCAGGTATGCGTTTTTACATACCTGCTGCTCTCAACTTTTTAATTATAAGTATTTCTCAATTTCTTTTATCAATGCCGGCAAATCACAATTTATGGTATCCCAAACAATAGTCATTGCCACGCCGTCATAATCATGGACTATCCTGTTTCTCATACCGTATAACTGATTCCACGGTATTGAAGTTATTTCTGCTTTGGCGTTATCGCTTAAAGAAGTTTTTGCAAGCTCGCCAATCTGCATAAGATTAAACACGCAAGCTTCTACACGCATGGAATCTGCTTCAAACTCCTGTAAAGATTGGCAGCCTTTACAATATAAAAGCGTTGCTTCTATGTGCCTGCATAACTTTTCTAAAACCTTTTTATCTTTGTTATCCATAAATTACCACTCCGGTCGCATTGATTTCCTGTTCGACTTTAGATTCCGCTTTAATCTGCTGTTTATCCAATAAATCAACGGATTTACCGATTGCATTGACAACATCTTCTAACAACCCGTAAAAAGCAAGGCCTCGCAAATTACTGTCAACCATAATATCTATATCGCTTCTGTTATCGGCACTGCCTTTAGCATAAGAACCAAACAGGACAGCTTTTTTGATATTATGCTTTTTAAATACCGGTAGTAATTTTTCTTTTATATCATTTACTGTGTAAACATTGCCTTTCATAATGCTTACCTCCAACTTTACTGCTTTGATGTTTATATTTTACCATAAATTTCTGAGCGCCGCCACGCTGTTAAGGCTGTCAAATTTATCTTCTACCTCCGTTATTCTTTATCGTTTTTAATGCTAATCATCATACGGTCGCAGTTTTCAAACTTGTTAAACCTGAAGTAATCACCGTCCTTTTCTGAAAAATTATATGTTTTCGTTATTTTCTTACTTACCTTCTCCAAATCTTCTTTGTAATCAAGATGTGCTTTTGGGAATGTAGTATTTAAAAATTCCACAACCTCTTTCCACCAGGTAAAGTAATAGGTATCGCCGTTGCCATGGTAGCTGTAATCAATTACATAACGGTCGGTAAAATAAATGCCCAGTTTGTCCGAATTAACGTAAATTTCACAGCCCGGTTCTTCGCTTTGGTATACCATTTTGACCGTGCCGTTGTATTTTTCTTTCAGCATATATTCCAGTGCCGTCATATTCGGGTTCCATGCACTCTCAGTGTCAACGCGCAGATAGTAGCCTGCCGTATCTTTCTCAACATTAGCATCGCAGTTGGCAAAATAATCCCTGCCATCGCAGTATTCGCCGTTGGCGACTTTAGGCAGACCGCAAAATTTTAGAAATTGCTTAACGGAATTAAGCTTCCGGTCGCCAAGGCATTTACTTACAAGCTGCCGTATTTCTTCCAGCGGCTTTTTTCGTTTACTGTAAAAAAACTATGCTGTTGGAACAGTAATTTGCCATTATAATCGCTCCCATACATAGAAAATGCCCCATAGCTTTATTGCCATGGGGCTGTGTTTATTTATTCTATTTTGTTTTTCTGTACTTTTGGTTCTTGCTGTTAGGTTTATCCGGCACGGTCATTTCAATTAAGCCTTTGGCCAGCGCAGGTTTAAGGTAGTTTTTGCGGAAAGTAGGCCGGTGTTTAAGGTGCAAACGAGCCATAAGTTCTGAGGCCGACAAAGTTTCATCCGAAAGAACATAAAGCAGTTTATTAACTTTATCGGTAGTAGTTTCACTAAATAAATTTCTTAAGATTGCCACAGCTTCTTTTGATGCTTTTTCTATAATCTTACGTTCTTTTTCACCAAGTTCAATAAATTTACGATTATCTTGGTCGGATTCTTTGTCTTTGACTTGATCGCAAACTTGCTCACTATCTAACACACTATCTTGAGCGCTTTCTTGGTCGGTTTCTTGGTCGCTATCTTGGTCGGTAGGCGGTATTTCTTTTAATGCGTCCCTAAGCGCTGTCAGCATAAATTCCACAAAAACCGTGCTGTCAGCCTCTTTGTCAGCTTTGCCGAGTGCGTCATAATATTCTTCCTGCCGCTCCTTGACAAGCGTTTCAACCGGTATCCACGCCAGTATTTCTTTCCATTCAGCCAAAAGTAACGTATGCCACAATCTGCCCATACGTCCGTTGCCGTCAGCAAAGGGATGGATGAACTCAAATTCGTAATGGAACACCGCGCTTTTAATCAGCGGGTGTGCAGTTGATTTTTGATACCAGTTTATTAAATTACCGATATGCTCCGGCACAAATTCGGCAGGAGGCGCCATATGAACTACCTGTCTGCCTTTAAATACGCCTACACCGCCGGTACGGAAATGTCCTGCATTTTTTACAAGGTCAGCCATAAGTATGCCATGCGCTTTAAGCAAATCACTAACGCTGTACGGATTAAATGTTAAAAGCTGCTCGTATACTTCATAAGCATTTTTAACTTCTTTAATTTCAGCAGGCGTGCCTAAAATGCGTTTGCCGTTTAACAGTGCCGTTATCTGCTCTACCGTAAGCGTGTTATTTTCTATTGCCAGCGACGCCTGTATGGTTTTAATACGGTTGGCGCGGCGCAGCTTAGGGTTATTGTTGAGACCTGAAGTAACTGTAATATGCCCTATAAGCTCACTTATTCCGGCAATCAGGTCAACTATTTTATTGGTAATGGTATAAGGCGGGTTGTAAGTTTCTTCCACCGCAATGCCCTCTTTTCCGGATGTTTTTACTTCTTTATCTTACCATAAAACAGCCTGCACCGCAAAATTAAGAAGCCTGTGGCAGCATAATAATCTTCCTGTTTTTGACTGTTTCCACACTCTCGTCTAAAAGAGTACCGCCGATACGTTCCAATTCCGTTGCCCGGTTATAATCCGCTACGTCCTGCGAGCTTCTTGTTACGGCGTTAACCAAACCATACTGCGTAAATTCTCCTGCCATGATGAAATGACGTAGGATAGATGCCCGCTCGTTTTTATTTAAAACATACCTGTCGCCCAACACTTCTACCGTCTGTACCGGGTCATCACCTGTTTTAAGGTCCTTTGCCATGCGCAGCTTATTTACCGTAAGCATGAACTTTGTTTCATCAACGGCAGCACTTACAATGTCCTGCACTTTCATAAAATAGGCTTTATCGTCCTGAGCAAGCGTGGCGTCACTGTAAAGCTCATAAGCATTATCGGTATCTTCTACCTGCCTGCCGGTATGGTATTTTTTATGGGCAAGGTCTTTGCTGATTAAACCGTTTTTGCATACCAGGCGGTATACCAAAGGCTCAACTTTTAATGCCCCCAAGCCGATTTCACTGTTGGACACTACAAAACCGGCCTGCACAATATCGCCGGGTACGATTTCTGTTTTCATGGTTTTGTTAATAACCTTTAAATAGAGATGTGTTTCCGTCACATCACAGCTGGCAATCTCACAGCCTTTCATAGCAGCGATAACGGGCAGCACATGGTCTACCAGTTCCAGATTATCCAGCCTGCGGTAACGGTCGCTTAAAAAGGCACGCAGCTTACCGTCCAAAGTGCGGAGCATACGTTTCTCCGGCGTGGTATTAAGCCAGCTGTTGATATTGCTGTCAAGCAGAGTAGGATTTTCCTGACGCATACGCTCATAATATTTGTACGGAATACCCAAGCGGTCGGCAATCTGTCTGTGGGCTATTTCAGAAATGCGGTAGCTTAACTTATCGCTATCTGTTGTAACGGTGAGCATACTTAATCCATTTACCGAATTAACGGTAATACTGCGGGTATCGGCAATTAAATCCTTGCGTGCAGCCCTTTGGCGTTCCAGTTCTCCGTAAAGATTTTGAATAGTTTTGATTCCCTGTTTCATAGTTAGTTCCTCCTAAGTTTTATTTATTAGATTTGCTTATATATAAAAATAACGGCAGCCCAAAGCAAGGCTGCCGTTAGGATTTTCACATACAAAAAAGACCGTCAGCTTGAGGCTGACGGCTTTTTTTGTATGTTCCTATGTTCCTTTGCAAGGGCGCTGTAATATATTTACAGGCTTGCAAGTTGTTCATGGTTATAATATATAATTAAAATTTTTGAAATTATCGTTTAAAGAATCAACTATATATTTCTGTTCCAGTTCCTGTTCCATTAATAAAAAACTATAATTATAATAATAAAACGGTATACATATATTGAATATATACCGTTTTAATTAAAATTATAATATAAAAGACTTTTTTCTCTGTCGGAACAGGAACTGGAACAGCTTATCCGACAGTTTCAATTACGCCTTGCCGTTAACTATCAGCGATACTGACGGCTGGGACATATTAAACAAGTTTGCCAAAAACAACTGGCTAAGCCCATTTTCTTTATACAAACGTAAAATTTCGGCATTGCGTTCTGCACGGTTTCTAAAAGGGTTAATAGCAATTTCCTCCTGCGTTATTTCAAAACCACGGTCACACACAACAACAATTTTACGTTTGTCAGTTGGCAACTTTAATTTTATTTCCCACATTTGCATACCGCTTTTATTTCGCGGCACATATAAACAAAATTCTATTTCGCCCTGGGCTGATAAAGATTTTTCGATAACTTTATTTAAAGGAAGATCTCGCATAGGTTCATCTTCTTTCTTCAGTTCTGTTTAGTTTTATCTTTAAAAATGGCAGCTTCTTTCAAAAATTATAAGCTAATATTAAAATTCATTTAAAACAAAAGGGAGTATTTAGCTCCCTTTTGTTTTATTTTGGCTGCTTATTACTCAATGCTTTCCAACAGTTCCAAAGATACTGTTCCGTCATCGGTAATCGTTCCATATACAGTGCTGCGCTGTCCAAGCGGAACATAAGAACCATTCATCATTACGTCAATATGTCCGCCTGCTTTGGCGCCGCCCCAAAAACGCATAATTTCATCTTTTTTTACTGTTGCTACGGCATTACCTACAAAGGCAACCTTTGTGCCCGCTGCAAGATTTGCTATTTCCGTTACTGCCACAGTTTGATACTGGCTTTTGTCCTGAACGTCAGCCATATTATAAGTATAATAATACTTGTTATGGCTTTTGCTCAATTCGTGTTCATACGCCACATCACGGGCAGCTTCTATGGTTGAAACTTTTTCTTCCTGACCGCCTTTGGCTATCTGCGCTGCTTTTTCAATCTGCACAACCGGGTCTTTATATTCAACCTCTTTCATTTTTAAAAGCTGGCCGTTCTCATCTTCGGCAACATCGGCAATTACAGTAAAGGGATGCCTGTTCAACATTCTTCCCCCGTGTTTGCCAAGGTCTATTCTCATTTTTTTACCTTCTGCGTCAATTACCTTGTAAATATTGCCTGCTTCATGGCCGACAATCTTAACCTGCACAGTTATCTCTGCATTTTCTTCCGGCGCAGCATTTTCTGCAAAAGCACTGAAGCTAAAGAGCAGGCAGCTTGCCGTTAATGCTGCAATACGTTTTTTATCAGTTAATTTCATAATGTTATACCTCGTTTCTTTAGCCTCTGCCTTCAATTACCCTTACACGCTGAATATGCGGCGTACCGTCACTGTAATGAGTCAGCGTATCTACTTTAACGCGCGCAAGTTCAGGTGCAAATTCATCAATCATGCGCTGGTCAACCTGAATACCCTGAGTCATCAGGCGGTAAACAACTGCCGCCATTTCATAACGGGTCATCGGACGGCTGCCGTCAAAGTTACCGCTGGGATATCCTTCCAGAATACCGTTGCCTGCAACAGCCGCAACATAGTCATAAGCCCAGTGATTTTCCGGCGTATCCGGGAAAATAGCGGATTTATAAATATCAAAACGCTGATTTGTAAGGCTGTATACCATAGCTTTCAGTTCAGCAACTTCTGTACGCAATTCTATAATTTCTTTTGCCATGGCTTTTTTGGAGCGGGACTGGTTACTGCTCTGGCCAAAACGGAAGCTTACGCCCATATTAACCATTTCTTCTCCGTTGCCAACAGTACCGCCAAGGCTGAACAAGGTATCATCATTCGGCTGGTAAAAAGCGCCTATTGCTGCTGCCGTAGCATCTTCATAATGGCCAACACCGGCACTGAAACTCAGTTTATCATCAGGGTCAAAATCCAGCGGATGTAATGCAGCCAATGCCGCTGCACCTGCGCCAACCTTGTTGACCTTATCATCCAGCCTGTTTACTTTGCCATTCAGATTATTAACCTGATTTGTAACATTCTGTTCCAGCTTATTTAACTGGTTAACATTAACAGCGTCAGTACCATCCGTGCCTTCTGCAACATTGACAATTTTATTGTTATTCATGTCAATGTTATTCTCGTTGATGGTGATATCACCGACTTTTACGCTTTCATCGTTAATGGTTACTTTATCACCTACAGTTATTTTGTCTTTACTGATATTAACATCACCTATATTCATATGGTCATTGGTAATGCTTACATTATCTCCCACCTTAATTTCATTCGTAACATTTACGTTGTCGATATTAAGGTCTTTATTAAGGCTTATATCATAATATTTTTTACCATTTTCGTCGGTATCCCACTTAATCAGCAGGTTGCCATCTCCACCTTCAGGCACATAATCTCCGCCAAGGGTCGGTTTATCGCCAACAGGGTCAGTATTTGTGCCGCCGGTTACATCACCGTCACCGGCAATGTTTTCTGTTTGTCCGTTATTTACAACACCGCCTGTTTCATTACCGGAAACATTATCGGCGTTACCGTTAGTAGCGGTATTATCATCAACCGTACTATCGGTATTGCTATCGCTGTTAGTTTCTTTATCATTACCGTTAACGGTGTGATAGTGGTCTGAATTTTTAAGTTCTTCTACGTCAACTTTAATACCGTCAATCTGGGTCTGTAAATTGCCTGCTACCTGATATAACTGGCTGCCGTTGATGGCATCGGTACTATCTGCCGAAATTCTACCGGCAGCTACATTGGTTATTGTCCGTTCAAACCCATTATAGCCGACACTGACTGTGCCGCCCGATGGTTGCCAGCCTGCAAAATCACCGACTTCGACCTCTTGTCCCCATAACCATTCATTATCTTTATCCCAGTTAGAAGCAGTTGAAACTATATCGCCTTCGGATTTACCTTTGTACCCGCCAACATATACATCAGTACTATCTTTTGTTATTGTATCACGAGAATATGCGCCCAATGCAATATTATATTGTGATTGGACATTAGCATTATAACCAAGAGCCGTCCCGGAATCTGTGCTTACTTTACTATAACTTCCCAATGCAGTACCTTTTATCCCACTAACATTAGCATTATAACCAAGAGCAGCACCGTAATCTTTACTTACGTTACTGAATGTTCCTAATGCAGTACCTTTTTTACCGCTGACATTAGCTTTATAACCACCTATTGCAATACTTTGTTCACCACTAACTTCACTCTCTCTGCCAACCGCAACACCCCAATTACTACTTACTTTAGCTTCTTTACCAAAAGCAATAGATTCTTGACCACTTGCTTGACTGGAAACGCCAAAAGCAATTGAATTAAGTTTACTTGCACTACTATATGCACCAATAGAAATAGCATTCTGCCCATCACTGTTACTAAAATACCCCATTGCAATGCTATCAGAACCACTAGCAGCACCATATGCACCTACTTTTATCGCATTATTACCAGAAGCGGTACTATGATCACCAACTGCTATTGAAGATATACCAGATGCATTACTTCCCGTACCTAATGCTGTTGCTGCATACCCCGAAGCTTGACCTTTATACCCAACTACTGTTGATTGTGCACCTTCTGCATGACTTTCAGAACCCAAAGATGTTGAATATTCACCTTCTGCATAACTGAAAGCACCTACTGCTGTTGCTTGCACCTGATCAGCCTGACCTTGGTATACAACTACAGTTGACGATTCACCTTCTGCTAAAGTTCCAGCACCTACAGATATAGAATAATCACCAACTGCATGACTTAGAGAACCAAAAGCCTCAGAGTACTCTCCTTCAGCCTTTGAAGATGGCCCTATAGCAGCACTTTGAAAACCACTTGTATGTGCATTACTGCCTATTGCGATTCCTTCTGTTGGATGATTATCACTGTCAGCTTCTACTTTACTTAACGTACCAATAGCAATCGCATTACTGCCGGCCGCATTACTTAATTTCCCTATCGAAACCGCTGAAACACCATCAGTACGGCTACTTGTACCTATTGCTATACTATAGATAGCAGAAACATTAGCATTTGTACCAACGCTGATACCGCCTACAATAAGATTTTTTTCAGAACCTACAATTGCACTAGCACCTACAGCTATACTATTGGTGCCATAAACACCAGCAGCACTGCCTACTGCTAAAGAATGTGTGCCAATAGTAAAACTGTTCTGACCTACAGCAACGCCACCGCCGCCCAATACAGAGGCCTGATAACCAACAGCTACTCCACCGGCAGAGGTATCTTCTTCCCATTTTCCTGTATTTTCATGGTACTGAAGCACGCGGTTAACTTCACTGCCTTCACCAATAGCAATATCCTCAGCACGATGTACTTTTCCTGCTTTTTGTTCATAAGGCTTTAACTCGCCAGGTATTGTTTCACCTTCAACAGCTCTTGCTGTTACGTTTGCGCCTCTTGCAAGCAGTGCATCTTCTTCATCAATAACTTCCTGACTAATACCATTATCCGCTTTTTCGGCAGCATAAACCGTTACAGCGCTATCCACTGCACCTGCTGCCAAAACACCAGCAGCAAGCACCGCAGCAACTAAGCTTTTTGCACGCACTTTTCTTTTCGCCAGTTCGGAAACTACTACATAGCAATTTCTGGCTTCGCTCCAAACTACTTTATAAATTTTATTCACGTTACCACTTTCCTTTCCAAAAATACTTTAAACTCTACATTTTCATACATCGTTTAACTTAATTTTTAATTTCCTGTATTACACGCACCACCAAACTCATTATTTCTTTTTATGCCCATATAAAAACATTTGAAAAATACGTTATCAGAATCAAATTTTATTCTTTAATTAGTTCGCAAACATCCATTTCAAGCGCACGGGCAATAAGCATTAAAGTAGTAAGCGGAAGATTTCTGTCATACTTGCCATTCTCGATTTTAGATAAATACGATGGAGAAATACCGACTTTTTCTGCCAGTTGTACCTGACTCATGCTTTGCAGCATTCTGTAATAAACTATTTTTGCTCCTATTTTTTTATAACGCATAGCAAACATTGACGTTACTACCTCCTTTCTTTATTATGCCACGCTATCATTTTTTAATGTTTCCTGTTAGGCAATTGTATGACTATTAGGAAATATTTATGATGTTTCAAGCATTTTTTGTGCTTTTGGGCAAATAAAATAAAAAAACCGCTGATATTTCTATCAGCGGTTTCCCTGTATTATTAAAACGCTATAACCAAATAGCCTTTTCCAAATTTTCCAATCTTTTTACCATAATTAACCCACAAATCAACCCACAAAACAAAAAAGAGCTTTCGAGATTTTTTCTCGAAAGCTCTAAACCTTTGATATTTGGCGGAGTGGCAGGGATTTGAACCCTGGCGGGAGTTGCCCCCCCTAACGATTTAGCAAACCGTCCTCTTCAGCCACTTGAGTACCACTCCAATTGACTTACTTAATTAGTATACACTATGTTTTGCTGTTTGGCAAGTATTTAAAGCAACAATTTTAAATTTTTTCTGCGTTTCTGCGCGGCCGCTCGTATTCCACATCGCCGTTTGCCAGTGCCCACAGATAAAAACTGGCTACCGAAGCATACGGGCTGTAACGTTTATGGTACTTTTCTGCCAACGACGGAGTTATTTTTTTATGCCCGTACAGCCTTTTAAGCCCGTTTTGAATGGCAGCGTCTCCAAAACTTAATATATTTTTGCGGCCCAGCGAAAAAATCAACTGCATCTCCGCCGTCCATTTGCCAATGCCATCCAGTTTTACCAGTTCTGCAATAACTTCTTCATCCGTCATTACCGCAAAAGCGCCAAAATCAATTTCGCCATTAAGCACTTTTTGCGCCAGGTGTTTAATATACACGGCCTTGCGCCCGGATAAGCCGCAGCTGCGCAGCTGCTCCTCCGTTACTGCGTCAATAGCCTGCGGCGTAACAGCACCGCCCAGCAATTCCGTAAAGCGCCGCCAGACGCTTGCTTTGGCGTGACGCGATATTTGCTGCCCCGCAATGGAATTAACAAGTGATACGAAAATATCGGGGTATAATTCTCTTTGAATAACCCCGGCTTTTTCGATAACGGCAGCCAGACGCTTATCTTTCTTTTTTAAATAGTTCAGTTCTTTTTCACCGTATTCAAAATAAAGCATAGCGCTCCCATAATAAAAAACGCGCCTTAAAAGGCGCGGTAAAATCGTGGCGGAGAGGGTGGGATTCGAACCCACGGAGGCTTGCACCTCGCTGGTTTTCAAGACCAGAGCCTTAAACCACTCGACCACCTCTCCCTGCTAATTTTTTATTATATGATAAATGTGCTTATCAGTCAAGCATCATTACTTTAAAATTTCATCCGTGCGCGCCAGCACAAAGGCTTCCGTCTCCAGTGCTTTGGCCTCCAGCGTCTGCATTTTGGCCGCAGCCTGCTCCACATAAGCAGCGTCCTTAATAAGCCCAAGGTTAATTTTTACGTTATACAACGCACTGCGCAGCGCTGCCCTTGCCACAATGGCCGATACCGTACCATCGCTGATGGCATTGGGGTTGCCGGTTACAATAATCCTGCGGGCCAAGAGCAGTACCTCCATGCTTTTTTCGGCAATCTGCATGGGAACATCTGCCGCCGCAACCGCAGCCTGCTGTATTGCAGCCGTACGCGCCGCTTTTTCTTCATCCGTTGTTTTGGGCATTTTATACGCTGCCATAAATTTGCCGAATACAGCCGCATCATCATCTGCAAGCGCCGTCAATTCTTCGCGCAGTTTACCGGCAGCGGCAATAATCTGTGCAGTTTGCTGCTCATTTTCTTCGCTGCCTGCTTTACCCACAGTTAAATTGGCAAGCATGGCCGTAAGCGCCGCCGCAACAGCCCCGCAAAGTGCCGAAGCTGCACCGCCGCCCGGTGTCGGCGCTTTTGACGCCAGTTCCTCCAAAAAAGTTCTGCAAGTTATAGTGCTTAAATTTTCCATATTAACCTCCCGTTACTTTAAAATCAAACGCTTATTATTATAATCAAAATTTATTTGCCCTGCCTTTTTCAGCGCCGTGCTTAAAACATCAAGGTCCTTGCCGCTTTCGCGGATAATTTCCGCCCCTTTTAAAGAGGTATAACCGTCGCCGCCGGAAAGCAGAAAATCATTAACAGCAATGCTGTAATATCTCTCAGGGTTCAGCATACTGCCGTCTGCCAACTGCGCAGATATAAACCTTCCGCCTTCCGGCGCAGTTAAATCTGCCGTTACGGTAAGCCCGGCAAAACGCACCCTGCCAATTTCCTTACTGCCCAGCCCGTGCTCCAAAACTTTTAAAATATCGCTGCCGCGCAGCCGCACAACATATAAGGTATTGTTAAACGGAAAAATCTGTTTCAGCTCTCTCAGCGTAACATTGCCAGCAGGCAGATAGGAACGGATTGCCCCGCCGTTATAAAGAGTTATATCCGTTTGCAGTTCGCTGTTAATTAAATCCATAAAATAATCAGCCAGCGGCGATTCACCGTACTTTTCATTAGCAAGATACTGCGTATGATAAGCCAGCACCTTGCTGTAAACGGCATCGACGCGCTCAAAATACGGCTGCAAAAACGCTGCTGCCTTGCTGTCGCGTTCTTGCATTAAAGCGCCGGTTTCATAAACTTTGGCCTCAGCCTGTGTAATTTTGCCGGTATCCGCATCATAAAACAGTTTTATATGCCCAATTTGCCTGCCATATTCACCTGCCTGCACTGCCGGAATGCCCTTATAAGAGCAGGCAAACACAGTATGGCTGTCACCTGACGCCACAGCGTCAATGCCTTTCAGGTTATCCAGAACAGGCACTATTGCGCCTGTCAGTATGCCGTTTTCCATCTGTCCGCCGATATGCGCCAAAAGCACAACTACCTGCACGCCGTTTCTGCGTAGTTCCGCAGCATATTTATTTGCCGCTTCTGCCGGAGAGGTAAGTTTCAGCCCTGCCACCCGGTCTGGCTTTACTTTTTTAAACGCCTGCTCGTCAAGCACGCCTATAATGCCTGTTTTTATGCCATTGCGTTTAACAACGGCATACGGCGCAAACGGTGCAGGAATATTGCCGTTTGCATCTGTAATATTAGCCGCCAAAAGCGGAAAATCAGCGGCTTTGGCCTGACGCACAATGGCCGGGAAATTATAATCGAAAGCATGGTTGCCTGCACAATTTGCGGCAAACCCCATAATATTCATGGCTTCCACCGCGTTCAAACCGTCAAAGCTGTCTGCGTCGATGCTGCCGGACAGCATATCACCGCCGCCAACAATAAGCGTGCCTTTTGGATTAACTGCCTTAAGCAAATTAAGCGCAGCAGCCAAACGCGCAGCGCCGGGCGCATTTTCTGCGGCGCGCAGCCTGCCATGCAAATCGTTAACGCTGTAAATATCTATCTGCACCGGCGCGGCCTCTGCCAAAAAGGCTGCGCAGCACAGCAGTATTACAAAAAATAAATTTATAAGCCGTTTCATAACATCACCAACAAAATAATTCTGCCTGCATTATTCGCTGCCGCAGGGCAAAATACCTGCAAAAAAAGCAGGGTGTTAATCCCTGCTTTTATTTTGCTCCAGATATCTTTTTACAAGCACCGCCGCCGCATAGCCGTCCAGCGGTTCCGGCGGCACACGCAAACCTTCCGGCAGCAGCGCACGCCAGCCGTGCGGCTTGTTAAGCTGCCAGTACAAAGTGCGTGCCTGTTCTGTACTGTGTTTTTCGTCAATTTCTATTACCGGCACGGCAGTAAAAATCTGCGCCAGCACTTTATGCACCGGCTGCGTATTGGTGCCGTTGCCGATAATTACCGCCTGCGGCAGCCCTTTGTTGCTGCAAAGCAGGTTCAGTGCTTCCGTAAGTTTTTTTGTTTCCACCCATTCGGCGTTTAAAACTTCGCCCTGCGGCGTTACCTGCGCCACACCGGTTTTAAAGCTGCCGGGGTCTATGCCAAGCAAAAAACCGTTATTCAGCATCTTCAACCTCTAAACGCAGCAGCACCGGGCCGGAGGTATAAATATCGCCGCGGGCATACGCCTTAAGCATAACCTTGCCGCCGAGAGCCGCCATTTTTTCGCCGGTCTGCACCATAGTTCCCGCGTCAAGGTTGCCTACCTTGCCGGTAAGCGGGTCGGGCATTACGCCGGCACTTACAGCCGTATGGTTAACGGAATTCAGGAACATCAAAATTTCACGGTCCAAACCGTATTTAATGCCGCTTACATCTATAACTTTGCTGTAAATCAGCTCGTTGTTTTTATATACACATTCGTTATGCACCAGTTCAATAGTGCAGATTGCAGGCTCACCGGCTATAATGTTTGCCACGGCGCGCAGCCTTACAAACACATTGCCGTCTGCCGCCTGAATTTCTTTTAAAGCCGCCTGGATAAGTTCGTTAGGCAGCCACAAAACACCAACCGGTTCTTCGCTGCGGATGCCCATGCGCTGCATGGCCGCTTCGTTAGCCGCGCTCAGGAACATTTCAAGTTGTTTGGTGTTTTCGGCATCGGCAAGCTTGCTGCTTAAAACGCCTGCATAAATTACTTCGCCGCTGCGGTATACAACGTCGCCCTCACGCATGGCAACAATGCCGCGGCGCAGGCGTTCGGTAGTAGCTTCCAGCGAATTAACTTCTTTTTCAAGCGTTGCCTTCGATTCCGAAAGGCTGTTTACTTCCGCACGGGCACGCCCAAGTTCTTCGCGGCTGCTGTTAACCTCATTCTGGAGATGTGCTTTTTCGGCATTAATAGCCTCAATTTCTCCGTCAAGGTCCTGTATTTCCTTGTTGCGGTCAGCAAGGGCAGCACGGGCTTTATCCATTTCTTCCGCCGCTATGGCCTTTTCCCTGTTCAGGCTGCTCAGTTCGTCCTGCAAACGTTCCATACCGAACATTGCCGTCCTGGCGCTGTCTGAAGATATTGCCATAACGATAATGGTCGTCGCCGCAATCAGCACGCCGGTAATTACCGTCATCAGCACCGAGGTATAGTACGGCCTCAGCCCGAAAACAGACAATTTTTTCTTACCTATTTTACTGCCCAGTTTATCGCCAATAAATGCAATCAGGCCGCCGACAACAGCCAGAATAATTATCAGGCGCAGCCCAAACATAAACTCACCCCATTGGTTTTACGCATTTTTCTGCCGTAAAAGATAAATACCTACCATCAGGCAAATAATGTTCGGCAGTGCGCAGGCCAGAAAAGGATTCATTGCCCCGCCTTTGCCAAGGCCCGTTGTAAAGGTCATAATCGCGTAGTAAATAAAAATAACTATAATGCTCAGCCCCAGGCCGATAGACGAACTTGTGCGCTGTTTCTGTGTTCCCAGCGGCGCGCCTATCATGGCAAAGAAGAAGCTGGCCATAGGTATAAAGATACGCATGTAAATTTCGCACCAGTGACGCGCAGTCGGCTGGTCCTGCATTTCCAGCATGTGTATGTATTCGCGCAGTTCGCGGATGGTCATTTCTTCCGGCTCTTTCTGTTCCCATGAAATTTGTTCCGGGGCAATGTCCAGAGGAATTATCTGCTCATCAAATTTGGCAGTGCTTTGCAGGCCTGCCTCATCATGCACGGAATACACCGTGCCGTCAATCAAACGCCAGGCACCGTTTTCCCAGCGGCCCTCTTTGGCAGTCTGGATGCGTGCCAGTTTATGGTTGTCAAATTCCTCGATGGTAATGTCCATCATTCTGCCGGATTCTTCTTCAAAACGGCGGGCGTAGGTTAAACGCTGGGTGTCGCCGCTCATGGTTTTAATGATAACATTGTCCTGCGTTTTCGGCTTGGTGTTCTTTTTAATCTGGTATTCCAAAACGCGTGTGTACTGCACTTTGGAAGCAGGCACAACTTTTTCGGCCCATACAACCGAGAACATGCTGACAATAAACGCCACTATCAGCACCGGCGCCACAATGCGGTAATAGCTGATGCCGCCGGATTTCATGGCGATAATTTCACTTGAGCCGGACAATTTGCCGAACGCCATAAGCGATGCCAGAAGCATCGACATCGGAAAAGTGTAGTTAATTACTTCCGGCAGGCTGTAAAAGAACAGCCATGCCACACTGTCCCAGCTGGCGCCGTATTTGGTCATGTACTGCGTAATGCGGTACAGCATGGAACTGGCGATAAAAATACTTGAGAAGGAGGCTATACCGAAGATGAACGGATACAGCAATTCGCTCAGTACATATCTGTCTAACAAACGTAAACGCATCTTCTTCCCCCCCTACATGCTAAAGTTTTCACCAAGGTAGTATTTGCGCGCTACCGGGTCGTTGGCAATGGTATCGCTGTCGCCGTGCAGCAGTATTTCACCATTGGCAAGAATGTATGCTTTATCAACAATGCTCAGCGTTTCGCGCACATTATGGTCGGTAATCAGAATGCCGATGCCGCGCTGCGCAAGATGGGCAATCATATTCTGAATATCGGCAACGGCAATCGGGTCGATACCGGCAAAAGGCTCATCCAGCAGAATAAATGCCGGGTCTGTTGCCAAAGCGCGGGCAATTTCCACGCGGCGGCGTTCACCGCCGGAAAGTTCCGTGCCTTTGTTTTTGCGGATATGGTCGATATGAAATTCTTCAACCAGCGCGTTCATTTTTTCATAGCGCGCTTTTTCCGGCACATTGTTGGCTTCCAATATGGCAAGAATGTTTTCTTCCACCGTCATTTTACGGAAAATGGAGGCCTCCTGCGGCAGATAACCAATACCGGCGCGCGCGCGCATATACATCGGCAGGCCGGAAATATCCTGCCCGTCCAGCGTTACCGTGCCGGAATCCGGCTTGATGATGCCTACTATCATATAAAAGGTAGTAGTTTTACCGGCGCCGTTAGGGCCGAGCAAACCAACAATGCTGCCCTGCTCCACACGGATGCTACATTGTTTACAACGCGTCTGTCCGCATATTCTTTTACAAGATTAGCTGTTTCAATTACCACTATGCTGCCTCCACTTGTCCGGTGGTTTCTGCTGCTGCGTCCTGGGCAGCAGCTTCTGTCTGCGTTCCTTCACCGCCTGCTGCGGCAGTATCTGCCTCAGCCTGTGCGGGCTGCTTTTCGGGAACATACACAATCTTAATATTGCCAAATGCTTCGGCACGCTGTCCTGCTGCGGCATTGCCTGCATTATTCATAATCAGGCGGTTGCCGGAAACGGTATTGCCGTCCTGAGTTGCGGTTGCGTTGCCGATAAGTTCTACTTTGCCGTCGTTGTTGGTGTCGTAAATTGCTTTATCCGCCTTTGCGGTTAAATTACGCGGCGGGCTTACGATATCGACATTGCCGGTAGCTTCTGCATGGCCGGTTTTGCCGTTATAGGTAATCTGAGCTGCCGTAAGCACGCTGCCATCGGTAGAAGTTAACTGGCCCCAGGAGCCGATGGTTTCAGCGTATTCTGCGTCACTGTGATAGTCAATCTGCTCTGCCGTAAGCGTTTTATCTTCTTTGGTAACGGATGCTTCGCCTACTGCGGAAACAAAATCTTCGTTATGCATTACAAAGGTTGCGCAGGTAATATGGGCATCGTCTTTATCGGCAACAACGCCGCCGGTAAGTTTGCCGCTCATGGTTTTGCTGTTAAATTCTGCAGCTGCAGCCGTAGCCTTGCCGCCGTCATGCAAAATTACCACATTACCTTTGGCAGTACCGTTGCCGCTGGTCATATCATATTCAATTTCGTCGGCTTTAACATTAAAACCGCTGCCCTGAGCCGCAAATGCCGGCACATATAAAGCAGATGAACCTAACAGCATAAAAGCCGCTGCCAGCGCCGCTACTGATTTTATTTTCATCATTACAGTTCCCCTTTCTGTACTTCGGCATGTCCGCTTAATTTAAAATGGTCAAATTTACTGCTGGTAACAATTTTATCGGCCAAAGCCGTATGTTCATCTTTAACAACCTTTACTTTGCCGGTGGCCGTAATAATATCGTCCTTCTGGTTCCAGCTGATTTCTTCGGCAGTTATCTCCCCGCCGGTGGAAAGCGTTGCTTTTACGCCGCGGTCGAGAGCAAAGTTCTTATCGTCGTTATTAATTTTGCCGCCTCCGGCCGTAACGTCAATTACTGAACCGTCCTCGCGGTAAATTTTGCCCTTAACGCCTTTCATTACAGCTTCGCCGCTGCCGGAAATGCTTTCCAGCGCTTCAACCGAAAACTCCCACAGGCGTCTGCCGTCCTGCTCGCGGCTGACGGTAGTGTTTTTAACTACTGCGCTCACCGCATTGGAAGCGGTATTTTCCGGGTTCTTCGGCGCCTCGCCGCCAAACATCAGCCAGGCAATTATTGCTGCTGCAATGGCAATACCGCCTGCAATCAGCAAAAGCCCCTTATTTTTCACCTTGCTTCAGCTCCTTTTCTTCCGGCGGTGTGTACGGGGTATTCCAACGGTGCTGGAACCACAGCCAGTTATCCGGGTATTCTTTTATAACTTCTTCAACAATCTGCGTCATTTTCAAAGTTACGTTATAATCATCAGCCTTGCGGTCGCCGGTGTCTTCGTAGTAAATGGGGTCTTTAACAATCGCCAGATGCCCGTAATTGCCTTCCTTGCGCACAATAAATATCGGCACAATCGGCGCTTTAAACTTTCTGGAAAAATAAGCAGGCCCGGTCGGCGTTGAAGCCATTTTGCCGAGGAACGGAACAAAAATGCCGTCATAGCCTCCGTCCTGGTCGGCAATAAGCCCCAGCATGCGTTTTTTCTTCATGGCGCGGGCACAGCCCAGAATTTCACTGGTACCGCGCGAAAAAATTTCCTGCCCTACGCCTTTGCGCAGTTCGTTCATAAAATCGCTGTAAATATGGTTCGGCTGCGGTTTTTCCACCGCACTCAGCGGAAAGCCCGACAACGCCAGCGCCGCACCCAGCCATTCCCAGTTATCCATATGGCAGGCCAGCATTACAACGCCTTTTCCTTCGCCGAGTGCTTCCCATAAAACATCGGGGCGGTCAAAGGTTACCAGCCCGCGGATATTGTTTTTATTTAATGCCGGCATATACATAATTTCCATAAAAGTTGCGCCCAGCTTGATAAACAGGCTGCGGATGGTTGCTTTGGCCTGTTCGTCCGAATAGCCAAGGCGTTCTTTTATTGTTTCTTCCGCCCTTATGCGCTGTTTTTTGGCAATTATGTAATAAAGCCTGCCAAGCCCCAGACCGATTTTTACAACCAGCTTATAGGGCAGGTGGCTGATTATCCAGCTCATGCTCTTTAATAAATAGTAAAGCCACATTATTGTGAATCTCCCTGTCCCTGCTTCATATAAGCATTTACAATTTCATTCCATTTGCCCTGTGCCTTTAAAATAAGTTCGGCCGCTTCGCGCACCGCCCCGCGCCCGCCGTTATTTACGGCAACAAAGCTGCTGGCAGAAATTACCTCCGGCGCAGCGTCTGCCGGAGCACAGGCAAGCCCGGCATATAAAAGCGCAGGCAGGTCGTTCAAATCGTCGCCCATATAGGCAATTTCATCCTGCCCAAGCCCTCCTGCCGCGGCAAGGTCTGCCAGTATTTTTCTTTTATCTTTAATGCCCTCATAAAGCTCTGTAATGCCCAGTTCTTCCGCCCGGCGGTGAATAATGGCGCTTTTGCGCCCGGTAATAATTGCCACACGCACGCCGCTGCGCAGAAGGCAGCTCAGCCCAAGCCCGTCGCGCGCGTTGAAGGCTTTAAAAAGTTCGCCCTCAGCGCCAATATTCAGGCTGCCGTCCGTCAGTACGCCGTCCACATCAAGGGCCAACAGTTTTATTTTGGAGGCATTTTTTACGTTTCTTTCCATTATACCACGCCCTGACGTACAAGGTCAGTCATATGCAATAGCCCGATAACATGGTTTTCAGTATCTACAACCGGCAGTACCGTAATCGGTTTCGGGCGGTTGCTTTCCATGATATGCAAAGCCTGTGCAGCCAGTTTTTCTTTGGTAATGGTTTTCGGGCTGGCCGTCATAAGTTCCGTTACCGGGCGTTTTAAAAAGTCCACGCCTTTGCTGAGCCCGCGGCGGATATCGCCGTCTGTCAGCACGCCCAGCATTTTGTTGTCATCATCAACAACGGAAACAGCGCCAAGGCCCTTGTCTGTAATAACAAAAAGTGCGTCCTGCACGCTGATATCTGCCTTAACAAGCGGGTTTTCCTTGCCGCTGTGCATAATATCCTCAACAGTAAGAAGCAATTTGCGGCCCAGAGAGCCTCCCGGATGGAATACCGCAAACTGGCTGGCCGTAAATTTGCGTTTTGAAAGCAGCGCCAGTGCCAGCGCATCGCCGTAAGCAAGCGCCGCGGTTGTGCTTGAAGTAGGCGCAAGCCCGAGCGGGCAGGCTTCTCTCGTAACACCGACATTTAAAACAATATCGGAATTTTTTGCCAAAGTAGAATTGGGATTGCCCACCATGGCAATTAATTTGGCACCTATTCTGCGCAGCGAAGGCAGTATATGCAGCACTTCGCCGGTTTCACCGCTGTTGGAAAGCGCAATAACAACGTCACCTTCGGTTACCATGCCCAGGTCACCGTGAATGCCCTCTGCCGGGTGCAGGTAAAAAGAAGGCGTGCCGGTGCTGGCAAGCGTTGCTGCCATTTTGCGCCCGATAATGCCCGATTTTCCCATGCCGGTAATAACGGTGCGGCCGGGGCAGGACATAATCATTTCAACCGCTGCTTTAAAATGTTCGTCTATGCGTTCAACCTGTTCCAGCACGGCTTCCGCTTCCATACGCAGAACCTGCCGCGCCTGTTCCAGCATTACATCTTCCATCAGGAAATCACTCCTTTAAATGCAGGCAGCCCAATCAGCCGCGTACAATTTTATCTATGGCCAGCACGTCTTTCAAGAGTGCTTCCAAGTTATCCAGTTTTACCATGTTCGGCCCGTCCGAAAGAGCTTCAGCCGGGTTATCGTGTACTTCAAGGAACAAAGCGTCGATGCCTACTGCGGCAGCAGCCCTTGCCATATGCGGCACATACTGGCTCTGGCCGCCGGAAGAAGTACCCTGGCCGCCGGGAATCTGCACGCTGTGGGTAGCGTCCATTACAACCGGGTAACCGAGTTCACGCATAATGGCAAGCCCGCGCATATCCGTCACCAGAGTATTATAGCCAAAACTTGCGCCGCGCTCTGTAAGCATAATGTTGTGGTTGCCGGCTTCTTCAATTTTTTTGATAACGTTTTTCATATCCCACGGAGCGAGGAACTGGCCTTTTTTTACGTTAACGGTTCTGCCTGTTTTTGCAGCCTGGTAAACAAGGTCAGTCTGGCGGCACAAAAACGCCGGAATCTGCAAAATATCGGCAACTTCCGCCACGGGTTCTGCCTGCGCGGGTTCATGAATATCCGTTACAATGGGTACGCCCAAATCTTTTTTAATCTGTGCCAGAATGGCCAAACCTTCTTTTAATCCCGGCCCGCGGAAAGAATTATAGGAAGAACGGTTTGCTTTATCGAAAGATGCCTTAAAAACATAAGGCATGCCGAGTTTATCTGCAATGGCTTTGGCACGCTGGCCAATCATCAGGCTGCGTTCATAGCCTTCCAGTACGCATGGACCTGCCATAAGCAGCATGGGACAGCCCTGCCCAACTTTATAATTGCCAACTGTTACTATATTCATGTCTGCCTCCTTTATTTACTGATAGTTATTTGTTCAGTTATTTATTGTTTTTTGCCGCAAAGAGCTTGTTGATTGCTTCCAAATCTTCGGGAGTATCAATTCCGATACCCTGAAAATCGCTTTCAAGCACTTTTATTTTATAACCGTTTTCCAGCGCGCGCAGCTGTTCAAGCCCTTCCACCTTTTCAAGCATGGTAGGTTCCAGCGCTGCGTACTGCAGTAAAAAGTCGCGGCGGTAAGCATAAACGCCAACATGTTTATAAACGCGCATGCCTTCAATCTCGTTGCGCGGATACGGAATCAGGCTGCGCGAAAAATACAGCGCATAACCGTTGTCATCCGTTACAACTTTTACGGCAGCCGGGTCGTTGTATTCGCTTTCCTTCATCGGCACCTTCATGGTTGCCATTTTTAAATCGTCATTGCCTTCAAAGGCTTTGGCCAGACGGTCAATAATATCCGGGTCAATCATCGGCTCATCGCCCTGCACGTTAATAATTACATCAACATCAGGATACTGCATGGCAACTTCCGCCAGGCGGTCAGTTCCGCTCGGATGGTCAGGCGAAGTCATTACGGCCTTGCCGCCGAAGCCTGTAACGGTATCATAAACTTTTTCGTTGTCCGTTGCTACAATTACATCATCCGGTTCTTCCGCTTCGCAGGCGCGCATATAAGTATGCTGAATCATAGGCTTACCGGCAATCAGCGCAAGCGGCTTGCCCGGCAGCCTGGTAGAAGCATAGCGGGCCGGAATTACACATAAAACCTTCATTACTTCTTCGTCTCCTTTTTAATGGCATTGACAATTGCTTTTTCAAACAAGTCCTGCCCTTCGGTAATCATAATATCCATGTTTAATATGTACAGCGGCAAATCCCTGTTGAAGTAAATAAATTCCGTCGGAATTTTAACCGCGTCTTTACCGGTTGTAATAAGCGCCACCGCTTCTTTGCTGGCCGCACGCTCACTGATGTACTGCATTTCCAGCATACCGTAATCGTGATGGTCAGGATAGCGGATTGCTTCAAGGATATCAAGCCCGATACCAGCGAGAGTCTGCTCGAAAGAGGACGGGTTGCCGATAGCGGAAAAGACCATAACTTTTTTGCCCTCCAGCTCGGAAAGTTCCAGCGTATTTTCATGAATGCCCTTGTACCAGTCGGCAATTTCGACAAAGTTTTTCGGGTGATGGATACTTTCGATAACCGGGGCACGGTCGTTATATTTTGCAAGGTTTTTACGGAGGTTAATACGGCTGAACTGCGAGCTCTGGTCGGTTTTTGTGAGCAAAAAGAGCCCTGCCCTGTCCAGATGCTTCAGCGGCTCGCGCAGTGTACCGCGCGGCAGCAGGCAGCCGTTGCCAAACATATTGTAAGTATCTACCAGCACTACATCAAGGTCGCGGTACAAATGCCAGTGCTGATAGCCGTCGTCCATAATAATTACTTCGGCCTTCATTTTATCTACGGCAAACTGGCCGGTAACGGCACGGTTTTTACCGATAATAACAGGAATGCCGGGCAGAGTTTTCGCCATCAGGTAAGCTTCGTCGCCCGCCTCATAGGCCGTCATGAAAATCTTCTTGCCGTCACTTACCACGCCCAGCTCTTTATCCCAGTGAGAGCGGTAGCCGCGGTTTAAGATAACAACATTATAGCCCATGCTTTTAATCATTGCCGCAACTTTCTGCGCGGTAGGGGTTTTGCCCGTGCCGCCAACGGTAATATTGCCGATGGAAATTACGCAGCAATCAAGTTTTGTCTGTTTGAAAAAGCCCACGTTATACAGCCACAATTTGCTGCAAACGCCAAATTCGTACAAATAAGAGAAGAAACGCAGCACCACCAAAAGCACGCTGCCCATAAAAGGCGTTTCTGTGCCGTGCACCATCTGGTACACATACTGAATAATATAATCAGCATGGCGCAGGCTGATGCCGCCCTCATCATTAAGATTGCGGATATTGGTCGGGTAACGCGACATAATAGTTGCCGGAACAGTAGTGATGCGCAGCAAATCTTCAAGATATTCAATACTGCGCACGGCAGCACCGCGGTTTTCCTTAATAACCTGCAAAGACGCTGCGCCCATTTTGGCACGGCGTTTATCATCGTTTATAATATCCAGCAGCTCTTTGGTAAGCTCGGGTATGCCGCTCACCATTTTGCAGGCGCCAACCTTGCTCAAGAGCGAATAGGAATCTTTAAAGTTCTGCATGCTCGGGCCAACCAGAATAGGTTTGGCATGAGCGGCAGGTTCAAGTACGTTATGGCCGCCATGGTTAATTAAAGAACCGCCCACAAATACCACATCGCCGACGGAATAAATGCGCCCAAGTTCGCCGATGGTATCAATCAAAAGCACCGGGTACTGCGGACGTACGCAGTCAATTTTCAAAAGTTTGGAACGGAGCCCAACTTCATAACCGAAATGCCCAACCAGGCGCACAATTTCGTTAGTGCGTTCCGGCTTGCGCGGAGCAATAACAAGACGCGCCTCGGGATAAGTTTCCTTAATGGTTTTAAAAGCCTCCAGCATGGCTTTTTCTTCGGTAGGATGGGTAGAACCGGCAACAATAACCGGATACGCCCCTTCGATGCCCAGTTCTTTTTTATAATTATCCAGATCCTCCTGCGTAACTTCCGCATAAGTCTGGTCAAACTTGGTGTTGCCAGTTACATAAATTTTGCTGGGGTCTGCGCCCAAATGGCGGATATAATCGGCATCAATGCTGGACTGCATGCAGAAGCGGCTTACAGTATTCAGCATATCATCCCAAATGCCGTACAAATAGCGGTAGGTTTTTACCGATTTTTCGGAAATACGGCCGTTAACCATCATTACCGGGATATTGCGTTCACGCAGCGCGCGCAGAAGATTAGGCCACAGTTCTGTTTCTACCGGCATAAAAATGCGCGGGCGGATTCGTTTTACAACGGATTCCGACACAAAAGGCAAATCCAGCGGAAAATAAATAATGGCATCTGCTTCCGGAATAATCTGGCGCGCCATATCATAACCGCCAACCGTAACTGCCGAAACCAGAATCGGAATTTCCGGCATTGCCTTGCGGATTTCCTTTACCAGCGGGCTGGTTGCTACAATTTCGCCAACGGACGCACCGTGAATCCAAATACAGCCCTTAAGCGCAACGGCTTCAATTTCTTCATCGCGGATACCGCCAAGGCTCTGGCGCATCCTGCGTGTAAAGCCTTTTTCACATATCGAACGGTAGATGAAATACGGCATTACGAGGAAAAATGCGCCAATCATCAGAAAATTATAATTTATATACATAGGCTACCCTCA
>ENA-OQNO01000675-OQNO01000675.1-human-gut-metagenome-genome-assembly--contig:-NODE-675-length-29239-cov-3.812448_pt1 | contig 29239 bp, 33 predicted proteins | sample MGYA00242629_ERZ504880 | MGnify/ENA primary metagenome ERZ504880 (study PRJEB26092, sample SAMD00036377) | human gut metagenome | host: Homo sapiens | study: EMG produced TPA metagenomics assembly of... | reverse complement strand
CTTTTGCGGTAAGTTCGTTTCGTATTACACTCGCCAGCGAAGGGAAAATAAGGCGTTGTTGGCTGCCGGCAAGTGCCGCGGTGTACATGTCCGTCCATACTGTGTGCTGCTGTATTTTAAGTTTGCGCGCCAGTTTTTCGGTCATAATTTCAGCGGGGTATTTAAGGCTTACTTTTAACAGCCCTTTGTTTTCGCCGCGGTTTAGTGCCAAAATGCGGTGCGGCGGCAGGCGGTGTACGGGTTCGGCATAATCCGCGTACATTAAAAAATCTTTGGCTTCTGTTTCGTCTGCGCCAAGCGCCGATGCAAGCTCGGCGTTCTTCCACAGTTCGCGGCGTATAAAATCGCGCACGGCGGCATTATCCGAGATGTTTTCGGCAACGATGTCCATTGCTCCCTGCCACGCTTCTTCGGCGCTGTTTACGCCTTTTTCCGCATCAATATGCAGTGCGGCAAGTTTTTCAAGCGGCAGCGGCGGCTGTACCTGCTGCGTTATAAGTTCTGCCAGCGGCTCCAGCCCTTTTTCGCGGGCTATCTGCGCGCGGGTGCGCTTTTTGGGGCGGTAGGGCAGGTATAAATCCTCAAGCTCCTGCATTTTTACTGCGGTTTCAATCTGGGTTTTAAGTTCCGGCGTTAGTTTTTCCTGCGCTTCAATGGCGGCAAGTATTTCCGCACGGCGCTCTTCCAGCTGGCGCAGGTATTTGGCCCGTTCTTCAATGCTGCGCAGCGCTTCTTCGTCCAAAGTGCCGGTGGCTTCTTTGCGGTAGCGCGCAATAAAGGGTATGGTGTTGCCTCCGTCCAAAAGCTCCAGCGCGGCGTGCACCTGCTGCGGTTTTACTTTCAGCTCGGCTGCTATAATTTGTTCAATAGTCATGGCGTACCTCGTTTTACAAAAATAATATTACTACATTCGCCGCGGTTAGGAAAAATCCTTGTGGCGTTTTAGTGAAATATTTTTGTCAACGGATAATGAATATTGACAGAGAAAATCTTATTTAATATAATTATTAAAAAGATTTATTAAGGCTGCATTGCTTTAAGGGCAATGCCGGAAGGAGGAGCTTATGTTAACTAACAGCGAACTTACTGCTATTTTGCGCGAAAATGGCTATAAAGTTACGCCGCAGCGCCTGGCTGTGTACGAAACGCTGGCAGCAACGCATGACCATCCCAGTGCTGAAATGCTGTATAAAACGCTGCGCCCCAAATATCCTTCCATGAGTTTTGCTACCGTATATAAAACCGTGGAGATATTAAACAGGCTGCATGTCATCCAAATCATCAATACCGGTGAGGACAGCTTCCGCTATGATGCTGACATCAGCGACCATCACCATGTGCAGTGCACCTGCTGCGGCAAGGTAGAGGATTTGTTTAATGTTGATTACAGCGGTATTATGGCACAGGCCGAAAAAGAAAGCGGCTACAAATTAAGCGGGCACCAGTTCTATTTTTACGGGGTCTGCGAAAACTGCCGCAAAAAACACTGAGCATACTGAAAGGGCCCCGTTAGGGGTCTTGTTTATTTTTCAGGGGAAAATAAAAGTTACAAATATTTAAAAAAATTTACTTTTTTATCAATCTTAAGTGCTTAACTTTTGCTATAATTATAAGGTATAAAAGTAAAAATGGGGAGGATTAACTATGGAACTTGCCCAAAGAATTGAACATACATTATTAAAACCAGAAGCAACCGTTAAAGATATTATGCGCCTTTGCGATGAAGCGCAGAAATACCACCTGTACGCCGTATGCGTAAATCCGTGCTATGTGCCGCTGGCAAAGCATCTTTTGCAGGGCACGGAGGTGAAAGTTGTAACCGTGGTTGGTTTTCCGCTGGGCGCAACTTTCAGCAGCGTTAAAGCGCTGGAAGCAAAAACGGCAATGGAAGAACATGCCGATGAAATTGATATGGTTATGAATGTTTCGGCCTTTAAAACAGGTGATTATGCTGCTGTAACGGAAGATATCCGCCGCGTGGTGGAAGCAGCGGCGCCCTGCCCGGTAAAAGTTATTATCGAAGCGGCGTACCTTACTCCGCGTGAAAAACGCACTGCCTGCCGTATTATTGCCGACGGCGGCGCAAAATTTGTAAAAACATCTACCGGTTTCGGCAAAGGCGGCGCAACTGTGGAGGATGTAAAACTTTTGCACGAAGAAGCAGGCAAATACGGTTTAAAAGTTAAAGCCGCAGGCGGAATCCGCGATGCGGAAACTGCCAAAGCCATGGTTGAAGCAGGCGCCGACCGCATAGGAACCAGCGCAGGCGCAGCCATTGCCGCAGGTGAAGCATGACGGGCGAGTTTAAAATTTCCGTGCTGGCCAGCGGCAGTAAAGGCAATGCCACCATTATTACAGCGGGCGGCAAAAACTTTTTGATAGATGCCGGTATCAGCTGCCGTCAGCTTACGCAGCGCATAAAAGAAACCGGCATGCAGCCGGAGGATTTGGACGGTGTGCTTTTGACGCACGAACACCGCGACCATATCAGCGGCCTGCCGGTATTCAGCCGTAAATATCACTTGCCAGTGTTTGCCAACGAACCGACCTGGCGTAGTTTGCCGCAGCGCAGCGAAATGGAACGCAGCTGCTGCCGTCTGCTGCCAAAATGCCTGGAAACGGAAGGGCTGAAAATTGAAAACTTTGCTGTTCCGCATGACGCGGCAGGTGCCGTAGGCTATGTGTTCAGCTATGCCGGTGCGCGCTGCGTGTACCTTACGGATGTTGGCTTTATTACGGAAGAAATTAAAAATAATGTAGCCGGTGCGGATACACTGGTGCTTGAAGCAAACCACGATGAAGAAATGCTTAAAAAAGGCATTTACCCATATGCCCTAAAGCAGCGCATTCTGGGCACGCGCGGGCATTTATCCAACAAAGCCGCGGGCTGGCTGCTTTCGCAGATGGAGCGGCTGCCGGGTGAAGTAATACTGGCGCATCTCAGCCAGGAAAACAACACGCCGGAGCTTGCGCTTAAAACGGTGCGCGGAATTTTGGACGCAGGAGAAACCGGCGGGGATACGCAAATATATGTAGCCTCGCAGGATGAAATAGTAAAAAATTATTGAGGGGTGTAAAAAATGCAGAAAACATTGCTTAAAAAATCAATGAATTTATTTTTGTGCGGCATATTAAGCACGGCCGTGCTTTTAGGCGGCTGCGGCATCGGCAATACTGCCAATACGCAGAAAGAAGAACAGCCTGCCGCCGCAGTTCAGCAGGAAGTAAAGCTTTCCAGCGCGCGCAATACGCCGGTAGTGGTAGCTGCGCAAAAAGTTGGCCCTGCCGTTGTAGGCATAACCAACAAAGCTTATGTGCGCGACTTTTTTAACCGCGTGCAGCTTACCGAGCGCGGCACAGGCAGCGGCGTTATTTACGACAAAAGCGGCCTGATTGCCACCAACAACCACGTTGTGGAAGGTGCGCAGGAAATTATCGTGAGCCTGACGGACGGGCGCAGCGTTAAAGGCAAGGTGCTTGGCGCAGATGCCGCAACAGACCTTGCCGTTGTTAAAATTGATGTTGATGAAGATTTGCCGGTAGCCAAATTCGGCGATTCTTCCACCCTGCAGGTTGGTGAACCCGCTATTGCCATCGGCAACCCGCTGGGGCTGGAATTCCGCGGCAGCGTAACGGTTGGCGTTATCAGCGCGTTAAACCGCTCTATCGAACTGGGCGACCGCAAGTTTAACCTTATTCAGACTGATGCCGCCATTAACCCCGGCAACTCCGGAGGCGCGCTTGTTAATGCCGACGGCGAGGTTGTAGGCATTAACTCTGCCAAAGTGGCAGTAAGCGGCGTTGAAGGTATTGGTTTTGCCATCCCGGTAAACTCCGCCAAACCTATTTTGGACGAGCTTGCCCAGCACGGACGCATTGCACGCCCATATATCGGCGCCAGCCTGATTGATAAAGATATTTCCGCACGTTATGGCTTTGACCTTGATTTGCACGGCGGCATTTTTGTAATGAAAATTGTTACCGGCGGCCCGGTTTATAATGCAGGCATGCGCCCCGGCGACATTATTTTAACCTTTGACGGCGCTAAAGTGGAAACCGTACCTGAACTGCGCACCAAACTTGCAGAAAAGAAAGTTGGCGACATCGTTGCCATTGTTGTGCTGCGTGCAGGCATTGAGCGCACCTTGCAGGTAACTTTGCAGGAAATGCCGGAGGGAAACTGATATGAAAATCAGCCTCGTCTGCGTAGGTAAAATTAAGGAAAAATACCTCGCCGAAGGCATTGCCGAGTTTACCAAACGCCTGACGCCGTACTGCAAGCTGGAAACCATTGCCATTGGTGAAGAAAAAATGCCGGATAACCCTTCACCTGCCGAAAAAGAGCAGGTGCTGGCTAAAGAAACGGAGCGTTTGATAAACGCCATACCGGCAAGCGCTTATGTGGTGCTTTTAGATTTGCAGGGCAGGGAAATAACCTCGCCGCAGCTGGCGGAACTGTTTGACGGCTGGGCACTGGCGGGCAAAAGCCATATTGCCTTTATTATCGGCGGCGCGTTTGGCTACACGGATGCTTTGCGCAGGCGCGCAGATATGCGCTGGAGCTTTTCCAAGCTGACTTTTACGCACCAGATGATACGCCTTTTGCTGGTAGAACAAATTTACCGCGCGTTTAAAATAAGCCGCGGGGAAAAGTACCATTGGTAAAAGTAAGTTAATAAGAATTAAAATGCCATTGCTTCTTTTAACGGAAGTAATGGCAATTTTTTTGTAAAGCAGCTTATATAGCCAACATTACAGCTATGTTCTGTTGTATAATTTATATAATGGCTCAAGGAAAAACAACATATTTATATATAAGAACGGAGTTGTCGCATGTGGTAAAACACAAAGAAAATTTACAGTTTGTAAAAAACAGATTGCTTAGTATGTATGCCAGGCTTGCTGATGGGCATACGCTTTATAAACAGGAAGAAGCCGTAAGGTTTAATTGTTCTTTAAGGTCAATACAAAGAGATTTTGATGATTTGCGGGCGTTTATAGCAAACCAAAGTGAGCAAACTGGCGTTGTTCAACAGCTTTTGTATGATAGAAAAGTAAACGGCTATAAGTTAAATCCGCCTGTGCGCAGCTTGTTAAGTAACGAGGAAGCTTTTGCCGCTGCCAAAATATTACTGGAAAGCAGGGCTTTAATGAAAGCAGAAATGTTTCCCATATTAGAGAAAATGGTTTCCTGCTGTGTTCCTTATGAAAATCAACGGCACATTAATGAGATGATAGCTAATGAAAAATTTCACTATGCGGAGCTGCACCATCAAACGCTGCTTTTAGGGAAATTGTGGCAGATTTCTCAGGCAATAAAGAAGCAGCAGGAGCTGCAAATAATTTATTGCAGGCAAAACGGCTCTAAAGTTAACAGGGTTGTTAAACCTTTAAGTATAATGTTTTCTGAATTTTATTTTTATCTGATTGCTGTTATTGATGATGATAGTACAAAAAAGATAATTTATAAAGAAGGCTGCGAACAATTACCCACTGTATACAGGATTGACAGGATAAAAAACTGTAAGTTAACCGATATGCGTTTTAAAGTACCGTATGAGAACAGATTTGAGGAAGGTATTTTTAGACAAAGAGTTCAGTTTATGTACACTGGTAAACTGCATAAGGTAAAATTCTGGTTTAGAGGACCATCTTTAGAAGCTATACTTGACCGCATTCCAACAGCAAAAGTATTAGAGCATTCTGAAAAAGGCTATTTGATTACTGCCGAAGCTTATGGTGAGGGAATGGAAATGTGGCTTAAAAGCCAGGGTAATAATGTAGAGTTTACAGATTGAAAAATAAAGGGCAAATCAATAATAGAAAATTTAATATTTGCTGAATAAAAGACGACATTGCCAAGCGTTGGCTATGCCGTCTTTTATAATTATGCATAAAAAATATAGAGATTAAAACAGCTGTTATAAAAGATTATTGTACTGTCAATGATAATAGTAGTATTAGTGTATTTTGAGTAAATTAATATGTGCATTTTATTGATAAAAATCTCTTGTGTCAATGTATAAGTATGAAAATTAAAGGTATATCTTTGTTGTTTAACTTTGGATTTATGGGATAATTTTATATAGAGGTGGAGAAGATTTTGTTTGCTTTGAAATACAAAGAAATCGGTTTAAAAATTGCTTATTATAGGAAGAAAAAGGGATATACTCAGGCACAACTTGCTGAAATGGTTGGAATAAGCAGCAATTACCTCAGTTTAATCGAGCGTGGCAATAAAGGACAAAGTTATTCAATGGAAACTTTGTTCAAAATTGCAGAGGCATTAGAAATTACTGTAAGCGAACTGTTTTTTGGAATGTAATTACTATGAAGAAGATCTATAACTTATAAAAATTCTACTAATAGGAGGATGATTATATGATCGTTATAAACTAAGATGTCGTTAGTTAATTTACAAGTAAATATTCTAAATAATTGAAAGGGATGGATGCTATTATGGGAAGAATAATTAAATTAATTACAGTGTGTATAATATTTGTATTTTCTTTTATTGTTTTAGGATGTAGCGGAAAAGATGATTTTGAAGGAAAATGGCATATAATAAATTATGATGCTAGAGGAATAACGTGTTTTTCTGGTAATGATTTTATTGACTTAGAAATAATTAAAACTAATGATAATATTTATGATTTATATTTAACTGAGTATACATACAACGAAAAATTTGAACTTTATAATCCTCCTTATTCTCAGATAGAACTGCGTGGTCGTATCATTACAGCTGCTAATTTTATATGGGGACCTAAAGGAGAAAGCCAGCATTTTACTGCTAGAAGTGGTGGCGAAAATAGATTGATTATTAATGATGATAATTCAATAATAACATATAATAAAAAAGATAATACTCTAATTATAGGTAATGGGACTTTAGTAAAAACAAAGGACGGAGATATAGAGAAGTTTAAAAAAAGTGAAAAAGAACGTCTTCAAAAGTTATTTGATGATAAAAAACTTGGCATATATTATCAAGCGAAGAATATAAGTTTTGTTGATTGATTATAATTTAAGTGTATTAATAAAATGAAAAAGATGCTCCTTTATAAATATAGGGGCATCTTTTTTGATAGGAGGATAACGGTTATAAATTTAAATGATACATATTTTGTAAATGCAAACTTTGCAAAACCATATAGCCATGATTTGGCCATATGGTTCTTTATAATAAATGTATAGAGCAGTTAAGATATTTTATTTTATCTTTGCAAACAATAAATCTGCTTTTAAGTTGATATGGAGGTGTATTTATATTATAATTTATTTAAAAGTATCGTTAAAATAGAAAAAAGTTTTTAAGTTTATCAAATTTCATGCAAGTAAATTTATTTGTAGGAGGTTTGTATGTCAATTAATATTATCAGAGTAGAATATATGTGCTCTCGCTGTGGGGCGAGAGTTACAAAAGGTAAAATGGAAGGAAAGCCCGATCCGGGAAGATGCCCAAGAAATAATAACAAGCATCATTCGTGGGTTGTTAACCGAAATTTTTACAGAGCTGGCACAGAACCTGAACTTGATTATCACCGCATAGAATATATGTGTAGGCATTGTGGCACACGACAGACAAAAGGCGCACGTGATGGCAAACCGGAACCCGGTACTTGTCCAAAGAGAACTAATGGACTGCCCCATGCGTGGGTAGTTCAAAGAAAATACTAAAACCGCATTTATATTGCGTAGCCAGAAGGTGCATTAATGAATGATATAGATTCGATAATTGCCGGGCTGATATTAAAAGAAATACAAAAACATACCGAAAATATTTGTGATGAAAAAATACGGGCAGTCTGCAATGCGTATAGCGGCCAGGTAGTTCCGTTATTGGTAAAAGAATTACACTCGGATAATAATGACTTTTCTTTTTTAACAGACATTGCCCGTCAGCAGATAGAAACAGAACTTAGAAATCTAAAACCGCAGATTAACAGCTATGCAGCGCAATGTTTATTTGCAGTTTTACATAAAACTGCCGAAAAAATTCCTGATGAGCGCGCAAAAACTTTACTGGAAGGCGAAATCTATCAAATAGCTTCTTCAGGCATAAGTTCATTTATTGAAGAAGAAAGCTGGAATGCAGCTGTTGACGAAATTACAGGACAAATAAAAGATAAATCTGTTAAATATGCAGAGTCAATGAGCCATCAGGCAATAGAAAAAGCCAAACAATATCTTCCAGAAAATGAATACACATTGGCTGTATGCGATGACGCTGATGTTTTAGCAGGCGAGATAATACAAGCAGCAGCAAATGGCGGCGATGTAGAAGCCGTTTCCCACAGGGCTGCACAACAGGCTAAAGAACGCCTTACAAAATATGGTACAGATTATATTAACGCCATAGCCGAAAAAAGCATTAAAGAGGGAGCAAAAAGGCTGCATGTTTCCGGCAAAGGCAGCAGAAAAATCAACAACAGAATAAATGATGCAGCAGGCACCATAAGCGATTCTTTAACAGGGCATATAACAGACAATGTTGTTTCGGTAGTTTATGGAGAAAAGGACATTGGCGAAGCAGCAAAAGATATTGCTGTTGGCACAACTAAGGACAGTGCGGCAAATTATATGCAAAAGCACGGTGCGGAACTGGCAGCTGAAGCTATTGACGCAATAACAAAAAGCGCAGCTAAAAAGATTGCTAACCAAACAGCTAAAAAAGCAGTTCTTTCGGCAGGCGCAAAACTTGCCAATGTCAACACCTTAACAGCCATTGCTGGCGGCGTAATTGATATTGGCGCAGCAATTAAAGCTTATATGAATGGCGAAATTACCAAAAGCCAGATGCTTAAAAGCATTGGCGAACAAGGCTCCAACGTATGCTTGTCAACCGTTTACGGCACGATAGGGCTTGCGGCAGGCGGCCCGGTTGGCGCTGCCATTGGTTCTATGGTTGGTTATATGGCAAGCAGTATGCTGTATGGCGCTGTACTTACGCAGTTTGACAAAGAAGACCTTGCCCGTGAAAGGGCAGCACAAACCCATGCGTTTTGCGAAGCTGCAATAAAAGAAATGCGCAGGCAGCGGCTGGAGTTTGAACAAAAAGCTTCGGAACTGCTGAAAAACAGGGCCGCAGCCATAATGGCAGGCTTTGCCCTTATTGATAAAGCTGTAATAAACAGCGATTTTGACGGGCTGAGCCGTGGCTTAAACACCATTGCCCAATCATTTGGCAGGGAACTGCAATTTACCACTTTTAAAGAATTTGACGACTTTATGAATAGCGATGAAAGCTTTGTATTATAATTTACCATAAATTAAGGAGGTTTTATTATGCCGATACCGTTTATTTTAGGTGGAATTGCTTTGGCCGCAGGCGCTTATGGCGTAAAAAAAGGCATGGACGCCAAAGAGGATATGGAAGAAGCGCAGGACTTGCTGGACGAAGCTAAAAGCATGTCCCGCTCAGCGGAAAATTCTATTGAGGCAGCACGCAAAAAAACAGCAAAAACTATTACAGCACTTGGCAAAACCAAAATAGAAATTTTGTCAACTTCAATGAAAAAATTTGTTGAAGAATTTTCTAAAATCAAAAATGTCGATTTTCAAAACAGCGTTGGGTTAGAAGAATTAAAAGATTTTACTCCCGATAGCTGCGATTTTAGCAATTTACAGCAGGCCAGCTTTAAAGCTGCCGATTTGGCAAGCGGCGGGCTTGGCGGCGTTGCGGCAGGCTCGTTGATGGCGGCAGGAACCTACGGTGCTGTCGGTACGGCGGCTTTTGGCGCGGCGGCTTCAACCGGTACGGCAATAGCAGGGCTTAGCGGCGCGGCTGCAACCAATGCCACGCTGGCATGGCTGGGCGGCGGTTCTTTGGCAGCAGGCGGCTTTGGCATGGCAGGCGGCATGATGGTGCTTGGCGGTTTGGTTGCCGGCCCTGCACTGGCAGTAGGCGGCGTGTTTATGGCATCTAAAGCCAAAGAAGCTTTGTACGAAGCCGAAGAATATTACGATAAAGCAAGGGCATTTAAAGAACAGGCAAAAAACATTTGCAGTAACCTTTCTGCCATTGACGAAAGGGCAAAGCAAATAGATTTTGTGCTGAAAAAATTGGACGTTTACTTTAAACAATCGGTTGCAGGGCTTAGCGCTGTAACTTCCAACGGGCTTAACTGGAAAACTTACACCAATGAAGAAAAACAAATTGTTGGAGCAAGTGCGCAAATAGCCAAAACCATTAAAATAATTTTAGATACTTCTTTATTAAACGAAAAAGGCAATTTGCAAAAAGGCAAAGTGACTGCATCCGTTAAGCTTGGCGAAGAAAGCCTTAAAAAATTAAGCACTTCTGCAAGCGATAAAGACGAAATTGAGTGGGAATTAGCAACTTCGGAAGAAAAAGTTAATAAATTTATGAATAAATGGGATTTGTAAATAACAAAGCAAAAGGATTTAAAATGCAAGCAGCCCATTTTAAATGTGATATGTGCGGTTTATGCTGCCGTAATTTAAAACTTTCTAAAGTTTATGCGCATTTGGACAGGGGCGACGGAACTTGCAGGCACTATGACGAACCAACGCATAAGTGCTTAATATATGCCAACAGACCGGTAATATGCAATATAGAACGCTATTACCGGGAGCATTTGGCAAATGTTATTGATAAAAATAAATATTTTGCATTAAATTATGAAGCCTGCCAAAAATTAAAACAAGGAGTGTTGCAAAATGAGTAATGGCGAAAGAGTAATAGTTAAATTAGACCCAAATTATAACCCGACCGGTAAACCAATGCCTGATACTTTACTGAAAAAAATTAAAGCAGATCCGGACTTTGCAAAGTTATCTGAAGAAGAACAAATGCAGGTAATCAGCAAAGTTGAAAATATGATACAAGAAGTAGAAGATGTTGATAAATACGGAACTTTAAAAGAAAAACTTATGAAGGTTGCTGCTTTAAGAGGTTTTTACAATAATAGAGAAGCAATACCTTATGTTACACTGTCAAGTGATATAGCATATCGCCATGAAACAATTACAGTGCAAAGAATTCCTTTTCCAATGCCAGTAAAGAAAGAAGTTTATTTATTGCGCGAAGGCAGCAATGTTAATGCTGGACAATGCGTATTAAAATTGTTGGCAGCGAATAGTAATGATGAAACCTATGAATTGCCTAATGGAAACTATGAATTGTTTAAGGGTTTTAAATTAGATTTAGAAAATGTAATAGCAGAAATTAAAGCACCTATTTCTGGTAAAATTTTTAGTTTATGTCAGATGAGACAGAAAGACGCAGTAAGGGTTGAATGGGATGACGATTTATTTATTATAAGCAGCATTCCTACTGATACAAGAGATATAGTCATTAGATGGTATAAAGAAACGACCGGCAAAGAACCCAAATATAAAACATCGGAAGATATACAGGGAGAATTAGCGATGAAAGAAGCAAATGTAGAGAACTATCTCTCCAAATGGGATTTGTAAGCCGTAAAATTTAGTTTACAGGAGTGTTGCAAAATGAGTAATGGCGAAAGAATTATAGTAAAATTGGACCCGGATTACAACCCGACCGGCAAACCAATGCCGGATACTTTACTGAAACAAATGAAAGCAGACCCGGATTTTGCTAAGTTATCTGAAGAAGAACAAAAACAGGTAATCAGCAAAGTTGAAAATATGGTAAAAGAAGTAGAAGATGTTGATAAATATGGTACTTTAAAAGAAAAACTTATAAAAGTTGTTGCCTTAAAGAATTACTATGATAATAAAAATGCTATACCTTTTATTAAATTGGTAAATAATATTCCTAATAAAGGACACACATTTGAAGGTGAATATTGTAATAATATTTTTGGTAAAAGATTATTGAAAAACATTCTTTTTTTACTTGAAGGAAGTCAAGTCAACGTAGGTCAATGCATATTAAAATTACTAGCTATTGATGAGGCAGATAAAATTCATGAAATCGTTGAAAGTGATTTACTTCCTTTCAACGATTATTTTGAAATAGCAGATATCAAAGCACCAATTTCAGGTAAAATTTTTAGTTTATGTCAGATGAGGAGTAACTATGGAGTAAAAGTTAATTGGAACGATGATTTGTTCATTGTAAGCAGTGTTGCGGACGATACGAGGAGTGCGGCTATTAAATGGTATAAAGAAACGACCGGTAAAGAACCGCAATATAAAACGCCGGAAGATAAACAGGAAGAAGCAGCGGCAAAAAAAGCAAATGTAGACAGCTTCCTTTCCAAATGGGATTTGTAAGTATTTTTACTGTAATTTGAGATAACTTTTTTGTTTGATATAATATAAACAGAGAGAGATAATCTGATGTTCCAGCGTCAGTTCTCTCCTATAATATCGTTAAGTGAAAGAAGAGCTGCTCGTCGTAGCGGCTCTATTTCATTACGGGGCTAAAATTTTAAAAGCCGCAGTTCAATAAACTGCGGCTTTTGCTTATATAAAAATTTTAATACACTAACATCCCGATAATGCCGCTGATGAGCATGAGGCTGATGGCGCCGACTTTGCGGTAGTAATGCAGGTAAAACAGCACGGCCAGCACCGGTATGCCGATGGGGTTAAAGGTGCTGCTTTCGCTGGTAGCATTGTCTATCGGGAAAACGGTAATATCCAGAAAGAAAATTACGGCTGTAATCATAAAGGCAATAACCGCCGGGCGGATGCCGCACAGCGCTTCTTTAACAAGGCGCGACTGGCTGAATTTTTCCAGCGAGCGGGCAACAAAATAAACGATAATAAACGAAGGCAGCGATACGCCGAGCGTGGCGATAAACGACCCCATAAACGCCGGTACAAAATCCGGACCGCATACGCGTGCTCCAACATAGGTTGCGGTGTTGACGGCAATCGGCCCCGGAGTCATCTGCGAAATGGTAATAATACGCGCATATTCTGCTGCCGGAATCCACCCGTGAGCCAAAACCTCCTGCTGAATGACGCTGACCATGGCAAGGCCGCCGCCGAAGGAGAACAGGCCGATTTTAAAGAACACAAAAAACAAATCCCAGTAAATGCCCATCATTCAGCCCTCCTTCCCAAAAGGCGGTAAGCGGCAATGGCGTACAGCGCTGCAGCGATAACAGTGGAGGCAATGCCAAAGCCCAAAACGTAAATTTCTGCAACGGAAATTAAAAGTATAGCCCACCCAAGTTTGTTGCTGACGGAAGAAGCAAACATTTTTTTGGTGGCAACTACCAAAAGCACAGTAATAGCGGCGTTAACTCCGGCGAAGAATTTTAAAATATAAGTGTTGCTGTCCAGTCCGCTGGAAGCAAACAGCATGGCAATGGCAAAAATAATTAAAAACGAAGGCAGCACTACGCCGATGGTGCAGACAAGCGCGCCCATAATTCCCGCCAGGCGGTAGCCTAAAAACGTGGCGGAGTTGACGGCAATAACGCCCGGCAGCGATTGTGCAATCGCCAGCACGTCGGTAATGTCATTATCGTCAATCCAGCCCTGACGTTCAACAAATTCGTCGCGGATTAAGGGAATCATGGCAAGGCCGCCGCCGATAGTGAACAGCCCTATTTTAAAAAACACATTAAACATGTGCAGGTAACTTACTTGTTTTTGCTGCATATCAACACTTCTTTCCCAAAACATAATTAACAGGTGATAAATATATTATCTCCTAAATATGCAGGCTTGGCAAGTTAAATTGTGGATATGTTATTGTTTATGTCATTTAGTTTTAATTTGCGTTTCCTCTTTGTATTTACGTTAATATTTTTTAATTTACTTTTTTACACATCTTCATTCTTTTGAGTGACCAAAAGAACGAAGCAAGAAAAGTCATGCGGCAAACAAAAATTTACAGATTTTGTTGCTAAAGCAAAAAATCTGCATGCGGTATGCCGAAACCAATAAAAATTTCCGCGAAACTCGCTGCGCTCAAACATCGGGAAATTTTTATTGGCTTTCAGTAAATACCGCTAAATTTTTAATGCCGCGATTTTCTCTGTGTCGTACTTTTTATATGCTTAATTTACGTTTTTAACTTGGTGTTATAATTTATAACTGTTATTATCAAAAACAATTTACATTACTGCTTTATTTAAAACTTATGGCAACATAGTTATTGTTTATAATAATTTGTCAAAAGTACGAATTTGGGATAAGCGCGATTTTCAAAAAACAGGCGAAAATTTAAACTCAAAAGACACTTGCAGCAATAGCCGAGGATGTTTGAGTTTGCGAAGCAAACAAGTTCCGCAGATGCTGCAAGTGGCAAACTAATTTGATACTGAGCCGTTAAGTTTTTTGAGGAGCGAAGGCTTTGGGCTGAGTCGCCAATTAGAAACGAGCCATAAGCGAAGTTTATAATTGTGACAGCGAAGCTATGCAAATTTTGCGATTGAATAATGAGTAAAATTTACGATACCATAATATTTTTGGCCTACAAAAAGTAATCTGAGTAATAAAGTAAATCAAAATATATTATTATAAATACAAAGGCATTAATCAAAAACGCCATGACTTAAAAGTCATGGCGTTTTAATATAACAAATAAAAATTACTGTCTTTTTATCTCCTCATCAACTGATGTGCGCCATTTCAGCACAAGCGCAACGATAAGGCTTAACACAAATGCCGCTGCAAAAACGTACAGCGTTGCCGTGTAGCCGCTGGTGGTTTCGCGCATGTAGGATAACAGCAGCGGCCCGGCAATGCCTGCCAGCCCCCACGCCGTTAAAATTTTGCCGTGGATGGCGCTTAATTCTTTCGTTCCGAACAAATCGCTTAAATACGCTGGCATGCACGAAAAGCCGCCGCCGTAGCAGGAAATAATTACAAATACCAAAATCTGGAACAGCAGGGCATTAGTTGTTTGCGCCAGCAGGTAAAAAGCCGCTATTTCAATAATGAAAAACAAAACATATACGCTGCGCCTGCCGATATAATCGGAAACAGTGGACCAGGCAATGCGCCCGCCGCCGTTAATCAGCCCGATAATGCCAACCATGGAAGCCGCTGCTTCCGGCGTCATGCCTGCAACCTCCTGCGCCATGGGCGAAGCAACGGCCAAAAGCCCGATGCCACAGGTGATGTTGGTAAAGAATATCCACCACAGTGCGTAAAACTGCCAGGTTTTAAGTGCCTGCGCAGCAGTATAGCTTTTGGGCTGCAAAAGTGTGGTGTAGCCGCTTTTGGTTTGTTGCTCCTGCGGCTGTGTTTTGGGCGGCTCTAAGTACGAGGCGGAAAGCACCATAATTACCATATAGGCTGCGCCCAGAATAATAAAGTTTTGCATAAGCCCGTAAGCCGCAACAAGGTACTGCATTAACGGCCCGGCAATTAAACTTGCAAAGCCAAAGCCCATAATGGCAAGCCCGGTGGCAAAGCCGCGGTTATTGGGAAACCATTTAACCAAAGTTGATACCGGCGTTATATAGCCAACGCCCAGCCCGATGCCGCCGATAAAACCGTAAAACAAATACAGCAGTGCAAGGCTTTTTAAATGTACGGCAAGGGCTGTGCCAAGCATGCCGGTGCCAAAAAACAGTGCGCTGGTAAAACCGCTTCTGCGCGGGCCGTGTTTTTCTACAAAGCCGCCTAAAAATCCGGCGGAAAGCCCTAAGAACAAAATTGCAATGGAAAAAGCCCATGTTGTTTCCTGTAAGGTAAAGCCAAGTTCAGCCATAATGGGGCGGGTAAGTACGCTCCATGCATAAACGCTGCCGATGGAAATGTGGATGCCTACTGCTGCCAGTGCGATAAGCCATCTGTTTTTCATGATAAAATCTCCTTTACTGTGCAACGAAGGAGAGAAATAACCAAACAAAAAGCCGTCCGGGCATTTCTCTCTGCCCAGACGGCCGGCTAATCTTACAGCAGCGCGGTCCACGTGGTTAGTTCCACTTATATCCGTCAGTTCCGCGTCGCCTATGCAATTGAATAAATTAATTATATCAGCCACAGCTTTTTTGTCAAGCAAATCTGCGCATAAGCCGGGCGATTTTGTTTTTGGCGCTGATTTGTGTTAAGATATAAACATACTTGTGAGCGAGGTAAGGTTATGATTTTAAGTGCAGAAAATTTGGGCCATAGCTATGGCGTAAGAACTTTGTTTAAAAATATCAGTTTTAATATAGAAGAAGGCGACAAAATAGGCGTTATCGGCGTTAACGGCACGGGCAAAAGTACGCTGCTGCGCGATATAGCCACCGGCGAACCAAGCGAAGGCAAAATTACCAAAAACGGCACCTGCGTAATTGAATATTTGCCGCAGGACCCTGCTTTTGACCCTGACGCAACGGTGCTGGAGCAGGTGTTCAGGGGTGAATCGCCGCAGCTTGACGTTGTGCGCCGTTATGAAGAAGCCGTGCAGCAGGCAGAGGCAGAGCCGGAAAATAAAGCCGCGCGCCAGAAGCTGCTTGCCCTGCAGCAGGAGATGGACAGCAAATTTGCCTGGCAGATGGAAAGCGAAGCCAAAGCAGTTTTGGATAAACTTGGCATTACCGATTTGCAGCAGCCGATGAAAGAACTAAGCGGCGGCCAGCGCAAACGCGTGGCTTTGGCCGGTGTTTTGGTGCGCCCCAGCGACCTTTTGATTTTGGACGAACCTACCAACCACATGGACAACGAAACCGTTGCCTGGCTGGAAGAAGTTTTGCAGAAACGCAAGGGCGCGCTTTTAATGGTTACGCACGACCGCTATTTTTTTGACCGCGTTGTAAACCGTACTTTGGAAATTGACGGCGGCGAAGGCTATTTATACACCGGCAATTACAGTTTGTTTTTACAAAAGCGCGAAGAACGCCGCATTGCAGCAGCCGGTGCAGCGCAGCGCCTGCGCAACGTGTACAGGCGCGAACTGGCGTGGATAAGCCGTGGGGCGGAAGCACGCCGCACCAAAAGCAAAGAGCGCATTGAGCGTTTTAATGAATTGAAAAAAGAAGTAAATAACATAAAAACCGAGCAGCAGCTGGAAATTTCTTCCGTTGGCTCACGCCTTGGCAAAACCATTATTGAGTGCGAGCATATCGGGCTGGATTACGGCGGCAAAACCTATATTGATGATTTTAATTACGTGCTGCTCCGCAATGACCGCATTGGCATTGTTGGCCCTAACGGCAGCGGCAAAAGCAGTTTAATGGATATTATCGCCGGGAGGCTTGCGCCGACACGCGGCACCGTTAAGGTTGGGCAAACCGTAAAAATTGGTTATTTTGCCCAGCACAGCGAGTTTAAGGATGCTGACTGCCGCGTTTTAGAATATATAAAAAACGTCAGCGATTATATTGAAACCGCAGACGGCACGCGCATAACGGCGGCGCAGATGCTGGAACGCTTCTTGTTCCCGCCGGAGCTGCAATGGGTGCCGGTAAGCAAATTAAGCGGCGGCGAAAAGCGCCGTTTGTACCTTTTGAGCGTTTTGATGAGCGCGCCTAACGTGCTTATACTGGACGAACCTACCAATGACCTCGACATACCGACGCTTTCGGTACTGGAGGACTACCTTGATACTTTTAACGGTGCGGTTATTGCCGTATCGCACGACCGCTATTTTTTAGACAGGTTTGCCGGTAAAATTTTTGCTTTTATGGGCGGCGGTGAAGTGCGCCAGTTTATTGGCGATTACAGCCGTTACGAACAGGCCCGCGCCGAAGCGCAGAACCTTGCGCGCCAGCAGGAACGCGCACAGAGCACGGTTAAACCGCAGCAGCGCGAGGAAAAGCAGCGTGCGCCCAAAATGACTTATAAGGAAAAGCTGGAATACGAGCAGATAGAGCAGGTTATTGCGCAGGCGGAAGCGGAACTGAAAATGACGGAAATGGAAATTAACGCCTGTGGCACGGACTTTGTAAAACTTACGGAGCTTACTGCCAAGCAGCAGAAACTTGCGCAGCGCATCAGCGATTTAACCGACCGCTGGGCGTATCTTGAAGAACTTGCCGAAGCGGAAGCGGCAAAATAGAAAGGAAGTTTATGTTAGGCAAAAAGAATGCAGTGCGCCTTAGGCGGCTGCTGGACGTAATGATACCCATTTTAATAACGCAGACGGCCATTATGGCAATGAATTTCTGTGATTCGGCCATGAGCGGACATGCCGGTGCCGTACACCTTGCGGGTACTGCCATCGGCGGCAATTTGTGGATGCCGGTTATGGCGTCGCTGAACGGCATTTTGCTTGGCTCCATGCCGATAATTGCCCATCTTTTGGGCAGGGGCGAGCGGCAGAATATCGGCAGGGTAGTGCGCCATACCATGCTGCTGGCAACGGTGTTTTCACTGCTGCTGCTGGTTGTGGGCGTACTGTTTTTAGACAGGCTGCTGGGAACCTTTGGGCTGGAGCCGCAGGTTCACTATATTGCCAAAATGTATATCGCCGCTATCGGCGTGGGCGTGCTGCCGTTCTTTTTATCCACGGCGCTGCGTGCACTGGTAGATACCAGCGGCTACACCGGCATTACCATGAAAATTTACCTTTTGGCGCTGCCGGTAAACGCATTTTTAAACTACTGCCTTATTTTCGGAAAATTTGGCGCCCCGACGCTGGGCGGCATTGGCGCTGGCCTTGCAACAGGCATTACCTACTGGCTGGAATTTTTTATCTTCGTGTGGGTAGTGCATAAGCTGCCTGCATTTGCGCCCCTGCGTATTTTTACCGACAAGTTTAAGTTTGATATGGCGCAGCTGCGCGAAAACCTGTCGCTTGGCGTACCCATGGGCATGGCAATTTTTATGGAAGCGAGTATTTTCGGCGTTATAGCCATTTTTATTGCCAAGTTCGGCACGGTTATTATTGCTGCGCATCAGGCGGCAATGAGTTTCACTTCGCTGCTTTACATGGTGCCGCTCAGTTTTTCCATGTCGCTGACCATTGTTGTAGGTGTCGAAGCCGGTGCCCGCCGTTTCGGCGAAGCGCTGCGCTACAGTTTGCTCGGCATTGCCTGCAATATTACGGTTGCAGTGCTGCTGACTGTTTTTGTATTGTTCGACCGTGAATTTATTGCCGGGCTGTACACTTCAGAGCCTGTAATTATCAGGCAGACCATAGGCTTTTTGTTCTACGCCATGTTCTTTCAGGTTATGGACGCTACTGCCGCACCGATACAGGGCATTTTGCGCGGCTATAAAGACGTTAAGGCAACCTTTTGGGCGGGGCTGGCAGCCTACTGGCTGATTTGCCTGCCTTTGGGCTGTTATTTTGATTATTACATGCACTTCGGCCCTTCATCTTACTGGCTGAGCCTTGATATAGGGCTTTTATGCGCGGTGCTGTTTCTGGGCGGGCGCTTTTGGTATTTGCAGCGCAAAATAAAAATTAACGGCGGGTTAGAGTAGAATAAAGGTATACCTTGCTTTGAGAGGGAAGGGAGCTTTATATGGATTTTTATCTGCAAGGCCTGGCTTTAGGGCTTGCTTATGTTGCGCCAATCGGCATGCAGAACCTGTTTGTTATTAACAGCGCGCTTACGCAGACTCGCCTGCGGGCGCTTGTAACGGCGCTTATCGTTATCTTTTTTGATGTTACGCTGGCGCTGGCATGCTTTTTCGGCATTGGCCTTGTTATGCAAAAATACCCGCCGGTGCAGCTTGGCATATTGCTGCTGGGCGGGCTGGTGGTAGTGTATATCGGCGTAAGCCTGTTAAAAAGCAGTGTACGGCAAATTGGCGGCGCGCAGCAAATGCCGCTTGGCAAAACCGTGTGGGCGGCTTGTGTGGTAACGTGGTTCAACGCTCAGGCCGTTATCGACGGTACAATGCTGTTGGGGGCTTTTAAGGCCTCCATGACGGAAGCGCAGTCGCTGCATTTTTTGTTCGGCGTGCTTTCGGCCTCATGCCTGTGGTTTGTAACGCTGGCCATGGTTGTTTCACTGGCTGGCAGCCTGGTAACGCCGCGTGTGTTGGGGCTTATCAATAAAATCTGCGGGGCGGTAATTGCCGTTTACGGTTTAAGGCTGCTGTGGCATTTTGCAGAAATTATTTAAAGGCTCAAACTTTTTTATTAAACAAATTTAAGGTATCTCTACAGTTTTTTTAACGTTAAAATATAGATGAAACAAACCAAAGGAGGCTTGTGTAAAATACCCATTAGCGGTAAAGGTTATTGCCGTAATAAAAGAAAAACTGCATTTACCGCACAGCACCTGCCTGCGTTTAATTGAAAATAACAATATTAAAAGTGCTGATGGCAGCAATTTAAAAAAGTGCAGGTTAAAAAACGGCATAAGCCTTATTTTTAAGCCGGAAGCAGAAAAAAGCGGCCTTTAGCAGTGGCTGATAAAAGGCAGTTTTATAAATTATTATATGCTTTTTGGGATATGCTTTTTGGGTATAAAATTGCTGCAAAACAAGCATTTGTTTTATATAAACGCTGCTTTTATAATAAAAGCACGGAAACAAAGCCGTAAAAATTAAAAGATGAGAGGAAGATAGTATATGAAAATGAAACGTAAACTTTTGCTGCTGCTTGCCGGACTTGCTGTTTTGGGCTGCGGAACTGCACTGGCAGCAGAAGCGGACGGGCATCCGGATAATTTTTACAAAAGCGATAAAGTAACCGTGCAGAATGTAGATTTTAACAACCAGTACAAAATGAAGGTAGCCGGGCATTTATTTACGCCGAAAGTTAAAAACGCCAACAACGGTGCTGCAGTAATTGTGGGGCACCCCATGGGTGCGGTTAAAGAACAGAGCGCCGATTTATATGCCACCAAACTTGCAGAACAGGGCTTTACCACTCTTTCTATTGACCTTTCCTTCTGGGGCGGCAGCGAAGGCCAGCCGCGCAATGCCGTATCGCCGGATATTTATGCCGAAGATTTCAGCGCTGCGGTGGATTACCTTGGCACAAGCGGGCTTGTTGACCGCGAAAGAATCGGCGCACTGGGCATCTGCGGCAGCGGCAGTTTTGCCATTAGTGCCGCTAAAATAGACCCGCGCATTAAAGCGGTGGCAACTGTAAGCATGTATGATATGGGCGACGCCAACCGCAATGGGCTGCATAACAGCACAACGCTTGCCATGCGCAAACAGGCAATGGCAGAAGCTGCCGAACAGCGTTATGTTGAATTTACCGGCGGCGAAACCAGATACACCAGCGGCACTGTACATGAACTGAACGAAAATTCTACACCGGTTGAGCGCGAATTTTACGAATATTACCGTACTCCGCGCGGCGAATTTACTCCGAAAGGCAGCAGCCCGCTGTTAACAACCCATCCTACTTTAACCAGTAATGTTAAATTTTTAAACTTCTATCCGTTTAATGATATTGAAACTATTTCTCCGCGCCCGCTGCTGTTTATTACCGGCAGCGAAGCACATTCGCGCGAATTCAGTGAAAAAGCCTATGCCCGTGCGGCAGAGCCGAAAGAACTTTATATTGTTCCCGGCGCAGGCCATGTTGATTTGTACGATAAAACCGATTTGATTCCCTTCGGCAAATTAACGGACTTTTTTGCAGGCGCGCTTAAATAACGCCGCCGTGCGCTGAAAATATAAAAATAAAATAATAAACACTTCCGTTGCACATAAAAAACTTTTAGCGGGAACTAAAGATTTTATCTTAAAGCAGCGGAAGTGTTTTATTTTGCTCTTTTTATTTTTCGTTGACAATCAGTGCCATAACAACAAGGTCGGTTTTGGAATGTGCGCTGTTGCCGATGCTGTGGCTTTCGCCTTCGGGGCAGAATGCAACGTCGCCGGGAAACAGCTCCATTTCCGTGCCGTTGTTGTTGTATTCGGCAGTGCCGCTTAAAATATACAGCGTTTTGCTGGTGCCTTCGTGCTTATGGTAGCCAAGCGAGCAGCCCGGTTTTAAAATAACGCGGGCATAAGCTGCAATTTTGCCGTTATAAACTTTCTCGTCTATAATGTGCTCCATAATGGTTGTGCCGGTGCCTCCGGCGCGTTTTTCAAAATAATCGGTTTTCCTGTCGGTTACAAGCATTTCTGGTACATCCCCTCTGTAATAAATTTAACACAATGGTTTATTCGCAGTGCTTTGCAAAAATTCCTGCGGAAAATTTTAAAAAATTTTTAATTTAGGGCTTTACAAATTTAGCGAACTAAAGTATAATCTAAAACATAACAACGATATTTAATTTTTTGAAGGGGGATTTTCAAATGAAGAAACTTTTACTTTTAGCAATGACGATGTTGATGGCAGTAATGCTGGTAGCCGGCTGCGGCAGCGACGGCCCGAAAAAAATGGTTGTAGGCCTTGACGACAACTTTGCGCCGATGGGCTTCCGCAACGAGAAAAATGAAATTGTCGGCTACGATATCGACATGGCACGTGAAGCCTGCAAACGCGCAGGGTTGGAAGTTGAATTTAAACCTATCGACTGGGCTTCCAAAGAAGCCGAAATGAAAGGCAAACGCATTGACGCTATCTGGAACTGCTTTACCGTTAATCCGGAACGCGCTGAAGTTTACCAGCTTTCCAAACCTTATATGAAAAACGCTCAGCTGATTGTTGTACCGGCAAATTCTTCCATTAATAAAATTGCTGACCTGGCCGGAAAAGTTGTAGCAGTACAGGATGACAGCACCGGTTCTTACATTATCGACGGCAACGACGAAATGCGCAATTCTTTGAAAGAATACAGAAAATATCCTGACTTTGCAGCCGTTTACATGGATATCGACAGCGGCCGTGTTGAAGCAGCAGTTGTAGACGCCGTACTTGCCCGTTACTATGACAGCAAAAACCCCGGCAAATACAGAATCCTTGAAGAAAACCTCGGTGATGAAGTTGTAGCCGTTGCTTTCCGTAAGGATGACAAAGATTATGCACCGCTGATTGACAAAGCGCTGGACGAAATGAAAAAAGACGGCACTGCCAAAAAGATTTCCGAACAATGGTTCAACGCTGATTTAACCAACTACTAAGATTTATTAAAGCTGCGGGCCGGTAGTAATGCTGCCGGTCCGCCAAACTGTTAATGCCCGAGGAGTAAAAAATGGATTATGTTATAAGCATCCTGCCGCAGATGTGGGAGGGAACCCTTGAAACTATAAGATTGTTTGCGATAACTATTGTGCTTTCGATACCGCTTGGCGTGCTTCTGGCGCTGGGGCGCGTATCCGGCTTTAAGGCGCTGCGCGATATAATCGGCGTTTATGTATGGCTGCTGCGCGGTACGCCGCTGATGCTGCAATTGCTGTTTGTATATTACGGCCTGCCGTTTATTCCCGGCATCGGCGTAAGGCTGGATGATTTTCCGGCTGCGGTTTTTGCCTTTGTACTGAACTATGCCGCTTATTTCTGCGAAATTTTCCGCGCAGGCATTCAGGCAGTGCCTAAAGGCCAGTACGAAGCTGCCCGCACTTTGGGCATGAATGATGTGCAGACCATGCGCCGCATTGTGCTGCCGCAGGTTTTCCGCCTTATTCTGCCGCCGGTAAGCAACGAAACCATTACTTTGGTTAAAGATACTTCTTTAATTTACGTATTGGCAATGAACGACCTTTTGCGTACAACGCGCAACCTTGTACAGCGCGATTTCAGCATTACGCCGTTTTTGGTTGCAGGTGTGTTTTACCTTTTGATGACCCTTGTTTTAACCTATGGGTTCAATAAGTTGGAACGCAAATATTCCAGATATGACTGACAGGAGCATTTAGTATCATGAACAAAATTAACGCACAAAATATCTATAAAAGTTTTCAGGGGCTGGAAGTTTTAAAGGGCATTAATTTAAGTGTTGACGAAGGCGAAGTTGTTGCGGTTATAGGCCCCAGCGGCGGCGGCAAAAGTACTTTTCTGCGTTGCCTGAACAAGCTGGAAATTATCGACAGCGGCAAAATCGTTATTGACGGAGAAACGCTTGCCGAAACCAAACCGGACGGGCAGGTTGTATATGCGCCTGGCGACGAAAGCCGCCGCATTGCCTGCAAAATGGGCATGGTGTTTCAGCAGTTTAATTTGTTTCCGCACATGACGGTGCTGGAAAACCTTATTGAAGCGCCGGTGCAGGTTCAGAAGCGCAACCGCGACGAGGTTATTGAAGAAGCGAAGGTTCTTTTAAGCAAAGTTGGGCTTTTGGAAAAAGCGCACGAATACCCGCGCCGTTTGAGCGGCGGGCAGCAGCAGCGCGTTGCCATTGCAAGGGCGCTGGCAACAAAACCTGCCATTATGCTGTTTGACGAACCTACTTCTTCGCTTGACCCGGAGCTGACCGGCGAAGTTTTGCGCACCATGCGCGAACTGGCCGAAGAAAAAATGACCATGGTTGTTGTAACGCACGAAATGGGTTTTGCCCGCGAGGTTGCAACCAAAGTGCTGTTTATGGCAGACGGTTACGTGCAGGCGGAAGGAACGCCGCAGGAAATTTTTGAAAATCCCCAGAATGAACGTTTAAAAGCATTTTTGCATAAAGTGCTTAAATAACAAAAAGGCATTGCGCGTTGTGCGTAATGCCTTTTGTGCTGTTACGGCGCTCAGCCGAGCTTTGACATAAATTTTTCCTTGTTTACAATAAAGCGTTCGTGCGTGCCTTTGCCGATTTGCTTATCCTCATCGGCGGCGGTAATTTCAAAAACAAGTTTGCGCCCTTCAACGGCGGTAAGCGTGGCGGTGGCGGTAACTTTTTTGCCCATGCCGGTAGCGGCGTCGTGCGTAATATTTACCAAAGTACCAACGCTGGTCGATTCTTCATCAAGGCAGGCGGCAACGGCGTTGCAGGCAGCCTGTTCCATAAGGGCAATCATGCATGGCGTGGCAAAAACGTGCAGGCTGCCGCTGCCCATGGCAAGCGCAGTGTTGGTTGCGCGCACAACGGTTTCGGCGGTTCCGGCAAGGCCGGGTTTTAATTCTTGCAGCATATTTCATACATCCTTTACTGTAAAATTTGCTTATGCTAACATCTTAAACGCTTTTTATAACTTACGCAAGTGGCAGAAGTTTTATTTTGACGGATATGTGAAAAATTTTAAAGCTGATTGACGCAGTAGGAAATAATGATTATGATAATTGAAGAAAACCTATAATTTTAACTGCATTATAACCGGAGGGGCAAAATGAACGGAAACTTACAGGAAAAATATAATAAACTTTTAAATATTTTACGCAGCACAGGCGGCCTTGCTGTGGCCTTCAGCGGCGGTGTGGATTCTGCTTTTCTGGTTTATGCCGCGCACGAAGCGCTTGGCGGAAAACTTTTGGCAATTACCGCCGTTACACAAAGCTATCCGCGGTACGAAGCGGCGGACGCTGCCAGAATACTTGCGCAATACGGCGTTAAGCACGAAGAAATTACGCTTGACCAGCTTGCAATACCGGGCTTTTGCCAAAACGGTGCGGAGCGCTGCTATTACTGCAAATACGCGCTGTTTACAAAAATTAAAGAAGCTGCGCAAAAGCAGGGCATCAGCCTTGTGGCTGACGGTGCCAATACCGATGACGAAAGCGATTACCGCCCCGGTATGCGCGCCACGGCGGAACTTGGCATTTTAAGCCCGTTGCGTGAGGCAGGTTTCAGCAAGCAGGATATCAGGGATATATCGAAAGAACTTGGCATTTTTACGTGGAATAAGCCTTCTTACGCCTGCCTTGCTTCGCGTATTCCTTACGGCGAAGAAATAACGCCAGAAAAGCTGGCTATGGTAGAAAAAGCCGAGCAGGCGCTTTTGGATATGGGCTTTAAAGAAATGCGCGTACGCTGTCACGGCAAGGTGGCACGCATAGAGGTTGCGCAAAACGATATGGAAAAAGTTTTTGCGCGCCGTGCGGAGATTGCCGCAGCCGCAAAAGCGGCAGGTTTTTTATACGCCGCGCTTGATTTGGAAGGCTTCCGCAGCGGCAGCTTAAACGCGGCGCTGGCAAAATAAATGTTAAGCCGTGGGCAGGTGCAAGCTGATGCGTTATTTGAAGTATGCTTTTACATTAAAATAAATTTGCACGTGCGCTGCCGTGGGTATTGACAAGCCTTTATAAGTCAAGTATAATTTTTATTGTTATGGGGGCATGGCTCAGCTGGGAGAGCGCTTGAATGGCATTCAAGAGGTCAGCGGTTCGATCCCGCTTGTCTCCACCATCTTCACGGATAACGTAGAGTAAAAATGCTCTGCGTTTTTTATTTGCTGAAACAAATACACAAGACGCTTTAAGCCTTTTATGTTATAATTAATTTTATAGGAGGATGATTATGGATATTTTAAAAATTAAAGAACTTTGCCGTACAGAGCAAATAGAATTTTCCAGACATGTTTCTGATAGAATGTTTCAGCGTAACATCACTGCTGATGAAGTTATAGAAGCTGTTTATATATGGAAAAATTATTGAAGAATATCCTGACGATTATCCTTATCCAAGCTGCTTAATTTTGGGCATAACATTTAATAAACGTTTTTTGCATGTTGTTGCAGGTATTACTGATACCAAATTATGGATAATAACGGTATATGAGCCGAATCCTGACAAATGGAATAATGATTTTACGATGAGAAAGGGCTGAGAGATATGGAAAAGTGCTTTTTCTGCAAAGGGATTATTGAAAACAGTGTAACCAATTATATGTTGGATTTAAACGGACAGTTTATTATTATTAAAAATGTACCCTGCCATAAATGTTCGCAGTGCGGCGAAGTATCTTTCAGCTATCAGACAATGAAGCAGCTGGAAAAAATTGTGGCTAATTTAAAACAGGCATTGACTGAAGTTGCTATTGTTGAATATGCGGCTTAAAGTTTAAACTGATGAAAATAAGAACGGGTATCTGCCCGTTTTTATTTTGTAAATTTACTTACAGAAGGAAATACCATGAATAACTGGAACATACACGAAGCGGTTGAATATTATAAGGGGCAGGATGCGCCGCAAAATCAGTTTGCGCTGGTGGAACTGCTGAAGGAAGCACAGGAACATAACGGCGGCGTGCTTACGGACTGCCTTATTGAAGATATTGCCGCGCTTTTAAACATTAAAGTTACTTTTTTAAACGCCGTTATTAAGCGTTACCCAAGTTTAAAAACGGCGCAGGCTCCGCACAGGCTGGAGGTTTGCGGCGGTAAAAATTGCGCTGCCAATGGTTCGGCGGCGCTGTTAAAACATATACGCGAGGCGTACGGAGCAGAAAGCGGCGGAATCAGCACCAAAGGCGGCTTTAGTTTTAAAATTTGCGGCTGCTTGAAGCACTGCGGCAAAGGGCCGAATATTAAATGGGACGGCGAAATTTATAACGCGGCAACGCCGGAGCTGATTAAAAAGCTGGCCGGCAGATAAATGTCTGCTGATTAAAGTGCGGCGGTATTGACGATAACAGAGCGGACTGCTTTTTTTAACGGCAAACAACTAAAATAATGCTTGCACAACTTGCCGCGCTATGCTACAATATATAAGCGTTAATATCGACATGCTATATAGAGTCTTTTGTAAAGTGAGGTGCAATCGAATGAAAGAAGGAATCCATCCGAAATATGGTGAAGTTAAAGTTACCTGCGCATGCGGTAACACTTTTATGACCGGCTCTGTTAAACCGGAACTGCGCGTGGACGTTTGCTCCAAATGCCATCCGTTTTTCACCGGCCAGCAGCGTAACGTAGCTGCCCGCGGCCGTATCGAAAAATTCAACAAACGTTATGGAAAATAATTTACCGACAGCAGAGCGAAAGCTCTGCTGTGTTTGTATATGGAGTTTGTTTGAGGGAATATTATGAATAAGAAACCAAATGTTGGCGGACAGGCTGTAATAGAAGGCGTAATGATGCGCGGAAAAACGCATGTTGCCGTTGCCGTAAGGCAGCCGGACGGTGAAATTTCCGTTGATGTGCGCCCGGTAAACAGTATTTCCGACCGCTATCCAATACTAAAAAAACCGTTTTTGCGCGGTGTTGTGTCGCTTGTAGAATCGCTCGTTATGGGTATGAAGGCGCTGGCTTATCCGGCGCAGGTATCGGGCGATGAAGACGAAAAGCTCGATTCCAAAGAGATGGCGCTGACCATTGCCGTTTCGGCAGGGCTTGCCATTTTGCTCTTTATAGTTATCCCTACCTGGTCAATGCGCTTTTTAACAGGCATTACCCAGGACCACATGGCTTTGAATTTAGCAGAAGGCGTGCTGCGTATGGCAATTTTTCTGGCATATATCGCGGCAATTTCTTCGATGAATGGGGAGTCCGGCGGAAGGAGGTTGTCACAGACCGCAGCCGCGATGTTTTCGTTGATTACAGCCCGCTGGCGGATGTGGAAGACCTGGATGAAATCAGGAATTATCCCTGGCCGGATGTGGACGCCTACGATTATTCCTGCCTGGAAACCATGTGCAGGGGATTTGACGGCTATGCGATCTCCGGTCCCGGGCTTTTCGCCGAAGGCTACCACGGCGTTTTCCACCAACTGACTTACCTGTTCGGCATGGAACAGGCGATGATGAACCTTCTCACAGAAGAAGAGCTGGTTAAAGAGACGATTAAACACATCACTGCCTACTGGACCGGCTATTTCGACAGAATGTTCACCGCCTGCAAGGGGAAGCTGGATTTTATCTTCTATAAAGACGACATGGGTTCCCAGAACAGCCTTCTAGTGAGCCAGGATGTATTCAGAAAATTTTTCAAGCCCAGCCTCAAGGAGCTATGCGATCTGGCGGACAGCTACGGCGCCGCCATGATTTACCATACCTGCGGAAGCGTCAAGCCTCTGATTTCCGACTTCATCGACGCGGGCGTAAAAGTGCTGGATCCGATCCAGACTTCAGCGAAGGATATGGATATCCGGGATCTGAAAGATTCTTTCGGAGACAAGGTGACGTTCCACGGCGCCATCGATACCCAGCAGGTGCTCCCCAACAGCAGCCCTGAGGAAATCATTGATATTGTAAAACACACTCTGTCCGTGCTCGGAAAAGACGGGGGCTATTTCTTCAGCCCTTCCCACCGGATCCAGCAGGATACGCCTATCGAAACGATTGTGGCCATGTACGACACGGTCCGCAACTGGAACGATTATTAACTGCCGATATCATTCCTGAACGCATGCTCCTCATGAGGCGTAGGGGGAAGGCATGTTAACCAATGTCTTGCGGGCGTCATCCCGGAACGCATGCTCCTCACGGAGCGTGGGAACAGCCCGCGTTGTTCCAAGTGGTATTCCCCCGGAGAATAGAGGCCGCCGCCCAGCTCAGTTTTGCTGTTGCGGCAGCCTTTTTCTCATTGTGAAATGTCTTTCTTCCTTCCCGGCTTTTTCTTCCCTGCCCCCAGAACCATCTTTTTAAGGCCGCTTCCCGGCTTCCCATTCAGCAGTTCTATGATTCCCTTCACCTGCCCGGCATTGATTTTCCCATTTGTCCCCATGGGAAG
>ENA-OQNO01000671-OQNO01000671.1-human-gut-metagenome-genome-assembly--contig:-NODE-671-length-29354-cov-29.186335_pt1 | contig 29354 bp, 32 predicted proteins | sample MGYA00242629_ERZ504880 | MGnify/ENA primary metagenome ERZ504880 (study PRJEB26092, sample SAMD00036377) | human gut metagenome | host: Homo sapiens | study: EMG produced TPA metagenomics assembly of... | reverse complement strand
GCAGAAGTAGCCGTTTTTCACGCCCTCCTCGTACACATCATATCCCTCTTCGACCTTGACTGCTGCATCGATGATGGGGACAAGATGGATGCCCTGCGCTTTCATCTCGGCGGCAAAGTCTGCAAAATGCGGGAAGCGCTGCGCATCCACCGTAAAGTCCTTGTAACGCTCCATGTAATCAATATCCAGAACCACAGCGTCCAGCGGCATATTGTTGGCACGGTAATTTGCCACCACCTCGCGGACCTCGTCCTCGTTCATGTAGCTCCAGCGGCTCTGGGCGCTGCCAAAAGCCCATTTGGGCGGAATATAACTGCGCCCCACCAACTGGCGGAACTGGTGCACAATATCGGTCAGGCTCTCGCCCTCAATGATGTAGAGGTCGTAATTTTCCTCGGCCACCGTGATGCGTAAGGTATCCAGGTCGGTGTAGCCGCAGTCAAAGGTGACCTTGCCCGGGTAGTCGATAAAAACGCCAAATGTATCCTTGCCGGACACGATTATAAAATTATAAGCACCGTACAGCGAGGATTTGCCCTCGGTATGGTTGCCGTCATCGGAGCATTTGCTTTCGTACACCCACCCGCGCTTGTTGATACCACGGACGTTTTCGCCAAGACCATACAGGACATCCTGCGGCTCCATGGCATAGGAGAAACCATCCGGCTCCTTGGTCAGATAGGGGATCGTTTCCATCATGGGCAAAAAAGAACCCACTACACTTTCGGTATCAAACGGTTGACCGTATCGCTTTTTGTAGATCATAGTAAAATATCTCTCCTTTGTTTTTTGAATCGTCACAGTGTAAAACGTACCAACGTATTTTTGATGGACAATGAAGAAACTCTGACATTGGCTGGAGCAATTGGGGCTTCAGCCTTATTTTCAACCCAATCGCTGCGGTTGTGCAGCTATTTCAATACAAGATCCTCGAAACGTGATGTTCCTGCTTGCCCAGATACTGCAATGCACAGATCACAGCCACTGTTTCAGCACATCGTTCAGCTTATTCAAATCAAGCGGTTTGGCGATATGCTCGTTCATGCCGGTATTCTTTGCCAGCTGCACGTCCTCGGCAAAGGCATTTGCCGTCATGGCAATGATGGGTACCTTTCCACGGTTGCCAGCAAGCGCACGGATTGCAGCGGTGGCTTCGTAACCATTCATGATGGGCATCTGGATGTCCATAAAAATGAGATCGTACCACTTTTCTGGCGCTTCCATCACCTTTTCGACTGCAATTTTTCCGTTTTCGGCACGGTCAATGGTCACGCCCGTCATGCCTATGATCTCGGTTGCGATCTCACGGTTCAGCTCGTTGTCTTCCACAAGAAGGATCCGCTTACCCGCATAGTTTTCCTTCGCAAAGTCTTCCAGATAGTTCCGGGCGTTTTTCTCCTGCTTCCCGGATGTAAACTGCCGCAGAGTTGCCGTCAGGCGGGAACGGAACAGCGGTTTTGCCATAAACGCATTCACGCCCGCTGCTCTGGCTTCTTCTTCGATCTCGCTGAAATCAAAGGAAGTCAGGATGATGATCGTGACATCTTCTCCTACCCGTTCCCGGATTTTTCTGGCGGTTGCAATACCGTCCATTTTCGGCATCTTCCAGTCCAGAATCACCGCAAAATAGTCGCTGTTGGTCTCATGACGCACATAGCAGCGCTCCACAGCTTCCTTACCGGTCAGGACCCATTCGCCCGCTATGCCGATCTCCTGAAGGGTCGCAACGGTGCTTTCGCAGCAGGTCTTGTCATCGTCCACGACCAGTACCGGCAGATCGAGCAGTTCTTTTTCCTGTTCCTTCTCGTTCTCCTGAAGCTTCAGATAGACCGTGACCGTGATCTTCGTTCCCTTGTTGGGAGCGCTTTCGACCTGAATGTCACCATTCATCAGGTTGACGATGTTTCTTGCAATGGCCATGCCAAGACCGGTGCCCTGCACCTTGGTCGTCCGGTGATCGTCTGCCCGACTGAACGGCTCGAACATGATCTTCTGGAATTCCGGCGTCATACCGATGCCGTTGTCCTCGATGGAAAACTCGTAGCAGCCAAGCTCCGAGAAGCCGTTCGGTTTTTCCTTGATCGTGAAGGTGATGTTTCCTCCATCCGGGGTGTACTTGACGGCGTTGCTCATCAGGTTCACAAAGACCTGCTGAATGCGCAGACTGTCGCCGCAGACAGCTTCGTGTTCGATGTGCTCAACGTGGACTTCGAGCTGATGTTTGTGCTCGTCGATTGCCGGTTTTGTGAGGGTGAGCAGATTATCGACCAGTTCCGGCAGGCTGAAATCCTCCTCGGCAAGGCTCATTCGCCCGCTCTCGATCCGGGCCATATCCAGCACTTCATTGATCAGTCCCAACAGATGACGGCTCGATTTTGTGATCTTGCCAAGGCACTCGACCACCCTGTCCTGACTCTCGATATTCGCACCCGCAATGGCGGTCAAGCCAACGATTGCATTCATCGGTGTGCGGATATCATGGGACATATTGGAGAGAAATTCTGTCTTGGCGCGGCTTGCGTTTTCCGCCGCCCGGTACGCATCCTTCAGTGCCTTATGGGATTCGATCTCGGCCTTTTTCTCCTGTGACACATTCATAGATGCCAACAGTGCTTTGACCAGCTTTGTGCCATTCCACTCCAGCGGAATGAAGGAAGCGATCTTATAGGTGTTCTCATCGATGGAGCAGTATTCAAATTTGTAGATGTCGTTCTCATCCTGCAAATTCTTGCGGATATTTTCCGGTGAAATCAAAGCAGCCAATGCGTCCAGCGGTTCCAGTGTCTTATACTTTGCAACCACCTGCTCCACAAAATCATGGTAGGTTCCGATCGGTGCGTATATCATTTCACCTTGCAGATTGTAGAACCGATACCGGTCATTCTCCAGATCGCAGACGACAAAGCGGTCCAGCAGACGCACCATACTCTTGATCAAAAGATCCATCGATGTATTATCTGAGACCATCTGCATCCGCCGTGCCGTCTCTGCTTTAGACTCTGTGATGTCCCGCAGAAAAATCATCGCATATTCGGAATCTTCGATCTCACCGCGCATGACCACGTTGCTGACCCATCGTTCCTCCCCATTCAGAACGATGCGGCACTCCTGACGCAGCTCCGTCTCAAGCCCCTTTAATTTTTCCGTGATGTAGGCACGATTGTAGAAATTCGTTACAGACTTTTTATCCTCTTCCACCACATAGTTGTCTACAAGGAATCGGACCAGTCCATCCCATGTGTGGTTCTGCTCAAAGGCCGTCATCAAAGAGGGCTCCACTTTGAAAGTATCAAAGGTGTTCTTTTCCAGATTTACATAGTATTCGCAGAGGTTTGCGCTGGTAAATGCACGGTGAAATGCCGCTGCCCGCTGCGCCTGCATCCGGCTTCTTTTTTCCGCGTCAATGTTGCTGATGATTCCGGCAATTCGATTGGCCGAACCATCCAGACGGCGTATCACCTCCGCCGATGCCCGGAACCAGTGGTATTGGCCATCCTGTATTTTCAACCGGTACTCTACATTATACTTCGTGGCATTGGTTTTGTCCGCAATCGTTTCCAAAAGCAGCTGCATTACCCGGTCATAGTCCTCCGGGTGCAAAAGGTTCGACCACGAATCCAGTTTGTTCGGAAAATCCAGAATGTCATGATAACCAAGGATCTGCCGGAACGCATGGCTCCAGTTCACATGAACGATCTCACCGTTTTCATTGCACTCAAAGTACCACAGCGCAGAATGAATGGATTCGTTGACTAACGCAAGGTTCTCATACGCCCAGTTCATCTGTACCGACAGGACCCAGATCGGTGTTCCATCCGTATCGGCTGCATCTTCTTTATAGAGACGCACATAGACGGGAGAGCCATCTGCTGTAAGGATCCGGCCTTCTCCTTCGCCCTTGATCTGACGAAAGCGCGCATTGTCAAGGAATGTGGCATCTCTCTTATAGAAAAGATTCTTCAGCGAACCCTTTGTCTGCTCCATCAGAGACTCATAGCTGTGGTTCAGATTATGCAGCACCAGATCGCTGGCCGACAGGATCGACAATTCCACATCATAGTACCCGGTAATGGTTCCGACGCCGCCATTATGGTAGATCGTGTTCTGCATGGCTCGAAGCACATTTTCTCCAAACTTTGCCGTATTGGAAGTATAGATTTCATCCGTAAATTTACTATCGAATTTCATTTTCATCCTCGTAAGGTTTTGATCCCGCCGCACGATTCAATTCTGGTGTGTCTTTTATGGCCAACTGATATACCAATCCATGCTCAAATTTGTACAGCACAACTAGTATAGTATACTTGTGCAGCGTTTCGTTTTCAAGCGCTGATTGGCATTGGTTGTGTAAAAATTTACGCAAGTTGATTCTTGTACTTTTCCATAATCCGGCTATCAGTATAGACAGCCGTTCTGCAATGCGATATACTCGAATCAGATCGACATTTTCAGGAGGAAAATCATGGTGGGAGAAAACAACAAGGTCGTCATTGTTACCGGAGGAAGCTCCGGCATCGGACGGCACACGGCATCTGCGCTGAAAGAGAACGGCTGTATCGTCTATGAGTTCAGCCGCAGAAGTATCCCTATGGAGGGTGTCACCCATCTGTCTGTCGATGTGACCGATGAAGATGCGGTCAACGCCGCTGTGCAGCAGGTCATCCAAAAGAGACCAAAATTGATGCTGTGGTCAACTGTGCAGGCTTTGGCATTTCCGGTGCGGTGGAGTTTACCTCCATGGAGCAAGCCAAAGCACAGTTTGACGTGAACTTTTTCGGGACAGTCACTGTAAATAAAGCGGTTCTCCCCTTCCTACGCCATCAAGGGAAGGGGCATATTGTGAACATCAGCTCTGTTGCTGCCGTAGCGCACATTCCGTTCCAGACCTTCTACTCTGCAAGCAAAGCCGCTATTTCCTCTTACTCCTATGCGCTGGCAAACGAAGTCAAGCCCTACGGCATCCATGTCACCGTCGTAGAATTGGGCGATATCTGCACCGGGTTTACAAAAGCACGTCAGAAAAGCATTCTCGGCGATGATGAATACGGTGGGCGTATCTCCCGGAGCGTCAGTCAGATGGAGCATGACGAGCAAAACGGCATGGACCCGGCACGCATTGGACGGTACATCGCCGGCATTGTGGAGAAAAAGAACCCGGCAGTCGTTTATGTTGCCGGGGCACAGTATAAATTCCTGAGCCTTTTGTGCAAGCTCCTGCCTGCCGCAGCACGAGGAAAGATCGTAGGGAAAATATACGGGTAACAAGCGCATTGCTCTGCAAAACTGCTATATAAACTAAAAAATACCGCCGAGGATGCCTCCCAACTGGGAAAGCTCCTCGGCGGTATTCGTTTAGCGAGTCCGGCTTTTCTCGGTGGTGTCCTTTTCCTCCGCAAAAAAGCGTTCCACGTTTTTCTGTGCCCGAACCAGTTCCTGCATCTCATTCCTTGCCTTGCGGTACTCCGGGTAAGTGGCTTTCTTCTTGGTCAGCAGTTCTGCGAACTCCGCATCCAACGCCTTGACCTTCGGCAGTTTTTGCAGCCCAGCCTCGTCAAAGGCCGCTTTCGCCGCCTTGTGCAGAGCGATCTCCTCCCGGTGGGCTTCCAGAAACGCCTTGCTGTACCCGGCTTTCCGATAAGCGGTGTACACCTCACGGGTCTTAGCATAGTTGATGCTATGGGTTTTCAGCACGGCGATTTCCGTCAACCTTGCTTCTGCCGCCATGATGGAATCGCCCAAGGCATGATAAACCGTTTCTGCTCCTTGCCCTTCACCGCCGTGTACTTGCCACGCTTGACCTCATAATGCCTGCCGTCAGGATGCCTTTGATCCAGTCGGCAATGGCTTTGAGAACGGTTTCCATTCAGTCACCGTCCTTAGCTGAAGTGGTGGATGAGGGTCTTGAGAAGGTTCAGAAGAAAAATAATGTGGGTCAAAAACTGCATACTAGAACCGCCTTTCACGCAGTTTTACTTGTATCCCCCCCGAAGTGGTATAATTTTCTTACAAGCACAAGCCCATGTTTTACCGGATTTGAAACTTTGTAAGGAGGTACCACTTATGATTTCTTATCGTAAACTCGCCATGCGTGTTCTGGGGCACAGCCCGGTTTCTGCGGTCAAAATAGCCCGCCGCTCCACCGCAAAGCGCGCCGCCGCCCTCACCCTCACCGCCGCCCTTGTGGTCGGGATGACGCTCCCCGCCTTTGCGGATACATGGTACATTGACGATGGTGACATCTCGATTTCGGCTGGTGAAAACGGCAACAAGGTCACACAGGGAGGTAAGACAAAAGAGAATGATACGGACACGGTTATTACAAACCGCAAACCTTCTACCGCGTCTTCGAATACAGTAACGATCGATGCAGATGAAGGCAAGACAGTGAATGTCACGCTGGATAACGTAACAATCAATGTAGACGAAGGGTACGAACATGGTTATGACCCGAACGCCTATAAGACCGCTGTAAGCGTTACCGGCAGCGGCAATACGAACATCGAGCTGAACGGCAACAACACGCTGACAAGCGGATATGGCCACGCCGGTCTGGAGCATAACAAGACCGACGACAGCGGCACGCTGACGATTCAGGACGAAAAGAATGATGATGGCTCCGCAAAGGGAAGTGCGTCCGATACTACTGGCAGTTTGACTGCCACGGGTGGTTACCACAGTGCTGGCATCGGCGGCAGTGACAAACAAGACGGCCAAGCGACCATCACGGGCGGTGAGATCACTGCCACGGGTGGTAATGGGGCTGCCGGTATTGGCGGCGGTGCCGGTGACACGGACGCCGTCGGCGGTGACGGCGATGTGACAATTTCCGGTGGTACGATCACCGCTACGGGCGGCAGTCTGGGTGCCGGTATTGGCGGCGGTGCCTACGGCAATGGTACTGTCACAGTTACCGACGGCGATATCACCGCAAAGGCTACGGGCAATTATGGTGCCGGTATTGGCGGCGGTTTTGGCGCGATACCGAAGGACACTCTTATTGGAGGAAATGGCACTGTCACCATCAGCGGCGGCACCATCACCGAAGCCTCTGGTGGCTATATGGCTGCTGGCATCGGCAGCGGCTATCAGGGTCTGAGCACAGTGACCATTGAAGGTGATGCCGTCATCAAAAACGCACAGGGCGGTGAAGCTGGAGCCGGCATCGGCAGTGGCACCTATGGTGACAGCGAGATCATCATCAAAGGTGATGCAGTCATTGAAAATGCAGAAAGTAGCGGAAACGGCGCAGGCATCGGCAGCGGCCAAGGCGATTTGTATCCCGATGGCGATGGCATGGTAATCGATCCAACTGTAGGCAACGTGACCATTGAAGGCAACGCCAAAATCGAAAATGCAAAAAGTGGTTATGGTGGTTCCGGCATTGGTGGCGGCGCTATTGGCATCGGCAATGTAATCATTAGAGGCAACGCTCAAATCGGAAACGCCACCGGCGGTGAAGAAGGTGCCGGTATTGGCGGCGGCGCTCTTGGCACTGGTGACGTGACCATCGAGGGCAATGTCACCATCGAAAATGCACAGGGCGGCGCTGGTGCTGCCGGTATCGGTGGCGGCGCAGAAACAGAACCCGACACCGAGGATACCAGAAACAAAGTTTCCATCAAGAGCACCGAAGCTGGTTCTCCCAACATTACTGCTAAAGGCGGCGGCGTTCTGAAGGATGAAAATGCTCCCCTTGCCGGTGCTGCGGCCATCGGCAGCGGCAGCGTTGCTGACGGTGCTACTGAGGTAAAGTCTGATATTACCGTTGAAGGCAAGGTGACGATCAACGCCACTGGCGGCGGCGATGTGGCCATTGGCGATTCGATCAACGGCGAAACGCAGTTCTCCGGTTTGCAGGTGGGCACGACCATCACCCGCCGCAATGCGAAGGGCGACGATGTTTCCCAGCCCGGTGATGTACCCGAACCCGAAAAGCCCGCCCAGCCGACCGTGACGCCCACCGAAGGGGCAGCACCTTCCACCGGCTCGGTGGAAGTGGAGCGCCCGGTCACGGTGGAGGGGCTGTATGTCACCAACGTTCTGGGCAAGCAGATCACCCACACCTGCACCCAGAACGGCACGACCCTGACCATCCGCGCCAACGGCATCGTGACCTCGGCCCACCTGACGCTGGGCATGGTCCGCACCCTGAAGGCTCAGGGCGTGAAGACCCTTGTGTTCACCACCCTGCTCTCCCGCTCCACCACGGTCTCGGTGGACGCCCTGCTGGCGGCTGAACCCGACGCCCCCGATGAAACGGCCGTCGTCTGGACCCACACCGGCCTCCGCGCGGCATTGACCATTGGCGGCGCAGACCACAGCGCCCGGCCGATGTCAAGTCTTGGACAACATTTTTCACAAATAAATTTGAAAAAAACAAAAAAATAAGCCCTACAAGGCTTTCAGTCGGTATCGAACCGATCTGAGCCTTGTAGGGCTTAACTGTATCTGCAAATGTACGAATCCGGCATCATCGACAGCTCCTTCGGCGGTGGCCTTGACTGCGCCGACGGCTGCGCCATGCTGCTGTGCTCCGGCGACAGTGAGGAGCCGGAACGGGTGCGGGAAGCTGTTCTGAGCCGGGCGGAGGCACTGCTCCGGGAAGGCATCGGGGCGGACTATTTTCTCCGCATGAAGCGCAGTGCCCTGGGGCGGCGGATCAAGGGACTGGACAGCTTCGACGGCACCTGCTTCCGGTTGTGTGCCTACCACTTTGCGGGCTTCGATTACTTCCGCTTCCCTGCCATCTATCAGGATATCACCCCGGAAGAGGTTCTTGCCTTCCTTGCCCGGGTGGTAAAGCCGGACCGCTGTGCCCTGTCCGTTATTGATTCTGTGGCCGAACCCGCAATATAACACGGCTCTCGGCACCGCAGTTATTTTTCACTTTCCTCAGGAGGTCTTTTTATGAATCCCGCCAATTATTCCGTAATTTCCTTTCCCGCTCTGGGGATCAGTCTGAACCCGCCCCGGGGATTTTCCGTCGGGCCGCTGTATATCCACTTCTACGGGCTGATCATTGCCTGCGGGCTGATGCTGGCGGTATACTACGCCTGCAAGCGCAGCCGTCAGGCCGGGTTGGACGAGGATACCCTGCTGGACGGCGTCCTGTGGGTCACTCCCTTCACCATTCTCTGCGCCCGGGCGTACTACTGCGCTTTCTCCTGGTCCCTGTATAAAAATAACCCCATTTCCGTGCTGTACATCTGGGAGGGTGGGCTTGCCATCTACGGCGGCGTGCTGGGCGCGGCCATTGGCGTGGCGCTGTTCTGCAAAATCAAAAAGTGTTCCCTCCCTGCCCTGCTGGATCTTGTGAGCCTCGGCTTTCTGATTGGGCAGTCCATGGGATGCTGGGGCAACTTCTTCAACCGGGAGGCCTTCGGCGCCGCCACGGAGGGCTTCACCCGCATGGGACTTTACAATACCGTCACCGGCGTGACGGAATACTACCACCCCACCTTTCTGTATGAATCCGGGTGGAATCTCATCGGCTTCGTGATCCTGCACTTCCTGTCGAAGAAAAAGAAGTACGACGGAGAAATTGCGCTGGGCTACTGCGCGTGGTATGGCCTCGGCAGAACCATGATCGAGGGACTGCGGATGGACAGCCTGTACTGGGGTCCCTTCCGGGTCAGTCAGGTACTGGCCGCCGTCAGCTGTATCGCTGCCACCGCCGTTCTCCTCGTGCAGCACTTCCGCCCCCACGACCCGGCAAAGCTGGCAGTCAACCGGCTGGCAGCCGCGGAGAAAGCAAAGGCAGAGGCGGCAGCCGCCCCGGAGGAAAACCCGGAACAGCCCTGACATACAGGCGCCGTGAAACTGTTCCGGAAAAATGCCGTGTTGGGATATAACCACATAAAAAGGCCCCGCCGAACTGGTTCAACGGAATCAGTCCGGCGGGAAATTTTTGTTACAAATTGAAGCTTCTTGGTTCCGGTGCCTTGATGACCCGAACCCCGGCGGAGGTGTACTGTCCACACACGGCATCATCCGTGAGCCAATCCGTTACCAGTACGTTCAGATTGGAGGTCGGGCAAATGCAGTTAGCGGCGGTCTGGTTGAATTTACTGAAATCCGCCACACAGATCACCTGATCCGCCCGACTGATCATTTCCCGCTTCAGAGAGCCGATCACGAAGGAATGGTCCGTAACGCCATAGCGCAGGGACACGCCCGCCGCACCCAGAATGATCTTGTTTGCATGAAAGTGCATCAGATCGCTGCTGGCAATGGCACCGGAGGTCAGGGGCTCTCCCCGGGTCAGGGCACCGCCCAGCAGAATCGCGCCGCAAAATTCATTCTTGACCACCTCGCAGGAAAGCTGGACGGCGTTGGTGATGACGGTGACCCGCTTGTTCCCGGCCGCAATGCAGCGCGCCACCTCCATCAGGGTCGTGCCGCCGTCCAGAAACAGGGTGTCTTCGTCCTCGATCAGGTTATACACCGCGGCGGCGATTGCTCGTTTCTGGGCTGCGTGGGTCACCTCCCGGTTATAGTAGGAGGGTTCCGGACTGTAAATCGTGCCCAGAACCGCCCCGCCGTAGACTCTGCGCAGATTTCCGGCCTTTTCCAGCTCCTCCAGATCCCGGCGAATGGTTTCCATGGACACGCCCAGCCGCTCTACAAGATCCGCGGCACGCACAATTCTGTCCCGGTTGATCAGCTCAAGAATATACTGCTTTCGTTCATTCTGAAGCATCCTGACTCTCCCTGTTTTCTCTTTGCTCTGATTATACTTCCGATTCCGTGGAAAAACAAGGGGAACTTACGAGTTTCCCTGAGCCATCTCCAGAATCTTCACCAGATCCTCCTTTGTCAGCTTACGGAACCGTCCTTTGGTGGGGGATTTATAGACGGCCTGTTCTGCCAGCCTCTCCATCACTTCATGGGACATATTCAGCTGCGCCGTGGACACAGGCAGTCCCAGCCGGATAAAGAACTGCTCCAGCCGGTAAATGCCCTCCTGAATGATATGCTCCTCGTCATAATCCGGATAATCCACATGAAAGACCCGGCGGGCAAACTGGGTGAATCGTGCCGGATAGCTGGAATATACATAGCGCATCCAGGAGCCGGTAATCATGGCAAGTCCCATGCCGTGGGGAATATCATACTCCCCGGAAATCTCATGCTCGATCCCGTGGCACGCCCAGTCCCCGATCCGTCCGGTGTTCAGCAATCCGTTCTGTGCCAGCGTTCCCGCCCACATCAGCTCTGCCCGGGCATCATAATCCTCCGGATGCTCCATGGCTCTGGGCGCATAGAGAATCACGGTCTGCATCAGTCCCTCCAGCATCCGGTCCGTCACATCCGCCTGCTTCACCTGAGTAAAATACCGTTCCATCAAGTGGGACAGGATATCCGCTGACCCACAGGCGGTCTGCCTGGGAGACACGGAGAAGGTATAGTGCGGATCCAGAATGGAAAACTTCGGAATGTTGATCTCACTGTCAAAGCTTCGTTTCAGCCCTTCCGGCATTTTGGTGATCACACAGCTGTTGCTCATTTCAGAGCCGGAGCCAACTGCCGTCAGAACGGTTCCGATGGGTAGAGACCGGGTCGCCGTCTCATAACGCTGAAGCACATTCCACACATCTCCGGAGTAAGGAATGCCCACGGCAATTGCCTTTGCGGTATCAATGACGCTTCCGCCGCCCACTGCCAGAATAAAGCCGATCTGCTTCTCTCTTCCGATGGCAATGCCCTGATAGACAAGATCCATCTTGGGATTGGCCTCCACGCCGCTGATTTCGGTAAAGCGGATTCCATCCCGGTTCAAAATAGTGACAATTTCATCATAAAGGCCCATTTTCCGAATGCTGCTCTTTCCGTAAACCAGCAGGATATTGTCGGAATATGCCCGGATCAGTTCCCCCAGCCTGTCCAGCTTTCCGTCGCCGAACAGGATCCGGCAGGGGTTGTAGAACTCAAAGTTTTCCATACCGTTTCTCACACCCTGTAAATGTCAGATGCCGCTGCCTGATCCATCACCACCCGGGCAATGGGGCTGCGCTTGATATTGGTAACCGGGAATTCGTTGGAAATGGGGGTCTCCATGAACTTCTTCACAATGGGGGCCTTATGGGCTCCGTTCAGGATCACTACCAGATCCTTTGCTTCAAAGATGTTTTTATAGCCCAGCGTCAGGCCCCGGGTCAGGGTCACGGGAGTGCCGTTTTCAAAGTACTTGGAGGATACCTCCCGGGTCTTGTTGGCAAGGGTCGCCACATGCGCACCCAGCGTCAGATCTACGCCAGGCTCGTTCAGCGCCACATGGCCGTTCATGCCCACGCCCAGAATCATGTAGTCAATTTTCCCGTTGTCGTCAATGTATTTTTCGATTTCCCGGCATTCCTTCTCCGGATCGGCGGGATTAGAGTTGAACATCCGCATCCGGCTGCGGTCCAGATTGATGCCATTAAAGAAGGTAGTATCCAGAATCCATCTGGCACTGCCTTCATAGGCCGGGTAATCACACCATTCGTCCAGTCCGACGATCCGTGTTTTGCTGAAATCCACTTCCCCGGCCCTGTACATTTCAATCAGCCGCTCATAGACGCAGATTGCCGACTGCCCCGCGGCGAGACAGAGCAGTGCGTCGGGCTTCTTCTTCAAAAGCGCCGCGATTCTCCGGGCCTCGGCATCGCCCAACTCTTTGGTATCCTTATAAATCTCAAGAAACATACATATTCTCCTTTTTTGCGAATCGGGAGGAGTTCCGCTGACGGATCTCCTCACCGATGGATGAAATTGGTTTATCCCAGAATGCCCAACACAGACAGCACGGTGCCGAGGACAAAGAGAATGAGGATCAGCACAATGGGGCTGCACTTTTTCTTCGTCATGAGCCAGTAGCACAGACCCACCAGTCCCAGAGGCAGCAGATTCGGCAGGATATTATCCAGAATCGCCTGCACTACGGTGTCGTCCGCACCGCCGGAGCCCGCAATGACCAGCGGAGTGCTGACGGCAACATAGGTTGCGGACAGGCCGCCGATGACCATCAGACCGATCTGAGTCAAAGCTTCCACCAGGCGTCCCATAACCGAGTCCGACATGACGGACAGAGAGTTGATACCCAGCTTATAGCCCCGGTTGATCAGGAACCAGGAAATGATCAGAGAAGCGGCGACCCAGGTGACCAGATAGAAAACGGGTCCAAAGAGGTTTCCCTGGAAGGCAAAGGTCATGGCAATGCTCATGAGCACAACTTCGATCAGAGAGTTCATGACGGAGTCGCCGATACCTGCCAGAGGTCCCATCATACTGGATTTCAGGTTTGTGATTGCCTCATCGGGAATGTCCTTGCCCATGGCCTTTTCTTCTTCCATGGCAATGACCATGCCGTTGATCAGGCACCCGGCAGTAGGCTGGGTGTTGAAAAATTCCATATGACTGGACAGTCTCTCGGAAAATTTTTCATTGTCATCGGGGTACAGCTTTTTCAGAATGGGTGCCATGGAAACGGCGTAGTCAATGTTCTGCATACGCTCCCAGTTATTGCTCAGGCAGCAGATGCTCAGCCAGGTGAGCCAGTTTTTCCGCAGATCCTTTTTGGTAATGATGGAGTTTTCCTTAATCGACATAGCTTCATCCTCCTTACTCAAGGGGCGCAAGGTCGTCCGTTCCGGCGGAAGGACCGTTGTGCGCTTTCGTCTGGTCAATGATCACAGCCAGGCAGATGGCAAGAATGGTGAGGGTAACCGCGGAAATTCCGAACACGGAGTATGCCAGGAAACCGATCAGGAAGAAGCACCAGTGAGATTTCTTCTTCAGCATGACCTTCAGTAGCAGTGCCATACCTACGGCAGGAAGCATACCGCCCACAACCCCCATGGCGTTATTCAGCCAATCGGGCATCAGGCCCTCCACCACGGAGCTGTACTGGGATCCGTAGTAAACGATCAGGAACGTGGGGATTGCCCGGATCACGTTGAACACCACCAGCGGGATTCCGATTCCCACCAGCCACATCTTTTTGACCTGTCCCTTTGCGGCGTACTCGTCGCACTTATGGGAAAAGAACACGCAGACCGCGTTCTGCATGGTAAAGAGCATGGAGCCGAACAAGCCAATGGGAATGGACAGTGCCAGCGCCATGGCCGGATCATTACTGCCCGCCATGGAAAGCGCCGTGGCGATGTAACCGGCCATGGTTACATCCGTGGACATTACGTTGCCGACTGCCTGAGAGCTCATGTACACTGCGTTCAGGCTGGCGCCGATCATCATGCCGGTCTTTACGTCGCCGAGAATCAGGCCCGTGATCGTACCCGCAATCAGGGGACGACCCAGACCGAAGTAACCGCCAATATCGCCAAGCAGAGGGAACATCAGATTGGAGATGATGCAAAACAGCGTGATCAGCAGTGCCTGTAAAACTGTAATACTCATATTTCCTCCTTATTTTTCTTTTTTCTACGTTCTCACGTTATTTCAGTCCGCCCGCGAAGCACACGCAGGGCCCGTGCACGCACTTCCAGAGCGGACAGAAAATCAGTAGAATTCCACCGCTATCGGGCTTTATTTCTTCCGTACATCCCGATAGAGCGTTTTCGGTTCGTTCGGCAGCAGCTGGAACGCAATTTCCGTGCCGTGCTCCGTCAGCTCATCCGCTGCCGCAAGCTCCTTCTCGGTAAAATAGGTATTTTTTCCCATCTGGACTGCGCCTGCCTTGGAGGAGCAGGGGCCAACGATGATGGAAGGGATCGAAAGTCCCCTGCGCTGCATCCGGCAGGCTGTCTCAATGGTTTTGAAGATCACAAAAGTCCTGGCGGCAGGCTGTGCCGCATCCTTTGCAATCAGATTCATTGCCTTCTCCTCATCGCAGATCACGAGATCGATCCCGGCAGGCTTTGCCAGCTTCAGGATCTGAACATTGATGGGATCCCTGACTACATTGCTGTCAATGATCATCACCCGGTTCACACCATACGTGGAGATCCACTGGGTTTGAACCTGTCCATGAATCAGGCGGTCGTCCGCACGAAACGCTTTAATCATTTTGCTCCTCCTCCGGAATAATTTTGGGAATCAGGCGAATACTGACGTCCTTCCCGATGGAGGCAATGTCCTCCGCCAGTTCATGCAGATCATCCCCGTCATATTGCAGCATCTGAATCACCATGGCAAGATTAAAACCGGTCAGACACACATACTCCGTGTCCCGGAAGGCGGAAAGCAGCGTCATAAAAGGACTGCCGCCAAACAGATCCGCCATAATCAGCACCGGTTCCCCACGGAGGTTTTCCGCCAGTGCCGCCGCTTCTGTACCAAAGCGGTCGATTCCGTCGCCGTCATCCTGTACGGACAGCAGGTTCATCCGATCTGTGTCCTCTCCGCAGATCATTTTTGCGGAGTTCAGTGCCTCCCGGGCATAGTTTCCGTGACTGGCGAGTACATAGTGGATCATGAGTTTTTCCTCCTTCTTTTACCACGCCCATGGATTGTGCGAAGCAGATTGATCGTTACCAGCACGTCCAGCGTCAGGCAGATAGCCGCCAGTGCCAGATAGCACCAGAAGCTCTGCAGATCACCGGAGGTGTGATATGTCACGGCGAGATACAGGCTGATCCCCAGAAACAGGAGACTTGCCAGATACCCGCAGACGATCCGCGTTCCCATATTCATGGACATGGCTTCCATTCTGCGCTTCTGTGCCTGCGACAGCTGCACGCTTTCCCCTCCCATGGTGTACCTCCTTTGTGTTGTTTCATTGTTGCGATTCAACATTATTATTTGTGGAATCGCAATCTCTATGCGCTATATATAACACAATATTGGAAAATTGTCAATAGTATTTTCATATATTCCCCAAATTTTTATTGATTTTTTGTGTGTTCGCGCATTGTTTTTGAGGCATTGTTTCATTTCGCAACAAGTAAACAGGTTTACGCAGCCGTTTCTCCCCTCCCATACCGCATGGGGAGATTCCCCCGACGGTCAGCAAAAAGCCGCCCCTGAAAAGGGGCGGCACAGCCTGTTGAAAAAGGGATTGCAATCCGCGGACGGCAACGCGCTTCCATCTCCCTAATGTAGCTGCGCACCCGGGTCAGGGACAGGCGCTTGGCGCTGCCGTTCCGTTCCGGTTCCGGCTTCCATGCGTCCTCCATCAGGCAGGTCAGCAGCTCCGTAAGCCGGGCGGCGATCTCCATATCCCGCACGTAGGAATCCGAGGAAGCCAGCGTCAGCAGGGAGCGCAGCAGCTCCTCATACCGGGTCTGCCGGTGGGGCGCGCAGGAAAAGACCGGCTGCCCGCCCCGCTCCTGATATTTTTCGTAAATTCCCGCCATGGTTGGACCGTCGAAGTGCGCCCACCGGAGACTCCACAGGGCGTCGTAGCTGCCCGAACCGTCCCGGTGCGCCGAGGTGGACTGGGCGTAGCCCCGGCGGCAGTCCAGAAACACGCAGTCGCCTGCCTCCAGGTCGTAGGTGCGCCCGCCATAGGACAGACTGCCCGCTCCCGCCGTCACCAGAAAGCACAGATAGGACACCACAATCTGCAGTGGTGCCTTTGCATTCCAGTGTCCCTTCACAAGGTTCTCATACTTGATGCTTTCTTCTCCCGGTGGCCGGTATCTGCACTTTCTAGCTTTGGAACGTATCCCGGCAGCTTTGCAGCATTTATGTGCCAGATTGTCAGAAAACACCCATCCTGTATTATGAAAGATATTTCTGGCAAGACGATGATAACCGAGGGATGGGTGTAATTCATGTTCCTCATGAAGCAGTTGTGTAAGCAGAATACGATCCTGTTCATAGCGGTTGAGCTTCCCTTGCCGTGATTTCCACTTGTAATATCCAGAACGGTTGATTCCCATAATCTTACACAGAAAGTCTACTGGATACTTTACTTTGAGTTCTTCGAGAACTTCGTAGTCTTTCCGCTGCCAGTAACGTATTCCCTGTTTGCACTAGCTCCTTCCACCCAATACCCTTTTTTTAACCGGGCTATTTCTACTTCCTGCTTTGCCACCAGCAGCCGCAGACGTTCCACCTCTGACAGCGACTTCTTCATTATTTGTAGAACTTTGCGTACCACTCAGCGAACTTCCGCAAACCCTCGCGCAAACTGGTAGAGGGCTTATATCCGAAATCACGCTCCAACGCACTGGTATCTGCATAGGTCACAGGTACATCACCCGGCTGCATCGGAACCAGCTCTTTGTGTGCCTCGAAGTCATAATCTTCCGGCAGAACCTTTGCACGAACCAGCTCCTCGCTCAGAATCTGCACGAAGTCCAGTAGGTTCTCAGGGTTCTGATTACCGATGTTGTAAACTGCATACGGCGGAATCGGCAGACCATCTTCACCGTTCCATGGACGGTAACAACAACTCTTTTCCCAAACATCTTCGGCAGCCATGCAAAGAATGCCGGCCCTTCGGCATGGATGTGCACCACATCGTATTTTCCAAATGCACTATAAAGTGCCGCAAATGCGGAGGAGCTGACTGCAGCAAGTCCGCCCGATGTCAAGTCTTGGACAACTTTTTTCACAAATAAATTTGAAAAAGGCGCAAAAAAATAAGCCCCACAGGGCTTTCAATCGGTTTTGAACCAATTTGAGCCTTGTAGGGCTTATCTGTTTTCTATATTCTGTTTATCTTATACCGCCTGCAAAGGAGTATTCTCCATTACCTTTTCAAACTGTTCGACAGTCATTTTTGCTTTTTCAGCAGCACGTTCCAGCTTCAAATCTCCATCTCGAACAAGCTGCACGAGCATCCTGAGTTCGCCTCGCTCTTCGCTTTCATTCATCATTTCCTCAACAGCTTTGCACACATCAATCACCTCCGCGCCCTCTGGAATATCCAGCGGTGTATTCGTAACTGCTTTAATAACCCTCGCCGCGTTCGCTTCTATCAGCATACGCGGATTATCAGTCAAAAATTCAGATAAGCGTTTCTTATCTTTGGAATATTTAATATACCCAATTACCTCTCTCAGACTTGAAGAGAATCTTTCCAAGTCCTCCGCGCTCAGCTTTGCAGGGTCGATCAGATGAATCTGATAGTCCTGCACAAAGTTCAAAAGATTCTTATTTTTAACCGCCATCATCTCATGGAGTGACAACGGCCCATCCCATTCATTTGCGCCAAAGTGAAGCACAAGTGTGATAACAGGCGTAATCTTATCTTCCTTGTAGAATCCAGAAAGATATTCACCACGGCTATGCCCTTTTGAATCTCCATCACTTGCGCGATGCTTGGCTGCAATATCAGCCACCTGTTTGCCGTACTGGAGAGCATCATAAATGATATTTCTAACGGGCATTGCATAATGAATGTCAGTCTGATTTTCGATTCCCAGTAAAATGTATGCAGCCTCATCATCCTGTTTAATGATTGCTGATTTCAGCACATCACGGTATTTCTGAACTGCTTCTTCTGGCTGCTTTCCCTCTTCATCCTGTGATCCAAACGGTAAAGCGATCTCCGTAGTATCCAGTTCTTGCAGTTGTTTAGGGTCTACAACCGCCTCACCGCCATAAATCAAGTAATTAAACGCATCTGCAAACACAGAATTATCTTTCATATAGGCTTTAGTCACGGTATCAGCTAATCCCATTGGCTTACACCTCCTTGTCGTAGTCAATAGTAGCTTTGTCCGCCATTGTAATTCTATCTTACCATAAACCGCCCATCATATCAAGCTGTGCAACTCCCTCAAAATCCTTAAATTTTTACGAACAGTTGTCCATAATATAACATTGTCGCTAATGTTATATCATGGACAACCGCTTGATGCTCCTCCCCTGCCGTGCTATACTTATCCTATACAAAATCATCAAGAGGGAGTGCATTGCCATGAGCAAAAGACTTGTCGCCTACTTTTCTGCCAGCGGTGTCACCGCAAAAGTTGCCGAAAATCTGGCGGATGCCATCGGTGCAGACATTTTTGAGATTCAGCCGGAAGTTCCATACACCAAGGCCGATCTGAATTGGATGGACAAGAAATCCCGCAGCACCATCGAAATGAGCGATCCTACCTCTCGCCCTGCCATCGCTGCCAAGCGTGATAACATGGACGAATACGACACCATCTTTGTCGGATTCCCTATCTGGTGGTATATTGCTCCGACGATCATCAATACATTTCTGGAAAGCTATGATTTGAAGGGTAAAACAATCATCCCCTTTGCCACCTCTGGCGGCAGCGACATGGGTAAAACCAATGAAAAACTTGCGCCGAGCTGCCCCGGTGCAAAGTTGCTGCATGGTAAGGTGTTCAACTCCCATTCCAGCAAAGCCGACTTGTCTGCATGGGTAGAAACGCTGAGCCTGTAACTTTCACACTCCTGCGGAATGAAACACCCTCATAGCCGAGAAGATTTACGAATCCTCTCAACTATGAGGGCGTTGTTTTTTATTCGTGCAGTTCCAAGGGCAGGCCATCCGGGTCAAAGAAAAAGGTCATTTTCTTTTTGGTGTAGCTGTCCAATCGAATCGGTTCACATTCAATCCCCATCTGTGCAAGTTCTGCCACGGCAGCTTCCACATCCTCCACCCGGAACGCCAGATGCCGTAGTCCACAGGCTTCCGGTCTGTTTACACGTTTGGGTGGGTTCGGCTCTGCAAAAATCTCCAATTCAATCGCATCGGCTCCATCACCGACACGCAAATCCAGTTTCCAGTCGTTCCGCTCCTTACGGAAATTTTCTCTCACAACTGCAAAGCCCAGCTTGTTCACATAGAAATCTCGTGCTTTTTCATAGTCAGAAACGATAATCGCCACATGATGAATCGCCGCCAATTTCATTTTTGTATTTTCCCTCCACTTTATATGTACCATACCTGCCGAAGCATTACTGCCGCCAGTTCCAGAAGTACTACCACGCTGCCGACCACCTGCGGTATCATAAAAATCACAAATCCGCCGATCAGCATTTGAAGTGCTTCCATCCCTTGCGACTGCTGTATGAGGTACGAAAGAATCGCCGTTGCCAGTAGCACACTGCCCAGCAGATAGAAAATCCATGCCGAACAATGATGCAGAAATGCCACAAACCACTTTGCCAGCCATACAACAAGGATCAGCGGGAGGGTTATCATCACCAGCATCAATTTTAACAGCCATCGAATTGCTTTCATAATGTCCTCTTTCTGGCTGGTCTGTTGCCCATGTTATAGCACACTCTCTGATGTTCCAACATGGGCAACCCAGTCCTCTCTCAAATTTAGCTTGTGTGCAGTGCTTTTACAGTATCCTGTATGCTCTGCTCGTATTTAAACCGCACCACAATGCGCCCTCCATCATGCACAAAGACATTTTCGATAAAGGCCGACACCATACCTGCCGTGAGCCTCGTTCCGTTCAGAAAATTTTCAGCCTGCTCTGCCGCTGCGCGCACGGTTCCCGGCACAACGCTCTCAGCGGATTCTTCCGCCTTGGATTGTTCAATTTGCTCTTGCACCTCTGAAATTCGTCTGTCACACTCCTGCTTTTTCTGCTTGTAGGTATCCAATGGGAGTGTTCCTGCTGCATATTCTTCATACATCCGCATCTTCTCACCTTTCAGGTTTTTAAGTTCCTGCTCCATCAGAGTTTTGCGGCGGTTTGCCTTTTTGTGGGCTTCTTTCAAATCCTGTTCTTCTTTTTGAATATCGCCGTAGAGGGAATCCAGCAAAGAAAGTTCCTTTTTCAGTGCCTGAAAGACAGCATTTTCAATATCACTGACCTGAAAGACTTCAGAGGTACACTGAGTTTGCCCCACAAGTTCCAGTCCTTCTCTGCACCAGAATGTCGGCACAACCTGTTTGAAATTGTGCGCCATCACTCGCCTGCAATTTCCGCAGCGAACTTTGCCTTTCAATGGAAAGTCCACGCTGCCCATCAGCACTTTATGGCTGTTGCTCTTTATGACAAGCTGCGCTTTTTCATATTCTTCACGACTTACGATTGCTTCATGGGTTCCCTCCGTAATAAACTGCTGTCCTTTGGGAACCGTTCTGACAATGCTTTTGCCGGAAATCAGCGTTTTGGTTTTGCCCAGAACCATTGCCCCGGTGTACACATACGCCGTGAGGATTTTCCAGACACGAGAGCTATCCCAAAGAATCACTGGGGCGATGGTATAGGTCGTTTCCTTGCCATACGCCTTATTTTCTTTGTTATATACGCTCGGCACAGGAACATTTTCGTCATTGAGCATGGACAATCTCAGATAGGCCGCTGCCCGTATGTCTTTATTCTTTTCCTTGTAAAAAAACAAAGCCATTAAACCTCCCGTCTCCACGCATATTGCATGGTAAAATCCAGAAAGTTAATGGCTTTTGATTGCACTATTCACTTAACCCGTCTGTATTTTACCAAGCTGCCGCACAAAAATCAAGCTGCTGCGCACATTTTTTCAGAATTTCAAAAATTGTTCTTGTTCAGTGCTTTCCCATGCTCTGCAACAGACAATCCCACAGTTCGCTGCCTTCTGACCGAAATGATTCATATACGGTAATGCCCTTGATGACGGCTTTTCTGTGATGCTTAGGCTCCGTATACTCCTGCTTGGGCTTTTCGTCAAATCGTTCTTTCTGCTTCATGGAAATCAATCCCCCTTTACTAATATGAATTCAGAAAGGCATTGGGGGATACAGTGTTTGAAAAAAATACAGAAAATTTTGAAAAGTGTATCCTGCATCGGGGCTTTGGATTCATATTTATAGAAGCATCTTTTTGATGGGCCTGCGGAATACGGTAAAACGCTGGGGCTTTTCTCTCTTAGCGCAAGATTCGCCTATAGTAACTCAAAACTCACTTTCGTGATTTTTCGTTCCTGGCAATCTTGATGGGGATTCCGTTCCCCATTCCCACGGTACGCACAAAATCTCAGATTTTGGTTATCTGGCTCCACATGAATGTGTTCGCAGCCGAACGCCTACGGCTTATCGGGAGTTGCTTTGCAACTATAAAAAAGCAGGAGGATCACACTATGGCACGACCAAAAGAGGCAGAAAGCATCAGACGCACACGCAATGTAATGGTTCGTTTCAGCAGCATTGAATATGAACTGGTGGCCGGATATGCAAAAGATTCCGGTTATCCCATCTCCACTTTTGTGCGCAAGCAGGCTCTATCTGAAAAAGTGACTGTCAACTACAACATTGTTGCCGATATTGGCGAAATTCAGAATTTGACTGCTCAGGCCGCAGGCATCGGAAATAATCTTAACCAGATTGCCCGCTATTTCCACGGCGGCGGTCTGGCATCGCGCGGAATGTTGGAAGAACTGAAAAAGTGCATTGCGGAAATCCGTGAACTTCGGCAGGAAATCGTTCAGATTGGAGGTGTATACCGTGGCAATTCTAAAACACATCGCAAGTAAAAATGCCAATTACGGGAGTGCCATCGACTATCTGAAATACCAGCATGATGAATTTCATTTGGTTCCTGTCCTTGATGAAAACGGGAATATGATGCTCCGGGATGAGTTTTATCTTGAGGGGTTGAACTGTGATCCTGAAACATTCGACCTTGAATGCGAACTGTTGAATCAGGAGTATAACAAGAACAACACTTACGATGAAATAAAAAGCCACCACTACATCATCAGCCACGATCCGAAAGACAACACTGACCACAACCTGACTGGTGAGTGGGCACAGGCCATCGGCATGGAATATGCAAAGGCCAATTTTCCGGGGCATCAGGCTTTGGTCTGTACCCACACCGATGGTAAAAACGGCACAGGCAACATTCACACCCATATCATAATCAACAGCCTGCGCAAATTTGATGTTGACCCGCAGCCATTCACCGAACGGCCTATCGACTGCAAGGCTGGCTACAAGCACCACCTTACCAAAGACTATTTGAAGCACTTACAGAAATCGTTGATGAACATTTGCCAACGGGAGGGACTGCATCAGGTCGATCTGCTCTCCCCTGCCCCTGACAAAATTTCGCCGCAGGAGTATTACGCCAAACAGCGCGGTCAGCAAAATCTGGACATTGCCAACATGGAGCTTATGATCGAGGGCATCACTCCCATGCACACCACTTTTGAAACGGGCAAAGAAAAAATCCGCAACGCCATTTCGGACATTGCAGAACGTGCCACATCTTTTGAAGAATTTCAGAGATTGCTGAAAGCAGAATACGGAATTTCCGTAAAAGACCATCGAGGACGATTCAGCTATCTGCCTGTTGACCGACAAAAGTATATCTCTGCCCGTGCGCTTGGTTCTAATTATGACCGCGACAGACTTCTCCGCATTTTTGCAGAAAACGCACGGACAGCAACGCAGAACAACCCTCATTGGACGGCAGATGATCCTCTGGCCATCCTGTTCATCAAGTCCGATCTGCGCCTTGTAGTTAACTTACAGACCTGTGTAAAAGCCCAGCAGAGCCGCGCTTATGCGCAGAAAGTCAAGATTTCCAACCTGCAGCAGATGGCCCGGACCGTTGCCTATGTGCAGGAGCATGGATATGATTCTCGCGAGAATCTTTCCGAAACTGCGGATGCCATCTATACCAAAATGGCAAAAGCGCGCGGCGATGCAAAACTCACCGAAAGCAAACTGCGAAAAACAAACGAGCAGATTCATTACCTTGGTCAGTATCTCTCCACAAAATCCATTTACGGAGAATTTCTAAAAGCCCCGAATAAGAAGATTTTCCGTCAAGCTCACTTGGACGAACTTGCCCAATATGAGGAAGCTCTTCAAATTCTGAAGCAGCACTCGCCTGATGGGAAGTTTCCTACTATGAAAGACCTCCGGGCAGAAAAAGAGCAGCTTACGATTCAGAAGGACGCCCAATACGATACTTACCATTATTTCAAGGATTATCACAAAGAACTCCAGACCGTGTGTGCCAATGTAGACAGCATCCTCGGCGCAGAACAAGAAGTGCAGCAGCACGAACAGCAGCACACGCGAAAATACGAACCGTCCCTCTAACCAGTTTTCAAAGTCACCTAGAAACAAAAAATAACCAGCGTATCATGTGGTTCATTCCACACAATACGCTGGTTATTCGTTTCACTTACTGCTTGTACCGCAGCATACCATTTTTTAGTTCAATAAACTTTCCGTCAAAGATTTCCTGCAACACCTGCCTGCATGGTATCCGTTGCAATCTTCTGACCTCAGACGCTTCCATTACGCGGAAAGTGGTTTGGTGATGATCCTGATAAAACGCAATGAGTGATTCAATGTACGGCTCGGCATCGGCAAGTGTCCAGTTTGATTCTTCTTTTAAGCGTGAGAATACTGATACCAGACTGATGCACCGAACATCTTCAAAATTTGTGGCTCCATTCCGAGCATTTTTGTCATCGGAGCAGAACACATAGATCTGCTCGCCAAGCATCACAGACAAAACCTGTAATAGCACAAACGACTTGATTTCTCCAAGATTGTTTTTCTTACCAACTTCTATATCGAGTCGTTCAAGCTTTTTCAAATAGTCCTCTCTCGATATTACCGTGTAATCAGCCTCTTCCAATGCCCGATAATGTTCCGAAAAGTAATCCTTAGAAAAGGCATCGCAGGCCAATTTTAACATCTGCGTATAAGTCGCACACGCCAGCGGTCCTCGTACAAGTGACAGGCTTTCAAGGATTTCCTGATCCGTGTAACTTTTTATCTTTTGCGCTCCAATCTTCTCGCTCAGCCAGATTGGTGCATCAGCATTATACCGATTAAGTTCCGTTACGATTTGCGCATGACAAAAGAACTCATACTCCGGCAATTCCATGACCCGATCAATCAAATGATTGCCGCCATCATCTTGAACAGAGTGCGTTTTGGAAATGAAGTCAGTATCCAGCAGTGCGTATCTTTTCACTTCGATCTGACCTCCCTCAATCCAAGCCGTACTCTTTTTTCAGTTGAGTAAGGTAGGCCACATCTTCTTTTTCTCTGGATTCCGTCAGATACTCATGCTGTCTGTTGTACTCAACTTTCTCAAGGAGTGTGCCAAAAGATTCTGTTCCTTTGCCATCGAGCTGCCAGCGTTTTGCTTTACCTGTCAGCGATACTCTTTCCATTACGTCCGCAGAGCCTATCTCCAGCAGCTTTTCAGCCTGCTGATGAGATATGTTCCCACTTTCAAACAAACGCAGTACAACTGCCTTATAGGGCATAGCGAACATATCCATAAGCATCAGGACAGAATCTACCGTAACCAAATCTTTATCAAGCCCATACAGCAGAATCTGCTCATGGATCAGTTGATCCGGCATCAGAAGCAGCCCTGCAAAGGCATTTGCTTCCAAATCCTCCTGTGTTCTTCCTGTTTCATCACCAGTTGCCGAATCCAGCATAGAACCATTTTTTATATAGCTCTGGTCTGCATTTTCCACATAGCAGTAGATATGATACAGTTCATGCGCCGCAGCAAAAAACTGTTTACAAAGCGGAAGTGCTGTATTTACGCACACAAAAATCGTATCCTGCTTCAAAAAAGTCAACGCCCATAATTCATCATCATGGATCGGGTAACGAAGCATTTCCAGCGCGATTTCTTTCTTTCTGGCATAGTTCTGTATGACAGCAAAGATATTATCCTTGATAATTGAATTGCCGACATACTCTGCCGAGAACTGTCTGACGATGGATTGGATTTCATCAAATTTCTTGTTTTGGCTTACAAAGAGGCTATCTTCCAGAACATTGTTCATCACTTATCCTCCCAGGGCTGCTCCATCTTTTTGCCATTCTCGCACACCCTAGTATGGAACAGAATCATATCAGACAGTTCATCCGCAAGCTGGATTCCCTTTCTTGCTTCCTCAGTTTTAACACGCCCCATAAACGCATGAATCACATTCGTGTCCATCGGCTTTTCCGGCATCTTCATCAGAGAATCCATCGACACATGGAGATATTCAGAAATTTTATGAAGTTCAATCGCGTTGATTGCTCTTGCACCATTCATGATTTTGCTCATTGTCTGCCTGGAGACTCCAATTCCTTCTGCCAGATCAACTTGCTTTTTGTTTTCTTTTTTCAGTTCATCCTGAATGTTGTTTGCAATTATCATATTTACATCCAGCATATAATCGCCTCCTATTCTTGTACTTATATTATACGCTCTCTCGCCAAGAATATCAATCATTTGGAAACTATTTTTGAGTTTCATAATATTTTGTTTCCGTTTCGGTTACAAAATAAGAGTGGTGGCTCTTTTTATGGAACCACCACTCTGCACTGCATCGGATTTTTAATTTTTCCGGCTTCTTTCCTGCTGCTGTTGCTGTTGGGGCTGACTTTTCTGTTTTCGCTCTTCCAACTTGATGTGCAGGCGGTCAAGGACCGAAATCCGATTTCCGATGATACGCGGTTTCTTCGGATTATTGTTGACACAGCCATCAATCATGTTGTAATTCTGCTCTGTGCCAGATTCCTTGGCACGTTCTGCGGTGCCATTCGCCAAAAATTTCTGGTAATGCAGCAGTTCCGGCTTTTGTTCTCGAAGAAACTTCTCGATTTTCTTCATAACCGAACTATCAAATCCGTAAATCGTCTGCGCCACCAAAACTCCGCTGTCATGAAGAATAATATCCGGCCTTTGCTTTTTTGTCTGTTCACAGACAAGCTGCACAAATCTTTGCTCCTGAACATTCTTTTCGTCAATGACTTTCCATGTATCTGTTTGTCCTTCTATCTGATAGCCACCCTCATTCAAAATCAGGCAGCTACCCTCAGCTTTTGGTGCCAGAAAGCCATTGAACTTTACCAGTGCTTCTTTGTCCACATAGTAAAATGCGGTCTTTCCTGCCGCTGTGATTGCGATAACGTCACTGACACCAAATTTTCTGATTTTGAATTTGTCTGGATTCAGGCTTTCCATGTTTTCACGAATTTTCGCCGGGAACAGACCTTGCGATGCTTTAGCGCAATAGCTGATTTCATAATTGTCCGTTGTTATCATAAAGCCGTGTTCGATCTGATACGCATAACTACGGCAACGGTATCAATACCAATGATTTTTTTTATAATGCTCTCCGAAAACCTATATTTAATTATTCTGGCAGGTGAGCCGCCCACAATAGCGTATGGTGGCACATCTCTTGTTACGATTGAACCTGTTGCGATAATTGCACCTTTGCCTACTGTAACCCCTGACAATATCCATGCCCCATCACCAATCCAGACTTCATCTTCAATCTTGATTGGTCCTTTCGATCTAACATCATTAGTCAAACCAAAAACTCTATACCTATATGGAAATGTAGTGATACATTTATAATTGTGTTCACCACCCAATAAAAAATTTGCGTTTCCTGCAATCGAACAATTATTTCCAATTGTTAATGCTTCGTTGGGAGCTCCAGTATAGTTAATATTTAACTTTCCGTATGTATTCTTTCCAACATTCACTCCATTGTTTTGAATTAATTTTAATAAATTTGGAGTTGTAATGTAACCTATGCTTGTATGATTATGCTTATTGTTTTTTTCCAAAGTTTGCGTATTTTTAGATCTTTTACGTAATTTAATATTTTTCTTATCATATATCTTCACCTAAACAATATTCCTTTTTCTATACTTAATCTTTAATCCTCTAATTTTTACACAGGTAAATATATAATACACCGCAAATAATACAATCAATGTTGTCAAAAAATTGAATGAAATGAATGATTTATAAAAGGTATCATCGATAGGCATTTCAAATACGTGATAAGACAAATATGCATATCCATAATACAACTAGCATTTTTACGATTATCTCCTTCCTGTTCCAATATATGCCCTTTTATCATTCTAAATATAATTCCTTTCAAAACTTCTTATACTGCTGAATCCTTCAAAACAGTTTTCAATAGTATTCTGCTTTTTATCTTCAGGGAGTCCGAATACTCATTTTAAGACATAATACAAATCTGTAAGCCACAATCGTTTCCGTGAATAATAATTTAGAACTGAAACCATCTTCACAATTCCTGTTACAGATCTTCTGCTTAAAAGATCTATCCTTTTACAATGCTTTGGGGTACAAGCCGCCCGTAGACAGGTCATTTGCCAGAAGATGGGCGTTTGTCACCGTCATTTGGTGCCCCCGCAGCGCAATATCCACAAGCGCATTCATCCACCTTTTTTGTGGTCTTGCGATTCACTTGCGTACTCCTTTTCGCTGATATATAAAAACGCCGTCCGTGGTTCCCCTCGAACGGCGTTTGGAAAAGGTTTTGTATGGTTTCTCTTAATTTGCCCCCGGCACCCCTGAGAAATGGAAACATTCAGGCGTTGGATTTGCACCACTCCATTGGCCTCTCGGCCACCCCGTCTTCTTTATGACCGGGCCGCGAATTACGGAAGTATCATTATCTGGAAGTACCTGAAGCTGCATATTCAATTTTCAAGGTCCGCCCGGCTGCGGTTCCCGCTCCCTTTCGGAGGTGGGCCGCTGCCGTGACAATAGTGTATCGTACTTTCGAGCAAAAGTTTATGGACTCGTAGTCCAAGTCACCCACCCTCTTAGTCCATATATTGTATACAACAGTCCCAAAAAGCAAAAAAATCCCGCCTGAAAAGCAAAACCTTCGCTTTGCCCTCAGACGGGACGTCTTTCGACACGACTGTTAGCTAAATCAACCAATAAAGGCCTCCGAATCTCTTTCTTATTGGGAAAAGATTCAGAGGCCTCTGTTTTACAATTTTTTCGGAATAGCGGCTTTCACCAGCAGCATCACGGGACGGCGCAGTTCATCCTTCATGCCGTAAACACTCAGCATCTCTGCAGAGGTTCTTTGTCATATTCGCTGGTATGGAGTGGTTTCACTGGCTGCATTGCGCTTCTAATGGCATCCAAAATGGTCTGATCCGCCGGGAGCCACGGAACGGAATCAAACTCCTCCTTCGTCAGCCACCGCGCAGCTTCCGCTTCTTTCAGCACAAGCTCGCCGGAAACCACTTCACACCAGAAGCAGTCCATGGAAAGATGAAACGCCGGATAATCGTACTCGATTGTACCAATTAAATCCTCCACGGCGATTTCCGTGTCCAGTTCTTCTTCGATTTCCCGCTTCAGAGCCTGCTGCGGGGTTTCACCCGGCTCGATTTTGCCGCCCGGAAACTCCCATTGACCCTTGTAGTCACCATAACCGCGGGCGGTAGCGTAGATTTTGCGCTTTTCCTGCATGGAGTCGCAAATCACAGCGGCCACAACACGAATCGTTTTCATAACGTTCTCCTTTTGGATTCATTATAATGGCCGACCGTCAGAAGTCCCACCGACACGATAGAACACCCTGTTTCCTGCTTTTCTTGCAGTAAGCAGCCCCATCTCATGGAATTTCATCACAAACGTCCGAATGGTTGCATACGCAGCGTTTCGGAAATCCTTTTCCAGCTGCTTTGTGGTAAACTCCTCTGCACCATAAGCAGACAGAACATACTCCCAGAG
>ENA-OQNO01000669-OQNO01000669.1-human-gut-metagenome-genome-assembly--contig:-NODE-669-length-29406-cov-3.629940_pt1 | contig 29406 bp, 33 predicted proteins | sample MGYA00242629_ERZ504880 | MGnify/ENA primary metagenome ERZ504880 (study PRJEB26092, sample SAMD00036377) | human gut metagenome | host: Homo sapiens | study: EMG produced TPA metagenomics assembly of... | reverse complement strand
CAGAGCGCGTGCATCAAGCCCTGCATGGGCAAGGCGTGCAAAAAAGGCTTTAACGCCGTTGGCACTGGTAAGCACCAGCCATTTATAGGTATGAATGTTTTTAATTGCTTCGTCAAGCGGGGCGTAGGTTTCAGGCGGCACAATTTTAATGGAAGGCGCTTCGATAACCTTTGCTCCTTCGGCTTCCAGCTGTTTGGTAAGGGCGCTGGCCTGAGAGCGTGCACGCGTTACAACAATGGTTTTGCCAAACAGCGGCTTGTTGTCGTACCAGCGCAGCTGCTCACGCAGTTTTACCACGTTGCCTACAATAAAAATGGCAGGCGGCTTCAGCCCTGCGGCGGCAACGTCTGCGGCAGCAGTGCCGACGGTGGTAACAAGGGTTTGCTGTTCGGGGTGGGTGCCCCAGCGGATAACGGCGGCCGGGGTATCGGCGCTGCGTCCGTTTTCAATAAGTTTTTGCGTAATTTTGGGAATGTTTTCCACGCCCATTAAAAATACCAGCGTATCAACAGCGGTGGCAAGGCCCTGCCAGTTAATGGTGCTTTCGCCTTTGGTGGGGTCTTCGTGGCCGGTGATAACGGCAAAGCTTGTGGCAACGCGCCTGTGCGTTACGGGGATGCCGGCATATTCGGCAACGGCAATGGCGCTGGTTACGCCCGGTACAAATTCAAAGGGCAGGCCTGCTTCCAAAAGCTCAATGGCTTCTTCGCCGCCGCGGCCAAATACAAAGGGGTCGCCGCCTTTAAGGCGGGCAACGGTTTTGCCTTCGGCAGCAAGTTTTACCAACAGTTTGTTAATATCCGGCTGGCGCATGGTATGGTTGGCGGAGGCTTTGCCTACGTAAACCATTTCCGCATCCGGGCGGGCATAGGCTAAAATGCGCGGGTCGGCCAGACGGTCGTACACAACGGCGTCTGCCGCTTTTAAACATTCCATTGCCTTAATGGATAAGAGACCCGGGTCGCCGGGGCCTGCGCCGATGAGATATACTTTTCCTTGTTTTGTCATATATTCCTCTCCTTACAGGATAGCGGCAAGAATTTCTCTGCCGCCGTTATCAAGCATTTTTTGTCCGAGCGTGCGCCCTAAAGTTACGGCGTCGGCTGCATTGCCTTCAGCGGTGTCGCGCAGCACGGTGCTGCCGTCCAGAGAAGCAATAACTGCTTCCATGGCAATGCGTCCTTCGTTTACTTCGGCGTGCACGCCTATAGGCACCTGGCAGCCGCCTTCGAGCAGGCCCAGAAAGGCGCGTTCAGCGTCGGTTGCCTGTTTGGTGGCTGTATCGTTTAAAAAGTCCAGCATCTGGCGGACTTTAAAATTATCGGTGCGGCATTCAATGGCAAGCGCACCCTGGCCAACGGCAGGCAGGCAGTAGCTTTGCGGAATGATTTCCTTAATTCTGTCTGCATGGCCGAGGCGTGTAAGCCCTGCGGCGGCGAGGATGATGGCGTCCATCTGCCCTTCGTCCAGTTTTTTCAGGCGGGTGTCTACGTTGCCGCGCAAATCAACAATTTTTAAGTCCGGGCGTTTGGCCAGAAGCTGCGCGCGGCGACGCAGACTGCTTGTGCCAAGTACGCTGCCTTCGGGCAGTTCTTCAATGCTGTTATATTTGTTGCTTACAAAAGCGTCGCCGGCGTTTGCGCGTTCGGTAATCGCCGTCAGGCACAGCCCTTCCGGAAGTACGGTGGGCATATCCTTCAAGCTGTGCACGGCAAGGTCAATGGTGCCGTCCAAAAGCTCCTGTTCTATTTCTTTGGTAAACAGGCCTTTGCCGCCTATTTTTGCCAGCGGTACATCCAAAATGCGGTCGCCTTTGGTAACTATCTTTTTAAGCGTTACCTCGCAGCCGGGGTATTCCTCGCGCAGGCGTCCGGCAATATAGTTGCTCTGCCACATGGCTAAAAGGCTCTGCCTAGTCCCAATAATCAAATTTGTTTTCATCGCCGATGTAGTCCTCTCCTTTATCGTTCAGCAAAAACAGCTCGCAAATAACTTTGCGCAGGCGTTCTTCGTCCGGCGTTCCGGCAGCGGCGTTCATGGCCGTCATCGGCTCGCGCAGAAATTTATGTTCCAGGCGCTGCGTCATAATGTCGATAATGCGGCGTTCATGCTCCGTAAGTTCCGGCATTTTGGCAAAGGCGCGTTTCAGCACCTTTTCACGCAGAAAGTTCATTTTTTCGTGCAGCTGCACCATAACCGGGCGCATGGTTAAATAACGCAGGCGCTCTTTAAGCTCGGAAATTTCTTCTTCAATAATTGCTTCCGCCATTTTGGCTTCGTGCGTGCGGAAATGCTTATTGGTATCAACAACGCCTTCCAGGTCGTCGATATTATAAAGCGTAATGCCTGGCAGCTGCGCAACTTTGGGGTCAACGTCGCGCGGTACGGCAATATCAATTAAAATCAGCGGCCTGCCTCCGCGCTTGGCGGTTACTTCGCGCATGTCCTTTTCGCGGATAACGTAATGCGGCGCGCCGGTGCTGGTAATGATGATGTCCGAAGTTTCGGCCTGCTCCAGATATTTATTGTAGGCAATGGCCGTGCCGTTAAACTTGTCGGCAAGCTCTTTGGCGTGGTCGAAATTGCGGTTGCTTACAAAAATCGTTTTGGCGCCTTTGTCAATTAAATGGCGTGCGGTAAGTTCACTCATGCGCCCTGCGCCAAGCACTAAAATATTGGCGTCTTCAATGCTGCCCAAAATATCCATGGCAAGGTCAACAGCAGCGCTTGATACCGATACCGAGCTGTAAGCGATTTTGGTTTCGGTGCGTACGCGCTTGCCTGTTGCAATGGCGCGGTTAAAAATGGTATTAAAAATCGTGCCCGTCATGGAGTTTTCGCGGGCAATCTGATAAGCGTTTTTAATCTGGCTTAAAATCTGCCCTTCGCCGATAACCAGCGAATCGAGGCTGGAAGCCACTTTAAACAGATGGCGCACGCAGTTGACGCCGCTCAAGTTGTAAAAGTATTCTGTTTTGTAGCCGTCGCCCGCCAGATGCTTAACCAGCGTCTGGATGAACTTCATGCCGCTTACGGGTTCTTCCAGTACCATGTAAAACTCGGTGCGGTTGCAGGTGGAAAGCAGCACTGCTTCGTCGAGGTTGTCATAATTGCGCAGGCGGCGCAGAATGCGGGCTATGCGGTCAGCGCTGAAGTTAAAGCCCTCGCGGACTTCAACCGGCGCGGTTTTATGGTTCAGCCCTAAAACTATTAATTGCATTTGTAATGCGCTCCTTTAATATATTCAGATGGCCTTCGTGCAAAAGGCCAATACTTTCTTCATCAAGCATTTTCCGCCAGAAGGCAGTGCGCTGTGCGGGAGTCAGCGGCAGCTGCTGCACTTTTTGGCGTGCCTCTGCCAGAAAATCCGCAAAAGCGGCAAAATTACCGCCGTAGGTTTTAGCCATATCCTGTGCCAAAAGGCGTGAGAATGCAGGCAGCCCTCTGCCGAAAGCGGTAAAGGTTAACCTGCCGCTGCTGCGCTGGGCGGGTACGCTGAAATTGCCAAGTTCCGGCTCTGTTATAACGTTAACAAGGCACGGCGCATCCTGTGCAATAATGCGGTTCAGTGCTGCGTCGTCCGTTGCGGCAACCGCTAAAAAGCAGTCGGCATCACCTTTTTGGTAGCCGCGCAGGTTTAAGGCAATGCGGCCTTCACCGGCCAGTTTTATTAAAGCTGCATCCGCCGCAGGCGCGGTAACCGTCACCTGTGCGCCGGAAGCAAGAAGCGTGCGTACTTTGCGCATGGCAACCTTGCCGCCGCCGATAACGGCGCAGCGTTTGCCGTTAAGGTTGAGCACTGCCGGATAGCTGAACAGATTTTCTTCCATATTATAAGCCTGCCTTGCTGTGACTTTTGTTTAAAAAATTACATAAAGATACAACTACAATTTTAGTAAATGTATACCTTTAATTCACTCTATTTTACACTATTTTTCTTCGCCATACAACATAATATATATAGCGTATATCCATTTCGCAAAAATTAATGGCAAAAAAATGGCAAAGATATATATATACCTCGTACTTCATAACATCGACCACCGCTTCCAGTGCCGCAACGCAGATACTGCACGTTTTTCAGCTGACAAGGGAAAAATCGCAGCCCCAAAGGCTGCTCTTTTCGACGGGCTACAACAGCGAGCGCAGGTTCAGAACGGCTCCGCCGATGAACGGAAGAAAAACGCTTGTCAAAAGAATCTGACTCCGCTTCGCTCTGCTTACGGCTGATGGCCGCGGTGCGGAGTTAGGTTCTTTTGACGAGCGTTGGGCATTGTTCGTCTGCGCCGAATGGCGCAGGTAAGGGCAAGGCATAATGCGCTGATGTAGCCCGTCAGAAAAAGAGCCGCAGGCGTTAGCAGGCGGCGAATTTTTCCCTTGTCAGAAGCGGGGGTTAGGGGGCAGCCAGCCCCCCTATATGTATTTTTAGTTTTTATTATTTGTGTGAAAAGGTGAAGTATCCTTACTATGCTTTTATTTAAAATTCTCCATTCTTTAATGCTTTCTTAAAGTTGTAAAGTTCACCACGCCATTGTGGTAATTTATAAAATAAATCTATAATTTGCTGTCTTGTAATACCCTGTTCTGCCATGAAACGTTTAATTAACTCCGGCCAACATTCTTCAAAAAATCCTAAAAAGAAAAGTTTATGTTCTTTCTCGTTATATGGAATTTCGTTTTTAAAAATGGCTGCCATCGTTTGGTATGGTAATTCAGTTATGGTTCTGATTGATGAGCGTACCTGGCATGTTTGCGATGCGCTGGTTGTAAACCCCATAATAGCACCTCTTTAAAAATTTTACTTGTTCTTATCTTTTAAACTATCCAATATTAAGTTCCAACCCAAAAGGCTTTAATCTTTTGTTGCTTAACCGCTCCGGGTTTCCGTGTATATCGCCTGTAATATAAATAGCCATAGTAAAACTCCTATAAATCAACTGCCAACTTTAGTATAATATATTTAACGATACTCTGCAAAACCGTATTTACAGGCAGGTGAAGGCAATGGAAGTAACACAGGTAGAATTAAGTTCAGATATATATAATAAAACATTCGATTTAGAAGAATTAAAACAAATTGTAGCCCCAATAGCCGATAAATATGGGCTTGAAGCCGTTTATCTTTTTGGCTCGCAGGCGCGCGGTGACGCCAAACCTGACAGCGATTATGATTTTTATATAAAACGCGGCAAAATGCGAGGTCTATTTCAGTTAAGTGCCCTTTTCATAGATTTAAAGAAAGCATTACACAAAGAAGTAGATATAGTTTTAGAACCTGTAACCAAAAGAAAATTAGATGATTACCTAATCAAAGGCATAAAAAAAGACGGCATATTAATTTACGAAAACCTAAATAATAAATATACCGGTGATGAAAATGGATGAACAATAAAAGATTTCAAAGTTTGTGCTTTCAATAGCATAAACTTTGTTTTTTTAAGAGTTTATGCTATAATTTCGCGTGGCAAGTGCAGAAATAAGTAACACAATAAAAAGTTTGACTGCATTAATTTTGTGCGCTATAATCCATTTAGTGGGTGGCTCTGATACCTTTTTCCTGTTCTTAAAGGTATCAGAGCTTTTTTGTTGCCTTTTAAAACCAAAAACCCTGCAACGTATAAGCCACAGGGTTTTGGTAAAAAACTATAAAATTAAGGGGTTACGCCCCCACCCCAACCATAAAGGAATACAAATCTGCAAATCTCATTCCCTAAAGGCGGGACCTATTAAGTTGTCGCGGTAATTATAACATACTACCTAATTTTGTCAATGAATTTATTTTTTATTAGTGACGCTGCACGTGCTGCACCAACAGCACCTTTTGCACCGCTAACTGCCGTACTGCCTGCTATTTTAGCACCGGTAACGGCTCCGCTGCTAAACGCGGCAGCATTGCTGGCTGCTGTGCTGGCTGTAAGGCTCGGCGAGCCTGCAAGCAGGCCGGATACCATGGACGGTATCTGCCAACAGACAAAAGCGCAAATGCCGCAGGTTGCCATAACGCCCGTAAATGAATATAAATCGCTTGTTTCCACCTGTATGGTGATGTTATTTAGTACCTGCGTTGTTACGCCCAAAACTGCCTGCATTGCAGCAATTTTTATGCCGGCCGCCGGAATGGCTCCGATTGCCTTTTCCGACAAAAAAGAAGTATATTTATTCACTCCAAACGGAATAAGAACTATCGCCAGCACACTAACTACATAAAATTCAAGATAGGTTACGCAGGACTGCACCATGATAATTAAGTGGCAAATAAAAATAAAAACAATAACAAAGCACAAAGTGAAAAACTGGCCAATGTTTAAATCCATAATCGACAACGAGTTTTCAGTTGCGTATGCCCATATAGGCTGTATAAGCGAATAGCAGCGTTCCATTATGGCACTTGGCGATTGTATAATCGATGCGTCCCCACCGATGGCCGCGCCTATGAGAGCCATGCTGTCGGCAATGTTATTGATTATAGTTGGCGACATCCTGAAAAACCATACCCAAAAGCCGTATTTCAGGATTTTATCTATCAGTAATTGCAGCATATTGCCGTTGCCGAGCAATGCAATTAATACCGACAATACAAAATCAATAGTCAACAGTATATACATAGTATTTTGCACAAGTCCCATAACAGCTCCAACATTCTGCGTAAAGGCCTGTTCAAAAGTTTGTAATATTAAATCTAACTCCATTTTAACCCTCCTGAAAGTGCCCCATAGTATTGCCGTTGCCGGTTATTTTTGTATCTCGTGCTTCTCCTGCAAAGCGTTCATTTTGCTGCCGGGCACGGTTTTGTGCGTCAATCATCTGCTGATAATACATACTCTGGCTGCGCATACTGTCGGCCATGATGCTCTGCATTTTCTGCTGCTCGGTTATCATTAGAGCCGTCAGCTGATTGGCTGCCTGCAATGCGCCCATGGCACCGTCAGCATTCTGACTTGCATTTAAAAGCCGTTCCATAGCATCATCCGTTTTAAGCTGCTCCGACGGAGAAGCTATGCTTTGCGCAGTTAATGCCTGTAATAATGCTTTCGACCATTTATCACGCAGCTTATCTGCCTGTTCGGCATAACGGCTGCCGTCAATGCCGTTCCATACTTCATAATCAGGGTTTGCTTCGTCCCATTCGCTCATAAGCTGGTCATATTCTGTGCCGATTGCATCTGTCTGCTCACGCAGACGGTTTAAATCCTGTATTGTTTCCTGGATATAATTCAAACTTAATTGCAACTCTGACGGGTCAAGCTTTTGCAGATTTTTAATATCATTTTGCAGCTGCTGGGCACTGTTTTTTACCTGCTCTATCATTTGCAGTTTTGTAGCAAGATTTTCGGTATGGTTCGTAGGGTCATATACCGTAAGTGCAAATGCTGACTGCGCCACAGTTAGCGTTCCGGCAAGCGTTAAGATTAAAAGTGATTTTTTTAGCATAAAAAAAGAGCCTCCGTTCTTTTACGGAGACCCGCAGGCTCTTATCTCGGCAGTGCCGGTAAAGTAATTCAGAAATGACCCATGCTGCGGCCATTACCTTTTATTGGTTTGCCCTTTATAACGCCGGGCTTATCGGCGTTTTGTTTTTGCTCCACTTTTTGCGCGGGTGCTGCTTCCGGCGCTTTATCCGGTGCGGCCTGCTCTGATGCGCCGCAACCGGCAAGCGCAGCAGCAAACATAATAGCGCATATCAAAAGGATTTTTTTCATTTTTTCGTACCTCCGGTTATGATGTGATTTATTATTATTTTAATTAGTTTTGTTATTTTTGCAACAAGTTCGTTTAATACTTCGTCCACAATGCCCGGCTTACGGGCAACGATAATCAAGAGCAAAAAAATTGCCCACGCCTGAACATAACTAAGGTAAGTTCTTATTTCATCGGTTATCATTTTTCACCTCTATTTATTTTACTGTCATAAATTCGCTGGCACATGTCGGGCAGTATTTTGTTGTGTGATGACGTGTTTTGTATTGAGCACCGCATTTTACACATATTTTGAGCATGTATTTTTTGTTTTTATGAGCTGTTTTTGCACAAATGTTCGAACAATATATTTTCTGCGGCAATATTGTATTAAAATCTGCACCACATATAGCGCATTTTTTTTGGTATACTACTGTTTCTTTTTTTGTTTTTGTAATTGATTTTTTGCCCGGCCGCCAATACCGGTACCGGCATTCTGCGCTGCAATATTTTGTTCGGTTGTCTTTTGCGCTAAATACTTTGCCGCAGGTAAGGCACACTTTTTCTATGCTTTTTGGTTTTGTTTTTATTTCTTTTTGCTCTTTTTTTGGCGTGTTAGGCTCAACCCTGCTTTCATTTTGCTTTTTGATATTAGGCTTCGTTTTTTGCGTTTTTATCGGCTGCTGCGCATTTTCTGTTTTTGCGCGGCAGGTGGGACATATTTCATCATCCGGCGACCGCATAAAATAGCGCATATGACATATTGAGCATACTGCTGGCATCCACATTTAGGTCACTCCTTCATTAATGACTTGATTTTATCTTCGATTTCCATTTTTTTATTTGGATTTTCTTCCATAAAAAAGGCTTTTGATAGCTGACTAAATTCTTTTTCTTTTGCTTCTTCGACATCTTTTTCAAGTGCCTCGATTTCATTTTGTAAGTTCTTTATTTTATCTTTTAAGATACTTATTTTTTTGATTTTTAATTGAATTTTTTTATTCATTTTTACCTCCACCATATTATTAGGCCTATAACCACAATTAGACAGATAACCATCGAGCCAACCCATGCCTGCAAAAATGTTCTGAAAGCGTTGTTGCTTTCATTTAAAGCCTTCGTTGCTGACGCTATATTATCGGTACTATTATTGATATTAGCGGCTAAATCATTGACTTTTTCTGTTGTTATGTTAGCAGTAAGTACAGGTATCGCACTGATATTTTTGTCATAATGTTCTAATGTTTTATTAATTACCTCAAATGCTTTTTTATCATTTTTTTGATTTTCTGTTATAATTTTTTCGATTTTTCGCAGTTCTCCTTGGATTATGACCAGCGAGGCCAGCATATCTGCATTTGTAACTTCTTTTTCTTTTTCAGTTTGATTTATATCGTTACTTAAATCATCTAAGTTCATTATTTACCTCCTAAATATCATATTCTTTATCAGTATCACGCAGCCGCACGCGCATGCCGCCTTTGGTGGTATTATTGCTGCGCCGCGCAAGATTTTTTAATGTTGCCGTGCTGTTGGTTTTTGTGATTAATTTTGCAGTCTTAATTTGTGTTTTTGCTTTTGGCTTTATTTCAAAATCACGCCAGTTTGCAACATTACAAACACGCAAAATATTGGTAGCCGTCAAGCTATCATTATTTAATTTTCGCGCGAGCGTATTAGCTCGCACTTTTTTATTTTTATCAGTCACGTTGACAAATGTAATATTCTTTCCGCGCACTTGCGCTTGCCAACCTTTCGCCTGCATTTGCTGCGCAAAATCAGCAAAACTTTTTGGTTTATTTTTTAGCGTATTATGTATTGCCACTGCACACTGCGCGAGCCAGCTGTCTTTTGTTTTATTCGTAAATTGTTGATATTCAGCTTGGCTGTACATCTGTGGACGACCGCGCGCTTTTACGGCTTCGCGGCTACGGTCGATTACCTCTAAACCATATTTTTTTGCGAGTTTATCGTTTAAATTTTTAAAATTTTCCAAATCTGATTTTGCAAAATGAAGCTTTTTTCCGTCAATAAAGCTAACAGAATTAACCACGAAATGTGCGTGAATTTTTCCGCCTGCGCTGTTTTTGTGGATGCCAACTGCGACTTCGTAACGGTCGCCAAAGCATTTTTCCGCAAGCTTTTTGGCATATTCTTTGGCGGAATTGATGTCAATTTCGCCCGGTGCAAATGACAGCACATAATGTTTATATTGTCGACCGTCCAATTTAGTGTAATATGCTTTGGTCTGCTGCATCTGGTATGCGGCAATATTGGGAGTGTCGGCGCAGTTAATACCCATAAACAAGGTTTCGTCTTTTTCTTTTTTTGCATCCTTCGCGGCGTAATTGATAACAGTTTTTATATTTTTACCGGGTTTATCAATGGCTTTAAAGATTGGCATTATGCATCACCTGATTTTCCTAATAGCGTCAAAAATCTGTAACAAAATCTCTTTTTGCGGAGCTTCTTTTTCTGTGTTACAACGCCGAGCGAGTTGATTAATATTATTGGCAATATTAGAAAGTAGTTTTATTTTTTGTTTTTGGGCGGTTTCAATAGCACTAAGTTTGTCGGCGTACTCAAAATTTTGCAATATATTATTAATGTAATCATTCAACGTTTTATTGTTTTCAGTCGCCTTCAACACTACATAATTTTTTATTTGCGGCGTTACGCGCAACTCAATTCTTGCGGTTTTGCCAAGTTTACGATTTACCGTCAAATTATCATCTCCTGTATGGTAACATATATAGGCCAGCTCCCCGCGTTTCCGTCAACTTGACGGTAAACGCAGCTGGCAAAGGGGCAAAGCCCCCTTGAACCCCTCAAATATATTACTCCTCATTTTTTTGCTTAAAATCGCGCTCAAACATCAAAAAATCGTATTGATTTTTTGCAATTTTTTCATTTAAATATGCAAATTTTATTTCAGCTGATGCAAGTGCTTTTTTATTTTTAACTCGTATTTTCGCGCTTACTTTGATGTCAGTCGTGGCATTAATGTTTCGTAACGCACAAGCAAAATACCTTAAAAATCGGGAATTGCTTTCGCTTTTGGGCGCGGTTAGGATACGCCGCAAATCGTTTATATCAATATAATTATTTTTGGCATTTTTGCGAAAATGATATTTCAAAAATTCATACAACTTGTAAGCATATTTTTCACTTAAATTTTGGGTTGTGTCAATATCGATTGGTACATTTGCGCGCTGCCATTTGTAAAAATGAAGTAAGTAAGGATTTAACGTAATTTCTATTTTTTCAGTTTTGTTTTTGATTGTTTTGATTGTTCTGCTTTGCGCAATGAGCGGCCACTCGTAGATTATTTTTTTGTTGTTTTCTATTTTGTGCATTACAACCCAACTTTTTTTCAATGTCTCGATATTTTTGTACAAATATTTGTAGTCGTCGCCCTGTGGTCGTTCCTTTTTTTGCCAATAAAAATAATCAATTGCAGATAAAGCTATAACATTATTTTTTTGCTTTAAAGCCTGCCAAACAATAAAATTAAAAATTAGTTGTGCCGTTGGAGATATATAATCAAAAGTAATAATATCTTCGGGCTTTTTCATGATTATTTTGTTGTTTGGATATATTTTTTCTTTCATTTTTTTCGCGACCTCATTCAATCATCTCCAAAAATTTTTTGCGGCTTACTTTGCCTGTAACTGTTAATTTTCCGTCCGCTTTTTGAGCTGCGTTAACTTCACGCATCAGCTTGTATGCTGCTGCAACACTTAGCCCAGTCATAGTCATAACGTCCTGTACATTTAGCCACTTTTTTTCGTTTTCCATATCTGCCCTCCTTGTGTTATACTAATTATATATAATCTTCATCTTTCGGTCAGTTATACTGACTATCTTATGTATATTATACGGTCAGTTTAGCTGACCGTCAAGAGGTTAATATGTTCAATCGTACTATTTTTTCTAAACGTTTTAAATTGATACGAACAAGTTATAAATTTTCGCTCCAAGAATTTGCTTCTATTTTCAAAAAGATTAGCAAGTCAGCAGTAATATCATGGGAAAAAGAGAATAATATTCCATCCGCTGATGTTCTTGCGGATTTATCTACTTTTCTCGGTATTTCGATGGACTGGTTTGCTGGTTTCAGCAGTATACCTTACACCAAAGAAAGCATAGAAAATGCCGAAAGAAATGTGTTTGATAAAATTAATGATATAGATAAAGGCAAGGTATTTTTATGTCTGTTTCCTAAAGAATATATACGCTGCGAGCAAAGAGAAAAATTATATTCGCTGCCGGTACGAGCGAATATAATTGTGCTGCTGCACTGCGTATATATTCCGCGCTATGAGAGCTATTGGGAAGCAAAAGAAGAACTCCAAAACCGTACTGTTTTAGATGTGCTGGCAGAAGAATTTAAGCAACGCTTTTTAGCACCAACATACGAACCGACAACGGCTAAAGAAAAGACGTATGCTGAAAATCTTTTTACACTTTTAAATAGAAAAATCACCACCCCTATATACGATATAGAAAGTGGTGAAATAAAATGACTGTTATAAAAAAATCTAATCCGGTTAACTCGGATAAACCGTGGTTGTCTGATGTTTCGTACATCGACTGGCAAGGGAAGAAAGCGCGCAAACGCAGATATTTTGCAACCCGAAAAGAAGCAAATGCGTGGGAACAAAAGTTTATCAATTCTATTTCTATCGGCATCGGCATTTCTTTTTCAAATCTTGTCGCTGCGTATTACGAATATATAACGCCGCGAATCAAAGAAACAACGCTGCAAACGAAGAAAAATATTGTTGAAAGTAAAATACTACCGTATTTTGAAAATAAAATTCTGAAGGATATTACAGCAAATGATATTGCCAAGTGGCAAGGCGTTATCATTCAGGCAAATACGAGTAAGACTTATATAAAAGCAATTAACAGCCAGCTTAGCGCGATTTTTAATTACGCTAAAAAATTCTATAATTTACAGCAGAACCCGATGCACATTACAGGCAGTATTGGCCGCAGTTATAGCGACCGCGTAGATTACTATACACCGGCCGAATTTCATCGTTTTTACGAAGTTGTTAAAGATAATCCGTATTCGAAGGTGATATTTCCGCTGCTTTTTTATAGCGGCATGCGTAAGGGTGAGATGCTTGCGCTGACGCTGGCAGATTTTGATTTTGCAAAGCGAACTGTTACAATCAATAAGACCTATGAACGCGTAAACAAAAAAGATGTTATAACCGAACCAAAAACACCGGCATCCTTCAGAACGATTAAGCTACCGGCGTTTATTTTTGACCTTTTAAAAGAGTACATTGCCAAATTATACGATTATTCGCCTTCTGACAGGCTTTTTGTGATTGCGAGGCAATTACTATACCGGGAAATGCATAGAGGCGCCAGATGGGCAAATTTAAAGCGCATTCGCGTGCATGACCTGCGCCACAGTCATGCCAGTATGCTTATCAACCAAAATTACTCTCCCAACCTTATACAAAAGCGTCTTGGGCATAACAACGTCGCAACTACACTCCAAATTTATGCACACCTTTATCCGGAACGTGAAGATGATGCAGTAGCTTATTTTCAACAAAACTGGGAAAATGAAAACAGCTAGTAAAAAAGAGGCGTCATTTTATTTTGCAGAAATAATATTTTGCATAAAGTGACGTTGTTTCTTGTTCTATTATTTGACTGTTTACGTTGTTTTTTGTTCTATGTTACGTTGTAATTTGTTCTATATTACGTTGTTTTTTGTTGTATTTATCGCTGAAAACCCGCATATATACTGCCTTTTTAGCTCTCACCATTATACATATAACAATGCCTTCGGCATTTTATTTTCATTTTAATTCGCACGCTTTTTTCGCTTTTACACGCTAAAGTAAATCATGATTTTAACAAAAATGGCAAATTTACGGCAAAAACTAAAAATACAAATAAAAAGAACGGCTATATATGCCGTTCTTCGCAATTTTATGAGAAATACAACTACAATAATACCATAAAATAGGAAGTATTTCCAGTTAAAAATAGGTTGCAGCGCTATGAAAATGTGTAAAAAAGTATCAATTAAGATAAGAGGATTTAAAGGCGCCGCCGCAGAATAATAACAAGGCAGGCAGCGGAGGAGGGATTTATTATGAATTGTGCATTTTGCCCGCATCACAAATGCTATACGGAGGGCCAGAACTGTACAAAATATTCACATGAGGAGGTCTGCGGTTTTTACAGTGAAGATGACCGCAGGATGATGCGTGCCTCGTCGGCGACCGAAAGCCGCAACTATATGAAAATGACGCGCCTTGAAGAAAGTGCGTTTTTTGTCAAAGAGCTGGGCGTGAAAAAAATAGGCATTGCCTTTTGCATAGGCCTTGCCAACGAAGCGCATTTTTGCGCGCAGTATTTTAAAAACCAGGGCTTTGCGGTGGAATCGGTTTGCTGCAAGGTCTGCTCGGTTGATAAAGATATGCTGGAGCTGGAAAAAATAAAGCCCGGCAAGCATGAAGCCATGTGCAACCCCAGAATGCAGGCGCAGCTTTTAAACAGCGCCGGTACGGAACTGAATTTTATTGTAGGCTTATGCGTTGGGCATGATATGCAGTTTACCATGGCCAGCAAAGCGCCGGTATCGTGCCTTATTACCAAAGACCGCGTGCTTGCCAACAACCCGGCAGGGGCGGTGTACAGCCGTTACTGGCGGCGCAAGCTGGGAATTTTAGAGGACGGAACGGTGTAAATAAAAAATCAGCTGATGATTTTCATCGGCTGATTTTTTATTTATTTCTTTATTTATTTTTCTATTTTTTTGATTTAATTTGCGTCGTTGCATATACGCCTATTATTTTATATTCACTTTTTTACTCATGTTCATTCTTTGTAACCAAAGAACGAACCAAGAAAGTTTCGCGGCTGACAAAAATTTGCACGCGGCACGCTGCAAGCAATAAAAATTCCCACGGAACTCGCTATGCTCAAACACCGGGAAATTTTTATTGCTTTTTAGCAAATGCCGCTAAATTTTTAATGCCGCGATTGCATTTAACCCGTATTTTTTTACTGCTTAATTTAGTATATTCTGACTTTGTATCGTCTTTTGCTTCTACTTTTTATCAAAGATATTATGAAACTTACGGTATTGTAGCATTTAAAACTTACGGCAACATTGTTGTTTTTTGAAAGAAATAATCAAAGTGCGAATTTTGCCAAAACGCGACATTCAAAAAATAGGCAAACCAGAATTAAGGTACTTGAAGCATTGGCCGAGGACTGTTTGAGTTTGCGCAGCAAACGAGTTCCGCAGGCGCTGCAAGTGCCAGCTTATCTATTGCATTTGCCGTTTATTTTTTGCTGGAGCGAAAACTTTTTGGTTACTTTTTAGTTATAAAAAGTAACATGAGTAAAAAGTAAATAAAAAATAATTAAAGTATCATCAAAGACGAAAACTAAAGAATAAACATAACTAATAAAGGAAATGTAGAAAATAAAATGTAACTGTAAAATCGAAACTCCAAAAACAAATCATTATGGAATTATCTGAAAACTATTTTACAAATGTTCTGACAAATGTTAAAATTAAATTATCATAATAGTGAGGTGGATGTAATGTACGTATTAACTTTACCGGTATTGAGAAAAATGCTGCACACCGCAGCAGTTGACCTGAAAGACAACGTTCAGTATTTGTGCGAGCTGGACAGCGTTGCCGGTGACGGCGACCACGGCATTGCCATCGGGCATATTGCCGATATTTTAAAATCGCACAGCGACGATACTACCATTGCTACCATGAACCTTCTTCTGGAAGGCATTGGCGACGCGTTTATGGGCGTTAACGCAGGCAGCAGCGGCCCGCTTTGGGGCACAATTTTCGCCGGCATGGCAGACGGCATTGACGACCAGCAGGAGCTGACGGAAATTGAATTTAAGCGTATGTTTGCTCAGGCTAAAGAAGATTTTATGGATGTAAGCAAAGCCAAAGTGGGCGACAAAACTCTGGTCGATGCTTTCTATCCGGCTGTAAGCGCCATTGCCGAAACCGAAGGCAGTATTGAAGCTCTTTTGGACGCTGCGGCAGAAGCTGCCCAAAAAGGCGCCGATGCAACGGCAGACATGACAGCTAAATTCGGCCGCGCCAAAAACGTTGGCGAACGCAGCCTCGGCCATAAAGACCCGGGCGCCGTATCCATGGCAATTTTCTTTGCCGGGCTTGCCAAAGGCGCAAGAGCATAGTTCTTTAAAAAGCGGCGGCTTTTTAAAAATAAATTACGCACTAATGGAGGTTGTAAACAATGAAAAAATTTATCAATGACCCTGAAAATTTAACATCGGAGCTTTTGGAAGGCCTTGCCCTGAGCAATCCCGACATTGTATCTCTGGAAGACGGCAACCTTGTAGTTAATAAAAAATTAAAAGACGCAGACCGCGTAACCATCGTTACCCTTGGCGGCACCGGCCATGAACCTGCCATCAGCGGTTTTGTAGGCGAAGGCATGATTGATATTTCCGTAGCAGGCAATATTTTTGCAGCCCCCGGCCCGCAGTCCTGCGTTGAAGCCATTAAAATGGCAGATAAAGGCCATGGCGTACTGTTTGTTGTATTAAACCATGCCGGCGATATGCTTACCGGCAACCTGACCATGAAACAGGTTAAAAAACTCGGCATTAAAGTTGCCAAAGTTGTTACCCAGGAAGACGTTGCCAACGCACCGCGTTCCAATGCGGATGACCGCCGCGGTCTGGTTGGCTGCATTCCTCTGTATAAAATTGCCGGTGCTGCCGCAGCACAGGGCAAATCCCTTGAAGAAGTTGCCGAAATCGCTCAGCGCTTTGCCGATAACATGGCAACCATTGCCGTTGCCTGCGTAGGCGCAACTCATCCGGCAACCGGCATGGAAATTGCCCATATTGAAGACGGCATGATGGAAGTTGGCATGGGCCAGCACGGCGAAGGCGGCGGCGGCAGCATGCCGCTGAAATCTGCGGACGAAACCGCCGTTATTATGATGGACGCTCTTTTGAAAGACCTTGACGTTAAGAGCGGCGAAAAATTAATGGTTATCATCAACGGAAGCGGTGCAACCACTTTAATGGAACAGCTGATTGTATTCCGCAAATGCCATAAATACCTTGCCGAAAAAGGCATTGAAGTTGTGGCAAGCCATGTAGGCGAACTTTTAACCGTACAGGAAACCGCAGGCTTCCAGATGTTCATTGCCCGCATGGATGACGAACTGACCGCTTTATGGAATGCTCCGTGCCGCACTCCGTATTACAGAAACTAAGGTGAATTACTATGGCAGATAAAGAAGGCAATATCATAGCAAAAGATTACGGCATCGGCATTAAGCCGCCTGCGCAGACTTTTCATGTAAAAGGACTGGGCCACGCCGAATGGGGCATGAAAACGAGGCTTTCGCATATTTTTGCGGAAGACGGCCGCACCATTATGCTGGCATTTGACCACGGCTACATTATGGGCAGCACGGCCGGGCTGGAAAGGCTCGATTTGGCAATTCCGCCCCTTATGGAATATGCTGACTGCCTGATGGCAACCCGCGGCGCGCTGCGTGCCTGCATTCCGCCCGACTGCCGCAAGGCCATTGCCCTGCGCTGCACGGCTGATACCTCCGTTTTGAAAGACGATATGAGCCACGGCGTTATCGGCGTCGGCATTGAGGACGCTATCCGCATGAACGCTTCCTGCATGGCAGTGCAGTGCTTTGTTGGCGCTGACGGCGAGCTCGGTTCGCTGGGAAATTTAGTGCGCACCGTTGATGCCGGCGAGCGTTACGGCATTCCCGTACTCGGCGTTGTGGCCGTAGGCAAGGAAATGGAACGCACCACGCGCTATTTTGCGCTGGCAACACGCCTGCTTGCCGAACTTGGCGCGCACATGATTAAAACCTACTACTGCGAAAACTTCGAGCAGATTACCGCAGCCTGCCCCGTGCCTATCGTTATTGCGGGCGGCAAAAAAATACCCGAACTTGACGCTCTTAAAATGGCGTACCGTGCCATCAGCGAAGGCGCTGCCGGTGTGGATATGGGCCGCAATGTGCTGCAGGCCGAAAACCCTGTGGCAATGCTTAAAGCCATCCGCATGGTTATCCACGAAAATGCCAAACCGGAAGAAGCCTATAAAGCTTACGAGCTGATGAAGGAGGAATAACCGATGAAAAAATTTATGCATGTTGGCGTGCCTACCGATAAAGTAATGGAAGGCAGCGTATATGCCGAAGGCATTAAAACCCATATCGTTCCGCCGGAAACCAATGAATTCGGCATTGAATACCTGCGCTTTGAAAAAGACACCCCGCTGCCGCAGGAACTGCAGACCCTCGTCCATGTTGCCTACCAGGTAGATGACATGGACGAGCAGCTTAAAGCCAACCGCGTGGTTGTAGAACCGTGGATGGCCGACGAAAATACCCGCATCGCCTTTATTATGAAGGACGGTATTTTAATGGAATTAATGGAAGTAAAATAATTGCTTACGGATAAGGAACTTGCCGGGCTGGTGCAGGCAGCGCGCCTTTATTACGAAGACGGGCTGACGCAGGCCCAGGTAGCTGCCAAAATAGGCGTGTCGCGCCCGCAAGTAAGCAAAATGCTGGCGCACGCACGCGAAGCAGGCATTGTACACATTGAAATACGTCCACCTGTTGCAGGCGATGCAGAACTTTTAAAACTTTTACAGCAGCGCTTCGGCATTAAAGGCGGCATTGTACTGCCGCAGGCACAGCGCGAAGCGCTCTTGCGTGAAACTTCGGAATATCTGGCGGGCGAACTGCGCTACGAAAAAAACATAGGCCTTGGCTGGGGTTATACGCTTGGCGAAATTGCAGGCAAAATGGCTTCTGCCGGAGGGCTTAAAGGCAGCGGCAAAATATTTCCGCTGATTGGCAGAACAGCCATACCAAACCGCGGTTACCGTGTTAATGAACTGGCGCTGCTGCTTGCCGGCGGTACAAGGGAGGCTTTCCGCCTTGAGGCAGAGGCTTTTCCGGGCAGCCGCGAAGCGCGCGATGCCATGGAAGACACGCCGGATTACCGTCAGGCTTTGTCGCTGTGGCAGGATACCACGGCGGCGCTTGTGGAAATACGCGCTTACCCCGGTGTGCCGGATGAAGCGACGGCGCTGCGTTTTGAAGACGCGCTGGAGCGTCAGCAGGCGGTTGGCAGTTTGCTTTCGTACTATTTTAATGTACGCGGCGAATTTATCAGCGGCGCAGGCGATTTTGCCGTGCGTGTGCCGCTGAAAACTCTGGGGCAGCTGCCCAAAGTTGTTGCCATAGGCCTTACGGCAGGCAGCAAAGCCGTGCTTGGCGCACTGCGCACAGGCCTTGTAACGCACCTTGTTGTTACCGAAGATATAGCGCGCAAAATATTGCAGAAATAAATACGGCAAAATAAAAACAACCCTCTTGTACAGCAGGTGCAGGAGGGTTGTTTGGCGCTGACGGAAAATCCGCAAGCTTAGCAGATTATATGCAGATAAGCAAAAAGAACTGCACATAAATAAGGTGTTTTATGTGCAGAAACCATATTAATATAAAATGTCTGCCTTAGGCATACATTTACACAACAATTACCAGAAAATTTTAAAATTTTGGTTAAGGAAGTTTGTTTTTTATGCGGATAAATGGTAAAATAGATGATAAAATAGTAGTATTGTTGTTTTGAGGGGACATTTTGAAGAATGGAAGGATGGATATTATGAAAAAAAGAGGACTTAAAAAATTTGCTGCAGGCGTAACTTTGCTTTTGGCATTGGGGCTTCTGGCGGGTTGCGGCGGCGAAAAAAAGGAAGCAGGAAGTAAAGCGCAGTTAAACGTAGGTATTGTACAACTGGTAGAACACAGTGCGCTTGATGCCGCCAATAAAGGCTTTGTAGACGGCCTGGCGGAAAAAGGCTTCAAAGAAAACGAGAATGTTGCTATCGACAGGCAGAACGCGCAGGCAGACCAGAGCAATTTGCAGAACATTGCTCACCGTTTTGTCAACAACAAAGTTGATTTAATCTGCGCCATTGCAACACCTGCCGCGCAGGTTATGGCCAACGCCACGAAGGATATACCCATTGTGGCAACCGCCGTTACGGATTACGAGGCGGCCAAGCTTGTAGCGTCGAATGAAAAACCGGGCGGTAATGTTACCGGCACCAGCGATATGAACCCGATTAAGGAACAGGTTGATTTGCTTTTGAAAATCGTGCCGGATGCCAAAACTATCGGCACCGTTTACTGCTCCAGCGAAGTAAATTCTCAAATTCAGATTGAAATTATGAAAAAAGCGGCTGCTGAACGGGGCGTCAATGTCATGGAAGCAACGGTTTCCACGGTAAACGATATTCAGCAGGCAGCACAGAGCCTTGTAGGGAAGGTTGACGTGGTTTATGTGCCCACCGATAATGTAATTGCATCTTCCATGCCTACTTTGGTTTCCGTTACAGATAACGCAGGGCTTGCGGTTATCTGCGGCGAAGAAGCCCTTGTTAAGGGCGGCGGTCTTGCAACGCTTGGTATTGATTACTACCAGCTCGGTAAGGAAACCGGCGAGATGGCAGCTAAAATTTTAAAAGGTGAAGCCAAACCGGCAGATATGGCAATACAGACTCAGAAGCAGTTTAAAACCGTCGTTAACGAAGCAGGCGCAAAGCGCCTGGGCATTACTATCCCGCAGGATGTGCTGCAAAACGCGGAAATTGTAAAATAACGCGTTGAATGCAGAAAAAAGTTTACCTTAGGGAAGGAATGAGTTATCCATGAAATTATCTAAAAAAGCGCGCGTTTTGGCTGCGGCTTTGGCTTTAACACTTGCCGCCGGTATTATGGGCGGCTGCGGCGGCGATAAAAAAGAGGAAGCTGCTGCTAAAAAAACAGTTAATGTTGGTATTGTACAACTGGTAGAACATGCATCGCTTGATGCTGCAAATAAAGGTTTTGTAGACGGGCTTGCCGCTAACGGCTTCAAAGAAGGCGAAAACGTTGTTTTCGACCGCCAGAACGCACAGGCAGACCAGAGCAATTTGCAGAACATTGCCCACCGCTTTGTAAGCAACAAGGTTGATTTAATCTGCGCTATTGCAACACCCGCGGCACAAACCGCTGCCAACGCAACAAAAGATATTCCTGTTGTATCTACTGCCGTAACCGATTATGAAGCGGCAAAACTCGTTGCTTCCAACGAAAAACCGGGCGGCAACGTTACCGGCACCAGCGATATGAACCCGATTAAAGAACAGCTTGACCTTCTGCTGAAACTTGTGCCGGATGCCAAGGTTGTAGGTACAATTTATTCTTCGAGCGAAGTTAATTCGCAGATGCAGGTAGAGCTTTTAAAGAAATATGCTGCTGAAAGAGGCGTAGAGGTTAAGGAAGCAACCGTTTCCAGCGTTAACGATATTCAGCAGGCGGCACACAGCCTGATTGGCGAAATTGACTGCCTGTACCTGCCTACCGATAATGTTATGGCATCGGCAGTGCCTACGCTGATTAGCGTAACCGAGCCTGCCAAACTGGTTATGACCTGCGGCTGGCCCGATACTGAAGGCAGCGTTGCCGTAATAGGCATTAACTATTACGAACTTGGCAAACAAACCGGCGAAATGGCAGCCAAAATTTTAAAGGGCGAAGCCAAACCGGCGGAAATGCCTATTGAAACCCAGAAGAAATTTAAGGTTATCGTTAATAAAAAAGTTGCGGAACGCCTTGGCGTAACTGTTCCGGAAGAAATTTTAAAAGCTGCTGAGGCAGAATAAAAAGAGGCACTGCGGGTTTCCCGCCCGGGAAACCCGCTTTTAATGCCTGCTTTGGAGGAGATTAGATGATCGATATTTTAATGCCGACAATAGCACAGGGGCTGTTGTGGGCAATTATGGCGCTGGGCGTTTACATTACGTTCCGCGTGCTTGATATTGCCGATTTGACTGTTGAAGGAAGTTTCCCACTTGGTGCGGCTGTGGCTGCGGCCATGCTTTCGGAAGGTTATTCCGTTTCTGCCGCTTTTGCCTGCGCTGCCGTTGCCGGTATGCTGGCGGGCGTTGCTACCGGTTTTTTACATACCAAACTGAAAATACCGGCGCTGCTGGCAGGTATTTTAACCATGATTGCGCTGTATTCCGTAAACCTGCGCGTTATGGGCAAAGCTAACCTGTCGCTTTTGCGTATTGATACAATTTTTACGGAAATGCAGGCCCTGACAGGCCTTGACAATGTTTATACGGTGCTTGCGGTAGGTGCTGTTTCCGCCCTTATCTGCGTTATTTTTATCTACTGGTTCTTTGGTACGGAAATCGGCGCTGCCATCCGCGCTACCGGCTATAACCAGCAGATGATCCGCGCTCAGGGCGTTGATACACGCATTACCATTATTCTGGGCCTTTTAATCAGTAATGCGCTGGTTGCCTTAAGCGGCGCGCTGATTGCGCAGAACAACGGCTTTGCCGATGTCGGCATGGGCACCGGCACAATCGTTATCGGCCTTGCGTCCGTTATTATCGGCGAAGTGCTTTTTGGCACCCGCAGCTTTAAAAACTGCCTTATCAGCGTAGTGCTGGGCAGCGTTGTATACCGTATTGTTATTGCAGCGGTACTGCAAATGGGCATGCCGCCTAACGATTTGAAACTGTTTACGGCGCTTCTGGTTGCATTTGCGCTGTCGCTGCCGCTTGTTAAAGACAAGGTTGGCGTCAGAAAGGCGGTGAAATAATGCTGCACGTTGAACATATCCATAAAACATTTTTTGCGGGCACCATTAATGAAAAGGTTGCTTTGCAGGATTTATCGCTGCATCTTGCGCCCGGCGATTTTGTTACCGTTATCGGCGGCAACGGCGCGGGCAAATCTACACTGTTAAACTCCATTGCCGGTGTTTTTCCGATTGACAGCGGCAAAATAGTTATCGACGGCGTTGATATTACCAAAACTCCGGAACATAAACGCGCAAAATATATCGGCAGGGTTTTTCAGGACCCGATGATGGGCACCGCTGCCGGCATGATGATTGAAGAAAACCTGGCTATTGCCGCACGCCGCGGCAAAACGCCCGGACTTAAATGGAGCCTGAACGAAAAAGACCACGACTGGTTTGTGGAAATGCTTAAAGAGCTTGACCTCGGCCTTGAAAACCGCATGACGGCTAAAGTTGGCCTGCTTTCCGGCGGGCAGCGCCAGGCACTGACGCTTTTAATGGCAACAATAAAACGCCCGAAGCTTTTGCTTTTGGACGAACATACTGCCGCGCTCGACCCGAAAACGGCAGCCAAGGTGCTTTCGCTTACCGAGCGCATTATTGACCGCGACAAGCTGACGGCGCTGATGATTACGCACAATATGCGCGACGCGCTGAAATACGGCAACCGCCTGATTATGATGTATAACGGGCGTATTCTGGTAGACGTTGCCGGTGAAGAAAAGAAAAACCTTACCACGCAGGATTTGCTTTTGATGTTTGAAAAAGCTGCCGGCAACACGCTTGACAGCGACAGGCTGCTTTTGGGATAAGGAGAAACGCATGGCTGAACTGGAACGGCTGAAACAAATAAAATGCTTTTTGTTCGATATGGACGGTACCATTAATCTGGGCAATACGCTTATTCCCGGCATGGACGCGTTTTTTAAAAAGCTGCGTTCTTACGGCAGGGATTTTTACCTGGTTACCAATAATTCTTCCAAAGGGCACAGCCATTATGTGGAAAAAATGCGCCGCATGGGCATTGAGGTAACGCGCAAAAACGTTTTAATCAGCAGCGATGCCTTTGTGTATTATATGCAGCAGGTTAAGCCAGGCGCCAGTTTGTATGTGCTCGGTACCGATTTATTAAAGGAAACCATTATTAAAGGCGGCTTTAAGCTGACGACGCTGTTGGAAGAAAAAACAGATTTTGTGGTTGTCGGTTTTGATATGTCGCTTGATTATGAAAAGCTGGCCATAGCCTGCCGTTTGATTGACCGCGGCGTGCCTTATGTGGCTACGCATCCCGATGTGCGCTGCCCAATAGAAGGCGGCGAGTTTATACCCGACTGCGGTGCCATGATTAAGCTGATTGAAACGGCAACCGGCAAAAAGCCTGCTGCCATTACCGGCAAACCCTACCACTACATGGTAGATGTTGTTATGGAACGCACCGGCTATAAAAAAGACGAAATTGCCATGGTTGGCGACCGCCTGAGTACCGACATTGCCTTCGGGCTGAACAACGGCATTTTATCCGTACTTGTTTTAACCGGCGAAGCCACGCTGGAGGATGTGGAAAAGGAAAACATCCACCCCGATATAATTTTGCCGCACGCGGCGGATATAGCAAAATATTTTTAAAAAAATTGCCCTGCTTTGAGCAGGGTTTATTTTTATTCTGCCTCATTTTGTTGTATAATTAATTTAGGGTCTTTATGCTAAACCTTAAGTTTTGGGAAAGGCAGTGAGAATTATGGATTTTAAAAAAGTTACCTTCTTAAAAGTTTACACCGGTGAAGACGTTATTGTTGAAGATATGCCGCTTTTTAAGGCCGTTATTAAAGAGGCCATGCGCCTTAAACTGGCAGGCGGCACGGTTACGCGCGGCATTGGCGGTTATGCTTCGGTTAAGCGCGGTATCGATTATAAAATCGGTTCGTTCTTTACTGGGCTGCCCAATATGCCGGTAACGGTAGAAATTGTAGATACACGCGAAAATATTGAAAAAATTCTGCCCTGGCTGGAAAAGAATGCCACCAAAGCATTGGTGCTGGTAGAAGAAAGCACCTGCCTTATTACCGATTATATGCGTGAAGAAGAAGCCAAAAAAGCCCAGGAGGCTAATAAATAAAACAACATCCCCGGAGGAAGATGCTGAATGAGAGAATTTTTTGATGTTGCCCTTATCGGCGGAGGTCCTGCCGCCGTTTTTGCTGCTTACGAGTTTTCGTTGAAGTACCCGGAATTAAAAGTGGTTATTCTGGAGGAAGGACACCCCATTGAGCAGCGCAAATGCCCGCTGGCGCAGAAAAAGGTAGACCACTGCCTGCGCTGCGTGCCCTGCGATATTATGCGCGGGTTCGGCGGCGCCGGTGCGTTTTCGGACGGCAAATATAATTTTACAACCGAGTTTGGCGGCTGGCTGAATGAATACCTGCCCCATAACGAAGTTATTGATTTGATTGACTACGTTGATGAGCTGAACTGCCGCCACGGTGCGCCGGGCGAATATTTCAGCACCAAAAACTGCACAATCGGCGCCAAAGCGCTGGGTTACGACCTGCACCTTTTAAATGCCAAGGTAAGGCATCTGGGTACGGAAAACAACCTTATTATAATGGAAAATATTTATAAGCATCTGCTGGAAAACGGTATTGAAATCCGCTGCAACAGCCACGTGGAAAAAATCCTCCGCGAAGGCGAAAGGTTTGTGCTGCCGGTACGCGGCAAGGGCGAAATTGAATGTACTTATTTAATTGCTGCCCCCGGGCGCGCCGGTGCGGAATGGTTTACCGAGCAGTGCAAGGATTTGGGGCTGAGCTTTATTAATAACCAGGTGGATATCGGCGTACGCGTGGAAGTGCCTGCGCAGGTGTTTAAGCACATTACCGATGAAGTGTACGAGGCCAAGCTTGTGTATCGCACCCAGCGCTACAACGATTTGGTGCGCACCTTCTGCATGAACCCCAACGGTTATGTTGTGGCCGAAAACACCGACGGCATTGTAACGGTTAACGGGCACAGCTACCGCGACCCGAAACTGCACAGCAACAACACCAACTTTGCGCTTTTGGTAAGCAACACCTTTACCGAACCGTTTACCGAACCGCACCAGTACGGCAAGCGCATTGCTTCCTTCAGCAATATGCTGGGCGGCGGCGTGCTTTTGCAGCGTTTCGGCGATTTGATTAACGGACGACGCACCAACGAGCGCCGTTTGAAAAAGAGCTTTACCAAACCTACTTTAAACGCAACCCCGGGAGATTTAAGCCTGGTACTGCCCAAACGCCAGCTTGACGATATTATCGAAATGATTTACGCGCTGGATAAAATTGCCCCCGGCATGGCCAATGCCGATACGCTTTTGTACGGCGTGGAAGTTAAGTTTTACAGCGCGCGCCTTGAGCTGGACGGCAAACTGGAAACCAAAATACACAACCTGTTTGCCTGCGGCGACGGTGCAGGCATTACGCGCGGGCTTTCGCAGGCCAGTGCCAGCGGCGTGCATGTGGCAAGGCAGATTGGCGAACGCGCCAGAAGCGGCAAATAACTGAACGGGCGGGAAGATAAACATGGTAACACCGTTAATAAGCATGCTCGGAATTACCAAAAAATTTCCGGGCGTTATAGCCAACAATAAAATAGATTTAGAATTATACCCCGGCGAAGTGCATGCGCTGCTGGGCGAAAACGGCAGCGGCAAAAGTACGCTGATGAGCATTTTAACCGGGCTTTACCAGCCGACGGAAGGCAAAATACTGGTTGACGGCAAGGAAACGCAGTTTTCTTCGCCTGCTGACGCCATTGCAAGCGGCATCGGCATGGTGCACCAGCATTTTAAGCTGATTGAATCCTTCACCGTGGCGGAAAACATTGCCTTAAGCGATACGCACGGCAGCTTTAAGCTGGATATGGCGCAGCTGGAAGCCGACATTGAAGAATTAAGCAGTTACTACGGCTTAAAAATAGACCCGCACGCTTTTGTATGGCAGCTTGGCGTGGGCGAAAAGCAGCGCGTGGAAATTCTGCGTATGCTGTACCACAAAAGCCGGGTGCTGATACTTGACGAACCTACGGCGGTGCTGACGCCGCAGGAAACGCGCGAGCTGTTTGCCAACCTGCGCAAAATGGCCGACAACGGCTGCGCGGTAGTGTTTATTTCGCACAAGCTGAACGAAGTTGAAGAACTGGCAGACCGCATTACTGTTCTGCGCGGAGGCGTTGTAAGCGGACGCATGGAAACAAGCGAAATCAACCGCAGCGCGCTGATACAAATGATGGTTGGGCGCGAGCTTAACACCAACTATCCGCATAAGCCTGCCGGTAGCGGAGATGTGGTTTTAAAAGTGGAAAAAATCTCCGCCCTTGGCGATATGCACACGCTGGCGCTTGACAATGTGAGCTTTGAAATACGCGCGGGCGAAATTTACGGCATTGCCGGCGTAAGCGGCAACGGACAGCGCGAGCTGGCGGAGGTTATTGCCGGTATGCGCCTTTCCATGGGCGGCAAAATGTATTACCGCGGGCAGGATTTTACCAATAAACCGCCGCGTGCCAAAATTGAAGCAGGCATCAGCTATGTGCCGGAGGACCGCCTTGGCACAGGCCTTGCGCCGAACTTAAACAGCGTTGAAAACATTATTTTAAAAGAATACAACGGGCGTTTTGCCGAAGGCTGGCGCATTAAATGGCAGGCAGCCGTAAGCGCCGCCAAACATATTGTTGAAGAATTTGACATTAAGCAGGGCAGCATTTACCAGCCGGTAAAAATGATGAGCGGCGGCAATATCCAGAAGCTGCTTTTGGGGCGCGAAATTGCAGCCAAACCGCAGCTGATGGTAGTGCTGTACCCCGTGCGCGGGCTGGATATCGGCGCGATTGAAGCCGTGCACAAGCTGCTTTTAAAACTTAAAGAAGAAAACACGGCGATACTTCTGGTATCGGAAGAACTGGAAGAACTTGCAGCCCTGGCAGACCGCGTGGGCGTTATGTTTGCAGGTAAGCTGATGGGCGAATTTGCCGTGCAGGATATGGATATTGAAAAAATCGGCGCGCTGATGGCCGGTGTAACGGATAACGGAGGTGAGGGCAAATGAAGGTAGTTCTGGAAAAACGCCTGGAACAAAGCCTGAAAGCGCAAATCGGCCTGCCCGTACTTTCGGCGCTGATGGCACTGGTTTTTTGCGGCGTATTTTTTGCCCTTACCGGCAAAGACCCGCTTCTGGTATATGAGAGCATGTTCAGCGGCGCGCTGGGCAACGATTACGGCCTTTCGGAAACTTTCGTAAAAATGATTCCGATGGCGCTGTGCGCACTGGGCATTGCCGTTGCGTTCCGCATGCAGATTTGGAATATCGGCGCGGAAGGCCAGTTTTACATGGGCGCCTGCGCCGCAACCTGGGTGCCGCTTAATTTTCCCGATTTGCCTGCGGCGGTTATGCTGCCCGCAATGTTTGTTTTGGGAGCGCTGGCAGGCGGCTTGTGGGGCCTTGTTGCGGGCTGGTTTAAAACAAAATGGCTGGTTAACGAACTTATCAGCACTTTAATGATGAACTACATTGCCATTTTGTGGGTAGATTATCTGGTATATGGCGACTGGCGCGACCCTAACGGGCTGAACTTTCCTTTAACGGCGGCGTTCCCGGATGCGGCAATGCTGCCGAGTTTCGGCGATTTGCGCGTACACGCCGGTATTTTTGTAGTGTTTATTGCGGCGGCAGTGTTTACGGTGCTGTTTAAAAGCTCGCGCTGGGGTTACGAAACAATGGTTATCGGCTCCAACCCGGCTGCTGCGCGCTATGCCGGTATGGATATTGCACGCAACGTGCTTATTGCCATGTTTATCAGCGGCGCGGTATGCGGGCTTGCAGGCATGGTGGAAGTTTCGGGCATTGTAGGCAAGCTGCAGCACGGCATCAGCCCGGGCTACGGCTACACTGCCATTATTATAGCGTGGCTGGCGCGTTTAAACCCGCCCGCCATTATTCTGGTATCTTTTCTGTTTGCAGTTATTCACGTGGGCGGCTTTATGCTGCAAACCATGGGCATTTCCGCAGCGGCGGCAACCATGCTGCAGGGCGCGGTGCTGTTTTTCGTGGTTGGCACGGAAATTTTTACCGGCTACAAGCTGCGTATTGTGAAAGGCGGTGCTGAAAATGAGTGAAGATTTTATCGTTTCGTTGCTGGCTGCCGCCATCACCATGGGCACGCCTCTTTTGTACGCCGCTTTGGGCGAGGTTATCTGCGAGCGCAGCGGTGTTATTAACCTCGGCGTTGAAGGCATGATGCTTATCGGCGCCTGCACCGGCTTTATTGCGGGCAACAGCTTCGGCAGCCCGTGGGCAGGTGTTGCGGCGGCTGTTGCTGCGGGCGCGCTTTTGGCGCTTATCCACGCGTTTTTAACAGTAACTCTGCGCGCCAATCAGGTTGTAAGCGGCCTTGCTGTAACCTTGTTCGGCACAGGGCTTAGCGGCTACCTTGGGCAGGATTACGTAGGGCAGCCTGCCGGTGCGGTATTCGGCAAAATTGCCGTGCCGCTTTTAAGCGATATTCCCATTATCGGCAGCATTCTGTTCAAACAGGATGCGCTGGTGTATATAAGTTACTTTTTGGTGCCGCTTGCGGCGTGGTATTTTTACAAAACGCGCAGCGGGCTGTTTCTGCGTGCCATGGGCGAAAACCCGGCGGCGGTAGATGCGGCGGGCATTAATGTTTTCGGCCTGCGCTATTTATATATTGTAGTTGGCGGTGCGCTGGCGGGTGTTGCCGGTGCGTACCTGTCGCTTGCCTATGCACCCAGCTGGCTGGAGAACATGACGGCGGGCCGCGGCTGGATTGCCGTTGCGCTTGTAATTTTTGCCCTGTGGGACCCCTGGCGTGCCATGGCAGGTTCGTATCTCTTTGGCGGCATCGACGCACTGGGCTTTAACTTGCAGGTGCTCGGCGTGCCGGTATCGGGCTTTATACTTAATATGCTGCCGTACATTTTTACGGTGCTGGTGCTTGTGCTGGTGTTAAAACGCCGCGGCGGGCGCAGCGCATCCCCGCAGGCTCTGGGCCTTTCGTACG
>ENA-OQNO01000659-OQNO01000659.1-human-gut-metagenome-genome-assembly--contig:-NODE-659-length-30076-cov-3.620355_pt1 | contig 30076 bp, 22 predicted proteins | sample MGYA00242629_ERZ504880 | MGnify/ENA primary metagenome ERZ504880 (study PRJEB26092, sample SAMD00036377) | human gut metagenome | host: Homo sapiens | study: EMG produced TPA metagenomics assembly of... | reverse complement strand
GAGTTGCCCTCGATCGACATGCCGTTGGGATTCGCATCGGTTGCGATCGGAGACAACGTATGGCTCGTGGAAAACGTTGTGTTGTTGCCGGGCGTTACTATAGGTAACGGCTGTGTGATAGGGGCGAATGCGGTGGTCTCTCGATCGATCCCGGACAGGTGTGTTGCCGTAGGCTCGCCAGCACGTCCTGTTAAGATGTACAACGATGACTCGGGCAGTTGGGAACCGGTGCGTTGATCTACACGGTGTCTGCGACACGCTTCTTAGCCTTTAAAAGGAATCGAACGAAGCAAAATCCGAAGATCAATGACAGGAAAGCAAAGGAGAGCACATAGAGCATCGCTGCGCCCATGATTCCGAATGAGGAGATGAGGGGGGTGGCGATGCAAATGGCCAGACCCGCCGAGAGGGCGTAGCCAAAGAAGATAGCCCCTTGTTTTCTCATGGTTACCAGGCCGTAGTACAAAACGATGCTCAGGGCGCTCAGAACGCCGCCAAGCAGCAGCACCATGAGCTCGGGTCTGTAGCTGGAAAGATCGATGTTGTATATCCAGCCCAAAAGCGGGGTGCCGAAGGGGTACATGGTGATGCAGAGCGCCACAAATGCTGTGAACACCACGCCGATGCTCTTGGCCAATATACTGCAGAAGCGGTGCAGATTGTTCTCTGTCCAACTTTGGGCCAGTGTGGTCAGCAGAGGCTTGAAGGCAAACTGATTGAGCAAGTTGATTGCCAGCGTGGGCATGAACAGCACGGAATAAAACGTCTGGATGTCCTTAGTGCAGAACTCTTCAATCCCAAATTTCGGAGCATTGGTTAGATATGTTGCAAGAAAGGCTCCTAAGAACAGGGGAAAGCACGTAGCCATAAGCCCTGCTAGTGCCTTTAAACGGACGCTGCCACGTAGGGTAAGGAGGCGCGCTGCAGGCGGGATGTTGAGTGCGAGCAAAGCAACCAACGAGCAGATAAGGGATGCGATGCATGCGATGAGCAGATCGTGAAAGATCGCTACCGAAGCACAGAACGTTACCGTGGTGACCAGAACTCTGAAGAAAAACGCCTTGCCTGCTACGTCTAGGCGTCCCCTCTGCTGAAATGCCCCATGGAATACGTCTTCGAAGGCATCGAACAGCTTCAGCGATGCTACCAGTACGATCAGTAGCGCCTCGTAACTGAACCCATTGGTGAAGACGGAGTAGCCGATTACGCACCCAAGCATGAGGATGCAGGTGAGTACTCTTGAAGCGAGGTACACCGAGAAAGAGTATTTCGCTGTGGCGTCAGTTGCCTGGTACGGACGCATTTCGTATGCGCCCAGCGTTTGAAACTGCTGGGATAGAGCATAGGCGAGCGAGAAGATACCGCCAGCGTAGGGCCCCATAGTCCGGGTGACCGCGAAGAGGAGGATGAAGCTCGATGCAGCGCTCATCGCGCTGCCGAGCGTGTTCCAGATGTAGTTCTTCGCGGTTTGCGACTTCTCACTTTGGTTCATTATTTGAGCGACCCTATCAGAACTTGCCAAAGTCGAGTTTGAACGGGTAGTGGTTCTTTCGCTGTTCGACAGGTGGAAGCTCGCGGTAGTTCCCGTAGTTCCTGGACAGCAGCGCGTCGTATTGGTTTGCAAGCTTGACCGTGGCATTGCCGAATTTGACGTCAAGTGCGGGGTATAGGTCGTCGAGCGTGGCGGACCAATCGAGTGGAGCCTTGTCGGAGAAGTCAGCGTAGACAGTCGTGTCCTCGTTTTCAGCGAGTCGCGCTGCGCGCTCCCAGCGCTCTTGCGTGAAGCGCGGCGTAATGCCGACCATCCTCATGCCCCAATGCGCGCAAAACGATGCAGCGTACACGAGGGCCTTGCGCCATCCATCGAATGGAACGTAAGGCTTGGCGGTTGCGCGAAGATAAAGCAGGCGACACCAGATCCAGGTTCCTCGTAGCTGGCGGCGAAGAGTTTTCTCGTCCTTGGAGACCTTGTCGATGGGGATTACGTCGATGCTCAAAGGCTTTTCATAGCGGCTGTCTTTGAAAAAGTCCGGTATGCACAGGGTGCCCTTCAGCGACAGGTAGGCTGCGGGTGTTGTGATGTACTCTTCGTTGCGCGCGCTTTCCAGTTTGAAGTCGTCGCCGAGCAGAGCGGGGGCCTCAAGAAGAAAGCGTTCGTAGTCCTCGCGGGTCAGGGCAACATCCACGTCGTCGTCCCACGGAATGAACCCTTCATGGCGGACCGCTCCCAGTGCCGTTCCTGCCCAGACTACGTATCTGATGTCTAAGGTCTCGCATACTCGATGGAGTTCCTCTAGCAGCAGGGTGGAACAGTCTTGTACCTTTTTCAGTTCGTCAGGGTTCTCGTATTCCTTGAAGGCCATTACAATCTCCTATACGCCTTTTGTTCTTGAAATGAGCTCACGCAAGTATAGCAGGAGATCGCGGTAAGGCGGTATGCGCTTGTCTTTCGCCGCGTAAGGTGTTTATGGGATTTTTAAGGTTGGTTTTCGCCGAAGAGTTTGCTTTTGCGGCCTCTAGGCGGTTGCTGCGTACTGGCCCCAACGACGAAAGACCAGTAAACATGCATTTCTTGGGTACGCTGTTGGAAGCAGTGATCGGTACTGGTAAAGTGACTGAGAGAGGCATTTGCGATCAAAGGATATTATGGATACGGTTCTTGTTACGGGTGCAGGCGGGTACATCGGTCGTCATGTGGTGCGCACGCTACACGGCATGGGCGTTTCGGTTGTTTCGCTTGATTTTGGGAGCGAGCCCATCGAGGGCGTCTCTCGTCATATTTCGGCGGACATCTTATCTCCTGGGTTTCGCATAGAGGATCATTTCGACGTGATCCCCGATGCGTGCTTGCATCTGGCCTGGAGAAACGGGTTCAACCATAACGACCCGTCTCATATGCAGGATTTATCCGGTCATTTTTCTTTTGTCCAGAGCCTGATCGACGCGGGTGTGGGCCGTGTCGCAGTCATGGGGAGTATGCACGAAGTCGGGTATTGGGAGGGTCCGATAGATCAAGACACCCCATGCAATCCTCAGAGCTTGTACGGGGTGGCTAAAGATGCTCTGCGCCGCTCGATATTCTTGAGGGCCGAGGGCACGACTACTTCTGTGCAATGGCTTCGTGGCTTCTACATTTACGGAGATGACGAGGGGTCGCAGTCTATCTTCGGCAAGCTTCTTCGGGCCGCGAAATCAGGGGAGACCACCTTTCCCTTCACGTCTGGCCGCAACAAATACGATTTTTTGAGCATTGATGAGCTTGCTTTTCAGATAGCGATGTGCGTGATGCAGGGAGAAGTGACCGGCGTGATCAATTGTTGTTCCGGTCGGCCGGTGAGCTTAGCTGACCAAGTAGAGGAGTTCATCGCCGCCAAAGGTCTTGATATCTCGTTGAAGTACGGGGCGTATCCCGATCGTCCTTACGATTCCCCGGGTGTTTGGGGGGATGATTCCAAGATTCGTTTGATTCTAGGGTCAAACGACGGTGCTCGTTCGTAGAGGGGTTTTCAGTGTATTCGGCTTCCGACCATACCTTTGTTATCTGCGCGTACAAAGAGAATCCCTATATCGAGGACACTATTAGGTCTCTGAAGGCTCAAACCGTCCTGGGATCCATTATCCTGTCTACGTCCACTCCGAACACGTATCTTGAAAACGTGTGCCGCAAGCACGAGATCAAGATGATCGTGAATGATCGGCCGGGGCTTGCCGGTGATGAGTGGAACTATGGGTACGATCATGCCGAGACGTCACTTGTCACCATGGCTCATCAGGACGACTATTACGAGCCGAAATACCTCGAGCGCTTCTTGGAGGAGCTCAACAAATATGATTCGGCTGAGGTGTCACTGCTTTTTTCGGATTACTACGAATTGAGGAACGGCGGCACCGTTTCGGACAACTCGCTGTTGAAGGTCAAGCGCGTCATGAATGCTCCTCTTGCCAACAGTCGATTGAACGGCAGTATGTTCTGGAAACGCCGAGTTCTTTCGCTGGGCTGCTCCATTTGCTGTCCGTCGGTCTTGCTGGTGAAGCCCGTGGCGGGGCCGAGCGTTTTCGATACGACGTACAGGAACAGCTGCGATTACAAGACTTGGGTTGACCTGGCTTCGAAGGAAGGACGGTTCGTGTATATTGCGGATCGGTTGATGGGTCACAGGATTTATGAAGAGTCGGCTACGTCGAAGAATTTGGGTGAGAATATCAGGCGCGGAGAGGATTTGCAGATCCTGCAAACGTTGTGGCCCGCTCCTATTGCGCGCGGCGTTAATGCGCTATATGCGCAGAGCGAAAAGAGCAACCAGCTGTGATTCTCCATACTTCTGCGGCAAAAGTAGTGCCGATGCGTTCTGCACAAGGGGCAACTGAATGAAAGTACTTGTCATAATACCTGCTTACAACGAGCAAGAGAGCATAGTAGCCGCTGTCTCGAGCGTAGTTGGGGCAGGGTATGATTACCTGGTCGTGAACGACGGATCTCGCGACGCGACCCTGGACATCTGTCGGTCGAGTGGTTTCAATGTGCTGAACCTGAGCGAGAACTTGGGGATAGGCGGAGCTGTTCAGGCCGGATATAAGTATGCTTTAGAGGCAGGCTATGATGTGGCCATCCAATTCGACGGCGATGGACAGCATGATGCTGCATGCATCGAGCAACTGGTCGAGGGCATCGTAGATGGTGGAGACTTGGTGATCGGGTCTCGCTTCCTTGGCGGTGAGAATCAGTTTAAGTCCACGTTCATGAGGCGAGTGGGCATACAATGGCTGTCTCGCGTGATCCGTCTTTTCGGTGGGCGTGTAACTGATCCCACCTCGGGTTTCCGAGCCTGCAACCGTAAAGCGCTGCAGCTGTTTTGTCGTGAATATCCGATTGACTATCCTGAGCCGGAGTCCATCGTGGTAGCTATTGGAGCTGGTTTGTCTGTCAAAGAGCGACCCGTTGTCATGCACGAGCGACAAGGTGGAGCATCTTCGATAGGGGTTTCGTCGAGCGCGTACTACATGGTCAAAGTGACTCTCGCCATTGCGATCATGGGAGCGTTCGGCTATTTCAGCAAGGAAAAACAATGATAGTACTGAGAACCATAGTTGTCGTTGCATGCGTTGTGTTCATGCTTCTTGTTTGCAAGCAAGTATCTGCCGGGCGCCTGCTTCTTAAATACTCGCTGTTGTGGCTGACGCTTGCTTTCGTCACGATTTTGGCTTCAGTTTTTCCCGAGCCCATCTTTTTGATTTCACGATTCTTCGGATTCGATACCCCGTCGAATTTCGTGTTTTTTGCTGCCTTGTTCTTCCTTTTGGCTATTTGCTTGTCGTTGAGTGTGGTGGTGAGCAAGCAGGCTATGCGAATGAAGAATCTGGTTCAGAGACAGGCTTTGCTGGAGAAGCGGATCGAAGGTGAAGAGCGGCATGGGAGAGAGGGCTAAATCGGTGCAGCGGGTAATGGATCGTGTTGCGGGGTCGAAATGGGCTCTCTTTTTTGCGTATGCCTGCGTGGCGCTTGGGGCGGCTATTTCGTTGTTCAGCGCGGTGCTGCGGCAGCGGGCCGGAGTGCTGTCCTCTTACGAGATCTTACTTTCGTTGCTGCTATTCGCAGGCTTGCTCGCCCTCTTTTGCGTACTGCTGAGAAGAAATAAGGAGGATGCGGGCTTCGTATTCCTTCTTGTCGGCACTCCCGCTCTGTTCGGCTTCGGCTTGTTCGTCCTTCCCGATCAGGTGCCGGATGAGATCTGGCACATATACCGAGTCTTGAATTTCACGGGATCTGGCAACGGAGGCATGATATCGCCCGACTCCCTGACGTACTTGCAGACTCCGCGCAGCTACGAATCGATGTTCTATGCTCTTGCAGCCTCGCCTGACTGGGGAAGCACCCATGTGGTTGACAGGGACATGTCGTCGTATCTCAGCCATCTGTATGCCGCACCTGGAGTGGTCGCCGCGCTTGGAAAGCTGATGAACCTCAACCCGTTTGTCGTGGTGTACATGGCTCGAATGGCGAACATCGCCCTGTTCCTCGTCGCCGCTTTCTGGGTGCTGCGGATAATTCCGCTTGGGAAGACGGTGACGTTCGTATACCTTCTCAACCCGATCTTGCTGCAGCAAGAGGCATCGTGTTCTGCCGACGCCTTTCTCAACGCAGTGTCCCTTCTGTTCGTAGCCTACTTCCTGAAGCTCTTGTTTCAGGAGGGTATCAACAAGAAGGAGTGGGCGGTGCTGGCCTGTCTGCTGCTCTTCACCTGCATATCGAAATATGCTTATGCTCCGCTTGCGTTGATGCTGCTGTTCCTAGTACCGAAGGTCGTGCGCAAAAAGAAGGCGATAGTTGCGATTTACGCTTCAGTTGCCGCGGTGTTCTTGGCTGCTGTGCTCTTTGCGCTCTTCATCTATAACGGAGCGGCTTTCAAAGACGCGCTCGACCTTGTTAGGTCTCCTGGCGAGTTCGTTTCGGTATTGTTACGTTCTCTATCCGTCATGGGTCCGTTTTGGCTTTATTCGTTCGGTGGGGCCAATCTCGGCCCTCTGACGATCAGCGCCTGGACTCCCTGCTTGTGGGCGTATTTCGTCCTTTTGGCTGTTGCCGTGCTGTATAGCTTGGGGGAGAAGCACTCGTTCAAGCGGGGCCAAAAGATCTTCATCGGCTTGTTGATAGCGGGAACGGTGGTGCTGATCATCCTTGCGTTCAGGGAATGGACCATCAACGTTGATGAGCGCTTCGATATCATAATGGGCGTTCAGGGCCGCTACTTCATTCCTCTGTTCCTGCTTCCGTTGCTGTGCTTCGTGGGTCCGAAATCCACTATCACACGTCCCAACTGCCTGTACGGCTATTCGGTTGCCATGTCGGTGATCATAGCGAGTGGGCTGGCTTCAGTTGTGCGATACTTTTGGTAAGCCGGCTCGGTCGCTTCGCTTCACGTATAATGCAAGTCAAAAACCAGTCGGCTGTGATTCGATTCGCAGCTCGGATATCCAATTGATTGCGGGAATTGTATGTCGAAGATGCAGTACTTTCTCGATGCCGCCCGATATACGTATCGTGAGGACGGGTGGCGTTCGGTCGTAGAGAAGACCAGGAATAATTTGCGCGAGGTGATCGCGTTAAGAAGGAGCAGCGATGCTCCGGACAACTCGTTTTTCGACGTCATGTTCGTCAACGGGTGCGACTACTCCGTTCCTCATCCGGTTCGGTACCGCGTGGGGCATCAGGTTGAGCAGCTTCGTGCGGCAGGGTTGTCCTGCGGCGTCGTTGACGCTTGGAATCTGAGGGACGATCACCTGCGACATGCCCGCACATTCATTTTCTTTCGATGCCCGGTTACTGACGAGGTGGAGCGCTTCATCGGGGAAGCCAAGCGCCTTAACAAGCGGGTCCTTTACGATATCGACGATCTGGTCTTTGATACGTGTTATACAGACACGATCCCCTATGTGCAGTCGCTGACCGGAGATGATCGGGTGTTGTACGACGAGGGCGTGGTTCGTATGGGCAAGACGCTGAGCCTGTGCGAGGGTGCCATAACGACGACCGAGGCGTTGGCTGAAGAGCTTGCCAGGTACGTTCCGCTTGTGTTCGTGAATAGGAACACGGCTTCGGATGATATGCTCATGCTGTCTAACGATGCTGTGTTCCGTCGCGACGAGTTGCCGCTTTACGAAGAATCGAAGCTATGCAAGGGGGATAGAAAAAAGCACTCTCTTGCGGTAAAGAGACGGTACGAGCGGCAGGGTGTCGTCAAGATGGGGTATTTTAGCGGCAGCATTACGCATAATGCGGATTTCGAGATCATCATGCGTGCGGTTGCGGCAGTAATGAAAGCCCGAGACAACGTGAAGCTGGTTCTGGTCGGCGAGCTCGACGTGCCGAGCGAACTTGAATCGCTGCGTGATCGGATAGAGTTCGTTCCGTTCTGCGATTGGAAGCGCCTGCCTTATTTGATAGCTGGTGTTGACATCAATCTTGCTCCTTTGCAAGACACCCTGTTCAATCGGGCCAAATCGGAGAACAAATGGGTCGAGGCTTCTCTTGTGAAAGTTGTAACGGTTGCAAGCAACGTCGGTGCGTTTTCCCGCATGATCGAGCACGATGAAACCGGAGTCCTCTGCGGTTCCGAGGAGGATTGGGAAAGAGAGTTGCTTCGCTTGGTCGATTCCGCCGACGATCGGGAGCGGATTGCGGCGAACGCGCACGCGTACTGCGTGCGCTATTGCACGACAATCAACACCGGCCATCGCGTCGCGGACTTCATTCGAGCCCATCAAACGCCAAACATTGCGATGGTCATGCCGAGTTTGAATACGAGCGGCGGGGTTCTCGTCGTCCTCAAACATGGGGCGATGCTGCAAGAGGCCGGTTACGATGTGCTGTTCGTGAATACGGACGACACCCTTGAATGGGCGGATTTCGAAGGGCGCCGATTCCCTGTGCTGAACAGGTGCGTCCCTTCCGGAATGCTGGACAGGTGCCCGTTTTCCGGTCGGATCGACAACGGAGTGGCCACGCTTTGGGATACGCTGGACTTCTTGCGTCGCTATCCCAACGTCGGCAAGAAGTCTTATATCGTTCAGAACTTCGAAACGGATTTCTACGAGCCTGGTGACCCCCTTCGGCAGCACGCTAATGCAACTTATGCTGCACGATACGACGACGTCGTTTATCTGACGATCTCGCCGTGGTGCTCCGAGTGGCTTAAGCAGGAATACGGAGTGGTTCCTCGATTTGCCCCGAACGGCATCGATGTGGAACGATTCTATTCTCAGAAGCGCGATTTTCAGGATAGACGCTGCCGAATCCTTATCGAAGGCGATTGCGGTTCCGAATACAAGAACGTTGACGAAAGCTTCGAGATCACCAATCGGCTCGACTCTGAGAAGTTCGAAATATGGTACATGTCGTATACGGGGACCACGAAGCCATTTTACAGGATCGATCGTAACCTTGGTGCGGTAGCCCATGAGGAGGTGGGGGATGTGTATCGTCAATGCGACATCTTGCTTAAGACGAGCATCCTGGAGAGTTTTTCGTATCCTCCTCTGGAGATGATGGCGACAGGAGGTTATGTGGTAGCCGTTCCGAATGGCGGCAATAGCGAGTATCTTGTTCATGAAGAGAACTGCCTGCTGTATTCCGCGGGCAAGATCGACGATGCGATCGCTGCTATCCATCGTATTTACGACGACCGTGAACTAAGGGATTCTCTATATGAAGGGGGGATCGCGACGGCGCGGGCAAGGGATTGGACATCGATAAAGGAGCAAGTGCTCGACCTGTACCGATGACGTGTTTCTTGTGGGTGAGTCCATCAGGAGTGAAGAGAAAGAGAATATCGAATGAAGGGTATTATTCTAGCGGGAGGCTCGGGCACGCGCCTCTATCCACTGACGACCGTGACGAGCAAGCAGCTGCTTCCAGTCTACGACAAGCCCATGATCTATTATCCTCTGAGCGTGCTCATGATGGCAGGGATTCGCGATATCCTGATCATATCGACCCCTCAGGATCTGCCCAATTTCGAGCGTCTGCTTAAAGACGGTTCTGATTACGGGGTAAGCCTATCCTATGCAGAGCAGCCTTCTCCCGATGGTCTTGCGCAGGCTTTCATTATCGGCGAGGAATTCGTTGCCGGCGAGAGCTGCGCTCTTGTGCTCGGCGATAACATCTTCTACGGCAACGGGTTGAGCGATCATCTGCGTCATGCGGTAGAGGTTTCCGAGCGGCAGGGCGGTGCGACCGTGTTCGGGTATCATGTGGACGACCCGGAGCGTTTCGGTGTTGTTGAATTCGATGAAGACTACAATGCCGTTTCAATCGAGGAGAAACCCGCTCATCCTAAGTCGAATTACGCGGTTACCGGTTTGTATTTCTACGACAACCGCGTTTGCGAGTTCGCGAAGAAGGTCGAGCCCTCCGAGCGTGGGGAGCTTGAGATCACGACTCTCAATCAAATGTACTTGGAAGACGGATCCCTCAATGTAGTCACACTTGGGCGCGGCTATGCTTGGCTCGATACGGGGACGATGGAATCGCTTTTTGAAGCGTCGGAATTTGTTCGGGCTGTTGAGAGATCCCAAGGACTTTCCGTGTCGGTACTCGAGGAAATTGCTTTCAATAATGGATGGATCGCAAAAGAACGACTGCTCGAGGCCGCTAGAAGCTACGGTAAGTCTGCTTACGGTCAGCATTTGAAGCGCGTAGCCGAGGGAAAAATCATCCCGTAAAGAAAGGTCGAGCAGAATGAAGATTTTGATTACGGGAAGCGAAGGTCAGCTCGGTAATGAGTTGCGCCGTTGTTTGGAGGCGATGGAGGCCGAAATCGGTCCGATCGGTGCGTGCTATAGCAATGCTCAGGTCGACTATGCGGACTATCAAACACTTGATATTTCCGATATTCGATCAATTGACGCATGGTTCGACAAACGAGGTCCTTATGATTTGGTAGTCAATTGTGCGGCTATTACGAATGTGGACGGCTGCGAACTCGATGAGGCTGGAGCCTATCGGGTGAATGCTCATGGAGCCGAGCATCTTGCGCGTGCATGCGAGTCTTGTAAGGCGAAGTTTGTTCACATATCTACTGACTACGTGTTTCCGGGCGATGACCCCGAGCCTCGCGAAGAAGGCGATCAAGCGCGCCCTATTAGTGCCTATGGTCGGACTAAGTGGGCAGGCGAAGTCTTGGTTTCGGATGTTTGCAGTCGGGTGTTTGTAATACGAACCGCGTGGCTCTACGGTTATTCTGGGAAAAACTTTGTGAAAACTATGATGCGGTTAGCGCGAGAATGCGGCAAAATTAGCGTAGTAGCTGATCAATTTGGCAATCCGACTTCTGCGAATGATCTTGCTTATGAAATTCTAAGGATTGCGGAGACTTCGAATTATGGGATTTATCACTGCACCAATGAGGGGGCTTGTTCGTGGTTTGATTTTGCGAGCGCCATTGTAGACAGTGCGAATATACCATGTGAAAAAGAGAGCCTGACGTCCGCCGAATACAAGAAACGTTTCCCTCAGGCTGCTAGTCGTCCTGCATACTCGAGTTTGCGCAATAAGCATCTAGAGGAGACTATCGGGAATGAAATGAGACCTTGGAGAGAAGCTCTTGATGACTATTTGTCCAATTTGGGAGCATAAGGGGTCTGAGGCTGTATAGACGTTTTGCGCGTGTGATCTTGTTTAGTCGATCACAGGCAACAGTTCAGCTTTCTTGAACCCCGAATCAAGTCGCCTCGGCTTGATTTTGTTGCCTAAGCAAGTCTTTTCGCAGGCGGCGCATTCAATCGCTTCTCCGGTAGTTTGCTCTGTATCTGACAGCGAGAGGTTTTCAAAACCGACGCGGTGTGCATTGTCTTTGGGGTGATCGAGGTAGTGCTCGAGATAAAGGCGAGGATCCGCTCCGCAGGATTTTTTTAACTCTGGATGTCCTGACATATAGGAGGCAATAGAGAAACAGGGATGGGCCATTCGGTGCTCGGAAATCCCGTATTCTAGAAAGTGCCATAGAGCGGTGTCTTGGTCGGGTATTGAATCGTAAGTAAGATCAGCGTAATGCTCCAGGTAGAAGCGGTAGTCAAAAACACGGGAGTAGTTTCTGTTACCCACAATAGGGCGCCTGTTTGATTGTCGTATGGTGAGTTTTGGGCGGAGGTCTTCGGTTTTGAAAGAGTACAATGGTTCATCGACTGGATGCGCAGGGTCATAGACTGGCGCTTCGAAAATACTTAGCTGATGCGCCTCTATGAATGTGTTCAAAAGCCTTTCAGCGAGAAATCCAAAAACACGTTGTTGGTACGAATCGCGCCCTTTGATAGGGTTGATGTACTGCTCCAGGATGCTTTCTACGTTAAATAGCCAATGACAATATTTATCCAGAACTTCCTTTTTGCAGATGATTATGTTGCAGGGGAACAAATAGTTTTGCATGACACATCGCCTGAAAGCGGGGTAGTATGCGTTAAAGTGTCGCTTGATGACGCGCTCCATCAAAACGAGGTCGGTCGAGGAGTGGATGGCGCGATATTGCTCCGCTACGGAGCATAGTCGGTTATCGAATTTGCCAAATAAATAAGTTCGGCGAGCAACTATGCAATCGTGAGTGGCAAGAATGCATTCCACTTCGCTTTTGGACAGCGGCAATCCGGTTTCCTCGCTCTTTGCATAGCGTCTGTAATGGACAAGACCGGAAATATCGCTCTTGTCGTTTTTCCAAATCCAGTGGAGTGCAGTGAGCTCGCAAAAAAACGGATTCTTAAGCGATATGTTGCTTTCTGTCGAGTCGTCGTACGCCCAGTCGGCGTGTCGCTCACCGGTATACTTTACAGCTCCGGCATAAATTGGTTGATAATCGCTAGGGACCATAAGGTCTATGTGCTTATGGGATGCTATGTATACTTTCACGCGGGTTCCTCCTTGGTGAAAGCAAGCGATTCTGACCGCTGCTTTCTTGCGACGGCTGCTACGTGAGCTGGTTGCAGAGTATTCGCATTTCCCCATCGTTTGGACCCAGATGGTTTCCGATGGCTAGTACTGATGAGATACGTTCTTTATGCTCCTCGATGAAGTCGAGACAAGCGGCGATGCTGTCGAGGCTTGTGCTGTCTTGGAGGAGCAAGGCGCTTGGATGATGCGCCGAGTAGCATCCGCAGGCAAGGAGTTCGGGCCACTGCGCGAGGGAAAGCGACGCTATGCATAGGTTATATGGTTCAAATTCATCTTCGGGCGAATCGATAATCCAGGATGCGATATCCAAGCATGTTTCAAACGGCGTTTCCGCGGCGAAACGCCTTACATTTATATTGTTGCTCATCAAAACCGAGTCGAGGCACTTTGCATCAGCTGGCACGTTTCCGAAGCAGAGGACTTCATTGACGTTACTTTTTTGCAAAAAACCAGCAAATCTTGCAGGGTCGATATTCTGATCGTTGAAGGCCGCAAAAATCGGACAAGCTTTGCGGTAGAGGTAAGGAGAAGCGACGAGGGACTCTGGATTGTTGTCGAATCGCACAAACGCTGCTTGGTTGCTCCAGTAGCCCTTATCGAATCCGTATTGGAATATTTCATTCGACATGCTCCAGACATCGCCTTCGTTTGCAAAGTGATGAATAGCGGGATCCCATGGTAGATCGTCGAGTGCTTCGAGTGCTCTTGTGGCGCATTTTCCGCAGTCGATGGTGAATATCTTGTTTGGTTTGTAGTCAAAAAGAAGTCTCTCGACGGCCTCGGATAGTGCATCCGGTTTAGTTGACACCACTGGCGCTTCAAGAGCTCCGCCAAGAGAATTTCCCATAATTGCATTTATGTGGGACGTACCGGATGTGATGATTACGGTGTCGGCGTGGTGGTCGCGGTATCCTTTGAGCGCAAGTTTGACGTTGGTGCTGTCGGAGTTTTCCCCATAGACTCTGTGAAACTGCGGTGCGGGGCTGCTTGACTTCAATGTTTCGCGAAGGGCGTCGAAAACACGTTGCTCCGCTTCCTTGGTGCCCGTTCGTCCTCCAAGACCTCCGTACATGTGGCAGAGCATGGTGGCGTCTCCGCTCATGCGAACGTGGCCCTTTTCAATCCATATCGCCTTGTTGCACATGCGCTCGATCTGCGCATTGCTGTGGGATACGATGAGGACGGTTACGCCATGTTTCTCAATTAGCTCGTTGATGCGATCCTCGCACTTCTTCTGGAACATGAAGTCGCCTACGGAAAGGACTTCGTCCACAACCAGGATCTCCGGCACGATAACGGTGGCGATGGCAAATGCGATGCGTGCAACCATGCCGGATGAATAATTCTTGAGCGGCATATCCAAGAACTTTTCGATTTCGGCGAATTCGACGATCTCGTCGAAGTGGTCGTCGATGAACTTCTTTGAGTAGCCCAAAAGCGCTCCGTTAAGGTAAATGTTCTCCCGTGCGGAAAGCTCCGTATCGAAACCTGCTCCCAGCTCGATCAACGGGGCGATGTTGCCATTGATCTCGCATGAACCTTCGGTGGGCTCCAGAACGCCCGCAATGATTTTGAGGAGCGTCGATTTGCCCGAACCGTTCGTTCCTATGATGCCGAATACATCGCCTTTCTTCACCTCGAACGATATATCGTCGAGCGCCGTGAACCCTTCGAAGAACAATTCGCGGCGAGCAATCTTGATGGCGTATTCCTTCAAGCTGTTCAGCTGTTCGGATGCCATATTGAAGATCATCGATACGTGATCAACCTTGATCATGGTTTGGCGATTGTCGTCTGCCTCGATGCTTTCGGAGTCGCCGATCGACAGGGCAGAGGTGTTAACGTTTTCGGGCATGGTGCACCTTCGTCTCTAAACGTACAGGATGAACTTCTTTTGCTGCTTGCGGAATACGAGGACTCCCAGCAAAAGAGCGATTGCTCCGCAGCCGAAGCAAATGAGGTTGTCCATAAGGCCCGGCGTGACGCCCCACATGGCTATGTCGCGGAAATAGCTAACGTAGTAGTACATGGGGTTGAGCTGCATGACGGGAACCATCCACTCGGGAAGGATGTCGATGGAGTAGAACAGCGGAGTAGCGTAGGTCCATGCCGTCAGAATGACGCTCCATAGATGCATGATGTCGCGGAAGAACACCGAAAGAGCGGCAAGTAGAAGACCAAGCCCCAAGCTGAACATGAACAAATAGGTGAGGAGCACGGGCAGGAGTAGAATGTTGAACGTGGGCACCACGCGGAAAAACACCATAACGATGGCTACGGCAACAAGCGATATGGCAAAGTTCAGAAGCGCGAATACGACCTTCTCAAGCGGGAAGAGCATCTTGTTGATGCGAATCTTCTTGATGAGGGGCGCAGAGTCGATGATTGAGCCCATCGCCCCCGAGGTGGCGTCTGACATGAACGTGAACAACGTCATGCCGAGAATCAGATATACGGGGAAAGGCTCGACTCCTCCGCGAAACACGACGGAGAAGACTGCCGCCAGTACAATCATCATGAGCAAGGGATTGAGTACTGACCAGGCGACACCCAGCACGCTGCGGCGGTATTTGAGTTTGAAGTCTTTCGAAACGAGGGACTTCAATATGAACATGTTGCGCTGCAGCGAATCTTTGGAAAAACTCATTCGGATTCGAGCCCTCTCTTCTTCACTTCAGAATTGCGTCCAATTAATCGCAATCCCTGCATGATACCACGCAGGGGAGAAGTCTCTGACGTTTTCATTACTTTCGCGCAACGCATCGGAGGCTGCGTGGCCTTGATTTGCTTGGCCTCATCGCGCCCGACAGCCGGCGTTCGGCGAGGGTTGAATTGCGAAGTCAGCCGAACACCCTTGTTTAAATAGGCGTTTGTGCAGTTAGCCGGACGTTTTGAAGTGTTTTGAGTCTGTTGCCTGATCTCACGATCAGGGGTTTTGCTTTGATCTCGGGCTGTTTGGATGGGTTTGCAGGCATAGCTTCGCCATACCCTCCGTGTCCGCTCGCAGACTCATCCGGACGGCTGCATACGCCCTATGGCCGAAAATATTAGTTTTTAAGTAGGTTTAAATCAGCGGAGGCAGCCCCCTTGCCTCCCTGTCTTGATTTATTGCGCTCACCTTCAGGTTGAGCCTCTCGTAGGGGATCTCCTCAATGCCTAGAGCGTCTGCAAGTCCTTCTGCTGTCGCAGGATCTGCGGCACGAAGCATTGCTAAAGGCGACAGACCCATCAGCGAGGGTCGGGGTTCGGAGTTGAGCTGGCTCATGAGGACGGCCATATCTTGGGACTTGAGGTTATTGAAGGAGATGCCTCGGTTTTTAGGGAGGAGCTTGCGCAGTTCGACATGATTGCGCTCGCAACCGCCTTTTTGCTGGGACTGTCGCACATCGCAGTAGTAAACTCTGCATCGGGTCCTCCTTCCCGGCAAAGCTGATCTCTCGAGAGCGTCAGCGTCCGAGAACTCGGCGCCGTTGTCGGTCAGGATGAGCCCGAACAAACGCCGGAACGTCTCTTTTCCGAGGGCGGTTTCCAGCATGTCGAGCGCAGCGGCTACTGCGCTCGACGACTTTTCGGGCAAAAGCAGGCACGCCTGCATCTTGCAGGGCCTTAAGTACAGCGTGAGCATGCATTGAGCGTCTGAAGACAACCCTATCACGCAGTCCATTTCGCACGTCTGAGCGCGCTCTTCTTCGGGTAGTGCCGAAAACGTTTCATAAGAACGCCCTGGTCCGTGTGAAGTGGGCTTAGCTTCGGCGGATTTCCTCCGAGGCCTGTAGCCGACCTTGCGGCGCAGTTCTGCGTTTGACATGCCGGCATAGCCGTTGGCTATCCAGCGGTAGATCGTGGTGGGGTGAACCTTGAACTCCTCCGCGTGGCCATATGCTATCTGAGCGGGCGAGAGGCCACGGGCTACGTCGGAGCGGATAAGCGTCATCGTACGCTCGAAATCGTACTCTTTGGCGTTCACGCCCCGGCGTGCTTCGGAGAGGAGGTTGTCGGCAAGCGCCTGAGCCCGGGCTGCTGAATACTCGCAACGCAGAGCTTTGCCGCAGCTGTAGCGGCGATGCTGACAGCCGTTGCAGGTCCAGGGCCACGCTTGCAAACGTGCGCACGCATCCTCGGGCACTTGGTCGACCCGTTCACCTTTCCCGGGACCCTTTGCGATAGTGCGGTTGCGTTTTACCTCGTCAGAGATCGATGCCGGCGAGCGGCCGAGGTCGCGTGCAGCACCGCGCGCTGAGGGCTTTCTCTTGTTGAGCTCCCGTTCCACGGAGGCGCGCTCCGACTTCGTGATCCTGAAGTAGCGCTTCTGCTTTTTCTCTGCCATGATCCTTGTCCTTTCCTTTTCGGCAGGCCCCTTCGGCCCACCCTTAGGCAAGGATTCTCAAACTTAGCTGCACGCGTACGGCTAAGTTCAAGAGAAAAAGCAAAGTGTTCGGTTCAGCCTGCAAATCAACTGGCGTTCGGCGAGTACCCTGTATAAAAGCACTTTGCATGGAAACGGTGACGCTGGCGGGCTATGCGCTTATAATCTTATGCATTTGAGGCAATTGCACGTACAGTCGTATATAAGGATGGCTATGAAAACCTATCTCGTGACCGGCGGAGCCGGCTTCATCGGCAGCAACTTCGTCCACTGGGTGGTGGAGAACCGGCCCGAGGCGCGCGTGATCGTCCTGGACGCGCTCACCTACGCCGGCAACCGCGAGAACCTCGCGGGCATCCCCGCCGACCGCATGGAGTTCGTCCACGGCGACGTCTGCGACGCCGACCTGGTGGACGGCCTGTTCGCACGCGCCGACGCGTGCGTGCACTTCGCGGCCGAGAGCCACAACGACAACTCCATCGCCGACCCGGCCCCCTTCGTCCGCACGAACGTGCAGGGCACCTACACGCTTCTGGAGGCCGCGCGCAAGCACGACGTGCGCTTCCACCACATCTCGACCGACGAGGTGTACGGCGACCTCGCCCTGGACGACCCGGCGCGCTTCACTGAGGACACCCCGTACCGCCCCAGCTCCCCGTACAGCTCCACCAAGGCGTCGTCGGACATGCTGGTGCGGGCGTGGCACCGCACCTACGGCGTGCGCGCCACCATATCCAACTGCTCCAACAACTACGGGCCCTACCAGCACGTGGAGAAGTTCATCCCGCGCCAGATCACGAACGTCATCTGCGGCGTCAAGCCGAAGCTCTACGGCGACGGCCTGAACGTGCGCGACTGGATACACACCGAGGACCACTCGAGCGCGGTGTGGACGATCCTCGAGAAGGGCCGCATGGGCGAGACCTACCTGATCGGCGCCGACGGCGAGAAGAACAACATCGACGTGCTGCGCGCCATCCTGGAGGGCATGGGCCGCCCCGCCGACGAGTTCGACTGGGTGCGCGACCGCCCCGGCCACGACCGCCGCTACGCCATCGACTCCTCGAAGCTGCGCCGCGAGCTGGGCTGGGAGCCCAAGCACACGGACTTCGCCGAGGGCTTGGCCGACACCATCCGGTGGTACCGCGACAACGAGGCATGGTGGCGCCCCGCCAAGGAGGCCACCGAGGCGAAGTACGCGAAGCAGGGGCAGTAGGGGGACGGCATGGCAACAGGGAATATCGTGGAATCCGGCAACTTCACCTTTGCCGACACGTCCATCGAAGGCGTGAAGGTCGTCGACGTCAAGTCGTACGGCGACGCTCGCGGCTACTTCATGGAGACGTACAAGCGCCCCGATTTCGTGGCGGGCGGCATCGACGTGGAATTCGTGCAGGACAACCAGTCCTCGTCGACCAAGGGCGTGCTCCGGGGCCTTCATTTCCAGATCGAGCATCCGCAGTCGAAGCTCGTGCGCGTGGTGTCCGGCGAAGTGTTCGACGTCGCGGTCGACCTGCGCCCGGGCAGCCCCACCTGGGGCAAGTGGGAGGGCGTGGTCCTGTCGGCCGAGAACCGGCGCCAGTTCTTCATCCCCCGCGGCTTCGCGCACGGGTTCCTGGTGCTGAGCGAGACGGCGGAGTTCTGCTACAAGTGCGACGATATCTACCGTCCGGGAGACGAGGGCGGCCTTATGTGGGACGATCCGGAGGTCGGGATCGACTGGCCGGCGCTTCGGGGCGACGAGGCGTTCGATCGCTCCAAAGTGGTGCTGAGCGACAAAGACAAGGTGAATGCCGCCTTGCGCGACCTTGCGTAGCCTGCCATGCGCATAAAGTGCTTGGGGCTATGCCGCGGGGACGGCAAGGGATACGCCAGGATTCGCGTCGAAGGCGCATCGCTCGACGATGTGGATGTGTGCGCTTTGCTTGGCGATGGCGTTGAAGTTCCATCTTTATGGATGCCTGATGAAGCGTCCTCTCACGAGGGGACGCTCGTTTTCCCGTTGCTTCACGATGTGGCTCTCAATATTGTTGCGCGCAAGCGGGGAGGTTGCGAAGCCTCTTCGATCCGCATTGCGCCCGGCAAGCTGAAGTGGCTGTCTCGATTGAACTACCGCATGCGCCCCTCGTTATGTGCTTCCATGCGAGGTGTTGACGAACGCGATGACGGCCGTCTGAAGCTCTCCTTGTTCACGTGCATGCCCGATGGCAATGAGTCGGTTTGGCGCATAGCTGCTGAATCGCCAATGCTTGATGCGGATATTGCGTTTTCCGTAACGGGGCCTGGCGGAAGGTGTCTCGACATCACCCCGATGCTTTTCGAGGATCAGCGTATTTCCGAGGGAACGGAAGGTGGCATTAAAGCTCGCGTAGTCGTTTCCCTTCGCATTCCTGCAGGCGTGGATGGTTTCTGCGTGCTCGCGCGGGACGCGTCGGGCATGTCGCTGCCCGGCATGATCGGCTTCGATCCGGACGCCTTTCAAGGCGAGTTGCAGGGGGCGCTCTATCGCGTGCGCACGGCGGCAGACGCCCAAGATTACGAGCATTGGTGCAAGGCTCACCTGGCTTCGATGCAGGGCGCTCAAGCATGGCGTGCCGGCACGTTCGATATCGAGCCGCTCGTGAGCATCGTGGTTCCCTGTTATCGCTGCAATGAGCGATACCTCAAAGACATGATGAATTCCGTCATGGGGCAAACCTATGCGAAATGGGAGTTGGTGCTTGTTGATTCGGAGTGCGAATCATCCCGCGTGTCTTGCGTTGCCGAGGAGTTCGCCGATGGTCGCATAGTCGTGGTGCCCGTTGTCGACAACGGGGGCATCGTGGGCAATACGAATCTTGGCGTCGAGCATGCCGCGGGCGACTATGTGGCCTTTTTGGACTATGATGATGTTCTGGAGCCCGATGCGCTGTACGAATACGTGCGCGCTATCAACGGGCATCCGGATGCCGGCGCATTGTATTGCGACGAGGATGCGTTCGAAACGCTGGGCGTTTATTGCGATCCGGTATTCAAGACCGACTTCAACAGGGATTTGCTCTATGCGCACAACTGCGTGACGCATTGGCTTATGGTGAAGAAGGCGGTGCTCGACGAGATTGGCCTGTCCGCTCCGGAGATGAACGGGGCGCAGGATTACGATATGGTACTGCGGGTGTTGGAGACCGGTCGCGAGATCGTGCATGTTCCGAAGCTCTTGTACCACTGGCGGCGTCATGCAGGTTCGACGGCTGGGGACAACCTGGAGAGCAAGCCGTATGCTCATATTGCCGGGAAGGCTGCTCTGAGCGGTCATTTTGAGCGGCTTGGCATTTCGGCTGTCGTTGAAGATGGCGATGGCCCGTTTGTTTACCGCGTGCGCTACGAATTGCCGTCGCCGCCGCCCTCGGTAGAGGTGCTCATCCCCAGCAAAGATCACGTGGACGTTCTCGATCGCTGCGTGGCTTCCATCTTGGAGAAGTCGACGTACTCTGCTTATCGCATAACGATTATCGAGAACAATAGCATCGACGAGGCGACGTTCGCCTATTATCGTGAGCTTGAGCAGCGAAGCTCTCGTGTTCGAGTGATTGAATGGCCCGGTGAGTTCAATTATTCGAAAATCATGAATTTCGGTGCGGCAAGCACCGATGCCGACCTGCTGCTTTTGCTTAACAACGACACCGAGGTGATCGCCCCCGACTTCATCGAGGAGATGGCTGGTTATTTGCAGCGCTCCGATGTGGGGGTGGTGGGCGCGAAGCTGTTCTACTACGACGGACTCGTTCAGCATGCGGGCATGCTGATAGGCCCTCATGATACGGTCGTTCACGTGAACCAGAACGTTCCCGACTCATGGGGGGCGTATTTGGGCCGTGCGGTGCGTCCTGGTAATTTCTCGAGCGTGACCGGCGCGTGCCAGATGGTGCGTCGAGCGGTATTCGAAGAGGTCGGCGGCTATTCTGAAGAGTTCGCGGTAGGGTACAACGACGCCGATTTCTGCTGCAAGGTTCGAAAGGCTGGCTATAGCGTGGTGTTTACCCCCTATGCCAAGCTGTATCATAACGAATTCGTATCGCGTGGTCGCGAAGAGGGCGACCCGGTGAAGACGGAGCGTTGGAGGCGCGAGCGCGCTCGTATGATGAGCAAGTGGCCGGACTATTTCGAGAAGGGCGATCCTTTCACGAACCCATGCCTCGATAGGGATAGTCTGTACTTTGCCTTGCCGCAAAATCAGGAGTTGGAGCAATGATCCCAGGGCGGTTTCGCGCCGAACGTGATCGAGGTTTAGCGTCAAGTCGTAGAAAGTCGAAGGCAGCGCATGTGGTCTGATTTCGTACTTGCTGTTTTGGTGGGGGTCGCGCTTCTTTACCTGCCGGGCTTTTTGCTCGTGCGGCTGGTTGCATCTTCGAACGTGACGTCTTTCGTCTATGCTCCCGTGGTGTCTTTGACGATGTACTGCGCGATGGGCGCGTTCAACTATTCGCTCGGAATTCATTCTAGCGTCGTTTCGGTCGGTGTCCTTGCCCTTGGCGTTGTAGTAGGAGCTTATGCCGTCGCTTTAGGGATTAGGCGATCGGTGAAGAGCTTGTGGCGTCCTGCTTGCGATGGCGATCTTGGGAGCATGGCGAGGTGCTCGCTTTATATTGGCGTGGGCGTGGTGGCTGCGTCGCTTCTCTTTGTGCTGCCTTTGGACGGCCCGGCTTCGCTCGTGCAAACATACGATAACGTCCATCACTTCGGATTGGTGCGAAGCTTCGTCGATTCGGGGGATTGGTCGCTTCTGCATACGTCGCTGTACCTTGACGAAGCGGGCAGGGCGGTCAACCCGTTGCCGGGCGCTGGGTATTATCCCGCGGCTTGGCATGTGCTGTGCGCTATGGTTATCGGTGCTTCGAGCGTTGATCTTCCGGTGGTTGTGAATTCGGTCAACTTCATCCTGGTTGCGATCGCGTTCCCTTCCGCTGTGTTCATGCTCGTAAAAACCCTGTTTCCCGACAATGCGCGCATCGTCGTTCTTGGTGCCGTGTGCGTCGCTGCTTTCGGGGCGTTTCCTTGGGTGCTCGTCGATGTATGGCCTCTGTATCCGAATACGCTCTCCTTAACGATGATGCCTTCGGTGATCGCTTGCTTTATTCGCGTATGTTCTGACAACGTGACATGCGGGAGACGCGTGTTGTATGGCTCGGGATTTGTCGTTGGCTTGTTGTGCTTGACGTTTTCGCAACCGAACTCGATTTTCTCGATGGCGGTGTTCCTTATTCCCTTTTGCATCTACAGGGCTTCGTGCATTGCGTATCAACGCTGCCCTCGTGACGGCAAGAGGGCGGTTCGAGCGTTTGTCGTTGGCGCGGCGACCCTGCTTGCCATATGCGTCATTTGGCTGCTTTTGACCGCAGCGCCTTTCTTGCAGGCGGTCGTCGGCTACTATTGGCCGCCGATCACGTCCGGCGTGCAGGGCGCTTTCGATGTGCTGAAACTCTTGTTTGCCGGATCCGTTTCTCAGCCGGTGCTGGCGGTTTTCGTGTTTCTTGGCATTGCGTATGCCTGCATACAGAGAAGGTACTTGTGGATAGCCTGCTCGTATGCGCTATCGTGTCTTGTCTACTATGTTGCATCGACGTTCGGCGATACGTGGATCAAGCATGTGATGTCGGGTTTTTGGTATACGGATCCTTATCGGATCGGTGCGTTTGCTTCTATTTTCGCTATACCTCTTGCGGCTATGGGCCTTTACTTTGCCATGAAGGTTGTCGAGCGTATTCTTGAATCCGCGTACCAAAGAAAAGGATCGTTCTGGAAACTGGTTCCTGCGATTGCGGTAGTGGTTCCTTTTGCCGTATTCGTATACGCTCCGAATGCGGTGACTGCGGGAAGGTGGGACGCCTTCCGTGGGTTTATCGAAACCGCTGCCTCCTTGAACGACAACGCTGCAACGGGGTTGTATGATTCTCGTGAAAAGGCATTCGTCGAAGAGGTGAAGCAAGTGGTTTCCGATGACGAACTGATCGTCAACCATCCTTACGACGGATCCTTGTTTGCTTATAGTATTAGCGATTTGAATATATATTATCGCTATATTGCCGGATATGGTTTCCCGGGGGAGACTCCGGAAAGCGTTTCTATTCGCGACGGGCTTGCAGGCTGGCCCAGCTGTCAAAAAACAAAGGAAGCTTTGCGCAGCGTGGACGCTCGTTACGTGCTTTTGCTCGATATCGATCGGAAGCGAGCAAAAGATGTGGCCCTGTCGTACGACGAGGGCGCTTGGATCGGCTTGGAAACGATTACCGACGAGACAGCGGGGTTCGAGGTCGTCTTACGGGATGGGGATATGAGGCTGTATCGTATACTTGACGAAATGGCCTAACGGCCGAGTACCATCTTCAGGGGCTTTAGAAGCGCGTCTCCCGTGCGGTACGTTTTGGATCCGTACACTTCCTCTGTTGCGGCGATTGCCCGAAGGCTGTCGTTTAATCGCAGTTCTGATTTACGGTTTGCCGCGCGAAGCTGCGAAAACAGGAATTCGTCCGAGTTGTCGTTGAGCAGATGCTGGACCTGGTCGTAGACCGACTGATCAAAGAAGTCTTCTTGGGGCAGCGTGTCGATATCGAGGAGCGCGCAGCCGCGTTCTTTCATTTCCCGCCGAAGATCTTCGAAGGCGGCGCGTGACTTCAGACTGGAGAAATTGAAGAAAACTGATTCTGCAGCCCAATTCACGAACCCTCGCTTGACCGATTCGTAGAGTTTTTCATTTTGCAGGTACTCCTTGACGGCGACGAACGATTGATAAAAATCGAGCGGAGCTCGTTCGTTCGTTGCGATATTGCTCGAAGGATTGTTTACGCGGTAGTGATAGAGCACTTTGTCCACAGTTACGATACGTTGTGCTTTGACGAGCGCGCAGCAAACGAAATACAGATCAGCGCTACGCTGAATTTCGTGAAAACGCAGCTTGCAGTCGTGAATAAAGTCTGCTCTGAACAGTTTGTTCCACGTCCAATTCTGAAATGCAGAAAAAAGCTGGTCTGGATTATCCCGATGGGACGAGACTTCGTCGGGAAATGCATGCGTGTCGAGAGACCAGGGGATGGGGAGCGTTTCCCCGGTTTCGTCATTGTACGAGTCCACGCGGTAAACGACGACATCGGCATTGGTTCGTTTCGCCGTACTGCAGGCGATCTCTAGAAGATGCGGGTCGGTGAAGTCGTCAGCATCGAAAAAGGAAAGGAAGGTTCCGCACGCGGCATCGAGGCCGGCATTGCGGGCGGCTCCTTCGCCTTTGTTCGACTGGTTGATGATTCGTATGCGAGGGTCGCTTTCGGCAAGTTTCGACATGATTTGCATTGATTGGTCGGTTGAGCCGTCGTTGACGCAGATGAGCTCGAAATCGGTCATAGTCTGATCAAGAACGCTTTTGATACACTGGGCAATAAACCGTTCTGCATTGTAGACCGGAATGACGACCGATGCTTCGGGGTTCGACATGGTTCTCCTCTATGCGTTCAAGCGCTGATGACGAACTGAATGATAGCATGGGCAGCCAGGACATTCGACGTATTCACCACTTTCACGCAGTCGTGGCCGAACTCTGAACCGAGGGGTTGAGGGATGGCTTCCGGGTTGATGGCAACCGTGTTCGCGAGGTGGTGCTGTTCGAGTGAATGAGCCGGTCATCGTTGGCTGATTGCGTATAATAGGCCAGGATAAGCTATCGGAAGGATGGAGCGTTTCATGCCAAAACCCGAGCAGCCCCGTGTTTCGGTGCTGGTTCCTGTATACAACGTGGAACGTTATTTGTCGCAGTGTCTCGAAGGGCTGTGCCGGCAAACGTTGCGCGAACTTGAGATTATTGCAATCAATGACGGTTCGACCGATGGCTCCCTGGCGATTCTGCAAGAATGGGCCGCTCAAGATGGCCGTATCGTGATACTGGACAAGCCTAATTCGGGATACGGCGCCTCTATGAACAGGGGGCTGGGGCGTGCGCGCGGAAAGTACATTGGCATTGTCGAGCCTGACGATTATCCTGAGCGGTCGATGTTCGCGCGCTTGGTTCGCGCGGCTGATCGACATGGCTGCGACCTTGCGAAGTGCAATTACTACGAGCATTTCGACGATCGCGATGTGCCTAATCGAAATCTTGCCGAGCATCCGTATAGGAGGCCCTTCGATCCGGCCGACCGTCCGAACATCTTGTGCACGATTCCTTCGATATGGACGGGATTGTATCTTCGGGAAATGCTTGATCGCGAGGGCATACGCTTCCGGGAAACCCCGGGTGCCTCGTTTCAGGACACTGCTTTCGTCATGAAGTCGTGGTTTGCCGCTCGTCGATGCGTGCTTGTTCGCAAGCCGCTTCTGCATTACCGCATGGACAATCCGGGGTCGTCGGTGAAGACGGCTGACAAGGTGTTCGTGGTATGCGATGAACTTGCTGATTGCGAGAGCTTCCTGCGCGCTCGTCCGGAGAGAAGCGAAAGGTTTCTCGGCTGGTTCCTTGTCGATAAATGGGGGAAGTATCGCTGGAATTACGAGAGAATCGACGCGTCGATGCACGAAGCCTTTGCCCAGCGCATGAAGGAAGAGTATCAGGAAGCGCTCGACGCAGGAGAACTCGACTTTTCATTGTTTCAGCCCGAGGATAGGTCTGCTGTAGAGTTCTTGTTAGAGAAGGGACCCTCACGATTCGCGCATGATCATTCCGAGACGTATTGATCCGTGTTGGTGGCTTGTGGCGACCATACGACGCTTTTGATACGATTCAGGGGCTGCGATGGCCGATCGAGGCTCTTATGCTTCGTACGCTGAACTGGGTTGAATTGCGAAGTCAGCCGAACACCCTTGTTTAAATAGGCGTTTGTGCAGTTAGCCGGACGTTTTGAAGTGTTTTGAGTCTGTTGCCTGATCTCACGATCAGGGGTTTTGCTTTGATCTCGGGCTGTTTGGATGGGTTTGCAGGCATAGCTTCGCCATACCCTCCGTGTCCGCTCGCAGACTCATCCGGACGGCTGCATACGCCCTATGGCCGAAAATATTAGTTTTTAAGTAGGTTTAAATCAGCGGAGGCAGCCCCCTTGCCTCCCTGTCTTGATTTATTGCGCTCACCTTCAGGTTGAGCCTCTCGTAGGGGATCTCCTCAATGCCTAGAGCGTCTGCAAGTCCTTCTGCTGTCGCAGGATCTGCGGCACGAAGCATTGCTAAAGGCGACAGACCCATCAGCGAGGGTCGGGGTTCGGAGTTGAGCTGGCTCATGAGGACGGCCATATCTTGGGACTTGAGGTTATTGAAGGAGATGCCTCGGTTTTTAGGGAGGAGCTTGCGCAGTTCGACATGATTGCGCTCGCAACCGCCTTTTTGCTGGGACTGTCGCACATCGCAGTAGTAAACTCTGCATCGGGTCCTCCTTCCCGGCAAAGCTGATCTCTCGAGAGCGTCAGCGTCCGAGAACTCGGCGCCGTTGTCGGTCAGGATGAGCCCGAACAAACGCCGGAACGTCTCTTTTCCGAGGGCGGTTTCCAGCATGTCGAGCGCAGCGGCTACTGCGCTCGACGACTTTTCGGGCAAAAGCAGGCACGCCTGCATCTTGCAGGGCCTTAAGTACAGCGTGAGCATGCATTGAGCGTCTGAAGACAACCCTATCACGCAGTCCATTTCGCACGTCTGAGCGCGCTCTTCTTCGGGTAGTGCCGAAAACGTTTCATAAGAACGCCCTGGTCCGTGTGAAGTGGGCTTAGCTTCGGCGGATTTCCTCCGAGGCCTGTAGCCGACCTTGCGGCGCAGTTCTGCGTTTGACATGCCGGCATAGCCGTTGGCTATCCAGCGGTAGATCGTGGTGGGGTGAACCTTGAACTCCTCCGCGTGGCCATATGCTATCTGAGCGGGCGAGAGGCCACGGGCTACGTCGGAGCGGATAAGCGTCATCGTACGCTCGAAATCGTACTCTTTGGCGTTCACGCCCCGGCGTGCTTCGGAGAGGAGGTTGTCGGCAAGCGCCTGAGCCCGGGCTGCTGAATACTCGCAACGCAGAGCTTTGCCGCAGCTGTAGCGGCGATGCTGACAGCCGTTGCAGGTCCAGGGCCACGCTTGCAAACGTGCGCACGCATCCTCGGGCACTTGGTCGACCCGTTCACCTTTCCCGGGACCCTTTGCGATAGTGCGGTTGCGTTTTACCTCGTCAGAGATCGATGCCGGCGAGCGGCCGAGGTCGCGTGCAGCACCGCGCGCTGAGGGCTTTCTCTTGTTGAGCTCCCGTTCCACGGAGGCGCGCTCCGACTTCGTGATCCTGAAGTAGCGCTTCTGCTTTTTCTCTGCCATGATCCTTGTCCTTTCCTTTTCGGCAGGCCCCTTCGGCCCACCCTTAGGCAAGGATTCTCAAACTTAGCTGCACGCGTACGGCTAAGTTCAAGAGAAAAAGCAAAGTGTTCGGTTCAGCCTGCAAATCAACTGTACGCTGAACTGGCGCTCTGAATACAGCCGCTTTTCATCTTACGAATCGTTAACAATTTGGTACTGGTATAATACGCAGGTTGGATATCTATACTGGAGGCGACCGGAGCGTTTATGGAATGGTACCAAGCGGTTATCGTGTTTTGCGTGGCTTTTGCGGTCACGTGCTGCATGGTGCCCGTTTCCAAATGGATCGCCGTTAAAATAGGCGCGATTGACTACCCCGGAAATCGTCGGGTCAACGTCGATTCGGTTCCTCGCTGCGGAGGGATAGCTCTTTATGCGGGTCTTTTGGCGGCATGCTTTTCGATCTACCTTGGGGTTCGCTTTTTCGACTGGAACATGCATGACTTGTATATTCTGGGCGATATAAACTACGTCATGCTGTTTCTGGGCATTACGGCCATGTTCACGGTCGGGCTGGTTGATGACATCACGCAGCTGTCTCCGGGTGTGAAGCTTTTTGGCCAAGTAGTGGCCGCAACGGTGGTGGTCTTGTCGGGGATCAGCATAGGCGCAGTTCGTGCGATGGCTATAGGCGACTACTTCTCTTTCGGATGGCTCGATTATCCGCTGACCATTCTGTACTTGGTCGTGTTCGTAAATATCACGAATCTTATCGATGGCTTGGACGGGCTGGCATCGGGTCTTGTGGCTATCGCTTCTTCTAGCTTGCTGTATCTTGTCTGGATGCGCGGCAGTTTCACGTTGGTTTTGGTCTGTATAGCGCTTATTGCTGTCTGCTTGGCCTTTTTGCGATTCAATTTCTTCCCGGCTTCGGTGTTTATGGGGGATTCTGGGTCGCATCTTTTAGGTTTGGCTGTGGGAATAGTGTCGGTTGTCGGCGTGGTGCGGACGCAAAGCTTCGTTGTCATGCTGGTCCCGCTGATCATAGCAGGCGTCCCCGTGCTTGATACCGTATCGGCTATCGTTAGGAGAAAGAGGGTGCATGTGCCGGTTGACCAGGCAGATCTGGGGCATATCCATCATCGTCTCATGCGTGCCGGGCTCAGTCAGAAGCGATCGGTCGCGGTGCTGTGGCTTTGTTCTGCGGCCCTTGCGCTGACGGGATGCCTCATGGGGAGCTTTTCCGGGGTAGTCCAAGGGGCTATCATGGTGGCTCTTGCAATCGTGCTGTTCTTCGTGATTTGGAAGTTCGGCTTGTTCAAGCCTGTTCTGCGGCACCATTACGACAACAAGGGAAGGCGAGGACCTCGCGTACCTCGTCATACGAGATAGGTTGAGCGGCGTATGACGAAGGCGCTCGACACCCAGAAGAAGCGGTCTGAGAAAATGGCTGCTGTGGCCGTAGCGGCGGTTGCGGCCTTCTCCCTTGCGTTCATCGGTCTGATCGTGGTTTTGGAGGATATGGCGAACCGGTCTGCAAATGAACGGGCTTACGTTGCGGAAGCTTCCTCGGTTGAGCCGTTCTATGTGTTGCTGATTGGCTCTGATTCCCGAAAGGAAACGGCTCTCTATACAGGCAAAAAGACCGAGCACGCGCAGGTCGATCAACACTCCGACGTAATGACGCTTATGAGGGTGGATCCGGAGACTTATACGATCACGCTGGTTTCCGTTCCTCGCGATACCGTGCTGAAAGGGTCGAACACCAAGATAAACAATGCGCTTCTTGGGAATGATCCCGAGGATGTGGTGGAAATTGTCGAGTTTTTGACCGGCGTGGATATTCCTTACTACATGATGACGACGTTCACGTCGTTTCACGTGCTGATCGATGCGATGGGCGGCGTCACTGTCGACGTGCCTAAGAGCATCAAGGTTTCAGATCCTATGACCGCTGAAGATGTGAAATTAAGCGCAGGTAAATCTCAGCATCTTGGAGGGGCGGAGGCTCTTGTTCTGGCACGCGCTCGCAAAGAGTACGTGATTGACCAAGATGCGCTTCGACAGATGAACGTGCGCAATCTCGAAGTGGCTATCTTACAGAAGGCATTGTCTGCGAACGGCGAGGAAAGGATCAACGATTTGCTTGCCGACCTTGCGGAGAACACTACTACAAACCTCGACATGGCGGAAGTAGGGTATTTGGCTGCCGATTTCATTGCGAACCGCGACCTGGTGAATGTGTATTCCTGTACGGGTCCGTGGCGGGGAGGGGAGAATGCCGACGGTCTTTGGGTGATTGAGGAGGACCCTGAAACCTGGGCCGAGCTCATGGCCGTGGTTGATGCAGGGGCAGATCCTGCGGGGATTGTGGAGGAGCCGAAGCATTTGTGAACCGATGCACGAGCCTGCGCTTTCGGCGCTTTTTCCGTGAAGCGTGTCTATGCTAATATGTGAGACTGTTTGTTTGAATTGTTGAATGGGAGCGTTGTGCTGAGTACTCTTACGACGATATTGCGAGATAATTGGGAGTGGCGTAAGCAGATTGGGCGACTTGCCATCTTCGAGCTGGTGAAGAAAAGTCGTGGCGCCGTGCTAAGCTGGGCGTGGTTTTTCATCAAACCGGCTATGTACATCTTCTGTTTCTGGTTCGCGCTCGACGTGGGACTGCGCGTCGGTAGTGGAGGAGCCGAAGGGGCTCCTCCTTATATCCTGTGGTTGTGCGCGGGTTTGATCCCATGGTTTTTCATGCAAGATATGCTGGGAGCCGGAATTGACGTGCTGCACCGGTATCCTTATTTAGTGAACAAGGTTAAATTTCCCTTGAGCGGCATATCGACCATCTTCACAAGTGCAACCATGTTGGTGCAGTTCATGCTTATGATCGTACTGTTCGCTATCTACTTTGCTTGCGGGATGCCCCTCGATGCCTACCTCTTGCAGGTTCCCTTTTTGCTGCTGATGATGTTCGTCTTTTGGGATATAGTGTCCCTGCTGTTTTC
>ENA-OQNO01000655-OQNO01000655.1-human-gut-metagenome-genome-assembly--contig:-NODE-655-length-30132-cov-12.865822_pt1 | contig 30132 bp, 28 predicted proteins | sample MGYA00242629_ERZ504880 | MGnify/ENA primary metagenome ERZ504880 (study PRJEB26092, sample SAMD00036377) | human gut metagenome | host: Homo sapiens | study: EMG produced TPA metagenomics assembly of... | reverse complement strand
CGTCTATGGTAAGATGTTTGTAGGTCATTTATGGTTACACTCCTTTGTTTTCTTTCGTCGGAAATACAATTTGAGTGTACCATAAATGCCTTTTTATTTTTCTAACTTAATTTTACAATTCGCGTTTATAAAAGTAAGGAGAGGTTTAATAAGCACTAATTTCTTATGAGATAAGCCGAAGTTTTCCAAAAATTCAAGAAATAATCTTCTAAAACTGTTTTCTTGAAGCTACTTAAAAATAGAATAGAGATATACAAGAACATTATTATTTTTGGAATATGTAGTTTTGGCCTATCGTTTTTATGTAATAAACGTATACTGAATTTTTAGGAAGTGTTTGATGGAGAAAAAAGAGGAAGTACTATTAACAAAAAATAGCTTATCAATAAAAACTATTACTAAACAAAGAGATTATTGGCTACAAAATAGTTGCAAAAATAAAAAAGAACCGCGAATCCCTTGAGTATCAAAGGATTCACGTTTTTTTTAACTATTCCCACTCGATGTAAGTTGCTTCATATAAACCTTTTAATATCAAGGTTTATACAGTACGTAAAACTATTTGGTAGGGAAATGGTAGGGTCAAATTTTTACTGCTTGATTTCCATTAAATTTTGCGACACTCGATTCTTTTGCATAGTCAAACTGGATGTTTCCTGTCATTTGTTCAGCAATTATTTCATCATTGCGACTCCATAAATGTGCGTAGTGTTTTAGTGTTATCTCAGGACTAGAATGACCTAACCGTTGAGATACAACTAAAATATCAGCATTAAACTCATTGATTAGATAACTAACGTGAGAATGGCGTAATCCTTTGCCTTGAATGATAGGAACATTAGCTAGCTTAGCATAGCGCTGAATAATTCTCTGAACTGTTGAACGGTATAGAGGAAGGTCGGTATAGCTAAGAATAAATTTTGTTACTCCATGCTTATTCTGTACTTTTTTCCATTCTTTAAGAACTTTAATTGTATCTGCATCTAAGGAGATAGTTCTTAGACCATTTTCTGTCTTTGTAAATGGCTTACGAATAAAATTCTTTTGATTTACCATTTCCAAAGTATGATGAATTTTCAATTTTTTACGTTTAAAGTCTATATCAGACCAGTTTAGAGCTAATCCTTCACTCACACGTATACCAGTCATGTAATATAACCAAATCATGACAAAGCACATATGCTCATAGAACTCATTAGTATAGATTTTTGATAAGACTACTTCAAATTCTTCTTTTGACCAGTAGAGCACAATTGATTTACCTTTAGAAATTGCTTTTGTTCGCTTTGAGATATTTTCGTTTAAAAATTGGAGTGTTACTGCATAATCTAATGATTTACGAAACATACCGTACAAAAGGGAACTATAAGATTGAGAATAACCACTTTCATTTAGTAGCCAAATTCGATAATTCTCACAATCCCTAACATTAAGTTCACGTAACTTTTTTTCGCCGAAGTATTCAGTAATCTGGATTAAACCACATTCACGAGAGATCCAAGTACTATTTTGTACACTTGCTTTGTAATAAGGAATATAAGACCGTTCCATAAAATCTGTATACGATAGCTCATAATTTGCAAAACCATTAGCTACCATATACTCATTTTTGATACGCATAACTTCTTTGTGTGCTTCTCGAGCAGATGAAAATCGTTTTCCCAAAGAATCTTTGGTTCCCTTTTTTTGTATTCTCTTACCCGTTATTTGATCTGTTCCTAATTCAACTAGGTAATAAAAGTTACCACTTATATTTTGATAAACACAAGGATATTTTGTTTTTGCCATTGTTATTCCTCCAGTGATAGAGGAATACCGATAATTTCTTCAACTACGGATTGGGGAACTATCCCAACTCGTTTATTATTATAATAGGGAAACCCTTTGTTGACCATTAAAACTTTTGCTTGTCGAATAATTGTTACAGCTTGATTTGTTTTAAAGCCCATTTCTTCAAGCTCTTTTTTTGAAATCATATTTTTCATAGCATTGTTTTCCTTTCGTAAGTATAATGAAAGTAAGGTAGTATTTTACTACTTACTTTACTGAAACTATCACTGCTATCAGGTCAGATGAGTAATAGTTTTTTGTATTTCAAAATTTAATTTAAGTGAAGAGTTAAAAAAATCACATTTATATAGAATGTTGAAGGAACGTATAAATATTACTTAGATTTATTGAACTCTATTAGTTAACACCAGTTAGTATGTAATTTTTTGAAGCAGAGTTACTAGATTATTGTAGGTTATTATAAAAATATTTTTATAATATAGCTCAGAATCAGTAAATTTTTTTCATGCCGATTCTGAGCTAGCGATATTTTTTATTGCAATGTGATAGTTAAATCGCCGATGCGAGATAAAATATCATCATATTTTAGCAAAATACGCTCATGTAGTTCTTGTTGATCTATATATTCAGGATTTGATATCACCCCAAGACCGCAGAATGCATAAGCGACTATACTATTAATCTCCATTTCAATAATTTCTAAATTTGTTAAAATAAATTTGTTTTTTTGTGTATTATTCATGGTTAATTGACTCCTTCTTGCCATGGCTTCCCATCGCGTAAATAAAAATTTTTGTATTTATTTAACCAACCATTGTGATCTTGGGTTGAAATAAACTCTTCGTAGTATTTAGTGAATAAGAACTCCATAAACTCTTCTATAGCTTCTTCTCCCCAGATACTTTCGATTTTAAATAAAGTTGGAAATAATCCAGACCCTTTTACTAAATGATCAATTGACTGCTCTAAGAGGTTATTACGCGGAGATGGTGTATGGAAATGAAAATCTTGGGTATCTAATAATTCTAACATTGCCTTAGTGATGGGGTGAGGCTTATTTGATTTAGAGTAAAAAAACATATATTTATCTAAAATACAATTTAAAATTAAATTTTTTAATTCAGTATCTGTTTGACATTTTTTGATTTCATCGGTTAGTTGATGAGCATATACACCGCTGTACTCAGCTTCCAATCGAATCCAATCGTCTACTTGTTTTGCTATATGCCTATTATGTTTCACGACATTTGCTCCTTTTTTTTATCATAAATACGAAGATGGACATTTGTATTTCTTCCTTTAGCTCCCACATAGAGAGTCTCAGCTTTAAATTGATTGGATATATTGGACACTTTTGAGTGATTTTTCCGGTATTTTTTTTCTTTATTATCGTGTATTACTTTTTGTAATGCTGATAAGTTATTAGTATTTTCCATAACGAAGTTCGGTCCTTCCTTGCTCAATTGAACGTTGCAACTCATCTACTTTAAATTCGTAGTTGAAAAAATCTACACAGGGATCAATTCGAGAGAGTCTAAATGAATAAACTTTTGATTCAATTAGATGAAAGAATGAATGAATCTGAATGGGTTGCTTATACATTTCTACATATCTTTTTTGATACTCTTCCCAAGCATAGGCACTGAATTTTACGATAATGCCCATCTTCCAAAATGCTTCGTGATATGCTATGCAAAAATAGAAAGGGGCATTGTTGAATGAATAACCATTTGAATAGCCTTCGGGAAGTCTAACATCTGCTACAGAGAAGTTATCGAATAACTCAGTTAACTTTGATTTTAAAATGAATTCTTCAATGATGTTGTTAACGACAATATTTTGCCAATCGTCAAAAGAAAAGTTCATGTCCACAGGTTGTAGAACCAGTGTAAATTGATCAATACCAACTTTAATTTCTTTATTTTTCATACATCATGGGTCCTTTCGTTAATTAATTAACATCTTTATAGTGAATAACATTGAGATATCAATAAAAATGCAATTTTTACCCTAATGTGGAGCTGGGGTGATTACCATAACCCCAGCTTGAACAATGCTGCTAGCGCGCATTGTTCAAGTATTTTTAGTAATTAAAAAGCTACAAAATGGTGTAGAAAGGAACTTTGGTTTATCTACAGTAGCTATACCGGGATAGCTGACAACTCCTTGCCCTGCTTTAAGTAATTGATTTGGGATATCTACGCTCGATGCAAACAGCGTTCGATAGGTTTGTTCATCACTATTTCCTAAGGCAATTTTTAATACTAGCTGGTCGCGAATAGCTGTACTATTGTTAAATACTTGTGCTGATAATTGCTGACTACAACACCAGAGAAATACGCCTAATTGTCGCCCAAGAAATACGATATCAGCTAACATACTATCTAATTGATCACGTTCAGCTTTTAATAAAGACTTCCAGCTTTCTTTTAATGAGCCGAACTCATCAATAAGCAAAACGATGGCAGGTAGTTTTGCATCAATGTATGTTGTGTTACTATTTTTTTGGAAATAAACATCTAATTCAGTTTGTCGAGCAATTAATTTACTATGAAAGTGTTTAATTAATTCAATGGCACCATTGCGATCAGACACGTGACCTTCAATAAGTTTGCTATTAAAAAAATGATACAAATCTGCACGTTTGGGATCTATAATGAAAAGTTCGTGAGGAACACTTTTCGAAATTAATTGTAGACAGATTGCTTGAAGTAGCATAGTCTTGCCGCTGCCGGTTTGACCGGAAAAACCAAATTGGTGGATTGAGACAGTACATCTATTATCCAATCGTAATTGATAATCATCAGTAGTTTCAGTAGACCAATCTAAATATTCTTTTAGGCTTTCAAATAATTGTTGTTTTAGTAACTTGTTACTATAAAATTCATACGTATACCAGTTTCCCTCCATATCTAAAAATTGACGTTCAACACAATATTTTTTTAAAGCGCCGTCCAATCTGAGATCCTGTAATTGCTTGTCGAATTTAATTGAATTACGTATAAAAATAGTACCGTTATTTTTTTTATTATCAAATTTCAATTTTATTTTTGGTAGTTTTATAAGCGAATTTTCGAATTCGGTTTGAATTTTCGCATCATAGATTTGTTTTCGAATTCTTAAAATGATGAAATAATGCTGAAAAGAAAATGAGACACCATTCCAAATTTTATTTCTAATTAACCAGCAAGTAATACTGATTAAGCTGACTAGTATACTGTAAGAAAGAAAATAATTAGCAATGAACACATATTGAATAGGTAACTTAATGTATGAAATAACGTACAAGGTTAAACTCAATATGAAACTACCCCAAGCAAGTATTCCTGCTGTAAATCTGATTGTTCTTTTCATACTTTATCACCTGAAATCTTTAATGAAGAGAATAGCGAGTACTCTCTTCATATAGTTGTGTTGTATTGTTATTTACCTTGAAATTCAATGTCGTCCGCAGTTAATGATAAGTTGTTCTGGAATTCACCATAAATTTTTCCAATTGGATTTTTTAAAACAACACGATCAAACTTTTTATAAGGTTTAGCTGGTGCAGAAATTTTAATGTTCAATTGTTCACCTGTATTTAAATCTTGACTGCCATCACTATAGTCTGTTTGATCAGTTACAATAATACATTTGTACTTTGTGCCGACATTGTTAGTTGCTTTTCCATCAACATAATCAAAAATTGGCTCTGACCCTATAACTCGAATATCCTTTTGTTCCAAAAATGCTACTGCTTCAAAATTTAAAAACCTACGTAATCCTTTCATATTGAAAACTTCTTTCTATTGATTATTTAAAAGGTAATTGCCGGCATTACTTTCTATGAGATTAGTATATCAACCATCCAGTTTTAATTCAAAACAATCATAAGGTAATTTACATGAAGAATGATAATTCCTTATGTATATTGATTTTATTTATTTTTCCATATAAGAAATGAGTATTTAATGATGTTTGTGGTATAATTATAAGGTAATGAATATAAGGTAATTTGAAAAATAGGATGCAAGGAATTTTGGAAGGAGAGGATATAATGGACAATATAGTAGAACTAAGTAATGGTTTAAATGAATCAGTCTCTTCCATGGAGTGGATTTATTATCTTGAAGAAAAATACCAAGTTAATAATATAGTAACACGTAAAACAGTGAATATTTGGTGTAAAGAGTATGGTATTCAGCCTATTGATGCTAATGTGCGAAAAGCTGATATCAAGTATAACCGAAAAGATATGTTGAATTTGGAGTATGAAAAAAGAAATTACTTTAAAAAAAAACAATTCAACAATCAAAAAATAAAGGATGCCGAAGAAAGGGTCTCTGGCTTATATAGAAATTTGGATGTTTCTATGGAACAGCCAGATATAGGTGATCAAGTATATTACCAGTGTTTAGCGCAGGCGGATAAAATTATTTTTCAAGATATGTTGATGGATTGTTATAAAAAACTATTTGAAGAGAAATACTTTGATAAAAAAGAATTGGCAAACATGATTTACATTATCGATGAAAATACCGATGCAACTGAGATGGAAAGGTTTAATGCGTTAAATTATATTGAAACAAAACAGTATAAAAAGATAATGCGAAAAGATACTACGGATTTTAGAATTATTCGAGAATAAAATATAAAAAATCTAGTTTAACTTTTGTAGTACAATTAAGCTAAACTAGATTTTTTGTGTAAAGGAGAGTTATATATAGTGGAAACGACACAATATAAAAGTTTTACTTCATTAATGAATGAAATTGACTCTGAAAAAAGAGAACAACGCGATAGAGGAACGTTATTTGAGTTATTAGTTAAAACATACTTATCTAAAGAACCTATGTATGCTCGTTTATTTGATCGAGTATGGATGTTGAATGAAGTCCCAGAAAAATATGGTATTCCTAAAAAAGATACAGGAGTTGATTTAGTTACTCGTATCAGAGGTTCACAAAAATTAATAGCTGTACAATGTAAGTACTATAACAAAAATAAAAAAATAGATAAAAAAGATATAGATTCATTTCTAGGACAAGTCGGTAAAAGTTATTATTCAGAGGGATTGATCGTTAGTTCTACGGATAATTGGACAGAAAATGCTAATAATGAGTTGATTGGCCGATCTAAACCTATTACACGTATTGGTTTATCAGAACTTCAAGAAAGTAAAATAGATTGGTCTGAATATTCATTTTCGGAACCTGAAGAAATAAAGTTGAAAGCTAAGAAAGTACCCAGACAACATCAAATACCAGCAATTGATGCAGTATTACATGGATTTGAGACAAATAATCGTGGAAAATTAATTATGGCACCTGGAACAGGAAAAACATATACTTCTATGGCTATTATGGAAGAGATGGCAAAAAATAAAGGGTCTGACTTTAGAGTTCTTTATTTAGTACCGAGTATCCAATTGTTGTCACAATCTCTAAGAGGATGGACTGGAGATACTAATTTTGAAATGGATACTATCGCTGTATGCTCAGATAGAAAAGTAACAAAAAAAGTTAAAGGTGAAAGTGAATTAGAAGATATTGCAGCTGCAGATTTAGGTTATCCTGCAACAACTAGTTATGAAAAACTATTAGACTATCAAAGACAAATAGAAGATAAAGAGAATCATATTCCAATTTTGGCTGTTTTTTCAACATATCAATCAATTGATGTAGTAATAGAAGCTCAACAGAATGGTTTTTATGAATTTGACTTAGTAATTTGTGATGAAGCTCATAGAACTACAGGTGCTACAGAATTGGGTAAAGAAGCAAGTTCATTTACTAAAGTTCACAGTGATAATAATATAATAGCGGATAAGAGATTATATCAAACAGCTACACCACGCATATATGGAGAACAAGTACGTAAAAAAGCTAGTGAAATGTCCGTTGTAGTTTCTGATATGAATGATAAAAATATATATGGTGAAGAGTTTTATAGAATCGGTTTTGGAGATGCAGTTAATAGAGGAATATTGACTGATTATAAAGTAATGATTTTGGCTGTTGATGAAAATATGGTAGCACGTCAATTTCAAAAGATGATGTCTGAAAATGGAGAGCTTAAATTTGATGATGTAACTAAAATAATTGGGTGTTGGAATGGATTGATTAAACGTAAAAGCAAGTCTAATACATTAGAAGGAGCTCCTATGAAGAGAGCTATAGCTTTTACTGGAACAATTAAAGAGTCTAAAATGATGACAAATATGTTTAATCAAGTTGTGGATAATTATATCAATGATTCGGGTAATCAATCTAATCCGATGAAAGTACAAATTGATCATGCAGATGGATCTATGAATGCATTACAAAAAAACGAAAAAATCAATTGGCTAAAATCAGATGTACCAGATAATACTTGTCGTATATTATCGAATGCCCGTTTTTTAACTGAAGGTGTAGATATTCCTGATTTAGATGCGATTATGTTTTTAAAACCTCGGAAATCAAAAATTGATATTGCTCAAGCTGTAGGAAGAGTGATGAGAAAATCACCAGGAAAAGAATATGGATATGTTATTTTGCCGATAGGTATTCCAGAGGGTATAGATGAAAATCAAGTTTTAGATAATAATGATAAGTACAGAGTAGTATGGGAAGTTTTAAATGCCTTACGTTCATTAGATGAACGATTTGATGCCACTATTAATAAGCTAGAGCTAAATAAAAGTAAGCCAACAACCATAAATGTTATTGGTGTTGGGGAAGCTCCTGAAGACGGGTATGATGGTTTTATAGTTAACAATGATGTAGAGCAATTAGAATTATTGACTGAAAGCGAATGGTCAAATATAGAGCGTGCAATATTTGGGAAAATTGTAAAAAAAGTAGGAAATGTAAGGTACTGGGATGACTGGTCGAAGGATGTTGCTAAAATAGCTCAACAACATATAATGCGAATTAATATTATGCTAGAAGATCGAACTAGCTATGTATATGAAGAGTTTTATAGTTTTTTTAATAGTCTGCGACATAATATTAACGAGTCTATTTCTGAACAAGAAGTAATTGAAATGTTGGCTCAGCATATGATTACAAAGCCAGTGTTTGATGCGTTATTTGACCAGGAAAGTTTCGTTAAAAACAATCCTGTTTCACAGGCAATGGATGAAATGATTATGATTTTAGAAAAGTTAGGCCTTTCTAAGGAACAAGAAGATTTAAATGGATTCTATGCAAGTGTTCGTACCAGAGCAGAGGGTATTGATAATATAGAAGCTAAACAAGATATTATTATGCAATTGTATAATAAGTTTTTCAAAGTGGGATTCCCAATAACAACGGATAAATTAGGTATTGTATTTACCCCTATTGAAGTTGTTGATTTTATAATACATTCCATTGAGGATGCTCTAAAAAAATATTTTGATACGTCAATTACAAATGAAGGTGTAAACATATTAGATCCATTTACAGGTACAGGAACTTTTATAACAAGATTACTTCAATCTGGGGTAATTACTAAGGAAGATATGTTTAGAAAGTACACGGAAGAATTACATGCAAATGAGATTGTTCTTTTAAGTTATTATATCGCTGCTATTAATATTGAAGAAACATTTAATATGTTGATGGAAACTGAACAATATAATTCTTTTGATGGAATTGTACTTACAGATACTTTTGAAACAACTGAACAAGAAGATACGTTGGATGATACTTACTTTGGAGATAATGATTTAAGAGTTAAAAAGCAAAAAGAATTGCCTATTACTGTTATTTTAGGAAATCCCCCTTATTCAGTAGGAGCGAAAGATGAAAATAAAAGTCATAAAAATAAAAAATATAAAAAGCTCGAACTATCTATTGAGAAAACATATGCTAAATATACTGATTCAAAATCAAAAAGAGGGTTATATGATTCTTACATTAAGGCGTTTAGATGGGCGTCAGATAGGATAGGAGACAGAGGGGTTATAGGATATATCACTAATAATTCCTTTATTGATGTTAATAGCATGGAAGGAGTTAGATATTGTTGGAGTGAAGAATTTAACTATATTTATGTTTTTAATTTAAGAGGAGCCATTAGACAAAAGGTTGGTGAAGAGGCTCGTAAAGAAGGACAAAATATTTTTGATATTATGACAGGAGTAGCAATTACTTTACTTATAAAGGATGGTTCGGATAATCATGAAATTTTTTATCATGATATCGGTACTTATCTTTCAAAAAAACAAAAATTAGATCTAATCAAGGAGTATAGTTCGGTAAAAAATATAGATTTTCAAGTTATTAAACCAGATAAGAACAATAATTGGATTAATCAGGGAGATGAAAAGTTTTCTAGTTATTCTAATATTTTAGGTGATGTATTTTATAAAAAAACAGATGGTATACAAAGTAATAGAGATTCTTGGGTGTTTAATTACTCACAATCTTGTACAATAAAAAATGGAGAACACATGATTAATAATTATAATCTAGAACTGGATAGGTTAATAGATGTTCCTAAAAAAGACAAGGTTGATGCTTTAAATACTGAAGATACTTTTGTTAGTTGGAGCAGAGGGTTGAAAAAGAAAATAACTAATGGACAAAGAATTGATATTAAGGATTCTCCAGTAATGGAAGCTTTTTATAGACCATTTACAAAAAAATATTTATATTATGATTCAGATATTATCGAATATCCAAGAAAATTTAATGATATTTTTTCTAAAAAAAATAAAATGATATCTATTACAGGTATCGGTGCACAACGTGATTTTTCTGCTATTGTTATCGATAAAATACCTGAATATAAATTTATGGAGAACGGAAGACATTTTTACTTGTATGATAATTCAGACATGGGCAGTATTGATTATCAAAATACTGATAATATAGTGGATTTATATAAAGATAAATTAAATATGAACTCAGAAGATACTTTTGCTTATATATATGCTATTTTAAATTCTCCAGAATATAAATTGAAATATGATAACAATCTTAGAAAAGAGTTGCCTAGAATTCCCATTCTGAAAAATACACAAAAGTATTTAGAAATAGGACATAAGCTTGTTAATATTCATCTAAATTATGAAAAATTTTATGACAAAACTTCGGAAGTAGTAGTAGATATAGAAAAAGAAGATTATATAGTTAAGAAAATGAAGTTTATAAAAAACAAAAAAAGTATTGTGTTTAATGATAATATAATTATTTCAAATATTCCTGAAAAAGCTTATAAATTTATGGTTAATGGGAAATCTGCAATTGAGTGGATTGTGGATCAGTATCAATATAAAGAAAATAAAAAAACAAAAATTATAGATGATCCCAATATGTATTCCGATGATTCAAAGTATGTTTTTCATTTATTGCTATCAATAATAGAGGTATCGTTACAAACTGTAGATTTAATTAATAGTTTCCCACCTCTAGAAATACTTGAATAAAGTTAATGTTACCCTATGTCAGAGATTTTTATGTAGGGTAATATTTTATTCAATATCAAATATTTATTTTTAATTTTAAATTTAGTAATTGATTTCTTGGAATTAGAGATAGTTGAGAGGAAGTTATAGGATGGAAATAGAATGGAATAAACGCCCTATGGTTCTAGAAAATATTCCTATGGGAGTTAGAAATATACTTGCAGTAGATGAAAGTGGAACAACTTGTAAGGTTGATGTTGAAGAAGATTGGTTGTGTTTAACTGGTATTATTTTGAATTTGGATAATTTTTTAAAAGCTGAATCTAGTATTATGACATTGAAAAATAAATATTGGGAAGATGCATTATTTTTCAATAAACGTGTTGTATTACATTCTAGAGATATTCAAAAAAGACAAAGAGCATTCTCTCAGCGAATAATAGAAAATATAGATGATTTTGAAACGGATTTACAGGAAATGATTAGTAATGTTGAAATGAAAATAATAAGTAGTAATATAGATAAGAATAGATTGTATGACAATTATTTTAATCCGTACGATACCTATGAATTATCTGTAGAGTTTATGGTCGAACGATTTCTTTTATATCTTGAAAAACAAGGTGAAACAGGAGTTATTGTTTTTGAATCTCGTGGTAGGAAAGAAGATAATAGAATATTATGTTTAATAGATAATTTAATTAAGTATGGAAATGATTATATTAGCAACACAAGATTTCAGAGGTGGATTAAAGGAGTGTTCTTTAATAAAAAGCAGACTAAAGATTATACGAAATCTTACTGGGTTTTAGAGCTTGCTGATATATGTTCAGGTATTTTATATAAGAAGATGAAAAAAGAAGAGACTGAGTTGTTCTCTTGTATACAGAATAAAATAATTGGTTATCCAAACTATAATGGAAAAGGAATGAAAATATTTCCTAAATGAGGAGGTCTAAAATGAAAGAGATTAATGAGAAAATAGAACGATTGGATTCATGGAGTAAGGAAAAACAGGGTCTGTCGGTTGAATGGGTTGAAAATCAGAGTAGAGAGAGAAATAGGTATTTTAAGCAAGGTGAAATTTATACATGTGTTGTTGGTGAAAACATAGGTTCAGAAATACGTGGGCATGAAAGAGATGGTGAAGAGATTGCTCATGTGAGACCGGTTATTGTTATCTCAGATACAAGATATAACAGAAATGGATTAGTGGTTGTTATACCATTAACTTCTACATTGAGAGTTGAAGAAGATCCCGATGTCGAGGGAAGAATGAGGCCTAAGATAAAACATCAATATATTTTGAAAAAAAATAATTATTCTAATTTGAAGAATGATTCAATAGTAAGTACTGGGCAAATAAAAACGGTTAGTTCTATTAGGTTAAAAAAATATATTGGTACTTTAACTGAAACAGATTTAGCTGGTGTAAAGAATAGAGTGAAAACATTTTTTGGATTAGAAGGTTGACTAAAATAATGTTTAGATGTAATATGATTATACAATGCCTATCAAGTTATAGGCCTACTCGCACAACATGAAGGTTAGGGGATATCCCAAACGGTGCTCTGTTGTGATTATATTGGAAGTTCATGCTGAAGAGCATGAGCTTTTTTTGTTTTACAATCAAAATGGCTATCAAGAATTGGATATTAGTTTTTAGGTTGAAATTTGCTAGTACTTGCTGACGTCTAAAAGTATTGCGGGTATAATTCTTGTGTAAACTACATTAATTATTTGATATTATAAGAATCCATTTTTTTATTATACCCTTGTAGTTTTTTTAAAATAAATTACAAGACTAAGGTAATCTGTTAATCTAGTGGAGATTTTTCTAACGTATGAATATGAATTTTTATAGGTATTTTTTTAAGCACTTCTATAGTAGTGTGATTGTCTGCTCATGTTTGATGGATTTAATGAGGGGATGACTTTAATACTTGCTATTTTATTAGTCTATCAAACAAATGTATTTTTTTATTTTAGAAATTTAAAAATAATTTTTTGGTAGGGAACTACATCATTTTTAATGAAAATCAAGCATTTTTCTTGTTGAATAATGTTAATTTATCGGTATTCCCCATTCATGTTATGTTAGCTCTTTATTCCCACTCCACTGTTGCTGGTGGTTTAGAAGTGATATCATACACGATGCGGTTGACATGGGCTACTTCGTTTACGATACGTACAGAGATTTTTTGCAAGACTTCCCATGGGATACGGGCAAAGTCAGCTGTCATTCCGTCGATTGAAGTCACCGCACGGATACCGACTGTGTAGTCGTAAGTACGTCCGTCACCCATAACACCGACAGAGCGGATTCCTGGAAGAACAGTGAAATATTGCCAGATATCACGGTCAAGTCCAGCAGCTGCGATTTCTTCGCGCAAGATAGCATCAGATTCGCGTACGATTTCTAGCTTGTCTTCAGTGATTTCGCCAAGAACACGAATACCAAGACCAGGGCCAGGGAATGGCTGACGCCAAACGATTGAATCAGGCATGCCTAATTGAGTACCTAATTCACGGACTTCGTCTTTGAATAGTGTGTTTAATGGTTCGATCAATTCAAATTGCATATCTTCTGGCAGTCCACCTACGTTATGGTGAGATTTGATCGTTTGTGCTGTTTCTGTACCAGATTCGATAACGTCAGTATACAACGTTCCTTGTGCTAAGAAAGAGACGCCTTCTTCACCAGCAAGTTTTGTTGCTTCGTCATCAAAAACATATACGAATTCATTCCCAATGATTTTACGTTTTTGTTCTGGGTCAGATACACCTTTCAACTTGTCTAAGAAGCGATCTCTTGCATCGACTTTGATGATGTTCAAGCCGAATTTTCCGCCTAGACTTTCCATTACTTGTTCCGCTTCGCCTTTGCGTAGCAGACCATGGTCAACGAAGATAGATGTCAATTGGTCACCAATCGCTTTTTGTAAAAGAACCCCAACGACACTAGAATCAACGCCGCCTGAGAGACCAAGCAAGACTTTTTTGTCACCAACTTGTTCACGGATTTTTTCTACTTGCATATCGATAAAGTTATCCATTGTCCAGTTACCTTCACAGTGGCAAACATCAAAGGCAAAGTGGCGCAACAATTCGATTCCGTATTCGGAATGACGTACTTCTGCATGGAATTGGATACCATAAAAATTACGTGTTGTGTCTTGGATAGAAGCAATCGGACAATCTTTGCTTGTTCCGACTGTTTCAAAGCCTTCAGGAACTTTAGTTACCAAGTCACCATGGCTCATCCATACTGTTTGTTGTTTTGGTGTTTCTTTAAACAAGACAGCTTGATCGCTTGTTACTTCTAACAAGGCTTTCCCATATTCGCGGTTTTTAGCAGGCTCTACGGAACCGCCAAGTTTGTATGTGATCAATTGCATACCATAGCAAATCCCTAATACAGGAATACCTAAATTGAAGATATCAGGATCGATCCCAAATGCATTCTCATCATATACACTGTTTGGTCCGCCAGAAAGAATGATTCCCTTTGGATTCATCGCTTTTACTTCTTCTGCAGTAATGCGGTGGCTCAATAATTCGGAAAAGACTCCAAGATCACGAATACGTCTTGTGATCAATTGGTTATACTGACTACCGTAGTCTAATACGATAATCTTTTCAACGTTCGTCATATCGGCAACGTTTGTCAAATTTATTACCCCTATCCCTTTAAATTTTATCTCAAAATAGTCAAACTATTTTAAAATGCTAATATTTTCGCATGAAAATCGAATCGATAATATGATTTTCAGTTTTATGGAGAATTATATCGGCTCTTCCTCGTGTAGGCAAGATATATTCCTGTAAATTTTTCAAATTCACATTTTTCCATACATCTTTTGCCATTTTAAAGGCTTCTTCACGATCTCCGATAGCAAAACGATAATAATAATTCTCTGGATTTTGGAAAGCCGTATCCAGTAACGCGCCAAAACGATCCAAATACCATTTTTCGATCAGCACGGGATCGGCATCGACATAGACAGAAAAATCAAAAAAGTCGCTGACGTAGATTTGCTGATTCGCAGGTAATTGAAGCGTATTGATCCCCTCAACGATCAAGATATCAGGTTGCTGGATCAGCTCGTACTTATCCGGAATGATATCATATACATCATGTGAATAAACAGGTACTTTTATCTCTTCCTGACCAGATTTTACACGATTCAAGAAGTCGATCAGCATCTCCATATCATAACTTTCAGGAAATCCTTTGCGATCCATGATTCCACGCTCTTTTAATATACGATTTGGATAAAGAAATCCATCAGTCGTGATCAGCTGAACATTTCTTCGTTTGAAGGTACGAGACAAAATCGTCTGCAGCAGTCTGGCTGTGGTACTTTTTCCAACGGCTACGCTTCCGGCAATCCCGATAATAAAAGGCGGTACTTCTACATATTTATGAAGAAATAAACCTTTACTCAAGAACAAAGATTCGAATTCTTTCATATATAGATATATCAGATGAGCAAGAGGTACGTAGATATCTCGAACATCCTGCATGGAAATGCGGTCATTCAAACTTTTGATATTATCTAGTTCATCTTGTGTCAAAGGTGCTTGCCCATTACGATAAAATTCTCGCCATTCTTCTCTTGCCACACGGTAGTAGTTCATTGGATCATTCATATTAGCCTCCTGCGTTCTCCCATCAATGGAACTATTTTAACACAAAATAAACACAAACCCCACCACTTAAGAGAGATTGCCAATCTTTTTGTACAATCTTTATAATAGAAAGAAAAGGAGTTTTATTCTTGACTTGCGCACGGATACATAAAAGGATAGACTGTTGACATGAAAGAAACGAGAAGGATGGAAGACATGACAAATCATTACTATTCTGAACGCCCAGATACGGCGCACGATTTTGAACAATGGGCTTTTGAGTTAAAAGGCAGAACCTTTCAATTTGTAACTGATTCTGGTGTATTTTCACGTGAAACAGTGGATTATGGTTCACGTGTCCTGATTGATGCTTTTGATTGGGAAGAGTTACCTGATGAAGGAAAGATCTTAGATGTGGGATGCGGGTATGGACCGATTGGGCTAGCTTTGGCATTTGCGACACAACGGTTTGTTGAAATGGTCGACATTAATGAGCGAGCAGTGAGTCTAGCGCAAGGAAACGCAAAGCGTAACCAAATCGAACAAGTGGACATCCATCAATCAAATATCTATGAAGTACTTCATGAAGAAACCTATGCAGCTATTGTCAGCAATCCGCCAATCCGTGCTGGAAAAAAAGTCGTACATGAAATCTTGACAGGCGCATATCCTCGGTTGAAGCAGGGCGGTACACTGACAATTGTGATCCAGAAGAAACAAGGAGCGCCAAGTGCGCAAAAGAAGATGGAAGAAACATTTGGCAATGCAGAAATCGTCACAAAAGATAAAGGATATTATATCATCAAAAGTGTGAAAGAATAACTAGCTGAAAAATAATAGAGCGACGAAAAAGTGGAACTGGGCGTGCATGTAAGGGTACGTATCAGTTCTTTTTTTGTTGAGAAGTTTTTAAAAACAAAGAACTGTTTTTTTCTTCAAAAAGAAATAGTAGGAACAGAGTCGTTGTTTTTTACGATAAAATAAATAAGATACAGAACTTGTATAGAACGCTGCCAAGTTGGTAGATAAAGGAGATTTTTATCAAAAAACATACTTTCTTTTTTTCTCTATTCTTTTCTTGGGGGTTTTGGTACACTGATAGGGAATTTAGATAGAAGGGAGCCACTAGGGTGAAGCTGACCATCAGAGATATTGCAGAAATGGCAGGGGTATCAGTAACAACTGTCTCACAGATTTTGAATAACAAAGGAAGCCGATTTAGTGATAAGACAAGAAAAAAAGTGTTGTCGATCGTGAATGAACATCATTATAAACCCGATTATTTCGCTTCAAATGTGATCAATCGACATTCAAAGACCATCGGAATGATCGTCCCTGATGTCACTGATTTCTTCTTCTCCAAACTGATCGAAGGTGTAGAGAGCTATTTGAATCCTTTGGGCTATGTGATCATGTTATGCAATTCTCGTCATAGCCAAGAAAATGAGATCAAGTATTTACAAGAGCTTTCCCACCGCTCAGTGGATGGGATCTTGCTGGCAACACCAAATATTTTACCTGAGAAATACGCATTAGACAGCGGATTTTATCAAAAAATGCCGATTATTTTAATCGATCGCGGATTGAATCGTCGGGATAACGGACGGCTTATCGTAAAGGAATATGAGGGCGCCTATCAAGCCGTTTCACTATTTATTGAAAGCGGCCATACGAAGATCGGCATGCTGAAGGAAACCACTGGATACTATCAATTAGAAGAACGTTTCAACGGATATCGTCATGCGCTGAAAGATCATGGCCTGCCTTTTAATGGGAAATTTGTTGAACATGGAGAGTTGACTGTCCAAGGTGGCTATACTGCATCAAAAAAATTACTCAAACATAAAGATATCACGGCTATTTTTTGCGGGAATGATGCCATGGCGATCGGCTGCTATCAGGCGATAGATGAATTGGGCAAAAAAATCCCAGAAGATATCTCTGTCATAGGATTCGATGGATTAAAACTGTCAGAATACATGATCCCGCAATTGACGACAGTGCAGCAACCAAGTTTTGATATTGGATTTTATGCTGCGCGTTTCCTAATCGATACGATCGAATTTCCTCAAAGAAAAGTTCCGAACAAAGTGTTCGAAACAAAATTAATTATTCGTGAGAGCGTAAAAGTATTGACAAAGGGCTAACTCGGCGGTATATTGCTTATGTAAGCATTTACAAAGGCGATTTGGTGCTTTTTTTATTTTTAGTAAACCAGTTTACTAAAGTGGTTTACCTTTCCTAAAAATAATGTATAATACCGAATGAAGACAAGGAGGATCAGACAATGCGAATGGTGGATCTGATTGAAAAAAAGAGGGATGGAAACGAGCTGTCGAAAGAGGAAATCGAGTACATCGTCACGAACTATACGAATGGAAAGATTCCAGATTATCAAGTCAGTGCATTATTGATGGCAATTTTTTATCAAGACATGACAAATGAAGAAATCACGAACTTAACATTGGCGATTGCTAATTCTGGTGATGTCATCGATTTGAGTTCTCTTGAAGGAATAAAGGTAGATAAGCATTCGACAGGTGGCGTTGGTGACACGACCACATTGATTTTAGCCCCCCTAGTAGCTAGTGTCGGAGTGACAGTGGCTAAAATGTCTGGACGCGGTCTAGGTTACACAGGTGGCACATTAGATAAGCTAGAAGCAATTCCCGGATTTCAGATCGAGCTTTCGGATGAAGCATTCGTGCGTATTGTCAATGAAAGCAAAGTAGCAGTAATCGGTCAATCAGGAAACTTGGCACCGGCGGACAAAAAATTGTACGCTTTGCGTGACGTCACAGCGACCGTCGATTCTCTTCCGCTGATTGCCAGTTCGATCATGAGTAAAAAGATCGCGGCAGGAGCAGATGCAATCGTTTTGGACGTGACCACTGGAGACGGTGCTTTCATGAAGAATATCGAAGATGCAAGACGTCTGGCAAAAACCATGACAAGCATTGGCAAACTAGCGAACCGAGAAACAGTGGCGGTAATCTCGGATATGTCAGAACCTCTTGGCGAAGCAATCGGAAATAGTCTAGAAGTTGTCGAGGCAATCGAAACATTACAAGGAAATGGTCCAGAAGATCTAGTAGAAATGTGCTACGCCTTAGGAAGCCAAATGGTTGTTCTTGCTGGCAAAGCTAAAACAATCGATGAAGCAAGAACGTTGCTTCAAGAAGCTCTGGAATCAGGTAAAGCGTTAGCAAAATTCAAAGAAATGATCCAAAATCAAGGGGGAGACCCAACGATCGTGGAACAACCAGAACGAATTTTGACTGCACGTTACACAATGGAGCTTCCTGCTAAACAAAGCGGAGTCGTGTCAAAAATCGTGGCAAATGAATTAGGAATTGCTGCAATGATGCTAGGTGCTGGGCGTAAAACCAAAGAAGACGATATTGATCACGCCGTTGGATTGAAACTGCATAAAAAAATTGGTGACACTGTGACAAAGGGCGAGTCATTATTGACAATCTATAGTAATGATAAAGAAATCTCTTCTGTTATTGAATTATTATATAAAAATATTGAAATTGGCGAGTCAGCAATGAAGCCAACATTGATTCATGACATTATCACAGAATAAAAGGAAAAAAGCGGATTTTACCGTTTGAAAGAAAAGGGGAAAAGAAATGGAACTAAACCGAATGATCGACCATACTATTTTGAAAGCAGACGCATCTAAAGAAGCTGTGATGCAAATTATCGAAGAAGCGAAAAAATATCATTTTTACTCTGTCTGCATCAATCCAGCATGGGTTGCGCTAGCAAAAGAACAATTACAAGGCGAACCAGTAGCCGTATGTACAGTGATCGGGTTTCCTTTAGGAGCAAACACATCCGAGACAAAAGCATTTGAAACGACAGATGCCATCAATAACGGTGCAGATGAAGTCGATATGGTCATCAATATCGGTGCGTTGAAATCAAAAGATGATCAAAAAGTTCAAAAAGATATCGAAGCAGTTGTTGAAGCAGCAAAAGATCGTGCACTTGTCAAAGTGATCATCGAAACATCTTTATTAGATAGAGAAGAAATCATCCGAGCATGCGAATTAGCAAAAGCTGCAGGCGCTGATTTTGTCAAAACATCAACTGGTTTCTCAACGGGTGGTGCAAAGGTAGAGGATGTCCGCTTGATGCGTGAAACGGTAGGACCAGAAATGGGCGTCAAAGCTTCTGGCGGCATCCATAACGAAGAAGAAGCAATGGCAATGATCGAAGCGGGTGCTACAAGAATCGGAACAAGCGCAGGAGTAGCAATCGTATCTGGTTCAACTGGCGAAGGCTATTAATTTTCAAAGGAGAAACTCATGGCAGAACTCAAACAAGAATGGATCAACACAGCTATTGAAGCGTTAGATAAAGCATACGTTCCTTATTCCCATTTTCCGGTAGGTGCTTGTCTCGTAACAGAATCAGGCAAGATTTATCAAGGTATCAACATCGAGAATGCATCATTTGGATTAACGAATTGTGCCGAGCGCACAGCTTTCTTCAAAGCCGTATCAGAAGGAGAAAGATCGTTTACCCATTTAGTCGTAGCAGGGCACACCCCTGATCCTATTTCTCCATGTGGTGCATGTCGGCAAGTAATGGCAGAGTTCTGTGCTCCTGATATGCCGGTTACGCTAGTGGGAGACAATGGTGTGACGAAGGCAACGACCGTTCGAGAACTACTGCCTTATGCATTTACTGAAAAAGATCTATAACTCATGTTCATTCAGTCAGCTGACTGTTGAAAAATAAAACAATTATTTTAGGAGGCTTTACAGAAATGAAAAAAGCAAAATTATTTGGTTTAGGTGCTGTCGCACTAGCAGCAGGGTTATTTTTAGGTGCATGCGGCAACAACGGCTCTACTGATTCATCCGGTGGCAAAAGCTCATCAGACACAACAACTGCAGCATTGATCACAGATACAGGTGGTGTAGACGACCGTTCATTCAACCAGTCAGCTTGGGAAGGATTACAAAAATGGGGGAAAGATCAAGGTCTTTCACGAGGCAATGATGGCTTCCAATACTTCCAATCTTCAAACGAATCAGATTATATCCCAAATATCGACCAAGCATTGAATGCTGGATTCAAAACGATTTTTGGTATTGGTTATAAACTAAAACCAGCGATCCAAGAACAAGCAACAAACAATACAGGTACGAACTTCGTTATCATCGATGATGTGATTGACGGATTAGATAACGTTGTATCTGCAACATTCAAAGACAACGAAGCTTCTTATCTTGCAGGGATTGCAGCAGCTTACACGACTGAAACGAACGTAGTCGGCTTTATCGGCGGCGTAAAAGGTGAAGTAATCGATCGTTTTGATGCTGGATTCAAAGCCGGTGTTGATGCAGGTGCGAAAGAACTAGGAAAAGAAATCAAAGTATTGAACCAATATGCTGGTGACTTCTCTGCTCCAGATAAAGGACGTTCAATTGCTCAAGGTATGTATGCACAAAATGCAGATATCATCTTCCATGCTTCAGGTGGTACAGGTAACGGTGTATTCCAAGAAGCAAAATCATTGAACGAATCAGGCGACAAAAAAGTTTGGGTTATCGGTGTTGACCGCGACCAATCAGACGAAGGCGAATACACATTGAACGGCGAAAAGAAAAACTTCACATTGACATCTACACTGAAAGCAGTTGGAACAGTAGTAGAAGATTTGGCACAAAAATCAGCTGACGGTAAATTCCCTGGTGGTGAACACACTGTTTATGGATTGAAAGAAGACGGTGTTGGTCTAACAGAAGGACAACTTTCTGATGAAGCGAAAAAAGCAGTGGATGAAGCAAAAGAAAAAATCATTTCAGGTGACGTAAAAGTTCCAGAAACTCCTGAAGAAAACTAAAACCATTTCTATAGCCTTGTTAGACACATGTTTGACAAGGCTATGGTTTGATTAGAACAAGAATTGTTCATTTATCCAAGCTGCCTTGAGACAGTTTGGATAAGGGAACAACTCCCTGAAGTAATGTTTGTTTCAAAAGAAGAACGCTCACTAAGCGTGAATCTTAGTCAATCGTTGCCCTAGATAGAAATCGTTAGGATGTGAAAAAAAGGTGGTTCAAGAAAATATTGTCATAGAAATGCAGAATATTACCAAAGAATTTGGAACATTCAAGGCAAATGACAACATCAATTTACAAGTAAAGGCAGGAGAGATTCATGCGTTGCTTGGAGAAAACGGTGCTGGCAAATCTACATTGATGAACGTGCTTTCCGGATTATTAGAGCCGACATCAGGGAAAATTTTGATGCGTGGGAAAGAAGTACAGATCACAAGCCCGACAAAAGCCAATCAATTAGGGATTGGGATGGTCCATCAGCACTTTATGCTTGTTGATGCCTTTACTGTAACAGAAAACATCGTGTTGGGAAGCGAACCTAGTCGTGCAGGGATGCTTGACCATAAAAAAGCGCGAAAAGAGATCCAAAAAGTTTCTGAACAATATGGATTATCAGTCAACCCGGATGCTTATGTTCGTGATATTTCAGTTGGGATGGAACAACGGGTAGAAATTTTAAAAACACTTTACCGAGGAGCAGATGTACTGATTTTTGATGAGCCGACAGCTGTATTGACCCCTCAGGAAATTGATGAATTAATCGTGATCATGAAGGAATTAGTCAAAGAAGGCAAGTCAATCATTTTGATTACGCATAAGTTAGATGAAATCAAAGCAGTAGCTGACCGTTGTACAGTTATCCGCCGTGGAAAAGGAATCGGTACAGTCAACGTTAAAGACGTTACCTCACAGCAATTAGCTGATATGATGGTCGGAAGAACGGTTTCATTCAAAACGATGAAAAAAGAAGCGAAGCCTCAAGAAGTCGTTTTGTCTATTGAAAATCTAGTGGTGAAAGAAAATCGTGGATTAGAAGCCGTGAAAAACCTGAACTTAGAGGTTCGTGCTGGCGAAGTACTTGGTATCGCTGGAATCGATGGAAACGGGCAGTCGGAGTTGATCCAAGCTTTGACTGGTTTGCGAAAGGCAGAAAGCGGACATATCAAGCTAAAAGGGGAAGACATCACCAATAAAAAACCTCGAAAGATCACTGAACATGGTGTAGGACATGTGCCAGAAGACCGTCATAAATACGGGTTGGTCCTAGATATGACATTGTCTGAAAACATTGCACTGCAAACGTATCATCAAAAACCTTACAGTAAAAACGGTATGCTGAATTATTCAGTGATAAATGAACATGCCAGAGAATTGATCGAAGAATATGATGTTCGAACAACGAATGAACTTGTTCCTGCAAAAGCTTTATCAGGCGGAAATCAGCAAAAAGCAATCATCGCTCGGGAAGTCGACCGAGATCCTGATCTGTTGATCGTTGCAAATCCAACTCGTGGACTGGATGTAGGTGCGATCGAATTTATTCATAAACGTCTGATCGAACAAAGGGACAAATACAAAGCAGTGTTATTGATTAGTTTCGAATTAGAAGAAATTTTAAATGTTTCGGATCGTATTGCTGTTATCCATGAAGGAGAAATCGTCGGGATCGTTGATCCGAAAGAAACATCTGAAAATGAATTAGGTCTATTGATGGCGGGCTATACCTTAGAAGAAGCACGAAAAGAGTTAGAAAAGGGGGCTGGCGCACATGAATGATCGCAGCGAGAAATTCCGTAATTTATTAGTGCCTGTACTTTCAGTTGTTTTAGGATTAATCTTAGGCGCGATATTGATGGCTGCTTTTGGTTTTCAGCCCATCCAAGGTTATTCTTCTATGTTAGATGCAGCTCTTGGTTCGCAAAGAGGAATCGGTGAAACATTAAGGCAAGCAACGCCGTTGATTTTTACAGCATTAGGGTTTTCTGTAGCTAACTCAGCTGGGTTCTTCAATATCGGGCTTTCTGGACAAGCGCTTTGCGGATGGATCGTCAGTGTCTGGGTGGCACTTGCTTTTCCAGATCTTCCAAAAGTTGTTTTGCTTCCATTGTGCGTGATCCTAGGTGCCTTAGCAGGTGCGATGGCAGCGGCTGTTCCTGGGTTGCTACGAGCATTTTTTGGAACAAGTGAAGTGATCGTAACGATCATGATGAACTATATCTTATTATACGTAAGCACGTTTGCTTTACATGAAGTGATGCCTGAAAGCTACCGATCAAGTTTGGACTCTTCCAATATGATCAGTCAAAATGCATCGTTGCGGTTACCTTGGTTAACACAAGCTTTTGGCGGCTCTCGCGTAAACTCAGGTTTGTTTTTAGCAATCATCGCGCTTATTTTCGTTTGGCTATTGATGAAGAAAACGACTTTAGGATTTGAGATCCGTTCCGTTGGTTTGAATCCTTTTGCTTCTGAGTATGCAGGGATGAGTAGTAAACGTACGATCGTTTTGTCGATGGTCATTTCTGGCGCTTTGGCAGGGCTTGGCGGTGTGGTTGAAGGATTAGGAACGTATCAAAACTTCTTCGTTCAAACGACCTCGCTATCTATTGGATTTGACGGAATGGCTGTCTCCTTACTTGGATCTGGATCAGCAATCGGTATTCTTTTATCAGCGATTTTGTTCAGTATTTTGAAGATCGGCGGACTTGGCATGCAGACAGGAGCTGGTGTTCCGTTTGAGATCGTCAATGTATCGATTGCTCTGATTATCTTCTTTGTTGGGATCAATTTCTTGATTCGTTTCGTCATGGCTAAGTTCTTCCAAGGAAAAAAACAAGAAGAAATCGTTGCGACAATCGAAGCGAAGCCAACGAATCAAAACCATGAAGGAGGCGAACTATAATGTCGACTATCGAATTAATTGCCTTGATTCTTACTTCAACACTGGTTTATTCAACACCGTTAATTCTAACATCACTAGGCGGAACGTTTTCTGAACGCAGCGGGATCGTAAACGTAGGGTTAGAGGGAATCATGGTCATGGGTGCTTTTAGTTCCATCGTTTTCAACTTGACGATGAGCCCCTCACTTGGTTCCATGACGCCATGGATCGCTATTTTAGTGGGTGGCGTCGTAGGTATCCTATTTTCTTTGATCCACGCAGTAGCAACAGTCAGCTTGCGTGCTGACCATATCATCAGCGGTACAGTGATCAATCTGATGGCACCAGCTTTAGGTGTTTTCTTGATCAAAGCATGGTATGGGAAAGGTCAAACAGATAACATCACGCAGAATCTGGGATATTTCTCTTTCCCAGGTTTGGCAGATATTCCGGTCATTGGATCAATTTTCTTCAAAAATACATTCTTGCCTGCTTATTGTGCAATTTTGATTGCTGTCATTGCTTGGGTGATCATCTTCAAGACGAAATTCGGCTTACGCCTCCGTTCAGTTGGTGAAAACCCTCAAGCTGCCGATACATTAGGTATCAATGTATATGCTATGCGTTATTCAGGCGTGCTGATTTCAGGCTTGTTAGGCGGTATGGGCGGTGCTGTTTTTGCTCAGTCGATTTCCGGTAACTTTTCAGCTGGGACGATCGTCGGACAAGGGTTCATCTCCATGGCTGCTATGATCTTTGGTAAATGGAATCCTTTAGGCGCAATGGGTGCCTCACTGTTCTTTGGTTTTGCACAAAGCTTGAGTATCATCGGTGCACAATTACCAGTTATTTCTTCGATTCCACCAGTATTGCTGCAAATTGCTCCATATTTGCTGACAATCATTGTGTTGGTTGTTTTCTTAGGGAAAGCTTCTGGACCAAAAGCAAACGGGAAGAACTATATCAAATCAAAATAATCTTTTAGCGAATAAAAAGGGTGGGTTACGGGAAGTGTTTTTCGTCTCGCCCTTTTTGTTTTAAAGGTAATAAAAATAAAAAGAAAGAAGGAATAATCATGTTTAAACGCGTACATCTGATCGTCATGGATTCAGTAGGAATTGGAGAAGCACCAGATGCCGAGAAGTTCGGTGACGTTGGTTCTGATACATTAGGACACATTGCAAAAGAAGCAGGATTGAACATTCCGCATTTAGAGCAGCTTGGTTTGGGAACGATTCGTCCTCTTGAAGGTGTGGAATCAGTGAAAGATCATCAAGGCTATGCGACGAAATTAGAAGAAGTTTCTGTAGGGAAAGATACGATGACAGGCCATTGGGAAATCATGGGATTGAATATCAAGACGCCGTTTCGTGTGTTTCCGAACGGATTCCCTGATGATCTGATCAAACAAATCGAAGAGTTTTCTGGCCGTAAAGTCGTATGCAACAAACCATATAGTGGAACGGCTGTTATTGACGATTACGGTGAACACCAAATGAAAACGGGTGATTTAATCGTATATACTTCTGCTGATCCTGTCCTTCAGATCGCGGCACATGAAGAAATCATTCCTTTAGAAGAACTATACCGGGTTTGCCAATTCGTTCGTGATATAACAAAAGATGACCCGTACATGATTGGTCGAATCATTGCACGTCCATATGTGGGAGAACCAGGAGACTTCACACGAACAAGCAATCGTCATGATTATGCGTTGGATCCATTCGGACACACGGTCCTCGATTCTTTGAAAGAAGCAGGAAAAGACGTGATTGCTGTAGGAAAGATCAACGATATTTTCAATGGACAAGGAATCACTGAATCTGTCCGCACGAAAAGTAATATGGATGGCGTCGACCAGTTGCTGAACGTTATGAAAAAAGAGTTTACAGGTATCAGCTTTACCAATTTAGTAGATTTTGATGCATTATACGGTCATCGCCGGGATGTAGTCGGTTATGCGCATGCGATTGAAGAATTTGACTTGCGGATCCCAGAACTGCTTGAAGCCATGGAAGAAGACGACTTGCTAATGATTACAGCCGATCACGGAAACGATCCGACATTTACTGGTACCGATCATACGCGAGAATATGTACCGTTATTGGTCTACAGTAAAAAAATGAAAGAACAAGGGGCGTTGCCTCAAGGGTATTATTCTGATATCTCCGCAACGATTGCTGAGAACTTTAGTGTTTCTTCGACTGAAAATGGCGAAAGCTTCTTAAAATTATTAAAATAATCTTTTTAAAATAGGAGAAAGCAAATGACCAAGTTAAGCGAGATGTTACAAGAAACGACCCAGTTTATCCTTGATAAAGGAGTAAAAGAAATTGATTTTGGTTTGATCCTAGGTTCAGGATTAGGTGAATTAGCAGATGAAATCGAAGATGCTGTAATGATTTCTTATGATGAGATCCCGTTCTTTCCTGTTTCGACAGTAGTTGGACATGCAGGACAGCTGGTTTACGGATCTCTAGCAGGCAAAAAAGTGTTAGCCATGCAAGGAAGATTCCACTACTATGAAGGTCATTCCATGCAAACAGTGACCTATCCAGTACGTGTGATGGCCGGACTAGGTGCCCATTCAGTCATTGTGACCAACGCATGTGGCGGTGTCAATGAATCCTTCGTACCAGGAGATTTGATGCTGATTACCGATCACATCAATTTTACTGGTGAAAATCCTTTGATCGGCCCGAATGAAGATGAAATGGGTCCTAGATTCCCAGATATGAGTCAAGCATATACGCCTGACTATCAAGCAACAGCAAAAGCAGCAGCAGAAAAACTAGGTTTGGATCTTAAAGAAGGCGTATATATGGGCTACTCTGGCCCAACTTATGAAACGCCTGCTGAGATTCGGATGTCTCGGACAATAGGAGCCGATGCAGTAGGGATGTCGACTGTTCCAGAAGTCATCGTAGCAGCTCACAGCGGATTAAAAGTGTTAGGAATCTCTTGTATTACCAACTTAGCAGCAGGCATGCAAGCGAATCTGAGCCATGAAGAAGTTGTAGAAACAACTCAGAGAGTCAAACAATCTTTTAAAGCATTGGTTAAAGAAACATTGACATTATTGTAATAGGAGGAGCAACAAAATGAGTGTGCATATCGAAGCGAAAGAAGGCGAGATTGCCGATAAGATTTTACTTCCGGGAGACCCTTTGCGAGCTAAATATATTGCAGAGACTTTTTTAGAAGAACCAGTTTGCTACAATCAGGTCCGTGGTATGCTAGGCTTTACCGGCAAATATAAAGGCGAACGTATTTCTGTTCAAGGAACAGGGATGGGGATGCCATCAGCCACCATCTATACCCATGAATTGATCCAGTCATATGGCGTAAAGAAATTGATCCGAGTAGGTACATGCGGGGCATTGTCAAAAGATGTCCATGTTCGTGATTTAGTACTAGCGCAAGGCGCAGCGACCAGCTCTTCGATGATCGAAAAAAATTTCCAAGCCTTTCATTTTCCGCCAATCAGTGATTTCAATCTATTACTGAAAGCATATGAGATAGCTAAAGAAAAGGGCTATACGGTTCATGTAGGAAATGTCCTTTCGGAAGATTCTTTCTACAAAGATGATTTGACAGAGACATTCCAATTAGCTGAACTTGGTGTCTTAGGAGTGGAAATGGAAGCAGCGGCTCTTTATTACTTAGGCGCGAAATACCATGTGCAGACATTAAGTTTGATGACCGTTAGCGACCATTTGATTACTGGGGAAGAAACAACAGCTGCAGAACGTCAATCGACATTCAATGAAATGATCGAAGTAGGATTGGAAACGGCGATTCAAGGGTAAAGTAATAGCTAAATAGCAAGAAAGTGTGACTGCCTAAACTTCTATTAATAGAAATTTGGCAGTCACATTTTTTTGCAGAAACTGTCTCACATAACCTGAAATCAATGACAACCGTTGCTTCAGTTACTTCGAGGGTCCTTCTAAAGTCAACCATTTGAATGTCTAAAATGTGAATCGATATTCCTTTTAAATTGCAGACGAATGGCACAATCTTAATCAAATAAAAAAGAACAGAAAGAAGCGAGTTACGCTCTTTCTGTTCCGAACTAGGCTACCAACAGGATGTGACAAATGAGTCATCTCCTGTTGGTGGCTTCGTCTAGATGAATACCTTAATCATTCAATTGCTCATGTGATGATGCTTGAAGAATGAAAAATTCAACTTAAATCAAGTCTGCATCAATAATAAGTGTTTCGAATAATACAGCGTGCTCAAGTGAGGTGCCTGATCCAGGACGTCCTGGTAGGCGATATACTTCTATTCGCTGTCCTGCTTTTCCAGGAATTCCGTGACGTACTTGAATATTACCATCAACTATTCTTGGAATGCTATAGTATGCTGTGCCGTCAAATGTTCCAAAACGATATCTTCCATCAATGTGAACGACCCATCTGTCTTGATTATTGTGAAAAAGTTCAGGTGTCAATGTTAAATAAGCAAATGCTTGAGAACCTTCTCGCCCTACAGACAACATGTTTGTTTCTGTTACGCCTGTTTCCACTTGGATATTGTCATATTTCGCCCAACCATTCCATGTAGAAGCAAATCGTATAAGGTATGTATTTTCATCGTCTGGAGTCGCAAAAGTAAGTTTGCCACGTTCCCAGTTCTCATTATTATGTTCACTGCGTTCTAATACATCAAAACCGACATCATGATTCATGATCCCTAATTCAACACGTCCTGGTGCTGATTCGCTTGCTGCAACATCATAACTAAATGTATACGTGGTACTTGGTTTTAATGTCACATATTGATGAACATTTTCACCATTTTTTGCTAAAGCAAAGTTATTTCCATTAACGGTTTGAAGTGTGGGATTATTTGGCTCTTGGCCACTAGTGATCCAATGATCAAACCCGTCATTAAAGTCACCATTATGGATATACAATTGTTGCTCAATGGCCTGTTTACTTGTACTAACGAAGTCAGTTGTTGATAGACTTGTTGCGAATGTCGAAACGGATCCTCCTAAACTTAAAAATACCATACCTGCTGCCATCACTGTTTTTAAATTACTTTTGATCATCTTGTATCTCCTCACTCTATATTTTTATTTTTTGATTTTGTTTGTAAGATGCAGCCGTGTAGTCTGTCTGTATCTCACAAATTAATCATATCCGAGAAAATAGCGGTCGTGTAAACACTTTTTTCTATATAACATTCATCATTAGAAAAAAATGATAAAATAAATAGTTTTATAAGGTTGACTTTTATCTAAACTTCATTTATTAGCAACATAAGAAAAGATGGAGAGTTGTGGTGATAGCTCATACAAATGAAAACTTCCTCTTAGAAACAGGATAAAAGAATGAAATTTAAATAAGTTTCTACAAAAAATGTTCGCTCCACATCTGAATGATTGTCAGACATTCTTTTTTCTCTCAATGCTACGCCTTCTCTCTTAATTTTTTGTTTATTCAAACAGTACTTACTATTATAATCATATAGTTATTACCCGTGGTGCTAGTTAATTTTTTCCTAGAGGAAAATGTCTAAACATGTTGGTAAATCAACAAAAAAACGCATATAGTAGTCTCAAAACTCCCAAGAAATGAGGACTACATATGCGTTCATCAAAA
>ENA-OQNO01000651-OQNO01000651.1-human-gut-metagenome-genome-assembly--contig:-NODE-651-length-30267-cov-3.333676_pt1 | contig 30267 bp, 28 predicted proteins | sample MGYA00242629_ERZ504880 | MGnify/ENA primary metagenome ERZ504880 (study PRJEB26092, sample SAMD00036377) | human gut metagenome | host: Homo sapiens | study: EMG produced TPA metagenomics assembly of... | reverse complement strand
AACGAGAATGGGTATCCATCGGGTTGTCTATTGCCTGTTCAAGATTATAAAGCGGTCTCCATTCCCACAGATTCTCAACAGGAAGAGTCTCGGCGTTCTCATGGATATTGGCGACAAACTCCTTTTTCCACTGCTCCACGCCTCCCTTATAAAGTATGGTATCTTCGGATGTCAGCTCGAACATCCCTTTGGGCAGTTTATATTCAACCAAATCAGAAATCTCTTCCTTGCGCTGCTCGTCGCTCATATTCGCGCAATAATCGTAAAAACTGAAGTCCCCATCAATGAACGTGTTCTCATCAATGTAATTCTCCTTGCCAATCGGCTGCGTTGAAATTTGAAAAATACTGCTGTGCATAACTTTAAGTTTTAACTGGTTGATACTTGTTTTTCCCTCTTATCGAGCCTTTCGGCTACCTTGTCGGGATTGATTTTACATGCGGGTTCAACAGCGTGGACAGGAGGGTAAAGGCAAGTAAACAGCCGGGAATTTGACGGAATACCCAAATCTTTGATTTGCGGAAGGCTGCCGTTCAATTCGTGGCCCGGTTAGCGCAGCGGTACTTGACGACCGGACGGACGCTGTACCTTTGCATGGGAAAATCTCGCCGGCAAGGAGCACCGGAGGAGAGAGACGAGAAAGTGATAGCGAAGGAAGATAGAAGGGGAAGGAAAAGAAGCCGATTATATAAACGGGCTGCCGCTTGCTTAGATAAGGTATTCCGGAGAAAGTAAAACAGGCTTGTCGCCACAGAGGCAATCCCCGAAATTCCTTGTGTCGCAGGTTCGGGGAAGGCTTGTTATTACTCGATGAAATGATGATGGGCATTTGGGCACTTGTCGTTCGGTTGTGTCTTTTGTGAAACTCCTACAACGCTGGGGTATCGGCAAAAGCAACCGTTGTATATTTGGTTGCCGTCAAGTGGCTCTGTTCTGCATAGTTTGATAGGTTACACACTTCCTACCTCTTGTCCATTGTATGTTCATTTTGTAGAGATATCTACAAAATAAATATGAACTTAAAAACATGTCAGAAATACCAATGAATACTTAAACAGAGATATATTTTTAAAACTCTTAAACAAAGGATTTTATATTTGGTAAATATCCTTTATTTCTTTCAAGCAGGTATTTACTTTCTGATTACTTACCATCATAAACAAAAGATGATTTTCATTAGAAGCGATGCTTTCCATACTTGACAGAATTTCTTAAGCTGAACCGAACAAAAAGATATTGCACATTTCCTTAGTCTTTTATCTGGAACACTACCCACATTCATCCTATGCGTCTTTTACTTGATGACTAACTGTAAATCCGGAAACATTCACAAAACCTGATTGGAATTCTTCTTATAGTAAGCAGAAAAAACAGTTTTTATTAGCTGTCATTTGTATTATTTATATTATAAATACTATAATTAACCATTTCTACTAAAACACAAGTTTTCAATATAAAATATGACTTAGAGTAAGTAATGATGTGATCTAACTCACCAAATATTTCTTTTCAATTGACAAAAAGAAAGTATTCGCAATTTGGGAAGTTTAAAACACTTTTCATGTTTTTATTTTATATAGTTAACAATCAAAATAATACTATAATTTTGCACATCTTTTTTAATATGAATAAAAATGCAATCATGAGCCGTTTTATTGAATATTCTAATAATATATTATTTTTTGATGTCATGTTGACTGTTTGGAGAAACGTTAAACGAAGAGACAAGATGTAGCAAGTGTGTTCATCCATTTCTCCGTATGCAATATAGTAACGTGAAAAGAATTATATACATTTAAAAACAAATTATTTATATTATTTTAACTTAAAAATCAGAGATGAAAAGAGTAATTCTTTTGTTCGTCTCTCTTGCTGTGATGGCGTTCCAATTGCTTTTCGCCCAAAGTTTTACGGTGAAAGGTAAAGTCATTGCCGAGGAAGGCAATGAACCGTTGATTGGAGTGGCCATCATGCAAGAGGGTACCAATAATGGTGTGATTACCGACATAGACGGCAATTACTCCATTGAGATCAAAGGCGTTGCGCAGGCTACTTTGGTGTACTCGTACATTGGTATGCAGCAGCAACAGCACGTAGTGACTCCACAGACACAAAAGCTGGACATCACGCTGAAGAGCGATGCACAGCTGGTGGACGAAGTGGTGGTAGTAGCCTACGGAGTTCGTAAAAAGGGAACGGTAACCGGTTCCGTTTCCACAATAAAGGCAGAGAAAATGGAAAGTGTGCCTGCCGCAGGTTTCGACCAAGCCCTGCAGGGACAGACCCCCGGTCTGATGGTGATGTCCAACTCGGGTGAACCCAGCAAGGCAGCGGCTTTCCAAATCCGTGGAACCAACTCCATCACTTCAGGCACCTCTCCCTTGTTCATACTGGACGGTGTACCCATTTCCAGCAGTGACTTCAACACTATCAGTCCGAGTGACATTGAAAATATTTCCGTACTGAAGGATGCGTCTTCTACCTCCATTTACGGTGCCCGTGCCGCTAACGGTGTAGTAGTAATCACCACCAAGCGCGGACGGTCCATGGACAAAGCACACATTACCTTACGTACACAGTGGGGTATCTCACAGTTAGCCAAAGGTGAATGGAATCTGATGAATACGTCTGAACGCATTCAGTTTGAAAAGGAAGTCGGTCTGGATGCCGGTCAAGACTATGACTTATTGAGTCAGACCGATGTAAACTGGCGGGATATGGTGTTCAACGACAATGCCATGCTACAAAACTACGACCTTTCTATCAACCGTGCCACCGAACGCTTGAACTATTTCGTTTCTGGAAGTTTCTATGACCAGGATGGTATTGCTCAAGGCTCTACGTTTCGCCGTTACTCCATGCGTGCCAACGCAGAGGTAAAAGCCAGCGACTGGTTGAAAGTGGGTACCAATTCCATGGTTGCCTACGAAGAAGTGGAGCAGGCCGATCAAGGCAGCTACAGTCTGTCATCACCCATCTCTGCCTGCCGCTTCATGCTTCCTTACTGGAATCCGTATAATTCCGATGGTTCACTGGCAACCAATGCCAATGGTGGATGGACCGGTACAACGGTTAATCCGATTGAATGGATGGACAATAATCCGGTGACAAACAAGAAATATAAAGTATTGAGTGTGCTTTTCGCTGAAGTAACTCCGATAGAGAACATGACTTACCGTGTACAGTTCGGTGCGGACTATACGCACTCTACCGGATTCATGCAGTCATTTCCGAGTTATCAGCTGAACAACGGCCTGGGAGTGGCCGGCCGTCAGTCGAACGATATTCTTAACCTGACAGTGACCAATACGCTGAACTACCGTTTCGACGTGAAACACGACCATCATTTCAATGTCATGGTGGGCCAGGAAGGGGTGGACTACCAGGCTGAGGGTTTCAACGTGACCACACGCGGTCAGAACAACGACTTCCTAACCAACGTAACTTCAGGTACACGTGCCTCAAGCTGGCAGGATAATACAACAGCTTATTCATTCCTGTCGTTTTTCGGCCGTGCGGAATATAATTACGACGACCGTTACTATGTGGAGCTTGGTCTGCGTACTGATGCCTCTTCACGCTTCGGTAAGGATCACCGTTGGGGTCAGTTCTGGTCAGTAGGTCTGATGTGGAATGCCAAGAAAGAGCGTTTCCTGCAAAAATACGACTGGCTGCACAATGCACAAGTATCGTTCAGTACGGGTACGTCAGGTAATTCTGAAATCCCATACTTCGACCATCTGGCACTGGTCAGCGGTGGCTGGATCTACATGGATACGGCCGGTATCGCCCCGCAACAGAAAGGGAACGAGAAATTGAGCTGGGAAACAACCTGGACCACAAACCTGGGATTTCATTTGGGATTCTTTGAGCGCATCAATGTGGATCTGGAACTTTACCACAAGCGCACCAGCGACATGCTGATGGAAGTGCCACAGTCTTATTCTGAAGGCAACAACGGCTTCCGCTGGGACAACATCGGTGTGATGACCAACATGGGCGTGGAACTGGCCATCAATGCAGACGTATTACGTTTGAGAGACTTTGTTTGGAATATCAATGCCAATGTATCCTATAACAAGAATGAAATCAAGGAACTATATAACGGTGTACAGGAATACGAATTGCCCAACACTTCCACCAAATGGGTGGTTGGCCGTCCGCTGGGAGAATTCTACATCAACCGCTATGCCGGTGTGAACCCTGCAAACGGTGATCCCTTGTGGTATGACAAAGAGGGTAACCTTACCAACGAATTCAGAGAATCGGACAAGGTGATGGTGGGTAAGAACTATCTGGCTCCCTGGCAAGGCGGTTTCGGAACGACCCTTACATGGAGAGGTATCTCTGTGAATGCCCAGTTCAGCTGGGTGGCTGACCGCTGGATGTTCAACAACGACCGCTTCTTCGAAGAGAGTAATGGTCTGTACACCGGGTTCAACCAGTCCAAGCGCCTGCTCTATGACCGATGGAAGAAACCAGGCGACGTGACAGACATTCCCCGTTGGGGAGTCACTCCGCAGATGGATTCACGCTTCCTGGAAGATGCCTCTTTCCTGCGTTTGAAGAATTTGATGATCAGCTACACATTCCCGCAAGACTGGATGAAAAAGACGAATTTCTTCACTAACGCACGTATCTATGCACAAGGTCAGAACCTGCTCACATTTACCAAGTTCAGCGGACTTGACCCGGAAGCGTTTACTAACATGTATCAGGCACAATATCCCATGTCGCGCCAATACTCGTTCGGTCTGGAACTCTCTTTCTAATATTTTAATTAACGAATCAACGAAAAATGAAAAATATAAAAACATATCTGCTCATGGCCACTCTGGTATTCAGCACCACTGCCTGTCTGGACAAGTATCCGGATGATATGGTGCCTGCCGACAAGGCCATCACCACTGTGGATGAAGTAGACCAGGCCGTGATTGGTATCTACTCTTCCTGGCTGAACGGAGCGTTATACAGTGGCTATCTGACCCTACTGCCGGATATCCAGGCGGATTTGGCTTATGCCGTGAACGGCTACTCCAACCAGTTCGGTAACACATGGCGCTGGAATATCCTGGCTACGGAACCCGAATATGAATCGGTATATGCCGGACTCTACAACGTTATTACCCGCTGTAACTTTATGCTGGACAACGTAGACCGAGTACGTCAGAATACCACTAACGATGATGACTTGGACCGTCTGGACCAATACTGCGGGGAGGCATACTTTGCCCGCGCACTGGCTTATTCGGAATTGATTAAACTCTTCTGCAAGGCCTACGACCCGGCTACAGCAGCCAACGAACTGGGGGTGGTACTGAAGTCACACTACGACGGTAACGAACCTACCCTCCGTTCATCACTGGAAGCCTCTTATCTGTTTGTTCTGGATGATCTGGAAAGAGCAGCCGAGTACCTGAAGCTGGAAGATGATTTCGATGGAGTTCTTTACAGCACACCTTACTTCTGCGAATACACCATCTATGCACTTCGTGCACGTGTGGCTCTCTACATGCAGAACTGGAAAGAAGCTGAGAAATACGCTTCCAAGGTGATTGACAGCAAATACTACAAACTGTCCAACGTGAACGATATGATAACCAGCTCACAGAACGCTTACCAGTATATGTGGTCGAACGACGAAAGTACCGAGATTATCTGGAAAGTGGGTATGACAATCAGCAGCTACGGCGGCGCTTTAGGTCAGATCTTCTTCAACTATGACTTCCAAAGCTTCAAGCCCGACTATGTACCGGCAACTTGGGTGCTGAACCTCTATTCAGAACAAGACCTACGCTTTGCAGCCAATTTCGTGACACAGCCTACCGGCTATCCGCATAGACTGCAATGGCCATTAGTAGCCAAATACTTCGGAAATGAATCCTTCATGGCTCAGAACATGCTGCATGTATGTATGCCGAAAGTGTTCCGTCTGTCAGAGCAATACCTGATTCGTGCAGAAGCACGTGCCAATCAGAAGAATTACAGCGGTGCCAGCAAAGACCTCAGCGATTTACGTCGTGCCCGCTTTCAAGGCGGTAACGGAAGTATCTCGGTCAGCGCACAAAACTGGCTGGAAATTATCGAAGAAGAACGTGTACGCGAATTGTATATGGAAGGCTTCCGCCTGCAAGACCTGAAACGCTGGCACAAAGGCTTCGAACGCAAACCGCAGGAACAATCACTGACCAACGGTAGTTCGCTGAAGATTGAAGCGGATGACGTACGCTTTGTATGGCCCATTCCGAAACACGAACTGGAATCACCGGGTAGCCAGATTCAGCCCAACGAGAGCAATAAATAAGAATAGATTCATCATTTATAAAGCATAAATATAACAATGAGAAAGATAAACTACGGACTGATGAGCATGCTGACACTGCTGATGTGCGCCATCACCAGTTGCGGTGATGCAGAGCGTCCCAGCTACGAAGGTCCAAACTATATCCTGTTCTCGGATACGCTCACTGTACTGGCCGTACAGAACAACGAAGAAGTCTTCGATATTCCTGTAGCCGCTACAGAAGCCTGCAGCTATGACCGCACGGTAGCCGTAGAGGTTATAGACAAAAAGAGCAACGCCATTGAGGGAAAACACTATACCATTGAATCAAACACCATCACCATCAAGGCCGGTGAACGGGCTGCCAACGTACGCATCCGCGGTAATTACGATGCCATCGCAGCCACCGATTCGCTGGGGCTCACCCTGCGTTTGCTCACGCAGCAAGCCGACCAATGGGATTTGTATGAAAAGAGCTATGAAGCCAAGGTTATCCTGCAGAAATGCTGTCCGTTCGACATCAACCTCTTCAACGGATATGCCGTGCTGACTTCTACCTATATGCAGGAATTTATGCCCAACGTATATAACCGTCTGATCAAGGCAATCATTGACCCCGAAGAAGAAAACACCATTATCATGAAGGACTTCTTCTACGACGGCTACGATGTGAAAATCCGTTTCACGACAAACGACATCCTGAATCCGCTGATTGAAATGGATGAACAGACCTTTGCCTCTACAGCCGAGGCTTTCGGTACCAACTACGGCGACGGTTATCTCCACCTCTATCAATCTAGCAGCGGTATATCTTACTACAGTACCTGTGAACAGTTCATCTTTCAGTACTTCACACTGTATGTACCGGGCATGGCTGGCAACAATGTAGTAGGAACTTTTGCCAGCGCCATTGAATGGATAAGCAACGATGAAGCCAAGAGGCTGTATCTGGAAGGCAGCATGCTGGTATCTGAAACGGTGAAAACAGATTTTGAAAAGAAATAATTTACTAGAAACAAAAAAACATAGAATAAGATGAAAAAGAACAAATTTACGTTGGGATGGTTTTTCATCAGTCTGCTGATGGCTTTTGCCGTAACAGCTTGCGACGACGAGGATGACAACGTAGCAACTGTAACCTTCCCTGAAAAGCAAACAATTGGCGGTGCAGCCAGTGAGACTAAAAGCTTGACATTTGATGCTGTAGCCGACTGGACGCTGACTTCCTCCAGCACATGGTGTTATTTTATTACGGAAGGAACTCCGGCTGCCAAAGCTACAGAGGGTGTGAAGGAATATTCCATCTCGGGCAAGGCTGGTAAACAAACCGTAACCATCGGTATCTCTGACGAAGGTCAGGACTATGATAATACGACCGTTGCTTCCATCACTATCAGTATGAACGGACAGGAAGCTGTATTGGCTGAAGTAACCCGTAATGCAGCCGGACGTACGTTCAAACTCTATAAAAAAGGTGCAGGCGATGAATGGGTGGAAGTATCGGCAGAAGAAGGTATCGAAGCCGGATACGACAACTACATCCAATATAAAGCAGAAGCAAACTTCCGCTTTGCCGCTACCAACCGTCCGGAATGGATGACTATCGAGAGCGGTTCAGTGGTAGGTGCTGCCAACCAGGCTGTACTATTCGGCATCAAGGTGATTGAAAACCGCCCTGACTTCAGCAAATATGCACAGAAAGGCGACCTCAACTTCCAGGATGAGGAAGGCAAGAGTGTATTTACCTATACAGTTAATTACAAGGGTATGAACGCTGAAGCCATGAACTATGATGGACCGAAACCATGGAACTGGGAAGTTTCTTTGGATGGCAAGAGCTTCATTCAGACCAATCAAGGTATCTCAGGCAGCAGTGAATCCAGTAGCTACAACAAGTTTGTGGAATTTACTATCACTGCACTGAACGACCAGTTCTATCCGATCTATGTAGAAGAATACACCGATTTCCAGGGTAACCCCGGCTACGAAGTGATGCTGGCCGATGACAAATCTGCTTGGATGAAACTGGAAGTGAAGGATGCTAAATCCGGTAAGGCTAGAGTAACGGTAACTCCCTTAGACACGGAAGAAAGTGGTATGGACGAACGTACAGGTTATGTATTCGTATTCCCGAAAGCATTGTACGACAAAATCGCAGCCGATCCTGAAAACAAGGACTATGGTTTGTTTGTAAGCACAGATAGTGGCGAAGGTATGCCCGCTCTGAAAGAATTGAGATATGAATATACAGAAAGCAACTTGCTGATGAATTTTGTTCAGAAAAAGCAAAAATCATCTGGCGGTGACGAAGAAGAGAAAGCTATAGAAATCATCAGCCAATATTATGAAAATTATGGCAAAACAGTAGAATGTACAGAAATTACAGGTGATGAAGCTGACTTCTACAAAAGTGAATGGCAGGCTGCCAAAGTATTCACCATCAAAGCCAGCGAATGTAATTCTGTAAGAATAAACGTTCCTTTTGAAGTGAATTCATTTATAGCAGAATTAGACAAGGAAGACGTTACAGAACAGTATTGTTCTGCTACAGAAGATGGTACTACCACTGCTATTGATCTGTGGGGTTGCCAAGACATTGAAAGTGAGCTGACTGTAGTCATCAGAGATGCTTTATGGCAGAAAGTTACCGTACTGTTGGTTCGTCCGTAAAACAATAAAAACAAAAGATAAATGAACAAATATATTTCATTCTTTAAAACATGTTTCGCTCCGTTGTTCATCTTCCTGCTGGCTATGACAACGGTATTCGCCGGTTGCTCCGATGACGATGATGAATTGCAGCAGACCGCCTTCGGCTATGTGCAGTTCAAAATCTATAAGAGCGCATCGGCTGCTATCAAGGGAACAGAGACGAGAGGCACCGACATGCTGGATAAGCTGAACGATGCCAAAAAAATCAAGGTGGTGATGCTGTATGACGGAAACACCATTGAACAAACCTTGATGCTCAACAGCTATAGTGCTGAAAATGCAGAGTTTGGTCTGCGCAGTGACAAACTGGAACTGCTGGCAGGTAACTATAAACTGATTGGTTACTATCTGTACGACAAACTGGATAACGAAATTTATGCCGGTACACCCAACAATTATAAGTTTAACGTAGTGGCTGGCGGGCTGAAAGTACAGGAACTGTTTGCTGATGCTGTAGCTCGCGGATTGGTCAACTTCAAACTGATTAAACATGGATTGCCGGAAACAGAAGCAGCATCTCGTGCAGCGGAAGGCTACGAAGATTATCCGTTCTCGAACATCAAGGGTATCAACATCACGGTAAAGAATCTCTTTACACAAGAACTGACTACCATTGAAAAAGTGGAAGTGAAGTATGTGGAAAACCTGAAAGACGGTTACGCCCTCTGCGACACTACCGTATGGCTGAAAACTGGTAGCTACCAAATCAGTTCCTACTCTACTTACTCGGACAAGAAATGCGATTCCGGCAAATTGCTGGAAATAGCTACCGTACCTACTTCAGAAACCTTCTTCGTGAAAGATAACGAAAAGTCAGAAGCCACTGTACCCATCCAGTTGAGTACAACAGCTGAATATTTGAAGGACTACATGGCACTGAAAGAGATCTGGGAAAAACTGAACGGGCCCAACTGGAAATACTACGGTGAAGCAGCTCCTATGGGCTGTAACTGGAACTTCGACAAGGAAATCGACATGTGGGGTGACCAGCCTGGCGTACAGTTGCTGGACAACGGTCGAGTGGCATCGCTCGTAATTTCCGGATTCGGTGCCGATGGTGTAGTACCCGATGCTATCGGTCAGCTGACCGAGCTGCGCATCCTGAACCTCGGTGCTCACGATGAACTCATTGGTGGACACCTGTTTGAAGGCGTAGGAACTACCATGACTCCAGAACAACGTCAAAGAATCCGCATGGATTATGAACAGAAATTCCTGTATCGTGACATCCGCGAGAACCTCTCACAAATTCTGATTGACGGTATCAATGCCAACCCTGACTTCAAACCTATCAAGAAAAGTAACCGCATTGACAAGAAGGACGTACAGTTCGGTAACCTGACCAACAACATCAAAGGTATCTCTAAAGCCCTGATGCGCTGCACCAAGCTGGAAAACTTCTTCATTGCCAACTCTCCTATCGTGGCAGATAATTTCTGCATGAAATTGGTAGATGACTCTGAATCTGCTTACCGCAAAGCATACGAAGAAGAAGAAAATGACTGGAACTGGAACAACTTCACCATGCTGACAGACATGGAAATCTATAACTGCAAGGAACTGGCCTCTCTTCCAATGAACATGCTCTTCGAATTGCCCGAACTGCAGATGCTGAACGTGGCTTGCAACCAGAAAATTAAAGGTGATGTACTGTTGGATAACTGGAAAAAGTTCATCGAAGGAAAGAGCGGCAAGAAAATCCAAGCGCTCTATCTGGGCTATAACAATCTGGAAGAAATGCCGGATTACGAACATCTGAGCCAGATGGAAAAACTGGGCTTGATTGACTTGACCAACAACTCCATAACAGAGGTTAACGCATTCGGCAAGGAAATCAACCTGACCAAGGTATATCTGGACTACAACCAAATCAATAAAATCAACACAACAGAGGATGGTTACTTCTGCGGATATTACGACATGGAATCATTCACTTGTACTTACAACAAGCTGACCAAAATGCCTGATATCTTCAACGCGAAGTCGAAGTATGTCATCGGCTCTGTCAGCTTTGCACACAATGAAATAACCGGTATGCAAAACGATGACAACCACCGCGGTGTGAACACCAACAATCTGGATTTGTCGTACAACCATCTGGAAGAATTCCCTGGAGTTATCATCAAAAAAGGTTCTCCGCTGGGCATCTTGATTCTGCAGGCCAACGGTATGACTACTATTAAGGAAGGTGACCTGGTAGGTCCGAACTCTCACCTGCTGACCAGTCTCGACTTTCAGTTCAACAAACTGAAAGAGATTCCTTTTGAAGATTTCGTACCGGAAAACATGCCTTATATCTATGGCATAGAATTCAGCTACAACCGGTTCGCTGAATTCCCGGTTGCTCCGCTGAACTGTAAAGGTCTGACCGTATTTGGTATCCGTCATCAACGTGATGAAAGCGGTAACCGCTGCTTGAGCCAATGGCCTACCGGCTTGTACACTTGCCCCAGCCTGATGGCCTTCTTTATCGGTTCTAACGACTTGCGCAAGATTGAAGATACCATTTCACCGTATATCCGTATCTTCGAAATCAAGGACAATCCGAACATCTCTATTGATTTGACTCAGGTATGTCCGTATATCCAAGCAGGTCAATACCAACTGATTTATGACAAGACGCAGAACATTCAGGGATGCGATTATTTATTGGATTAAATAAAAAAGGAAAATGAAACATTTACTTAAAATAGCATTAGGATTAGTCCTCTGTTTGGGTCTGTTCACCGCTTGCGATGACGAAGAGGACAATGCTGCTGTCAGCGGCTTCAGTCTGAGCAAGACTGAAGTGGCTGCCAATGCAGAAGGAGGCAAGGAGACGGTCACCGTAAGCTCGGAAGGCGAATGGGTGGCCAAATCATCCGAACCGTGGTTGAGCATTTCGCCGGCCAATGGTTTCGGCAACACAGAGTGTGTCATCACCATTGACGAGGCTCTGAAGAACGAAGTGCGTGAAGCAGAAATCCGCTTCATACCGAAAGGACAAGCTCCCAAGGTAATCACAGTTACTCAGTTGGGCTATGGCAAAATGATTCACGTAAAAGAGGCAGAAGTTAACCTCAAAGCTTCAGACGTGTATGAGAAGCGTTATTTTGAAGCAATCATTACTGCCAATGTTTCTTTCAAGATTGCCTACGAATGGCTCACCACGACCGAAGAGGGTGTGACACTGGAAAACTGGATTTCTTTAGAAAAGAAGAATGAACCGGTATTCAATCTGGAAAGTGCCCGCCCACAAACCTACAAGGTACGCTTTGATTGGAAAATGAATCCGGAATGGATAGAACGTCGGGCTAAAATCAACTTCGAACCGATGGAACAGAACGGAAAATCTGCAGAAGAAGTAGCGATTACGCCGATTCTGGTGACTCAGGCTGCTTCGCCGGTGATTACTGACGATCGAGCCGGAGACTCACTGGCTATCCTTACCATACACGAACGTCTGGCCTCGGATATCGCCATCAACTCCAGCGAAAACATGATGTACTGGGATAACGTAAGCTTATGGAAACGGACAGACAAGGAGTTGCCGGGTCCGGAAGCAGTAGGCCGCGTCCGTTCAGTAAACTTCGGTACCATTACTACCAAAGAATCCCTTCCGCAAGAAGTAAGATACCTGAAATACCTGGAAACTTTCCAAGTATACGGCAATGCCAACACCATGCTGCTGAGCATCGATTTGGAAAATCATATCTGCGAACTGGAATACCTGAAGAACCTGCAGATTGGCGGTTATGGTCTGGTGTCACTGCCTGAAGATTTCGACAGACTGGGAAATTCACTGGAAAGCCTGGACTTGAGCGCCAACAACTTCACCGGTGTACCCGCTGTATTGACTCAAAACAACTTCCCAAAACTGAAAAGTCTGATATTTAGCGCTAACCGCCGCTGGACAGTAAGCAATCTGAAAGATTCTCAATATAACAAAGACACAGAACTGGGCTTCCATATTAATATGGACGAGAATCCAACAGAAATTGACCAACTATTCTTGTGGGATAATCTGGAAGAGCTGGTACTTTCTTATAATTATTTGGAAGGTACTCTGCCTACTTACGAAGGCAGAACAGGCTGGCAGGCAGATGATCTGAAACAATATGGTGATACATTGAACTATCTGCTCGAACATCCAGAAATTCCAAAGATTCTGCCAAACATGAAGCGACTGACACTGAACCTGAACTTCTTTACAGGTAAAATACCCGAATGGTTGCGCTTCCATCCGCACCTGTTGGATTGGTTCCCCGAAGTACTGATTTTCAATCAGCAAGAAATGGGGCAAGACTCCAAGGGAACACCGGTAAAATTCAGCGATGAACCAAGTAGCTTTACATACTACTTCGATGCTTATCCTTTATACAAACAGAAATATGAAGTGGAAGGAGAAGACGAAACATTAAAACCAGAAGAACAAAAGAAGTAACTTATGAAGAAAATATATATCTATGCACTTGCATGTGCCCTGACGGCTATTTCTTGCCAGGACAACGAATGGGTGACCGATAGCACCACTCCGCAAGTCCCTGAAATTGAAATTCCGATGGGAGCAGCAGACGGTGAACTACTCATCAAGTTTGTTCCTGAAATGAGTGATATCCTGGACCAGACACTGACGCGTGCTGGCGGGATATCCACCCGCTCGGGTATTCCTTCTACCGATGAGGTGCTCAACATCCTGGGTGCCTATCACTTTGAAAGAGTGTTCCCGGTAGATCCCAAAACTGAAAAACGTACCCGTGAAGCAGGTATGCACTTGTGGTATATCGTTCGCTTTGACAAAGACACCGACTTGAAAGAAGCTGCCCGGAAACTCAGAAAGCTGGGTGAAATCTCCAAGATTCAAAGTAACCCTACCATTCAACGTGCCTACGACCCGAAGAAAAAACCTCTGTATCTTTCGGCTAACGATTTGCAACATGTGACCCGAACCAGCGAAGGACTAACTTTCAATGACCCGGGACTGAAACACCAATGGCATTACCAGAACACAGGTGATTATGATTTTGTAAAAGAAGGACGTGCCGGAGCCATTGCCGGTGCAGACGTAAATTGCGGCGAAGCCTGGAAACTTTGTAAAGGAGATCCATCCATCATTGTAGCAGTACTCGATGAAGGTGTAATGTGGAACCACCCGGATTTGATTGGCAACATGTGGACCAACGAAGCCGAAGAAATAGGTTCTACAGAAGATAAAGACGGCAACGGCTACAAAGGTGACCGTTACGGTTATAACTTTGTAAAAAACACCGGAGTTATCAGCTGGACATCGGCAGAAGATACCGGTCATGGTACCCACGTAGCCGGAACCATTGCAGCAGTAAATGGCAATAACAAAGGTGTAGGTGGTATTGCCGGCGGTGACGGAACAGAAAATTCAGGAGTTAAGATTATGACCTGCCAGCTGTTCGATGGTGCGTATGGATGTACCTTGGCAGCTGAAGCCAAAGCCATCAAGTATGCCGCCGACAATGGTGCTGTGATTCTGCAGTGTAGCTGGGGTTACAACTCACCGGATGCCAACGAGGCACTGGGCTATACTCCCGGACCGAAAGACGAACAGGATGGGGAAATCCAATATCCTCTGGAAAAAGAAGCACTGGATTACTTCATCCACAATGCCGGTTCACCCAACGGTGTGATAGATGGTGGTCTGGCTATCTTTGCATCGGGTAACGAATATGCACCTTCTTCTTCATATCCTGCAGGCTATTCCAAATGTATTTCTGTCAGTGCCATCGCTGCCGACTTTACTCCGTCTAGCTATACCAACTATGGTGAAGAGATTACCCTCTGTGCACCGGGCGGTGACGGTGACTACTACGGCACGCCAGGGGTAGCAGATGACGAGTTTGCCTGGGAAGGTAAAACACAAGGTCTGATACTCTCTACTGCCATCAAGAACGGACAACCGGCTTATGCTTATATGGAAGGTACTTCCATGGCTTGTCCCCATGTATCGGGCGTAGCTGCCTTGGGGCTGTCGCATGCAGTGAAAGAGCGTCGCCACTTCAAGGTCGCAGAGTTCATTGAACTGATGAAAGAAACTGCCAATGACCAGTTCTATAACTTCTACGATGAAAAAGTGGAAAAACTGTATTATTACAATCACACGACTTTTGGCGCCCCTCCAACTTTAATGAATCTGATAGAGCGTAAAGGGAAAATGGGTAGACTGGTAGATGCCGGTGCATTGCTCAAGGCTATTGGTAATCACGGTTCAGACATGATTGTACCAAATGTATATCTGGCAACGGGGAAAAGTACATCCATTGATCTGGCCCGTTATTTTATAGATGGAGAAAGTCTGAACTACAGTTGTACCGTTGCCAATGAAAATATAGCAACCACAAGTGTAGACAAGACAATACTAACTATAAATGGCATTGCAGACGGTAGTACGACTGTGACTATCCAAGCTGGCAGTAAATCACAGACAATAACGATTACTGTTCGTAAAAATGCTGGTGGCAGTGGCTGGTTATAATCGAGAGATTAAATAGACATGAAGAAGCGACAATTGATGATACTGACACTCTTTGTGGGCGGATTGACCGGTTCCATTCCTGTAATAAAAGCGCAGGAATGGCGGTTAATGTCCCGTGAAGAGATAGAAGCCAAGGTACATCCTGTTTTGTTGGAGCAAGCCGGGGAATTTCTTCATTTTGATACGTGCCGTCTGTCGGTAGGTACCATAAATGAAAAAAGTCAGCCCAAAACCGTATACTTCCATTTTCAGAATGTAAGTCAGCAAACCATTACGTTGAACAAAGTTACCACTACGTGCGGTTGTACTGTTGCCGGATTCAGCAAAAAGCCATTGGCACCCAATGAGGAAAGTATTATTAGCCTGACTTTTCATCCCAAGAACAGACCGGGTACAGTTGATGCAGAAGCATTGGTATATACCAATCTGTCCGATTTTTCACCTGTGGCACGATTGTCACTATGCGGCTATGTAAGTTCGTCTGATGAATGGAAGCACCTGCCTCAAAATATGGGACATCTACGACTTACCCGCAAGCAGGTGTCATTCAGCAAAGCAGGAAAGATCACCATTGAACGCATTGCATGTGCCAATAGTGGAGACCATCCGCTCAAACTGAGCGCGTTACTGCTACCTTCATGCCTAAAATTCCATACCGAACCTGCGGTACTTGCTCCCGGACAAGAAGGTGATCTTGTGATTACACTTGATAAGACAAAGTTGCCCAGCTTCCATACTGAGGAAAAACATCTTTCTCTCATTATAGATGGTGTGATAGGCAAACCTTCGGAAAAAACGATAGAAGTAATTATTAAAAACTAAAAAATAAAAACAAGATATGAAAACCTTATTCAGAATAATGACGATTTTCTTGATGCTTTTCTGTTTCGCAGGCTGTGACGATGATAAAGAAGAAGTACTGTCCACATTGGACGTTACAGCTGCTAATCTGAATGGGACTTGGAAATTAGTGGAATGGAACGGCGCCCCCCTGCAAGCAGGCAGTTACTGCTACATTACATTCAGCCGTAAGGATAAGACTTATAAAATGTATGATAAGTTTGACAGTATGTATCCCATTCTCAAAACGGGTAGTTTTGAGATTGAAAAAGAAAAGAATTTAGGCTATATCATTAGTGGGGACTATGATTTCGGCAATGGTGAATGGGCTAATTCCTATATCGTAACCGACCTTTTGGCCACTTCCATGATTTGGACTATAAAAGATACCCCATCAGATATACAAAAATTTGAACGCTGCGATAGGGTACCTGAAGAAATAGAAAATGAAGTCCGAGATTTTTAGGAAGGTATCGAAATTCTCGTAGTAATAACGAACGTTATCCGTAGAGGGTGTCAAAACCTCTTTTCTTGAAATATTATCCTTGTTACAGCTATGTGAAAAGGCTAATTTCCATATTCAAGATGTCTTGGTACCTCATTTGACAATATAAAATTCTCAAAATAAATTTCATAGTCTCTTCTATTTTAAGAGAGGAGTAATTAAAGTTTAACAACATTAAAAGGGCATGTCTGTGAAGATATAGCCCTTTTTTAGTAATGAGTTGTTTGAAACAATAAATGACACATCTCGGTTCTTCCGCCTGATAATAGTAGTGGAGTGACGGAAAAACTGACATGCAAAGTCAAGCACTTCGTTACAAGGTGTCCACGCCGTTTCTGTTGTAAACCGCAAGGTGTCACCATTTATTTCAAGATTAGCCCATTCTCCCCGGCAACTCACTTCGTTCCAGTCTTTACCCAAAGCATCTACCATACACCCGAGCCATTTAGTCCCGAATCCGTTTTTAATGAACGGTTCTTTCCGGCTTCCCAGGTCTTTCATTAACCCGTAAAGTTCTTTCACTTCTTTTGCGTCACCGTCTATGACGTACACGCTTTTGCTCCAGTTTCGCATGATTGTAATTTTTGATTGATTTTATTTTTCCCTCTTATCGAAGCCTTTCCGGCTTCCTTTCGGGATTGATTTTACATGCGGGTCCAATAGCGGGAAAAGGACGGCAAAGGCAAGTAAATAAGCCGGGAATTTGACGGAATACCCAAATCTTTGATTTGCGGAAGGCTGCCGTTTGATTCGTGGCCCGGTTAGCGCAGCGGTACTTGACGACCGGACGGACGCTGTACCTTTGCATGGGAAAATCTCACCGACAAGGATTGCCGGAGAAGAGAGACGGGAAAGTGATACCGAAGGAAGATAGAAGGGGAAGGAAAAGAAGCCAATTATACAACGGGAGGCAAATCATGCACGTTGCATTTGTGAGGGGAGTTCTTGACGTAGATGCTCCGAAATGCCCCCAAAAGTTCAGTGTCTAACTTTTGGGGTACAATTCATTCTCTCGGAGGTCTTGTTTTCAGAAATACACGTTCAGCATAAGATATACGTATGCCTTTTTATCTTTCCCATTTGGGTACTGGAGTTCAAACTGAATTTTATCTTCACGTGCCAGCCATCCGATCGCGCTGGCCAGTTCCATATCATCCATTCCAGTACCTTTTTTAACTTCCGTGAGTTCCCATTTTTTATGTGCGTCTGTACTTAGGAAACGCCATAAGATTCCAGCATTTTCGCCAATAATGCTCTTATTCATAATTTTCCTTTTTATAAAGTTGTTTTTTATACATCAAATGTACTGAAATTTATAATCCATTGATGCGGATTTACTGTTGGATTGTAATTTACCCCCCCTGATTTTATGTTTCTTTAACATATCAAAGAAAATTTAGTATTCCGCAAGATTGAATGTATGTACATGTCTGCAAACAACAAGCATTGCATGGTAAAATAACGCACCGATAAGAAATGTGATAATGCAAAAAACGGATCTCTGTAACGATAAAAAGTTGAAGATGAAATCCTTGTGTAAGAATTTAAGGACATAAAATATGCCATAAACCGAACTTGGGCAAAGTAACGGTTTAATGGCCATATAAACGGATGCACTTATGCAATTCCCTGTTACAGTGATTTAAGAATCAGGCTGTTTGCCTTGTCCACCACCGTGGTGTCGAGTGAAGCGAGATAGATGCGGGTGGTGTTCTCGGAATCGTGTCCCATCGCCTCGCTGATGGTAGCGATAGGAATATTCTTGCTTTTGGCGATACTTGCCCAGCTATGACGTGCCACATAACTCGTCAGCGATATGCCCAGTCCCAACATTTTACCTATTTTCTTCAAGCTCTGATTTACCCGATGCGCGTCGCTCTTGTACTGTTTTCTTGCATCATTGTCGCAATTCTTGATAATAGGCAGCAAATAAGGTGTCCCGGAGGTGTCGAATTTGTCAATCAACTCCTGCATGGGTTTCTCCCACTTGATGAACAACTGCTGGTTGGTCTTGTGCCGACGGTAGGACAAGACACCGTTTTGCAAGTCTTTTTTCTTCAGGAACGCCATGTCAATGAATGACATGCCACGCGTGTAAAAAGAGAACATGAAGATATTCCTCGCGTAATCCATGGCCGGGTGCAAGTTCAAGTCCAAATCCCGAATCTGGCGGATCACGCTCAGAGGAACCGCGCGTTTGACTGTTTTGTCAATGCCCGTATAAACATGTTTGAACGGATTGCGCTGCTCGGTCAGCTCCTTATCTACCGCACGGTTGTATATGGCCCGGAGATTACGCATGTAAAAGGAACTGCTGTTAGGACAGATGCCTTTCGATTTGAGGTATGCCTCGTATGCCATCATCAGGTCGGAATCCACCTCGTCCAGGGGAACGTCCTGTTCTTTCCGGAACCTCGTGAAACTGTTTATGGCTGTCTCGTATGCCGTATATTGTTTCCCGATCTGTTTCAGCTGCCCGACAAGCGTGTGGGCAAAGGATATAAAACTGTGGGTATCGGTCGGTGAAAGGTAACTTTCCACCACATCCTCTGCCGTATAAGATCCGTCCGCACGTTCAAGACGCGAAATAATACTTTTCAACCGTTTGATGTCTTTCCGAAGGGCATCCTTTAAGGAGGCCAGATAGTTGCGGCGATTATCCCCAATCCCGGGAGGGAACACGATTTCCTTGTTTTCCGCATCCCATTCCTGCGGGTACAGTTTATAACCGGTGTGTATCTGTCTTGGTACACGCTTGTGAATCACTTGGTAGAACAATGTGCCCTCTTTCGTACTGGAGGAGGATGCACGGAATTTTGTTTTAACTGTTGCCATTATATATTATTTAATTGTTTCAGATATAAAATAGCCCGCGTAATGACGAAAATGAAAAACCGACCGTGCATCTATGATTTCCCCGGTGTGAAACTTTACGGGAAGCCATGGTGGGGAGACACGGGGAAAGCCTCTGTCCCGGGTGCCCCAAGAGTCCCGGTTCTGTAATCGGCACTCTTGGGTCCATAAAACAATACGGCGGGCATTATTCCACGGTTTGGATAGTCCTGGAAAAGAACAATTCCACTTTCGTATGCCTGTTGGCTTCCGTCGGCAGATAGTCGTCTATGCCGCCTCTGCCGGCTTTTAGAAGTCTCCCGGACGGTATTCCCCGTCGTTCCAGCTCTGTTGCAATAAACTCGGCTCTCGATACGCTCAGCGAGTCGTTGATAACTGCCGTGCCCGTCGAGCTGTCGGCTGCACCCGTAATTTTCACGGACAGATTATGCTTTTTCGCCACGCGGGCCAGTTCGTCGAGATTGAGCATTTGCGAGGTATCTGTCAGGTGGGCCGTATTCAGGGTGAAAAAGAAATAAACGGGAGAACCGATACACTCGTTTCCGGAACATACCAGGGCGATATATTCCGCAGGAGTGGGTATGGTATCGGAAAGGTTACCGGTCGTTTTCCCGGACTTTTCAAGTCCATACCCGTCACCCCGCGTACCCGTAAGGGTGTCCGCCGGTACATTACCGTCTGAACCGTCTCCTTCAAGAAGCGACCTGCCGTCCCAACGGCGGTTCTTCAACCTTGCCCTAAGCGAGTTCAGCCCGCTATAATTATTTACCGGGAATCCGCGTCCAATGGTATCGTCGTCCTCAAAGAGGTGGCTGTATGTATCGAGCAGCCCTTCGATTTCCAGAATCTTTTTCAACTCGGCCAGTGTCCGCCTGTCCTGATCGGACCTTCCTTTGCAGCGTATGTTCTCTTCCTTTAACAAGTTGGCGTAATCCGCAAGCCACTCGTTTTGGCGGATATAGGGTGTTGCGTCTATCGCCCGTTTCCAGCCGGTTCTTCCGATATGGAATGTAAATCCTGCGGTCAGCGACAGCATGTGGTCGCCGGGGCGGTTCGCCTTGCCGTACCCGTCGAAATCCTGAAACGTGGTCATGCCGGAAAGTTCCAGAGTGGCACTTACCCGTTTGGTGATGCGGTACTGTCCCTGCACTCCGTAGGAAATTGCGAACGGGTTATGCCCGTTGGTGGCGTGGTGAAGCAGACCGACACCTGCAAAAGGTGCAAGCCCCCAGCGTACCTGTTCCTGCCGGGCATACCTGCGGCCAAGGACATTCCATAGCAAATCCGCATGGATATGGTGGTAGTCTTGTGTGGACAATGCGCCGTCCTTGAATTGCAACCCGCTGTAGTTTATCCATGCCCCGACCGAAGGTGTAAACCACTTGCCGACAGCGAGGCTGTACGACGGTTTCAACCGCCCGAACAAGTCTTCGCAGCCGAGAGGCGTGCCGAGAAAGGCGGTCGCTCCTGCGGCGACACTGACAAACCAGTTGCCGTTTCCGGACATCGGCACCACCACTCCGTCAAGATAGACAGGCTGCATCGGCAGGAAGCGTTCGGTGGCAGCGTGAAAGGATGTGCATCGTACAGTGTCTCCTCGTGCGGGTACGACATCTGCACGGGCTTGCAATGAACAAAGTATTGCAAAAACAATGATGATTTGTTTTGTCATATTCCAAAGATTTTATTTGTTAGACTTCTGATTATTGTAAGGCATACCACCACTTATCGTTTGGGCTTCTTGCCGATGGCCGGGCGCATCATGCGATGTGCCATCCTCATACAGCGAAGCGCCCATGCCCGGTTGTCCTCGTCTTCGTCGCGGCCCCATTTAAGGTCGCTCCCGCCACCTCCGCCACCACGGGTTTCGGCAAAAGTGGTGGCGTCGTCAACCATTCCGAGGAAGAGCATCGTCGCACAGTGCATGACTTCCGCGCCACGCTCGGCGATGGACTGCACGAGCGTGCCGTCGAATACCTGACGTTCCGAAACGTCCATCCGTGCCGATATGTTCCGGTATTCGCCGACTAAATTTTCCAGCAGGACATCCTTGAGCAAGCTGTCCACTTTGGAATGTACATCACGTGAATATTGGTAGGCTTCTTTCCTGAGTTCTTCGGTACGCTCCTCAATGGCACTCATGTTCTCTCTCAGGTCGGAGAGTTGCCGGTCAGCCGTCTGTAACTTGTCCTGCTTGTCCGCCAGTTGCCTGCTGATTCCTTGCAGTTCTTTTTCCAACCCTTGAATCTGCGCGGCCAACTGTGCCGCATCGCCCCTGTTCGCTTTCAAATCATGTTCGGCTGCCGACAACTGTGCCTGCTTTTCGGCTTTCGACTTTTCGAGGTTATCGACCATTGTCGTGAGACCTTTGACCCTGCGTTCTGCCAGCCGGATGTCCGATTGGAGGCCGGCCAGTACCTTTTGATGACGGTCGATGTCTTCTTCAATGTTCGTACACTCTTCCGACAGCATCCGGCGGTATTCTTCGGTTGTCCTGTGGCGTGCGCCGGTCTCCGCGACACTTCTTCCACGTGACATTCCCCATTTCGTATTGACTTCGGCGAAAAAGTCTGTATGAAGTTGTTTCATCCGTTCGCTGTATTCGTATTTGTCCTTTCCGGCAAAAATCTCCTTGTACGCAAAACGCCCCTCCTTGATTGGCAGAAGTGTGCAGTGTACATGCGGATTCAATTCGTCGAGGTGTACAATGAACGCGGCAATATTCTGCTCGCCATATCTGCCGCTCACGAATGAATAAACGTCTTTCGCCCATTGCTCGATTTCCTTCTTGCGGACGATACGGGCATTGTCCGCACCTTTGTCAAAATTTACTTTCTGCCTCCCGAAGGCAAGTTCGTGCATACGTTCCCGCGAACCGCCGAAAATGATGTTTACCACTGTGCGAAACTTCGGTTCGGCCAACCCTTCGTTAGGGTCTTTGATTCCTCTCCGCTCCAGGATTTCTGACATCCGTTCCGGGATGCTGCGCGTCTTGTCGATGGGACGAATCTTCCTCCCGGAGACAACCTCGAAATTCAAGTGTTCACGTGTAGGATCGTAATTGCCTATTTCGACCGCCCGTTTCCAGCCTTTCTCCGTCCACCGGCGCGTATGTTCGTTGCTCTGTGCCGTCGTTATGCCTTTCGACACCCGGACGTCGAGCACTTGTTTTGCATTTGCCATACTGTTTTCTTGTTATTCGGACAATCCCCCGTGTCCCAGCTTGCTGCTTGCCCGGACACCTCTCCCAACGACGTAAGGCGGTTGGGGTATTAGGCTACCCTTCCCTTTGCTCGGTGGCAGACGGGCAAGCCCGGATGCCTCCCTATAACTGGCAGGATACCAGTACCGGGGTAGAGTCGGATTGTTCGCGGTTATACAATCTGTTTCCTGTTCCGGTTCAACCCACCGGTTCCTGCATTTGTGCGGCGAGTGCCAGAAAGGGGCTGCGGAATGATTTAAGGCTTTCTTCTTCCTCGTCCATATCAATGGCAGCCCCGCCCGCTTTGAAATCGAGAATAAGCTCCGCAAGCTCTTTAGAGGTCTCGATAAACGAAGTCCATTCCCCTTCGAGATCGAGGCGGAAAAAATCCATGAAGTCCAGAATATCGTCGAACTTCGACTTGCGCAGTACGCGCTGCATGGCGGCAAGGGCGATACATCCCATTGCCGTCGCACGGATTTTTATCACCCGGGGGTCATCGTTTTTCGACATCAGATCCAGATTGACGCGAATGCCGGTACACGGCCTGTCTTCCACGCCGGCTTCGGACATAGCCTGACGGACGAACTGTCCGCACGCGGTTCCGGTTTGAACGGAATCCGTTTGGCCGGTTATCCAACCGGACAACACGCCACGAAGCCGTGCGGCAAGGTCCGGGTATTCTTGTCCGCTTTCCCTCGCGAGGACTTCGCCGGTCTGCAAAGGCATGGTAATAACAACACTTTTCGTCAGCCGGGTACGTTCCAATTGTCCGAATGATTCGAGCGTGTCCAGAAATGAGCGGACAGTAGCGCGATGCCAGTGCCACTCTGCGGCAAGGTCGGAAACGGTCACATGGCACTGGCAAGGCCGTAGTCCGTAGTCCTGCTTCCTTAGAAACGGGGAAACGAACCCTGCCAACGATTTGTTCAACAAGTCACAATAGGCTTCCGTTTTTGTTTTGCGGTCGCCGGTTTTTTCTTTGAGGTAGTCGAATACCTTGATGTCTGCCAATATACTGGCAGGCTTTTCCTGATTACTTTTCATACTCGTTCTTTTTTTGATGATTTGTCATTATAGGGATTATGGGAATATGCGGCGTTACCCTTGTCCGCATCGTATGGCGGCTTCACCTGCCGGTTATCGTGATAACTTTCGGCAAATGTTCCGGGATGCCTTATCCACCCGGCAACTTTGTCCGCGTCACCATATTCGGACATTACCCGGACAGAGGGATAGAACAAGGCTGCCAAAAGAATGCAGGCGATAGTAACAGCCGTCGTGTAGAGATGCGGCATGAAGCCAATGACCATTGCCACGAGCGCGAAGATGACGAAAGCCCGAGGCCGGTCAAGCAACCACCGCAGCCACCGGTCCGCACGTTTGGCAGAGGACAACATGGCACACACGATGGTCGAGAGCACGACACCGAACTCGCCAGGGTGTCCGCTCGTATAGACATAATGGAAGAGCAGCAGCAAGATCAACAAGACCTGCGCGTACAGTTTGCGGGCTTTGGCGCTGCGTGCCATGACATCGTAGAACTTTGCCATGAAACGGCGCTTACTCTTGTACAATGCCATCGGCAAGACGAAAGGCAAGGCAAGGAAAATAAATTGCAGTATAATCCAGATCATAGGTAATAGGGTTTTGAAGGTATGTAAACGGGACGTACCACGAGTTCCAGCCGGATAACGCCGTAGGTCGCCAAACGGATAATGTTCTCGGCATCTTCTGCCGTGATATAGTTCGCCCCTTTTTTAATCCGGGATTTGAACGTGCCGTTCTGTTTCCGGTAGGCCGCCAGAGCCTTATCCAGTTCATGTTCGGGAATCGTCCACGCCGTACCTTTGTCGTATGCGCCATGCGCCTTGTAGGTCCGCAGCACCAGTGTACGGGAAACAAGGTGGTCGGTTCTGCCGCTTCTTGAAATGACATGCTCCTTGTAGAGGTTGGCATCGGCGACCTCTATCCACGTCCGGTAAGCGTCGATGCAGAATACTATTTGCCGGTATATCGTATTTCTCATAGGAAGTCCATCAGTACATCTTCTTTGCATTTCTTGTATTTGAAGTGCCCGTTCCCCTCGTGAAGTTTCAGATCGAGGCACAGGTCGCCGTACATCATTTCCAGCGAATCGTAAACGGTCGCGATAATCCGGCTGACTTTGCCGTCCGCATCCGTCTTGGCGTTCATCTTGAACATCTGGCCGAAAGCCGGGTTGGAATAGGCGCATGTGCTGTGACCGAATTTATCCGACCTGAAAGGGATGTGGTGGTAGAGCGTGATTAGTTCTATGTCATCCTCAAACGCATCCATGACCTCTTCCAAATCGTAGGGGTCGCAGAGAGGGAACGTGAGCAGGGCATAATCACCGAAGAACTGAGGGGACTCCATTGTCGTAATGTCGAGCAGTTGCGGCAGTTGCAGGGGGACGAATGTCATGAAATCGTCGAAAAAATGTCGTAGCATAATCATATCTCGTATTTGTTAAGGCTTTATAATGTGGCGATGAATATCTCCATGAGCATACCGGGCAGCTCTTCCAGGCGGTCGTTTCCCGCGTGCATCATTTCCTTCAACGCCCTGAACGCTTCGGGTGTCCTGCCCGCGAGCTTGTAAAGGGTTTCTTTTTCCCGGTCTGAAAGCAAGGCGATGCAGAAACCGTCCAACGAGGCGTATGGCTGGAGTATCATCCAGATATAGGCGTGTGCCTGCTCCGGCGTGGTGACTTTTCCCCGGTGTATATCATCGAGGCAGGTCTCCACGTTCAGTATAAGCCGTCGGTTAGTCCGCATGGTCATATATATCATGGCTTCCTTGTAAGTAATCTCCTGCCGTCCGGCGGCGAGGAATATCCGGACACAGCACTTTTCCGTGTCGCGCGTAATGTCAGACATGTTTACTTTACCGAAGCTATGCAGGTGTGCCATGAAAGTCCGGAACACGGCATCTTCCTTTTCGATGAACCTTTTCAGGTCATCATGGCCGTGTATGTCGTCCTTCAGCGTCCCGGAAAGCAACGCACGGTAGGACGGCAGTATTTTTTCCTTGTCGCCCCGATAGGCCGGGCGTTTATCCAGCGATGCAAAGAACGGCCTGACTTCTTCTGCGGAACGGTGCAGTTCCTTGTCCCCGGCATAAGGGGATAACCGTTCTTTGAGCGTCAACACTTCCTTGTAAGTACGCGATCTCGATATAGCCAGCCGGGAAAATTCCGCCCGGATGGAATCGTGCAGCGTGAGGCATTCTTCGCATGCTCCGGAGTGAACTTGTTGTGTCGTGTCCCTGCGGACATGGGCGAAAACGGAATCCCTTACCGTCAGCCACTGGCGGAGAAGTACCGTCAAACTGTCGGTGGAAAGTCCGTCCTGCATTCTTATTCCGGACAGGTACTCCCTGTATATACCGGCAGGGTTATCTTGGAGTTCAAGCGACGGGTTGCCATATTTCCCTCCGCATGATGAGAGTATGAAAACGGCAGCTGAAGCGGCAGATAATCTGGCTGTGAAAATTGCGGTGTTTAAGTATGATTTAATGTTTACCATATCATATTTTTAATTCAAACGTCGCAAAGCTAAGTATTATTTTCAATACAATAGCAAAGTATAATCATATTTTAATGGGATTTTAATATCATACTTAAAAGTATGATTTATAATGAAAACAAGTGCAGTGAAAGGAGCTTTTTCAGGCATTTTTCCAGAATTTCATTCAAAGTATGATTGCGGGTAAAATAAAACTCTTATCTTTGCAGTTGTTATCATGACATCGTACAACGACATGGCAAAAGTAGGTTACATATTCAAGGCGAACTTTTATGACGGGTTCGAGGCAGACAAGGAATGGATGCAACAGTACGGCTGCGTACAGGTGATAGAGGAAACGGTCGAGCACGAGGCGCTCAGGCCACAGTGGAAACAGCTCATGGCGAGCCTTGAGAGGGGCGACGAGATTGTACTGTCCAAATTCAGCAACGCCGTACAAGGAGTGCGCGAACTTGCGTCATTCATTGAGCTTTGCCGCATAAAGGTAATACGAATCATCTCCATTCATGACAGGATTGATTAGCGGGGTGCGCTGTTTCCTGAAACAACGGCAGGTGAAGTATTGTGGATGTTCGGGGCGCTCCCCGAAGAAGCCGCCGCGATACGCAAGGCTTCAGCCCATGTCATGCACCTGCAGCTCAGCATCAAGCCGCCGACAAGGAAAACGGCTGCCCTGCCCAAAGACGACAGGGAAAGCCGGGAGAGAACTATCGTGGACATGTATAACAACGGCTACGATATTGATGACATTCTCGCTGCCAGCGGGTTTTCAAGCCGCAGTTCGATATTCCGCGTGCTCAACAAGCATAACGTGAAGCTCAACCGGGGAAAATTCAGCGGGCCGCTGGGGAAGAGGAAAAAGAAAGAAGGAGACGCCCCTGACGAAGAATAAGCCGGCCTGAAAACAGCTTTCCGGGTGACGGCCCGGCAGGTGCATGGATTGGTGTAAGGCTAATTCCCCGATAGCCGGAAGCTATATTAATTATATAATTATATAATTAGGTTTTCTCTTAAAAAGCGTTATAATAAGACGCTTTACATCATATTGAAAATATATCTATAATATTGATTTTAAGCATTATTCAACCTGTCGTTTGTATATATAATTATATAATTACATAAGATATTAAATATATAATTAAATACTTGGATATTCGGACAATATTCGCTATCTTTGCGGAAAGAAACAAATGAATTTATACGGCAATGAAGAACAAGATTGTTATATTCAGCAACATAAAAGGAGGCGTAGGGAAAACCACGCTTTGCGCGTTGTTCGCGAGTTACCTCGCGGAGAGAGGCTATCCCGTCATCGTGATCGACGCGGATTTGCAGGCATCGCTGTACCGCCACCGGCAGCGGGAAAAGGATGTCGCTCCTGACGTGCAGGCCCCGTGGAACGTGGATTTGCTGGACACGGCAAAGGGGGATCATTTGAAAACCGTCATGAGCAAACTGAAGACGGTACCGGGCATCGTCCTCATTGACTGTCCGGGTAACTTGAACGACCGGAATCTTGAGTACATCTACAAATCGGCTGACACGGCCATTATCCCCATATCGTTCGACGCGGATACAGTGGACGCAACCGGAATATTCGTTAAAGCCCTAAAAATCGTATCTTCGGCCAACCTCGTGTTTATACCTAACCGGATCAACACCTCCGAACGGAAATCGGAAGAATTGCGCCAGAGAGCGCAAACAACCGAATTTCTCGGGTTGGTAGGTGTGGTTATGCCGACAGTAAAACAGAGCGTGTCCGTCAAAAGATATACGACCCTGTATCCGTTGGAAAGAAACCAACTTGCGGCAGTCGAGCCGTCATTCTGCAAAATTATCGAGGAACTTCAACTTAACGATTAAGGACCATGGCAAAGATTAAGAAACCGGAAATAGGCAATCCCCTGGCAGGAATGGGACTTGACGAGATTGTTCGCAACATAACTGCCCCGGAAAAAGCTGACGTGGAAATCGACAAAGAAACCGCCGGCGAAACTCCGGACACACCCAGGAAAACGGGCAAATCCCGACGTGGCGGAATGAAAGCCTTCGAGGAAAACCTTGCCAGGTACACGGGTGTCAACGAGCAGGGAATCGCCATTTGGCTACCCAAGGAGGTCAAGAAGAAATTAGAGCTTATACGCGTCAACGCGGGCCGCAATATCCCGTTGCGCTCTTTGGCATCTGCTATCATCATGACGTATATAGCTGAAAACGAAGATAAACTAAATTCGTTGTAAATCAAAAATATAGTGGTATTTAATTATATAATTGTTTAATTACATAACTGCATAATTCAATAATTATGTGGTTATATAAAAATATAATGGAAGTATGGAAATTTTAGTGTTAATCGCCGTGTTCTGGGTAGTGGGGAAAATCCTGAAGGCTTTGTTCGGCGGCTTCAGTAAAAGCGACTACCGGCGCGACCAGTAGCCGATAGGCACCGATGATAGAAAACCGGAATAGAACGACGTGCTTTCTTTGGGCGTGCCGGATCTTTGTCAGCCGAGTAGTTTCTACGGCCTGAATCAGATTTCCGGTATTGTGAAACGGAAGATAGAACGGCAATCATTATCTTTAATGCAAATTTTATTATAAACTTTCTTTAGTATGACAAAAGCAGACATTGTAGCCCGGGTTGCACAACAGACCGGCGTGGAAAAAGCGGTCGCGATGACCGTTGTGGAAGCATTCATGGAGACCGTAAAAGATTCGATGATTGCAGGGAATGATGTCTTCCTGCGGGGCTTCGGCTCTTTCGTCGTTAAACAGAGGGCTGAAAAAGTTGCCCGGAATATTTCAAAGAACACGACTATCGTGATTCCGGCCCACTCTATCCCTGCCTTCAAGCCTGCAAAGACATTCTTGGATGCTGTAAAAGAGGGAAAGTAAAAAAGTTACTCCCGCCGGGAAGCCGTCCGCGAGTTGGTATTCCGGCCGTTTGATAACAAAAGAGGCTGTCTGTCAGCCTCTTTTCTTTATATATGCGAGCGGGTATATATTTAGTCTGTTACCTCATAAAAATAGCTTAACTCGTCATCCTTCAGATTTTCCTTCGCGTACAGGTCAGTCTGAGTCCAAAGGGTATTGTAAAGTATCGCCATATCCGGTCTGGTCTCGTGATATTGCCATATCTTGTGATTGAGTACCAATACCAGTTCTGTGAGATATTTGTAGTTCTTTTTCCACTCCTCGAAAGCACGGTTGAAGGTGTCCTGAATAGCTGACAACCCAAATCTGTCCGCTATCGAGAAATCATCCCAAAAAGTAGTTTGCAACTCGTAACCGTTCTCCTGCATAAATTCTCTAAATGTCATAACGCTTAAAATTTAAGATGTTATTTTTTTTCCCTCTGATACATTCCGTACCGAAAGGTTGATTATTTTTTTGCCCACAGGATTGGAGGCAAGTACGGGCAAGAAGGCAACGAAAAATACGCTCTCCAACGAAGTCGGGGAGGAAGATTTTTCGGCTGCAAGCGTCAGCGGTCCTTGCTGAACTGACAGCCGACAATCAAAATTTGCAGAAAAATAACCGGCTTTCGGCATGGGGCATGTCTGGGAAACGGCTGTAGGGAGGATAAAACGGGAAGCTAAGATATTATAAAAGGATTGCTTTCGGTTGGATAGCCGGAGTACAATGGGGTACGGAACGCGCTTCGATAAAAGGGAAAGAGTCATGAAGATATAAAGGGGTAATTCCGGCAAAAAGGATTCAGGACACATCCATTGCCAATGTATCCCGAACCCGCACCGGTCATTATCTGTACCGAATGTTTAGGAAACCCACTTGTAGCCTTCGTCCGTCAGTTCAAAATATTCATCCATTCCCGGTTTC